>Ga0315906_10000723_pt1 | contig 51292 bp, 38 predicted proteins | sample LakEriMetagenome_4_FD_203526 | JGI IMG/M metagenome (GOLD analysis project Ga0315906, IMG submission 203526) | Freshwater fungal communities from buoy surface, Lake Erie, Ohio, United States - Buoy 2 MA122 | ecosystem: Environmental > Aquatic > Freshwater > Lake > Lake biofilm | place: USA...
GAGATCACTGCGGTGGTCAGGCCAGGATGGCCGGGTTGACACCAGCGGGCGGAGGCCCGCCAGGCAAAAATCGCACGATGCGATGTTTTGACGACACACAGCCACTGCCGCTCCAAAAGGACGCATACTGCTCCCGAGGTCAGGCCAGGATGGCCGGGTTGACACCAGCGGGCGGAGGCCCGCCAGGCAAAAATCGCACGATGCGATGTTTTGACGACACACAGCCACTGCCGCTCCAAAAGGACGCATACTGCTCCCGAGGTCAGGCCAGGATGGCCGGGTTGACACCAGCGGGCGGAGGCCCGCCAGGCAAAAATCGCACGATGCGATGTTTTGCCGACACACAGCCACTGCCGCTCCAGGCGGCGGTTTTCCCGGTTGCCATGCAGCGCGGGTCCGAACCGGGAATGCCGTGAAGTCGTGCGGCAGGGACGAGTGGGAGCAGCTCAGTCGGCGGGCTTGGGCCGGGCACCGGAACCACCGCCGCCCAACGCCCGCGGCACGGGCGCCGGCTTGAGCTTCCATTTTCCGTAGGGGAGTTCGACCGGCGCTGCTTCCGCCGGCTTCGGGCCCAGCACCAGGTTGTCGCAGACGGCCAAGTCGACGCCGATCGTGCCCAGCACGCCGCTTTCGCCGACGAGCCGGCCGCCATCCAGCCGCTGCGCCAGGAGCGTGAGCCGCCGCCCGTCGGCCATCGTCGCCCGGGCCGCAACACCGCCGCGCCCCTCTCCGCCACCGGTCACGGCGGCCAGCGCCTCGCTCTCCGACGTATCGCCTTCGACTGAGAGCCAGATCAGCCGCGCCACGTCCGCCCGTGGAAACTGTTTCTCCACTCCCAGCACGTTCATCCGCAGTTCCCGGTCGTCGAGCGACACGAGCTTGCCGCGCAGGTAATCGCCATTGGGCAACCGCAGCATGTGCGTTGGCGGGTCGGCCTGCTGCATGCGCGGCAGGGTGAGGAGCCGGGCGAGCTTGTCCTTGGAGATCGAGCCGGGGCCCCCCGGCAGTAACTCGACGGCCCGCAGTGCGATCGCAGGCACGAACAGGTCGGGGACCAGATCGGTGCGGATCCGCAGCCCCTTCGCGTCGGCGGAGAGCACCGTGCAGATGATCGAGTCACCGGTCTTCAGGTAGACGGTCGCCTGGCCGCTGGCGGCTTGAACCGCCCGGGCCAGGCGGGCTTCGTGGAGCTTCAGCACCTTTTCCAACACATCCCGCTCGGCGGCTCCAGCGAGGTCGCCCCGGCCACCGGCATCGCGCACCAGCACGACCTGTTGCTTCGCGCCCGCGACGTCGGCGAACTGCAGCCACACCTCCGAGCCGGTGACGCCGCGGAGCAAGCCGCGAATGTCGTCGGACTTGAGCCCCGACGCGGCGATCGGCTCCGCAGTCGCATCCAGCCGGAGCGACTCGAGCGTCCAGCCCGCTGCGATCCGTCCGTCGCGGGCCGCCGGCCCGCCGGGGGTCAGCTCAGTCACCACCCAGGCATTGGCTTTTTGTTTCAGGCCGATACCGACCCCGCCGAGCGCGGCAAGCCCGCGATAGCCCACCCGTAACGGCTCGGTCGGCCGGATCGCCACCGGTCCGACGGCGCCGCGTGGCTGCCAGGCAATGCCCCCCGCGCCGCCGGCCGCGTTGGCCAGGCAGCCCAGCATGCGGCCCAGGGTCGCGTCGAGTATCCCGGGTCTACCCGGCAGGGCGGCTGGCTGCCGACTGCCGACAGCATCGAGCACGGCGAGCCGCTCGAACCCACATTCCAGCGGCTCTACCAAGGCAGGACATTCCAGCCGCAGTGAGTTCCCGGTCACTTCCAGGATGCGGCCGGTGAGGCGGCTGCCCCCATGGAACCCGGCGAGCACGGAGCCCGGCGGAGCAGCGGGCTGTTCCGCATCGGCCGTCGGAAACTCGATGTCTTCGACCTCGGTCGCGGCGACCTGCCGCGGATCTTCCGGGCCACCGAAGGTGAACATGCCCGTCGCCTTGTCGAAGGCTGCGATCTTCCCTGGACCACCCGGCCCGTCCGTGCCGCCGAACTCGCGTGGCGCGTCGCCCTTCCACGGGCTGACCCGCAGCCCGTCGACCCGCACGTCGCCGCTGCGGAGCCGGATTCCAAACCCCGATCGGACGGCGGGCTTTCGCGGTGCGAGCGTCTCGTCAAAAACGAGCTTTCCGCCGGCCTCCCCCTGCGGCATGACCACCGCCATCCGCCCGCGCTCCTGGTCGACAAACACCGTGAGTTTCACGCCGCCGCGGCCGACGGGCAATGTCCCTGCCAGGTCGAACTTCGCCGTCGCGCCCTCGCGCACCACGAGCACGTCGCCGGCCGTCACCTCGATGCGATACTCGTCCGCTACGGCCGGCTTTTTGCCGCCGCCGTCCTTGAGCCGGGCGATCTCCTGTGGCTCGGAAGCGAACAGCAGATCCAGATCGGGCCGCTCGTCCCACGACAAGGCCAGCGTGAAGCAGGACCGCGCGGCCGCCCCCACGTCGCGATCGGCAACACTCCCCGGCTTCTCGCACACGAGCCGACCGGCCTGCTCCTGCCACATCTTGCCGTCGGCGTTCCAGCCGGCCAGACCGCCCGGCACGATCGTCTTCACGGCCGAATCCTTCCGGGTCAGCCGCACGACCTCCCCGCGGCGGATCCGCAGCGGCGGCCCGCCGAAGTCGTTCCCGGCCAAGACGATGTGGTCGGCGTCGATGGTTTCGAGCACACCTGCCACGCAATCACCACCGCGCAGGTCCGCCCGCCAGGCATCGGGCCCGGCCGCTCCGGCCCCGACCGTCGCGAACCGGATCCGCTCGATCCCGTCGACTGCGAACTCCAGCGGTTCGTCGAACAGTGGCGACTGCCACAGCACCGTCGTCCGCGGCCGCCCCGGCTCCCCGGCCACGGGCACGAGTTTCCCGGTCAGGAAGCCGTCGTCCAAAAGATCGAGCACCGCCGCCTGCCGCGTCGGCTCGGGTGGCGCCTGCGCCCCAGCCGTCATGGCCAGGCAGATGACGATCGCCATGCCGCCGCAGACGCGTTCCCAGCCCATGGCCATCGACGGCTGCCGCCGCGACCGGTATTGATCTGTCATTTGCGCACCTTCTCCAACAATCCCTGGGCCTCGATGTAGGACTGCATCGCCTTGCCCTGGTTGGCGATCTGGGCGAGCGCCTGCCACTGCGGCCCGCTCACGATGCCCTGGAGTCGCTGGGGGTCGATCTCCGACAGCACCAGCGACACGAGCAACTGCTGGCCATGGAAGTCCTGGGGAGTGGCCGGCCCGTCGATCCGCAGGGCCGGCTCCCGCTCCAGCAACATTTTTTCGATTTCGTCGTACTGTCGTTGGTCGAGACCGAGCAGGTCGTCGAACTTGAGCATCGCCACCGCCACGAGCCCCCGCCAGCGGCCGGACCGGCGGGCGGTGTTCTCGGCAGTGAACCGCGCATACTGCTCGGAGTCGAGCGTCGTCGGCAGCACCTTCATCACCAGCGAATCGGCGTCGAACAGGCCCTGCAGCCGCTCGCGACACCGCTGCACGTCCTGCTGGAACTGCTGCCACTTCCGCTGCCCTGCCTGATCGCTGAAGTTCACCTCGACGCCCTGATACTTCCGGCGTTCAGCCTCGATGTCTTCGGATAGGCGACGAACGTCCGACTCCATCGCCAGCCGCAGCTTGCGACGCTGGGCATCGGTGAGATTGCAGACGGAATCGATCTGGGCGAGCCGGTCATTGCCCAGCTTGCGGGCGACCGTCAGCGTCGCCGCTTCCGGCACCTGATCGCCGTCACCTCCGGTCGGCGAAGGCCGACGGCGGCCTGTGTTCACGCTGAATCCGCCACCCGCCTGCTGAAAGACGTTCTGGTCGAACTGCGCGCCGAGAGCGACACGGTTGGCCCGCTGCTGTTCTTGGATCTGCCGGGCTGCCGGGGGCAGGTCGTCGACGGCGCGGTCGTCTTCGCCGCGGACGACGGCTCCGATCAAGACAACCGCCACGGCCGCCCAAAGGTGGCCCCAGGAACGAGCCCACGAGAGCCCGTGTTGCGTCGTGCCGATGTTCATTGAAACCACCACGGATCAGGCTGCAGGGACTGGCCATCGAAGTTCCAGCCAAAATGCTGTCCCATGTGTTTCCAACCGGCCTGCTGACACCACGACTTCCAATCCGCCCTCTGGCGGTCGTCGAGATGCGGGGCGATGCACCTGTCGGCGAAGTCGGGGGCGGGCCGCAGGTTGTTGATTATGCTGCCGTTGTCGTCGAGCACCCGCAGCCAGCCTGCTTCCCAGTGCTTCTCCAGGTCGGCCTCGATCTTCTCCCGCTGGGATTGCGTGAGCTTGAGCTGGTTCTCCAGCTTGGTGACGATCAGAATCCGAGCCGTACGCACGCGCCGCGCGACGCGGGCCGCCTGCTCCTGCTCATACGCAGCGAACTCCTCTTCCGTGGCATGCGGCTTGACGGCCGCCGCCACGGCCTCGTGCATCGTTTTCTGGAGATCGAAGCCCTGCCTGCCCTGGCCCGCCAACTGCCGCTCGGCAAACTGCCGGGCCAAGACTTTCACCGTCTCGTTGCCTGCCGCCACGATCTTCTTGCGGGCGTCGGCCGGGACGCTTCCGCAGGTCTTGCGGACGCGTTCCAATTCCGCGTGCAACGCGGGCTGGAAGAACGGCTGCATATGCTGGGCCTGCTGGGCGATCTGCTGCTGGCGTTGTTGATCGGCCGCCCGCCTCGCGGCCTCCTTTTGCTTTGCTTCCTCCTGCTTCTGCCCCGCCAGGGCGTCCGCGGCCTCGTCGCGTGCGGCCTTCTCGACGGGCTTTTTGGCGGCCGCCGCAGACTCTTGTTGCGCCCATGCGGCGTGTCCGACCGCGGCCGTCACCAACGCCCCAACGAGCGAGAGCCACATTCTTTGGTTCGTGGTTCGCATCATGGAGTTCACCGCTCGTAGACCGGCAAAAACTTGTAGTTCACCGCCACGGCGAGCAGCGACAGGGGCGTGTCCACCTCCGCACCATACGACATGCTGAAACTCCCGTCCTTCGCCTGCGTTGCCTTGAGCGTCTTCACGAGATCCGCATTCCACTTCTCCCAGACCTGCACGTCGCATTGGAACAGGGCCTGTGCCCGATAATAGTGCTCATAAGACGATCCGTTGCTCCGCACGCCCATCATCCGGTTTGCGCCGCCCGCAGCCCCGCTGCTCGCCTTCTCTAGATAGGCGGCGGCCTGCGTGTATTGCGGCAGGGTCTGGCGCCGGGCGATCGAGAACACGAGCACCCCGATCGAAGTCGTCGCCTCGGTACCGTGGCCCGCGCCGCCGGAGTAGCCCACGTTCCCGTTGCCACCGGTCATCGACACGTAGTACTTGATTGCCCGGTCGATCGTCTCGTCGGGCACCTCGATGCCCGCGTTGCGGGCCGCCAGCAGACCCATCAGCACGGCGCCGCTGACCGACGTGTCGGCCGAGGGCATCTCCGGGCCGTAGTGCCAGCCGCCGGTCGGGTTCTTCTTGTTGGCCGTCACGGCGGCCCGGACCGCCAGTTCCAGGGCCTTGCCGATCGAACGGGTCTGCCCTTTGCCTCCCTCCGCCCCCGAATCGCTCCACAGGCCGCGGTCGTCCACCACTCCATACGCCTCGGCGAGACCGAGCATCGCGAAGCCATGGTGATACATGCTGGGATTGCCTCCTGTGCCGCCGATGTAGCCCACCCCCGCATCCTGCTCGTTGAGCAGCGCCCGGATCGCGCGGCGGATCGGACCGCGGTAGGGCCCGAAGTTCGGGTCCTCACCGCTGGCCAGCAGCACCATCAGGCCCATGGCGGTCGGCGCCGGCGTGCCGTGCTGGCTCTTCCACGCCCCCGAGGCGTCTTGCGTCTTGAGCAGGTGCCGCAGACCGGCTTCGTAGAGCTCGCGCACGTCCCGCGGCACCGGGTCGCCATATTTGACGAGCGGCCCCTCGGCGCGGGCCGTGGCCACGGCAAGCAGCACGACGAGTGCCGAAAGAATCATGCGCATCGGCCGGCTTCCTAACGTTCGTAGACAGGCAGGAACTTGAAGTTCACGGCCAGCGAGAGCAGGTACAACGAGGTGGTCACCGTGCCGCCGACCGCCCCCATCCCGGCACGACCGCCGGACAGGCTGCCGTCCTTGGCCTGCATCGCCTTGAGCGTCTTCACGAGCCCCGCATTCCACTTCTCCCAGGCCGTCACGTCGCACTGGAACAGCGCCTGTGCCCGGTAGTAGTCGGTGTAGCCCGGATAGCCGTCCATGCCGGCCATCTGCTCGCCGCCGCGACTGCGGCTCACGAGATACTTCGTCGCCGCCTTGTACTGCGGCAGCTCCTGACGCCGAGCGATCGAGTACACGAGCACGCCGATGCTGGTCACCGCATCACTGCCGCCGCCGGGGCTGCCCGAGTAGCCCACCTGGCCGTTGCCACCGGTCATCGACACGTAGTACTTGATCGCGCGGTCGATCGTCTCGTCGGGCACCTCGATGCCCGCGTTGCGGGCCGCCAGCAGTCCCATGAGGACCGCGCCGCTAACAGACGTGTCGGCGTCCTTGGCATCAGGGCTGTACCGCCAGCCTCCGACCGGATTCTGCTTGCCGCTCGACACCGCGCGGCGGACGGCGAGTTCCAGCGCCTTGCCGATCGGCCGCCCGGAGCCCTTGCCCGCCTGGACACCGGCCTCCGTCCACAGGCCGCGGTCGTCCACCACGCCGTAGGCCTCGGCGAGCGCCAGCATCGCGAAGCCGTGCTGGTACATGCTGTCGTGCCCCCCCTCGCCGCCGAGGAAACCCGTGCCACCGTCCTGGAGGTTGAGCATGCTCCGCAGCGCCTTGCGGATCGGCACGCGATAGGGGCCGTAGTTCGGATCCTCGCCGGAGGCGAGCAGGACCATCATTGCCATCCCGGTCACGCCCGCCCCGGCCTGGCCATCTTTCCACGAGCCGTCGGCGTCCTGCGTCTTGAGCAGATAGCGGATGCCGGCGTCGTAGATCTCGCGGACGTCCCGCGGCACCGGGTCACCGTACTTCACGAGCGGCCCCTCGCCGCGGGCAAGGCCCGCGGCCGTAACAGCGACGGCGAGAATGGCGATGGATGTGCGTTGCATGGCTAGTCGACGATGATGTCCCGATCCACACCCTCATCCACCCCGATGACAGCCTCCTGCCCGAGGCCCGCATACCGGAGACCTGCGGCCACCGCGGCCCGCTGCCGGGGATCGAGCACGGCCGTGAGTTTCGCGTCGCCGCCCACGGAGGCGGCCAGCCGCCTGGCCACCAGGAGGACGGCTGATTCCGGCTGTGCCGTGCCGTCGCTGGCCAGTTCATCGGCCGCCGGGGGAGCGGCGACGAGGGCCGCCGCCAGAGCGTCGTGCTGCTTCTGCGTGAGCCCCAGCGTCTCGTCGAGTTCGGAGAGGACCGTGGCGACGGCCGCCCGCCAGCGGCAATCCCGCCGCCCGTCCATCACCGCCTTGTACTTCTTGGCCTGCTCCTCGTCGAGCGTGCCGGTGATGACCTTGGCCAGAAGCGACCCGGCCCCGGCGGCCTGGCCGATGACCTCACGGCACCGCGTGGCATCCTGCCGGACCTCCTCCGCCACCTTCTGGGCCTCGGCGTCAAAGCCGCCGTTGCGGGGATCGACTTTGAGCGAGCGGCCGGCGTACTTCGCCCGGGCCTCGGCCACCGTGGCAGCGAGCCTCCGCAGGTCGGACTGGGCCGCGATCTCGAGCTTCTTCCGCTGCTTGTCCTCGAGCCCCACGATCCGATCGACTGTCGTGATCCGCGCCTCGAGCCGCTGCCGGACCGGCTCGAGCCGCTGCGCGACATGGGCATCGTTGTCGACGGGCGGCCGGCCCGGCATCCGGCCCTGTTCGCCAATTACAACCGCCATCCGGAACCCATGCTCGAAGGCCTGGCTGTCGAACATCTGCACGAGGTCGGCACCGCCGAACACCATGCCCCGGCCGCGGCCGGCCGCCGCGCCGCCGGCCTCGTCGACCACGACGTCATCGGCTCGGCTGGCCGCGATGGCGAGCACGACCCCAAGCGCACCAGCGATCAGTCCGTGCAGGCGGTTCATTTCTCCTCCACCGCCGGGGCGGCTTCGGGCTGCTCGCCTGCGTCGACCTCTGCCTGCACTTCGAGTAGCATCTGCCCGCCGTTGCCACCCACCTGCACCCGGCGGCCGCCCGGCTGGCCGCGGCCAAAGAAAAGCCTCGCCCGCACGCCCCCGTTGCCCAGCGGCTGCACTGCGTGCACCTGGACCTGCTGCATGCCCCGACCCCCGGCGAGCTTGCGAGCCTCTTCGCGGGCCGCCACCCACTGGGCCTTCCGCTCCTTGCCGAGTGCTTTTTCCACGCAGCGCTCGAGTCCCGGCAGGTTGCTCTCCGTCGGCACCATGACGTTCTGCTGGAGCGCCGCCAGGGCAGGCCGCCACCGCTCCCGATACGATTCCGTAAACTCCTTGGCGAGGGCTTCCCGTTCGGCTTCGTCGAGATAGGCCTCGCGGTCCACCTCCGCCACCAGCGCCGCGACCACTGCCGCCTTGCGTCGCTCCTCCCGCAGCCCGTGCTCGCCTTCATAGGCCGCCAACTCGGCTTCGGCGGCATTGGCCTTCACCGCGGCTTTGAGCACATCACGGATCGCCGCCTCGAGGTCGCCACCTCTCTTTGGGGCGACGCGCCGCCGGCCGCCACCGGCCGCCTGGATCTGCTCGTCGACGGCACGGTCGATCGCCCCGCGGCCGGCCTCGAGCACGAGCGCCCGCTGCTGCTTCTCGAGCGAAGGGCAGCTCTGCCGCACGAGCGACAACTCCCGCCGCAGGATCGCGAGCCCCTGCTGGCGAACATTCTGGGCGAACATCTCCACCTGGGCACGCAGCATCGCCTGGGCATCGGCGGGGTCCCCGGCCGGGGCCTCGTCCGCTGCCACACGCTGCGGCTTCGCGTCCGGCCGCGCGGCCTCCGCATCGTCCCACCACGGGTCGCCGATCGCATCCCCGGCGCCATCACCCTGGGCATCAGGCGGCGCGATCATCGGTCGCACCAACTGCTGACCCTGCGCCATCTCGAGTTGCACCTGTGCGACGCCCTCGGCCGCGAGCACGACAAGCCCCGCCACGGCGAGGACCGCCGCGGCAGATGCCCGGAACGCACGTTCAAGCCGTTGATGATTCTTCATCGCCGCTCCTTTTCGAACCGATTGAAGTATTCGTCGAGGCCGGCGCGGAACTCATCTGGCAGCACGCGGCCCGACTGGCCCGTGCCCTGACCTTTCTCGACGTTCTCACCGCCTCCCTTGGTCGCGTTGCCGCGGCCGGAGAGCACCTCGGCCAGGGCGTTGGTGGTGCCGGTGCCGCCGCCGCCTGGGCTCGCGCCCGACCCGCCGCCACCGCCGCCACCACCACCACCACCGCCGCCGCCACCACCGCCACCACCGCCGCCTCCGCCACCACCAGCGGCCTGCGATTGGAGCAGCAGTTCGATGACCTCCGTCTCGGCGGCGATCGGCTTCGAACCGGTGTCGGGGGTTCGCAGGAGGTCCGCCGCCTCGGCCATCACTTCTTCAACGCGTTCGAAGAGCCGAATCTCTTCGCGGTACGCCTGCTCGCCGTTCTCTTCCTCCAGCAGCCGGTCCACGAGGCGGACGATCCTGTCGGCCAGACCGTCCTGCTGCTCACCGAGCTTCTTGCCGACCGCGGCATGCTCCGCGGCGGTAATGCCCTTCTTCGTCTGCTCGCCGACGCGGGTCTCTTCGCGGAGATTGACCTCTGCCTCGAGAATCTGCATCGCCTCGAGCACCACCTCGGGCGGCACGCTCGGCGGCCCCTCGCCCCCGCCACCGCCACCGCCACCGGGCGGCGGTGGTGGCGGCGACGGTGGCACGAGGTCGTCGGCAAGCCGGTCGAACGTGTCGCTCCAGAACTCAGCCTGGGCCAGCGACATGCCCGCCTCCTTGTTGATGTCGTCCGAAAGCGTCCGCAAACTGCCGAGCGCATCGAGGCCCTTCATCTCCTCGAGGACCGTGCGGAAGGCGGGCAGCTGACGGCGATCGAAGTAGGCCTGCAGGTCGTCCATGAGGTTCGACACCTTTTCCGTCTCCCGGGTGTTCGCCTCTGCGACGTCGCGGATCGCCTTCTTGACATCGGCGGGCTTCGTGTCCGGCTTCCCGAACGCCGCGGCCGACATGCCCGCGAGCCGCTCCGCGATCGAGCCCTGCTGCCGCGAGGCGAGCTTGAAACGCTTCACGAACGTGCTGCCTTCGAGGTTTGCCATCACGGCGGCCAGATCCTCGGCAACCTTGGCGAACTCCTCGAGGAGCTTCTGCTGAGCCTCGATCGCCTCGGCGAGCAGTTCATCTGCCGGCTCCTCGTCGGCCGGCGGCTCTTCGCCGCGCGGCGGCGGCGGCGGGGGCGCGACGCCGGCCTGGGTCCTGGGCAGGCCGAGGCGGGCCGGGGGGCTCTTGCCACCGCCGCCGGCCGGCGGCTTGGCGTTCGGATCCTTGGGCTGCTGCGAAGACTCGCTATCGACGACCTGCGGCGTCGCGACGGGTGGTGGCTCACCCGGCTTGCCGCCGCCGTCGCCAGCCTGCTTGTTGTTGTCGGTGCCCACCTTGGGCGCCTGCGGGCCGCCCTTGCCGGCCTCGCCCGGCTTGCCGCCTTCCTTGGCTACGCTGTTCACGTCGTCCTTCGCGGCATCACCGCCGGGCTGGCTGCCGTCGGCCGTCTGCGGCGCGGACGGGTCCTGCGGCTTATCACCCTGTCCGGCACCCGGCTTGCCTTGGCCAGGCTGACCCTGACCAGGTTGGCCCTGACCAGGTTGGCCCTCACCAGGCTGGCCCTCACCAGGCTGACCCTCACCAGGCTGACCCTCACCAGGCTGACCCTCACCAGGCTGACCCTCACCAGGCTGACCCTCACCAGGCTTGCCCTGACCAGGCTTGCCCTCGCCAGGCTTGCCCTCACCAGGCTTGCCCTCACCAGGCTTGCCCGAGTTCTGCGCGAGCGCATTTTCGTCCGGCTTGCCACCCTTGGCCGACGCCATCTTCGCGCTGGCCGCCTGCTTGAGCAGATCGGCGACGCTCGGCATCCGCTGCTGGCCGATGTCACCGAGCGTCTGGATGTCCTCGGCGAGCTTCTCCAGCGTCTGCGGCTCGAACTCTTTATTCTTCATCGCCTCCTGGACGAGCTTGGCGCCCTCTTCCACCAGGCGCTCCATCCGCCGGCCCTGGGCCTCTTCGGCGGCGGCCTGCCGCTCGATCCGCTCGCGGGTCTCCTCGCCGGCGAGCTGCTCGGCCGGCAGCGAGCGGATGTCGATGTTCTCTTTGAGCAGCGCCATCTCCCGGTCACGAACCTCGCTCGCCGAAGCCCGCCAGCGGTTGAGCCGCTCGTTGACGATCAAGGCGTGCTCGGCCCGATCGACCACATAGATCAGCATGGGCGTCGAATACGACCGGCCGCGGCCGGGGAGATAGTCCTCCGCAAAGGCGCGGAGCACGATCGCCTGCGGGCGGATGCCAACTGCATCGGGGCAAAACGTCGCCGCCACCTGCAGCGAGTCGGCCTCGGGTCCGCCCGCCTGCAGCAGCCGGTCACCCTTCTCGGCCGCATCGCCGGCGACGTCGAATGCTCCCTGCCATTCGATGCCCACGCGGCGGATCCCGAAGTCGTCGCGAACGTCGATTTTGAACCGCAGCGTGTCGCTCGACAGGAGAATGTCGCGGCCGGCAGGCATGTCGAGCGTGGCCACGCTCGGCGCCTCGTCGTCCCGCGGCGCCACCATGACCACCAGCGGCCTCGCCCCCGTCAGACCGTGCGTGTCCTGCCATTCGATCGTCACCGGCCGCTCCGCGGCCGCGGCGATCGCCGGCGTCCGCACGGTGGCCCCCGCGGTCTGCACGGCCTCCCCATCGACCGCGGCCGATGCCAGGTCGCGGTTGGCCGTCACGGCGAGCGTCACCGTGCTGCCCTTGACGGGCGCGACCGTGCCGCCGCGGACGTCCTGCTCGAGCACCGCCGGCCGCTTCAGGTAGTCGGGCAGCTGCACCTGCGCGTGCACGCCGGTGATCTCCGGCCGGAACATCGGCTTCACCTGCACCCGCTGCCGCGCATCGCCGACGGCCAGCGCCAGCTTCGAGTCCTGCAACTGCGGCGGGAGCGTGAACGTGTAGCGGCCATCTTCCAGGCCAGCGGCCAGCGGCTTCTGGCGACCGATCCTCGCGCTGGCAGTCTCCGGACGCCAGCGGGTCGTGTCCGCGAGGCCGATCTCCAGCGGCGTCGGCTCACCATGCGGCACGACCACCTCCGCCGGCAGCCTGCCGACGCGGGTGAACGTGAATCGCTCCACGGCCTTCCACGGCGCGAGGAACCGCTGCCAGGCGTTGCCGGCGGCATCCGGCACCAGCAACGCCGCCGCGAGTGCCACCGCGACCGGCAACGCGGCCAGCCCCATCCACAGCCGATGCCGCGCGTGCGGGACCGCCGCGGTGAAGTCATAGCGAACCGACTGCTCGGCCACCTGGCCCACGGCCGCCTCGCACAGCGCCCGGGAGCGCCCCGCCTCTCCGCCAACCCCGGCGGAAAACTCGCGCACGATCTCGATGATGCCGAGCAACTGGTCGCCCATGCTCGGAAACCGCCGGGCAATCAGCCGGGCCACCTGGTCGAGGGCGCGATGGTTCCAAATCCAGCGATGGAAGGCCAGCGGCACGACGGCACAGGCGGCGACCGCCGCCACGAAGACGGCGAACCGCAGCCACTGCGGTGTTTCCAGGACACGGTCGAGCGCGAACACGACCAGGTAGCCGAGCAGAAAGCCGAATACGGCACCGCACACCGCCTCGACGGTCTTGATCCGCCAGACGAGCCGCTGGAAGGCGTGCAGCCGCCGCTCCAGATCAGCGGGCAGCGCGATGCCCCGTTCCGTCGCCCGCTGGTCCGTGTTCACCGTGCTCATGATGGTTTCTCCCTCCAGGTTGGTCAGACAAGCCCCTGCCGCTTCCGCATCACCCAAAACAGCCCCAGCAATCCCACGATCACACCCGCCGCCGCCGGATGGCACCACAGCTGCAGCCGCCGCACGCTCGGCGGCGGCTCCGGCAGTTTGGCAAGCGATTCGATAATCGACGCAATCTCACCCGGCGGCACGAGCCTGCCCTTGGTGACCTGCGCGATCTCGGCGAGCACCTCGGGTCGGGCCGCCCGACCGATGCCCTCGGCCGTCGAACCCTGGACGAAGAACGACGCCTCGAGCGTATCGCCGGTCTCCTTGCAGACGAGCGTCACCTCGTGCTTGCCCGGTTCGCGCGGCGTGAGGTTCGCGGCGAACACGCCCCACTCGCCCTCGCCGGCCGGCGGCGCGAACCGCACCGTCTCCACCGTGCCCGACGGGGCCTTGACCCGCGCGGCCACCTCGCCGCGCGACAGCGGCTCACCGTTGGCCTGCGCTACCCGGGCGTCGAGTGCCAGCGCCTGCCCGAGCTGCGGCTGCTCCGGGGCGAACGACAGGCTCATCCGCTCCCCCTTGGCCATGTTGCGGCGGTAGGCCATCCACCGGACCACCTGGCCCCAGAATCGGTAGTGGTATTTATCCTCGACGCCCTTCCGCCACCGCCAGGCGCCGTCGGTCGCCATGTAGAGCACCTTGCCCGCGCCGTAGGTGCGGGTGATCAAGAGCGGAATCCGGCCGTACTCGTTGCCCGCGTCCTCGTGGACGGCCAGCACCTCGCTGCCCGCCTTGGCCCGCAGCACCGGCCCGTACCACTGCACGCCCGGCAGGCTTTCCCAGACTGCGAGATTCTCGGTGCCCGAGTCGGCAAGCTTGGTGAGCAGGCTCTTGCGGCCCACCTCGGTGAGCACGAGCTTCCGCGGGCCTTCGGAGCTGAAGCCCTCCTTGCGGACCGGGTCGAGGACCACAGGACAAAGCTCCTCCAGGGCCGTGCCCATCAGCGACGCCTGCTCCCCGCGCCAGCCGGGCAGGAACACCAGCCCGCTGGCCTGGTACTCGACGAGCCCCTTGAGCAGCCGGCAGTCCTCCTCGGTGAGCTGGTCCGGAGACACGCCCACGTCGCCGAGGAACACGACGTCGTACTGCGACAGCGCGTCGAGCCCGGAGGGGAACTTCTGGATGTAGTCCTTGTTGCCGCCGCCGCGCTTGGAGAGCCCCGGCTGGAACAGAAGGCAGGTGACATCGACGCCCGGATCGCGGGACAAGGCGTTGCGTAGGTAGCGGTATTCCCAACGCGGAATGCTCTCCACGACGAGCACCTTGAGCTGCTCTCGCCGCACCGCGATCGGCGCGGTCCGCTGGTTGTTGTCGGCGAGCAGTTCGCCGTCCTGCTTCGGCACCGTGATCGTGACCGTGTAGTCGCCAACGTCCCGGGGCGTCCAATAGAGCCAGTCGGTGGCCGTGCCCATCGCCGGCAGGCGGACCTCCTTGCGGAGCGCGTCGCCGTTTGACGCTTTGAAGTCCACGACCACGACCCGTTCCGTGGACAGCGACGAATGAATCGTGAACGGCACGCGGACCGGCTTGCCGGCCACGCCGACGGTCGGACAGTCGAGGCTGGCGAACTCGACGTCGGGAAGTTTGGTCTCGCTGCCCACGGCCACCGCGACCACCGGCACCTGCGCCAGCCGCAATGCCTGGGCGGCCGTCGAGGGGGCCGGGCCCTCGTTCCAATCACCGTCGCCGACGAGCACGACGCTCCGCAGACCCACGAACCGATCGAGGACCGTGCCCAGCGGTGCGGCGTAGTCGGTGCCGGCGGCATCGGGTGCCGGCGAGAAGGCGGCGATCTCGACGTTGAACCGCTCGGCGAGCGGCTTCCAAAAATCGCTGGTGATCAGTTCGGCGATCGCCTCCCGGCGGGTCTGCGGCCCGCCGGCCCGGGCGGCCGTGCCGCTGAGCACCACGTCGCGGGTGTCCATGCTCCGCGAGGCGTCGTGCAGGACCGCGATCGTCGGCTTGTCGGCGGGCCGATATTCCTCCACCCACTCCGGTTGGTTGAGCAGGATCGCCACCAGGCCCACGATCGCCAGCCGCAGCAGTTCCAGCAGCCCCTGGCCCGGCGCATAGCCGCTCCGCTTCCACGCGAACACGCAGATCGCCGCGGTGATCGCGATCAGCGCCAGCGAGACCCCCAGCGTCCACGGCGTGGTGAAGAAGCGGAACCCCTGAAACTCGGTCATGCCGCCGCCTCCACGGGCCGCAGCCCCTCGAATGGCGACCGCTCCGCGCCGGCCGACTTGGGCAGGCAGAGCAGTCCCTCTACGATCAGCGCCAGCACCATCGCAATCAGGAACGCCCGCCAAATCTCCTGCACGAGGCTGTCCGTGCTGCCGGCCGTGCCGGTGAGCCGGGTGTACGAGAGGTCACGAAACAGGCCGTCGATTCGGTCATCCGCCGCGATGCGGCCCGCGTCTTCCTCCGCCGGCCGATTGACGGCGACGAGGCGATCGTCCGCGGCAAACACACCGGCGTGCCGGCCGATTTCCGTGGACAGCACGTCGGCGGGTCCGGCCAGCCGGCTCCACTCGATGCCCTTCGCGGTGAGCACCTCGGCCGCCGGGCCGGCATCCACCTGCCGGGACTTGCCGAGCACGGCCACCCCCCGATCGATGGCCCGCTGCACGATCGCGTACAGTACCACTCCCTCGCTGGCGAGCGCGGAGTCGCGGCCGTTGGGCGTCGTGGTGCAGACATAGACACCGCCGGCAGTGTCGGCGACGCGAGCCAGGAGAGGCGCCGCCTCCGGCAGCGACGCCAGCGGCACGTGGTCGCCGGCGAACGCACAGGAGCGGAACACCTGCACTTCGCCGACGGGCAGCGCGCCGCCGGCCAAGGTATTGGAGAGCAGGTCCTGATCGGTCCGCCACGAGACGGGCTTCACGGGCTGCGGATGGTTCGCCCAAGACCGCCAGGTCAGCCCGGCGAACGTCGTCTCCGTGGGCACATCAGGCGGAAAGAATACGACCTGGCCACCGCGAGCCAGGAACGCCGTCAGTGCCTCCGCATCCCGGCCGGCGGGAAACTGCCCCTGCCAGAGCACGAGCGCCGTCTCGTCGAGCGCCGTGGTCACGAAGGCTTCGGGAGCGACGGCCTCGGCGGCCGACCGCTGGTCCTTCTCCGGCGGGATCTCCGCCAGCAGCGCGAGCCAGCGTCGCGCGGCCGGATCCTCCGCGACGACGACCGTCTTGCGGGCCACCGGCTCGTCGAACACGAAGTAGAACTCGTTGTCGGCGATGTTCGCATCGGCCGGAATCGACACTTTGCCCCAGCCGCGGCTTCCAGCCGCGCGGTCGAGGGGAATGACGTGGTTCTTGAGCACCGCCTCCCGGCCGGTGAGCTCGAGCTGCACCGTCGAGGACACGCCGCCGATCTCAAAGGTCACCGGCAGCACGACCCGCTCGCCATCCTCCTGCCTCGTCGCCGCCACGGTGACCACCAGAGCCCGGATGTCGCCGCGCTTCTCGAGTTTGGTGTCCGTGACCCGCACCGCCATGTTGCCCTCCGCCGGTTCCCGGAAGGAGAGCAACTGGAACCGCACCTGCTGCGGCAGCTTGGTGAACGCATCACGAATCCCTCCCCAGGCCCCGTTCTCCGGCGCCCAATCGTTGGACCGCTGGTCGGAGCAGATCCACACCTCCGTGGCTCCGGCGGCATTTTCCTTCACGTAGTCGTAGGCGGCCTGCAGCAACAACGGCAGGTCGGCCGGCACGGCCGCGGGACCGGCAGCCGGCAGGTCGGCCAGTGCCGCCGGGCTCGCGAGTTCCAGCGGCTTCACCGCCGGGTCGGTGACGAGCACGCACCGCGAAGCCCCGAGCGTGGCCAGCGACTCGACGAGCTGCCGGCGGCCCGTGTCGAGCTTCGTATCGGCGGCCGCCGCGCTCCGCTGCTGCATCGACGGCGAGCGGTCGAGGACCACGATCGCCGTGTCGGGGCGGGCGCCGCCGGCGAGCGCCAGCCAGCCGCGCGACAGCGGCCGACCGATCGCGAAGATCACCGCCGCCACGGCGAGCATCCGCATCGCCATGATCAGCCAGTTCCGCAGTCGCGAGTATCCCCGTGACATGGCCCGCGCCGAGAGCAGGAACATCATCGCCGCCCACTGCACGGTCTGGAACCGGCGCTGGTTGATGAGATGGATGATGATCGGCAGGCTCACCAGCGGCAGCGCGGCGAGCATCAGCGGCTGAAGGAATGTCATCGCAGTCCGCTCCCGGCCGCCCGCCCCACGAGGAACCGGGCCAGCACCTGCTCGTAACTCTCGTCGGTGAGCACGCGGCCGTAGTCGATGCCGCTCTCGAGCGCCACCTTCTTCATCGCTTCCAGATACCGATTCACGGCCTGATGGTAACGGTCCGCGATGTCGACGGGGTCAGCGAAGATCGAGCCGCCTCCCTCCATGTCGAGAAACCGCGTCGGCCGCTGGAACTTGAAGCCGATCTCCAGCGGATCGAGGAGGTGGAACACCGCCACGTCGTGGTGGCGGAACCGCAGATGGCCGAAACTCGACGCCAGCACCGCAGGCTCGACGAACAGGTCCGACACGATGACCACCAGCGCCCGCTGCCGGATCGTCTCGGCGAGTTCGTGGAGCACCTCGGGCAGCCGGGTCGGCCCGGCCGGCTTCGCCTCCTCCAGAATGTCGAACACCAGCCGCAGGTGCGCGGGGCTGCGGCGGGGCGGCAGCGTCTTCACGATGCCGTCGGCCACGCAGGAGATGCCCACCGCGTCGCCCTGCTGGGAGGCGAGGTAGCCCAGCCCCGCACAGATCCGCCGGGCGTAGTCGATCTTCGACAGCCGGCCCTCGGCGGAGAAGTTCATCGACCCCGACGTGTCGAGCACGAGGCACAGCCGGAGGTTCGTATCGGCCTCGTACTCCTTGACGTAGAACCGGTCGGAGCGACCGAAGGCCCGCCAGTCGAGCCGCCGCAGGTCGTCGCCGGGCACGTACTTGCGGTACTCGGCGAACTCCACGCTCGAGCCACGATGCGGGCTCGTGTGCCGGCCCGACACGTTGCCGACCATCGCCTTGCGGGCGAGCAGGGGCACGCCCGCCAGCCGGGAGAGCACGGCGGGCTCGAGGAAGCTGCGGGGCTGGCGGTCTGTGATCATGGGTGTGCTCGCGCGGACAATCTCGGTGAAAAAACCCTGCCGTCGGCTACACCTGCTCCGCCACCGTCTCCTTGACCAGCCGGCTCACGATCTGCTTCGCGTCGATGCCCTCCGCCTGGGCGGCGAAGGTGGTGATCAGCCGGTGCGTGAGCACCGGGGCGGCCACGGCCTCGATGTCCTCCAGCCGCACCATGTAGCTGCCGGAGAGCGCGGCCCGCGACTTGGCAGCCAAGATCAGGTTCTGCACCGCACGGGGCCCCGCGCCCCAGGACACCAGCGGCTTGAGCCACGCCGGCGCCGTCTCGCCCCGGGGCCTGGTCTTCCGCACGAGCCGGGCGGCGAACTGGTAGATGTGATCGGGCACCGGCACCCGGCGGACGAGGTGCTGGTAGTCGATGATCTCACCCGCCGTGAGCACGTGCTCGAGCGCCGGGATCGAGTCGCCCGTCGTGCTCCGGGCAATCGTCACCTCCTCGTCCTCGGTCGGATAGTCGAGCTCGATGAGGAACATGAAGCGGTCGAGCTGGGCCTCGGGAAGCGGATAGGTGCCTTCCTGCTCGACGGGATTCTGCGTGGCCAGCACGAAGAACGGCGGATCGAGACGCGACGTCTTGCCGACCACCGTCACCTTGTGCTCCTGCATCGCCTCGAGCATCGCAGCCTGCGTCTTCGGCGGGGCGCGGTTGATCTCGTCGGCGAGCACGATGTTGGCGAACACCGGACCGGGCACGAAGTGAAACTCGCGGCGGCCGTCGGCCGTCTCCTGGAGGATGTCGGTGCCGGTGATGTCCATCGGCATGAGGTCGGGCGTGAACTGGATGCGGTTGAACTTCAGCGACACGGTCTCGGCGAGCTTGCTGACCAGGAGCGTCTTCGCCAGGCCCGGCACACCCATGAGCAGCGCGTGGCCGCGGGCGAAGAGGCAGATCGTGAGCCGCTCGATTGTTTCCTCCTGGCCGATGATCACGCGACCGAGTTCCTTCCTGAGCCGCTGGTAGACGGTGCGCAGGCGGTCGAGGGCGGCGACGTCGTCGTCGTTGAGCGCGGCGGCACGGTCGGCGGCGGAGGCGGTGGCCATGAAATGATCCTTACGGGGGATGGAAGGGGGTCGGGGGGGGTTGGGGGATGAATCGAGCCGCGACCGGCTGGGGCGGTGGGGCGACGCCCGTAAGTATTGCCCACTGACGACGGTTTCGCACCCGGCCAGCCGGCGGATGCGAAACCGGCCGCCGCGGCCACAGCGAGCAGCCTTTTGCCGCCTCTGACGCCGACGATACAGCAAGTTCGAATGCGTTCCAACAGCCGCGCACGGGGAAAAACCCGGGCCAGAACGGCCTACCGCGGCCCGACGGCCGCCTCCAGGGCGGCCCGCACGCCGGCGGGATCCGCCGCCCGCAGTCGGTCGAGCTGGCCCCGGGCGGCGGGCAGTGGGCAGGCGGCCAGGTAGCCGGCCACGGCCCGGCGGACGAGCGGGTCGTCGCGGCCGAGGGGCTCCCAGAGCGCGGCGACGGCGGCGATCGCCGACCAGTCCTGGTAGCGGGCCAGGTCCACGGCCGCGTCTGCCGCCACGGCTGGGTTGGCGAGGAGCCGGGCCGTGGCCGCGGCCACCCGGTCGCGTGGCACGGAGCGGGCCAGGCATTCCCAGGCGAACCGCAGCACGGCCAGGGCATGTCGGGCATCCCCCGCCCGCGTGTCGCCATTGAGCAGGCCGCGGGCGGCGAGGAAGTCGAGCCCCGCCTCGGCCTCGGCGACCACGACCCCGGCGAGCAGCCCGTCGAAACCGGCCCGCAGGTCGCTGCCCGGTGCCTCGGCCGCCCGCCGGAGCGTGGCCACGAACCGCGCGCGGACGATCGGATCCGGCTCCGCGGCGGCGACGATCCCCAGCGCCAGCCCGTAGAACCCCCGCCGCCGCTGATCGATCCCCGGTTCCTCGATCCAGCGTGTGAGCTTCTCCGCATCGAACGACCGCGCCGCGTCGCGGACCGCCGCGAACGGCGCCAGGCCGAACTCCGTGAAGGCATCCGCCGCGATCGCCGGATCCGAGTGCTCGAGTCGGGCGGCATACCAGGCGAGCCTGTCCGCGGCCGGTACGGTCGTCGCCGGCGCCGCCGCCACGTGGGCCAGGAGCGACTCGTCGGCCGCGACGGCCTCCCAGCCTGCCGCGTCACCGAAGAGGAGGGCGGTGCCCGCCACGGGCGCGGCGACCCGCGCGGCCACCGGCGCGGCATTCGCGGCAGCCCGGCCGCGGATCGCCTGCCGCACCGCGAAGGGCTGCGTCAATCGCCCGGCGTCGTCCCGCGTCGCGGGGCCGACCGATTCGCCCACCGCCGTCGTAGCGGCCGTGTCCCGCCGCTCGGCCAACGAGCGGCCCACGACGCCGCAGAACGGGCAGGCCGCGGCCTGCGTCACCAATCCGGCGCCGATCGCGATGCAGGCGATCAGCCACCCTGCCGCCCCGCCGCCGGTCACGCGTACACCGCATCCGGGCCCCGCTCCCGCTGCATCCGCTGCCGCCAATAGGGCACGGTGCAGAGGAGCAGTTTGCCGGTGCCTTCGTACGAGTAGGCGAGTTTCTGGCCCGACAGCCAGTAGCTGATGAACGACCGCGACGGCCGCCGGATCCGCAGCCGGATGCCGGCCGTGCGGGCGATCACGAACGCCCCGTCGGCGATGAGCCGGTCGCCCTTGAGGGTCACCTCCTCGACCGGCCCGTCGACGGCGAGCACGACCTGCCCCTCCCCCTTGAGCGCGGTCTTGTACCAGAAGAGGCCCTGGTCGGCCCACCAGCTGGTCCACATCGACTCGCGATGCACCGACAGCTTCACTTCGCCGTCGCTGGCCCAGAAGCACTTGCCGTCGAGGATCCACCGGTCTCCGGACTTGATCTTCATGACATGGTAGCCGCCGAGCGTCGAGTCGAGCCACACGCTCCCGGTGCCGTAATACCGCGGCCGCAGCGGAGACTCGTCGGAGAACAGCGACACCCACCAGGTCTTGAGGGTGGGGAAGGGCACGTCCATGGCGACGGCCCCCTTCATGTGGTTGAGCGCGCCGCGCTCCGTGCGAACGTCGTCGTCTTTGAGATCGACCCGCACCCACCGCATCCCCTCGCTCGACTCGACCTCAAACTTCGCCATGGACATCCACCTCCGCGCCGCGGGTGATGCCACCCTTGGTCCAATCGACGCTCCAGCCGGGGAAGGCGATCTCGGGATAGGGATCGGGATCGATCGGCCCGTCCGCCTGGTGGACGATGTCGAACTGCCGGTCGCCACGGATCCGGCCGATGCGGCAGTATTTCGTCGTGTGCTGTGTCTTCGGGTCGAGGCGGACCGTGCCCCCCGGCCCGGCGAACTCCAGGCCGGCGCGGAACGCCTGCCGCACCGCCTCGGTCTCGAACGACCCGGCCTTCTCCACCGCCTGCTTCCAGAGGTGCAGGAGGCACCAGTCGGGCTCCATCGGGTCGCCGGTGACGCGATCGTAGCCGAAGGAATCGCGGAAGCCCTGCACCCAGGCCGTGTTGGCCGGCGTGGCGAGGCTCTGAAAGTAGCAGGAGACGGCGAGGTGGCCTTTCACCTCGGCGGGCAGGAGGCTGCGGAGCTCGTCCTCGGCGATGCTCGTGCTCATCACCGGCACCTTGGCCGGATCGACCTTCGCGGCCGCGAGGGCGGCGAACAGGCCGAGGTTCGAGTCACCGTTGACCGTGTTGAGCACGCAGTCGGCGCCGCTGGCCTGGATCTTCTTCACGACTGCGGAGAAGTCGCGGTCGCCGAGCGGCACGTAGGCCTCGCCGACGGGCCTGATCCCCTGGGCCGCCAGATACTTTTTGGCGATGAAGTTGGCCGTCCGTGGATAGATGTAATCGGAGCCGACGAGAAAGATCTTCTTCCTGCCGCCCCCGTCCTTGCCCAGCAGCCAGTCGAGGGCCGGCAGGATCTGCTGATTGGGCACCATGCCGCCGTACACGCAGTACCGCGACGACTCGTTGCCTTCGTACTGCACCGAGTAGAAGAGCAATTTCCTCGCCGCCTCGATCAGGGGCAGCACGGCCTGGCGGCTGGCGCTCGTCCAGCAGCCGAACACGGCGACCGGCTCGGCCTCGAGCAGTTGCTTGGCTCGCCGCACGAACAGGTCGGTCCGCGACCGCGGGTCGGGGGCCCGGGCGACGACCTTGCGGCCGAGGATGCCGCCGGCGGCGTTGATTCGCTCCAGGGCGTGGAGCTCGATATCGCGGAGTGACGTGGCGCTGATCCCCAGCGGGCCGGTCTGCGAGTGCAGCATGCCGAGCAGCACCTCGGGCTGCCGCGGCGGCACGCCCAGCGAGCAGCCCACGAACACGCCCGGCGCCAGCGCCCGGGCGGCGGCGAGCGTGGCGGCCGTGCCCCGGCCCAGGGCGGCACGGCGACTGATCGGCGCCGGTGGGCGCGGCGGTTCCGGGGGGTGGCTCGTCATTCGTCGTTCATCCGCTTGTAGAGAGTCTCGAACGGCTCGGCCGAGATGCTCACGTCGCCGCGGAACGGCTGGTTCATGTCGAAGATCAGGTGCATCATCGTGCCCAGGTAGGCGGCCAGGATGCCGCCCAGGACCAGCTGCGTGAGGAACCGCATGTCGAACAGCCAGCAGATCGCGATGTTGAGCACGGCGCCGAGCAGCATCACGTACCACATCGACGGCGGCAGCGAGGAGTGCACCGAAAAGAGCCGCATCCGCCGGCACTCGAGGAAGTGGTTGAACTGCCGCAGGGCCTCGGCGTGGACGATCTCGTCCGCCGGCGTCTGCGGCTGGAACTCGAGCAGCTTCTCGTGGAAGGCCTGCGCCCGGATCGTGCCCTCCTCCGGCGTGATGCCCTGCCGCTGGAGCGGCCAGGCATAGTTGATCACGTACCGTGTGTAGTCGCGGAGCAGCCAGCGGAGGTTCTGGCCGTGCGGCTCCGGATACCGCGACACGTCCTCGTAGAGCGCCGACAGCGCCGCCGCCTCGCGGGTCACGTTCTCGCTGGCATCCGACACGTTCTGATAGGCGGTGACGGCGATCAGGCCGAGGAGCAGACCGTAGAACACACAGAAGCAGGAGAGGATGTAACCGACGATGTCGTTCTGCCCCGGCGTGTGGCGGACGAACTGCCGGAGGAGCGGGCGGACGAGGATCGAGCCCACCCAGTAGAAGCCCACGAACGTGGCGATGAAGACGAGCGACGCCTTCCAGGAGGGCAGGTCGTAGAGCCAGTAGAAGTCTTCGGCCGAGGGCAGCATCGCGGGTCCGTCGCAGGGTGGAAACGCGGCGACCGCAGCCGCCGGCACGATCGTACCAGCGGCCTGCCAGGCTTGCATCCGCCGGGCCCACGTTACTCCACGGCGTCGCCGTCGAGGGCGTAGATCGCCAGGTGCTTGCCGTCGGGCCCCCGCAGTTCGTCGATGCGGAACGTGCCGGCCACGGCCACCGGGCGGATGGAGAAGTTCGTCGTTCTCCCCGGCCGCATCCGCACCACCACGCAGTCGTGCAGGGCGGCACCGGGCCCGAAGCAGCATTCCTGGTTGTCGCGGACGAGCACGAACTGCGTGAGCCCCGACTGCTGGAAACTCGGCAGGATGTAGCCGCGGATCCGCACAGGCTGCTTTTCCAGTGCCGTGACCCGCGCCGGCAGCAGGGAGCGGGTAAACGGGTCCCCCTTCTGCATGTCGAGCTTGATGTCGTCGAACGTGATCTCGCGCGGCCGGCGGGCGACGACCGGAGCGGCGGCCGGCGGCGCCTGGGCCACGTCGACGGCGGCCCGCGGCGGCGGCGCGGCGGCGGGGCGGGCCGGCGCATCGCCGCACCCGCCGCAGGCGAGCATGGCGAGCATGTCAAGACAGACCAGTGAGGCGACAGCGGGCCGCATGCTGTATCGTCCCGGACGGCTAACGCGGCCGGGCGTCCTCGATGTGGTAGAGCACGCCACCACCGATCTCCGGCGCGCCGGCAGGCCGGACGTGGAACCGTCCGGCGATCTTCACCAGGCGGGGCGTGAAGTCGATGCCGCCGGTGGCGGCCAACTGCACGAGCACGCGATCGGTGATCTTCGGGTTGCCGCCGAAGCAGCAGTCACCCTGGTCGCGGACGAGGAGAAACTGCCGGATGCCGTGCGTCTGCTTGCCGGGATACATGTAGCCTTTGAGAAGCACGTCGCGACCATCGGCCGCCCGGGCCGTCTCGGGCACCGCATCGGCGGGGTCGCCGGGCAGCGGCTGGAGCTCCGCATAGGAAAGCCGCTCGAAGCCCGCAGGCAGTTCAGCCGCATAGACCAGCGCAAGTCGGGAGAGGCCGCCGACGAGCGCGACGCCGGACACGAGGATCGCGGCGATTGCCAGCGTCCTGCCGGTCAGGGCGGCGGGCCGGCGGGCGATGTCCCGCAGGGCCACCGAGCCGAGCACCATGGCGAGGATCGGCACCACGGCCAGCCACCAGTCGATGAAGGCCAGCGGCGAGAGCAGGGCGAGCGCGGCGGCGGCGATCGCCACGCCCGCGAGGGCGCGATATTCGTCGGCAGGCGCGGGCCCGGTGTCCCGGACGACAGATGAGGGCGAGTCGAAAAGACCGGTGGCCATGGGCCGCTCGTGCAGGGAGCTGGGGGACGGCGTCACACCACCAGTTTACGGCACCGGCCGCCCGCCGGTGCCGGGTCGGAGCAGGGCCCGCGAAACCAGGGCGATCATGGCCACGGCGGCCGCCCACACCAGCCACTTCCAACGGCCGCCGGCCGGGGTCGCAGCGGGCGGCTCCAACGGGGCATCCGACTCCGCGCCATCGGCGGCAGCCGCGGCGACCCCCTCCTCGGCACCGATCACCGGGGCGATTTTTCCCGCCAGCGTCGTGTCGTCCTTGGTTTCCGCGCCGGCGGGCGGGGCGGCGGGCGGCGGCGTGCCGGATCCGGGATCGTCGTCGGCCGCGGGGGCCGGGGCCGTGGCGATCGCACCCGCCAGGCCGGCGAGCGTGGCCGCGCGGCGGCAGGCCTCGGGATCGATCTGCTCCAGTTCCTTCACCGCCACGGCCGCCTCGGGCAGCGGGCAGGCGCGGAGATAGTTCACGATCGGCTCGCGGACGAAGATGTTGTCGGGCTGCGCGTCCTTGAAAATCTTCGCCAGCTTGTCCACCACCGACCAGTCCTGCCACCGCGAGAGATCCGCGACCACGAGGTCGGCGAGCTTCGGCTCCTCGAGCAGCAGCCGCAGCGACGCGAGCACCCGGTCCCGCGGCACGAGATCCGACTCCTCCCCCAAAAACCGCAGCGCCATCACCGCGGCATAGGTTTCGGCGAAGGGCACGTTGCGCCCTTGCCGCCGGAGGAACAGCCGATCGACCAGGTCGAGGGCCTCGGGACCGCGGAGAGCCACGTAGCAGGCGATCAATGCGTCGAGGCCGCCGCGAATCTCCGCCTTGTCATCCGGCAGCGGCTCTCCGGCGGGCGTCTTGCCCGCGAGGATCGCGCCGATCCGCTCGGCGTCGGCCGGCGTGCCGCACACGCCGAGCATCGTGGCATACAGCCGGCGGCGATTGGCCTGGACCTTCGGGTTCTCGATCCAGCCGAGCAGCTGCGCGGGGTTCATCCGCTCCTTGAGCCCGCGGACATCGGCATACGGGGCGACGGCAAACTCGTCGTAGGCATCCCGGGCCAGCGCGTCGTCCTCGTCCTCCAGATGCTGCTGGAAGAACGCCAGCCGGTCCGGACCTTTCTCGGGCAAGGCTCCCAGCTTCTTGACGTACGTGACGGCCCGCTCCCCGAGGCGGATCGGGCTCGACCACACGAGATTCGGCGGCTCCACGCCCATCAGCAAGAACAGCGTGCCGACCGGCTTCTCCTCCAGCATGATCGTCTCGATCGGCGCCGCGTCGGCGCCGAGGAGACCGGCGTCGGCCACGAGCGTCGAGCCCTTGAGCACCTCCACGACCTGGAACTTTCCCTTCGGCAACGGCCCCTCGGCCCGCGGCGCCAGGGCGGCGGCCGGCGGCGGCTCGACAAGCCGGGCGATCACGGCCGCCTGGCTCTGGGCGATCTCCTGGGAGAAGGTCAGCGAGACCGCCGAACAGAACGGACAGGCCACGGCCCGCGGGGCAACGCCGACCATGGCCGCCAGGCCGGCGAGACCAACGAGCACGAGAACCAGAAGGGTGCGCCGCATGGCCGCATTGTAGCGATCAGACCAGCCACTTCGCGACGTCGGTTCGATACGCCGCCAGGGCCCACCGTCTCACGAAAGAATCTCGCGGATCACGTGGCCATGCACATCCGTCAGCCGCCGCCGGATGCCGTTATTGTAGACCGAGAGCTTCGTGTGATCGATGCCGAGCAGGTGCAGGGCGGTCGCGTGCAGGTCGTAGCAGAAGGTCGGATGCTCCGCCGCCTTGAAGCCGAGCTCGTCGCTGGTGCCGTAGGCCGTGCCCCCCTTGATGCCACCGCCGGCCATCCACACGGTGAACGCACCCGCGTTGTGGTCGCGGCCCTTGCCCTGCGCGGCCGGCTGGCGGCCGAACTCCGTCTGGCACATCACGAGCGTGCTGTCGAGCAGGCCGTTGGACTTGAGGTCCGCGAGCAGGGCACTCGCCCCGCCATCGAGGATCGGCCCCCAATACCCGTGGTCACGAACCACGTCTTCGTGGGAATCCCAGTTGGGCCGGATCTTCTTCGCCGTCGTGTTCTCGGCCCCGCAGTAGATCTGCACGAACCGCACGCCCCGCTCCACCATGCGCCGGGCGAGCAGGCACTGCCGGCCAAAGGGCCCGATCTCGGGATGCTCGAGCTGGTAGAGCTTTGCCACGCTGTCCGGCTCACCGGAGAGGTTCGTGACCTCCGGCGCCGAGAGCTGGAGTCGCGCCGCGAGTTCGTAGGCCGCGATCCGGGCGGCGAGTTCGCTGTTGTCGCCGCGGGCCGCGAGGTGGCGGGCGTTGGCCGCCGCGAGAAACTCCCGGCCCGCCGGCTCGCCGGCCACGAGGTCTGCGTGGGCCTCGGCCGCGAACAGATCCGCCACGGGCGGCCGCCCCTCGGCCGTCTCGATCACCGTGCCCTGGTGGATCGCCGGCAGGAAGCCCGCGCCCCAGTTGACCGGTCCGCCCGGGGGCAGGCCGCGGTGGTCGGGGAGGACAACAAACGCCGGCAGATCGTCCGCCTCGCTGCCGAGGCCGTAGGTCACCCAGGCTCCCATCGACGGGAAGCCGGGGAGGATAAAGCCGCTGTTGGCCATGAACATGGCCGGTCCGTGGAGCGCCGTCTTGCTCTGCATCGAGTGGATGAACGCCATGTCATCGACGTGGCCGGCGAGCTTCGGCAACAGGTCGCTCACCCACCGGCCCGATTCCCCGTGCTGCCGGAAGGGCCAGTAGCTCCGCTGGCAGTTGCCCGGCTTCGAGGCGAAGAACTGCACCGTGCCGGTGGTGTCGAACGGCGTGCCGTCCCGCTTCACGAGCTCGGGCTTGTAGTCGAACGTGTCGAGGTGCGACATGCCGCCGGGGCAGAAGATGTTGATCACGGCCTTCGCCTTGGCCGGAAACATCGGCGGCTTCGCGGCGAGCGGGTTGGCCGCCCGCGTCGCGGCCCGGGCCTCGTCGGCGAGGAGCGCCGCGAGGGCCACGCCGCCCAAGCCGCCGCCGAGCTCCCAGAGGAAGTTCCGCCGCGACACGTCGGTGCGGTGCAGCCGGCAGGGAAAGGTATCGGGCATGGCCATCGTCAGTCCACGTAGACGAACTCGTTGACGTTGAAGAGCATCCGGCAGAGTTGCCCGAGCCCCGCCGACTTGACGACGGTGAGCGCCGCAGCGAGTTCGGCCGTGTCGGGCTCCCGCGCGAGCGCGAGCGCATACCCGCGGCGGATCTGCGCCGCGGGATCGCCCCCCGCCTCGCGCTCGAGCCGCTTGGCAAGATGCCCCGCCTGGCGGAGCATGAAGTCGTTGTTGAGCAGCGCGAGCGACTGCAGCGCCGTCGTCGTCTCCAGTCTCGTGGGCGCGAGGTTGGCCGGGTTCGGGCAGTCGAGCGTGCTCATGAACGTATGCGGCGTGCTCCGCACGACGAAGCGATAGATGCTGCGCCGCCAGAGCTCGGGCTTGTCGGGGGTGATGTAGCGATAGACCGGCGCATAGCCGTGCTCGTAGTCGAAGTCGCGGTAGCCCGGGCCGTGCATCTGGCGGTTGAGGCAGCCGGTAACGGCAAGCGTGGCGTCGCGGAGGCTCTCGGCGTCGAGCCGCCGCGGGTTCTGCCGCCAGAGGAGGCGGTTGTCGACATCGACGGCCTGTGCGGCCTCCGCACCGGGCACGCCCACGCTCCGCTGCCGGTAGGCATGGCTCTGGCAGATCAGTCGGTGCATCGCCTTCAGCGACCAGCCGCGGGCCACGACCTCGCTCGCCAGCCAGTCGAGAAGTTCGGGATGTGAGGGCTTGCCGCCCCCCGCGCCAAAATCGCTCGGCGTGTCGACGAGCCCGGTGCCGAAGTGGTGATGCCAGAGCCGATTGACGATCACGCGGGGGGTGAGCGGGTTTGCGGGCGACGTGATCCACGCGGCAAGCGCCCGACGACGCTCCCCCTCGGGCAGCGACGCATCGCCAAACCTGGCGGGCAGACCGGCCACGAGCCCGACCGTGCCCGGGCCGACCTCGTCGCCGGTCGTCTCGGGATTGCCGCGGAGATGCACCTTCACCCGGGGCGGCGTTTCAGTGACCGGCCCGAAGAACATGTCGGGCAGCTGGAGTGACTGCAGTTCCTGCTCGAGCGCCGCGAGCCTGCCCCGGGCGGCTTCGAGCCGCTGCGTCGCGTCGGCGACGAGCGGGGGCGGGTCGCCCTCGATCCGCGCGTCCCCGAAGAAGATCTGGTCCATGGCGATGCCGTTGCCGGCGTCGGCCGCCACGAGCGTGAGGAACTTCGCCCCGGTGGGCAGCGGGATGTCGAGCGGCGTGCCGTCGTCGGCGCCGATCCGGCCGGTCGCTGCCCGAACGCCGTCCACGAACACGAAGTACTCGGCCCCCGCCTCGGCGGTCCGGCCGCCATAGCCCACCATCGCGCGGAACCGGGGATGCGTCAGTCGAAACTCGGCGTCGATCGCCGCCAGGTCGAACGTGATCCCGGCGTTGGCGTGCAGCCCGAGGATCGTGTGGCCCTCCTTCGCGTAGTCGACGTCGCCGAGCTTCGTGGACTCCTGGCTCTCCACCGGCCCGTTGCGGATCGCGTCCCAGCCGGCCTTGCTCGTCTCGGGGATCTCCCGGACGACGAGGCCGGTCGTGGTCACGGGCACGTCCCCGGGCCCATGCGGAACGAACACGGCGTTCACGAACTTCGTCGGCCCCGGCTGCGGCTGGTTAACGCGGATTTTGTCCAGGGCCTTGCGCGGCTTGTCATCGAGCTTCTTGCCGCTCCGCGGGTCGATCCCAAAACCCTTTTTGCCGGTGCCGCGGCCGTCTCCCCCGCCGACGATGTCGGCGAGATCGACGGGCTTGCCGGCCAGGGCGTGCAGTTCGCTTCGCGCCGCCGCCACCGCGGCGGTCAGGTCGGCCTTCCGCTGCGCATGGCGGTCCTGTTCCACCCGGCTGGTCGGGGCCTCGGCCCGTTTCACGCCGGCGAACACGGCCACGAGCGAGTAATAGTCTTGCTGCGGCACGGGATCGAGCTTGTGGTCGTGGCAGCGGGCGCAGTTGACCGTCACGCCGCAGGTCGCGGTCATCACCTGCGTGATCATGTCGTCGAGGTCGTCGGCGCGGGCCTGGCGGCGCAGCATGTCGCTCTTGGTCTCGACATGGCCCACGAGGTCCCAGGGCCCGGCCGCCAGAAAGCCGGTGGCGATGACGTGGTCTGGATCGTCGGCCGCGACGGCGTCACCGGCGATCTGCCGCCGCAGGAACTCGTCGTAGGGCAGGTCGCGATTGATCGCGTCGATCACCCAGTCGCGATACCGCCAGGCGTTGGGCCGCAGTTGATCGCGCTCGAACCCGTGGGTGTCGGCGTAGTGGGCGATGTCGAGCCAGTGACGGGCCCAGCGCTCGCCGTAGTGCGGAGAGGCGAGGAGTCGCTCGACGAGTTTGTCGTAGGCGTCGGGTGATTCGTCGGCGACGAACGCGGCCACCTCGTCGGGCGTGGGCGGCAGGCCGAGAAGGTCGAACGAGAGCCGGCGGATGAGCGTGCGCCGATCGGCCTCCGGGGCCGGGGCGAGGTGTTTGTCGGCGAGCTTGGCCTGCAGGAAGCGATCGATCTCATTCACGGCCGGCCAGGCCGCGTCCGGCGGCGCATCCGCGTGGCCCGACGGCACGGCGGGCCGCTTGACAGGCTGCCAGGCCCAGTGGTCGAGCCGCGGGTCGCGGTCGGTCTCGCGGGCGATGCGGTCGGCCTCGGACTCGGGCCACTCGGCGCCTGAGGCGATCCACTCGGTCAGGACGGCGACCTCGGCGGCGGAGAGCCGCTCGCCGTCGGGCGGCATCATCGTTTTTTTGTCAGTGCTCGTGATCCGCCGGATGAGTTCGCTCTCGGCGGCCTTGCCGGGCACGATCACCGGGCCGAAGTCACCTCCTTTGAGCGCCCGATGGCGAATGTCGAGCCGCAGGTTGCCCTCCTGCGTGTCGGGACCATGGCAGTCGCCGCATCGCTTGACGAGCAGCGGGCGAACAGCCTCTTCGAGCGTGCCTCCCGCCGCGGACGCCGTCGCCAGTCCCCTTGATCCCCCGCCCAGGGCGATCGCGCAGCCGGCGATGGCCGCCAGGGTCAAGGGCACCCGGGGAGCACGGAAACTTCGAGTCCGCATCGATGTCTCGATAATCTTTGGCCGGGCAGACTGGAGAGCTTTATTCCACCGGCCGCCCGCCGGTGCCGGGTCGGAGCAGGGCCCGCGAAACCAGGGCGATCATGGCCACGGCGGCCGCCCACACCAGCCACTTCCAACGGCCGCCGGCCGGGGTCGCAGCGGGCGGCTCCAACGGGGCATCCGACTCCGCGCCATCGGCGGCAGCCGCGGCGACCCCCTCCTCGGCACCGATCACCGGGGCGATTTTTCCCGCCAGCGTCGTGTCGTCCTTGGTTTCCGCGCCGGCGGGCGGGGCGGCGGGCGGCGGCGTGCCGGATCCGGGATCGTCGTCGGCCGCGGGGGCCGGGGCCGTGGCGATCGCACCCGCCAGGCCGGCGAGCGTGGCCGCGCGGCGGCAGGCCTCGGGATCGATCTGCTCCAGTTCCTTCACCGCCACGGCCGCCTCGGGCAGCGGGCAGGCGCGGAGATAGTTCACGATCGGCTCGCGGACGAAGATGTTGTCGGGCTGCGCGTCCTTGAAAATCTTCGCCAGCTTGTCCACCACCGACCAGTCCTGCCACCGCGAGAGATCCGCGACCACGAGGTCGGCGAGCTTCGGCTCCTCGAGCAGCAGCCGCAGCGACGCGAGCACCCGGTCCCGCGGCACGAGATCCGACTCCTCCCCCAAAAACCGCAGCGCCATCACCGCGGCATAGGTTTCGGCGAAGGGCACGTTGCGCCCTTGCCGCCGGAGGAACAGCCGATCGACCAGGTCGAGGGCCTCGGGACCGCGGAGAGCCACGTAGCAGGCGATCAATGCGTCGAGGCCGCCGCGAATCTCCGCCTTGTCATCCGGCAGCGGCTCTCCGGCGGGCGTCTTGCCCGCGAGGATCGCGCCGATCCGCTCGGCGTCGGCCGGCGTGCCGCACACGCCGAGCATCGTGGCATACAGCCGGCGGCGATTGGCCTGGACCTTCGGGTTCTCGATCCAGCCGAGCAGCTGCGCGGGGTTCATCCGCTCCTTGAGCCCGCGGACATCGGCATACGGGGCGACGGCAAACTCGTCGTAGGCATCCCGGGCCAGCGCGTCGTCCTCGTCCTCCAGATGCTGCTGGAAGAACGCCAGCCGGTCCGGACCTTTCTCGGGCAAGGCTCCCAGCTTCTTGACGTACGTGACGGCCCGCTCCCCGAGGCGGATCGGGCTCGACCACACGAGATTCGGCGGCTCCACGCCCATCAGCAAGAACAGCGTGCCGACCGGCTTCTCCTCCAGCATGATCGTCTCGATCGGCGCCGCGTCGGCGCCGAGGAGACCGGCGTCGGCCACGAGCGTCGAGCCCTTGAGCACCTCCACGACCTGGAACTTTCCCTTCGGCAACGGCCCCTCGGCCCGCGGCGCCAGGGCGGCGGCCGGCGGCGGCTCGACGAGCCGGGCGATCACGGCGGCCTGGCTCTGGGCGATCTCCTGGGCGAAGGTCAGCGAAACCGCCGAACAGAACGGACAGGCCACGGCCCGCGGGGCAACGCCGACCATGGCCGCCAGGCCGGCGAGACCAACGAGCACGAGTACCAGAAGGGTGCGTCGCATCGCCGCATTGTAGCGATCAGCCAAGCCACTTGGCGACGTCGGTTCGATACGCCGCCAGGGCCGGCAGGAGCGCCGCGAGGATCGCCAGGCCGATCAACAACGGCACCAGCAGGACTTCCGCCAGCGGTGCCGCCGAGAGCAGGCTCACCGGCACGCCGGTGTTGGCCGTGATCCAGGGGCCGAGCGCCGCCACGAGCCCGTGGCCGAGCAGCCAGCCGACGAACCCGCCGCCCACGGCGAGGAGGATCGCCTCGAGCAGCACGGTTGCGAGCACCTGCCCGCGGCGGGCGCCCAGCGCCCGCATCACGGCCACGTCGCGGCTCCGCTCGAGCGCCGAGCCGACCATGCTCACGAGGATCCCGATCGCCGACACGAGCACCACGAGCGCCGTCACGAGCAGGAGCACCAGTTCCAGCGGCCGCACGAAGAGGTCGAAGAGCTCGCGAATCACCCGCACGGGCATCGCCGCCTGGGCGTCGCGGCCCTCGTTGAGCGTCTGATGCAGCCCCATCGCCATCAGTTCCGGCGGCATCCCGGCCGGCGCCGCCGTCTCGACGAGGATTGCGGTCACCTCACGCTGCGCGGCGGGCAAGGCCGCGGGCCTGCCATCCTTCGCCGCGGCGGTCGGCGGGGCCGCGTCCGCCCCCTCGAGCGGCTTCGCGTGCCCCTCCTGCAGATAGAAGCCCTCCATGTTGACGTACACCCCGCGGTCCACGGGCGTGCCGGTGCGGGCGAGGACGCCGGCGACGGTGAACGGATCGTGCACCGGGCCGTCGTCGGCAGCGTGCGTCGGCGCGAACGTGTCGCCCACCGTGAGGCCCAGGGTCTCGGCGACACTCGCCCCGAGCACGCCCTCGAAGAAGGCGTCGTCCCGCAGGTTGCGGCCGGCGGCGAAGCGGAAGGCGCCGCCGGCCGGGGCGAGCCGGTCGAAGTAGTCGGCGTTGGTGCCGACGACGCGGAAGCCGCGGAAATAGTCCCCCATGCAGATCGGCACCGCCGTGGCCACGCTGCCCGCGAACCGGCCAGCGACGCCGTCGGCCCGGCGGGCCGCCGGGAGGAAGTCCTGGTAGGTGCTCCAGGGGATGTTCTCGATCGGCTTGCTGATCAAATACACGCTGTTGAGCACCAGCTGCAGCGGGCTCCCCTTGGCCCCCACGATCATGTTGTAGCCCAGGCCCGCGCCGCTCTCGAAGGCCCGCTTCACGATCCCGCCGGTGACGAGCGTGGCGACGACGAGCGCCACGCCGAGGGCCAGCGACAGGGCCGTGAGCCCGCTCGTCGCGAGCCGCTGCCGGATGTTCCGCCAGGCGATGCCGAACAACGTCATGCCACCACTCCCAACACGGCGGGAGGCAGGGGGATCGGCGTGAGGATGCGGAGCGTGGCATGCGGCCGCCAGCGACGCAACTCATGCCGTCCCCGTGCCGGCTGGGGCCGAAAGACGACGGCCGATCGGGACTTTCCGCTTGGTGGGTTGGCTGCGCAACGCGTCATGTTCGCACCGCCGCGCGGTTGAAGTCCTCGAGCCGCAGGCGGCGCGGGAACTGTGCCGCCACCGCCGGATCGTGTGTCACGACGAGCAGGGCCGAGCCCTGGTCGCGGCAGGTGTCGCGAAGCAGGTCGATCACCTGCCGCTGCCGCGCGGTGTCGATGCTGGCGGTCGGCTCGTCGGCCAGCACCACCAGCGGCCGATTGGCCAGCGCCCGGGCCACGGCCACCCGCTGCTGCTGGCCCACCGAGAGCGCGGCCGGCTTGTGGTCGAGACGGTCGGCGAGCCCGACGGCCGCGAGCAGCTCGGCGGCCCGCCGGCGATCCGCCCGGGCCGAGCCGAACGACATCGCCACGAGCACGTTCTCCAGCGCCGTGAACCCGGGCAGAAGGTTGAACTGCTGGAACACCAGGCCGATCTTGTCGGCCCGGATGCGGTCGCGGCGCGGCTCTTCGAAACGGGTGATGTCGTGCCCGTCCACGAACACGGAGCCCGTGTCGGGCCGCAGGATCCCGGAGACGACGTTGAGGAGCGTCGACTTCCCGGCTCCGCTGTGCCCCTCGAGGGCGCACTGCTCGCCGGGCTCGAGGGCAAACCGGTCGATGTCCAGCACCCGCACGGTTTCACCGGTGGGCGTGAGAAACGCCTTGCGAACGTCGCGGAGTTCGATGACAGGGGCGGGCATGCCCCCAATGTACGGCGCACCCGCGGCAGGCTGGCAAATCCCCTGGATTCGAACGGGCCGATTGAGCGGCCGTGCGGGCGCCGGGTATATTCCCCGGCCAAGTCAGCCGCCTCGCCGGCGTGCCCGGCCCGCGACGTCGTGAGCCGCAGCCGCCCCCGCCCCAGGAGTCCGCCCGTGTCCATTCGCGTCGGCATCAATGGTTTCGGCCGCATCGGCCGCCTCACCTACCGCGCCATCTACGAGAAGTTCGGCCTCAATGGCGACGTGCAGGTGGTCGCCCTCAACGACCTCACCGACGCCAAGACCAACGCCCACCTCCTGGAGTTCGACTCCAACTACGGCCCCTTCAAGGGGAAGGTCTCGTACGAGGGCAACGACCTCGTCGTCGACGGCAAGCAGATCAAGGTCTTCGCCGAGAAGGATCCGGCCGCCATCGACTGGTCGAGCCAGGGCGTGCAGGTGGTCGTGGAGAGCACCGGCTTCTTCACCGACGCCACCAAGGCCGTGGCCCACAAGCGCGGCAGCGTGAAGAAGGTGGTGATCTCGGCCCCGGCCAAGAACGAGGACCTGACGATCGTGCTGGGCGTGAACAACGAGATGTACGATCCCGCCAAGCACCACGTGATCTCCAACGCCTCCTGCACCACCAACGGCCTGGCACCGGTGGCCAAGGTGCTGCACGAGACCTGGGGCATCGACCGCGGCCTCCTGACCACGGTGCACGCCTACACCAACTCCCAGAAGACGGTCGACACGGCGGCCAAGGACCTGCGGGACGCCCGGGCTGCGGCCCTCAACATCGTGCCGAGCAGCACCGGCGCCGCGAAGGCCGTGGGCCTGGTGATCCCGGCCCTGCAAGGGAAGTTCACCGGCATGGCGTTCCGCGTGCCGACGCCGACAGTGAGCGTGGTGGACTTCACCGCGATCCTCAACAAGGATGCCTCCCCGGCCGACATCAACGCCGCCATGAAGAAGGCGGCGGAGGGTCCGCTCAAGGGCATCCTCCGGTACACGGAGAAGGAGCTCGTCTCCACGGATCTCAAGGGCGATCCCCACAGTTCGATCTTCTCGGCAGTGGACACGATCGGCCTGGGCAACTTCGTGAAGGTCGTGAGCTGGTACGACAACGAGTGGGGCTACTCCAATCGCGTCGCCGACCTGCTGAACTTCCTCGAAGACCGCGGGCTCTGAATTTCGCGCCTGCCGGGCCATCCATGGCCCCGGCAGGCTTGGCCCGGCGTGGTCGCAGCCGAGGTGCGACCAGCCGGGCGGGCGGTCGCACCTCCGGGCGACCGTGGCCGCCGCTTTGCGGCGGCCCTGTAGCGGCGGTCTCCGACCGTCGAATCGACTCCCGGAGCACGGCGAGGTCGAGGCCACGCGTCAAGCCGCACATCAACAGCCCCCGGCAGGCTTGGCCCGGCGTGGTCGCAGCCAAGGTGCGACCAGCCGGGCGATGGCTCGCCCTCCAGGCGAGCCGGGCCGAAAGCCGCTCGGAACACCGGGCTCCCGCCTTTTGATGTTGCACGCTCTCCAGTCCTGCTCTCGGCTTGACACGTGCGAACGGCACAAAAAGCCCCCGGCGGAAGCCGGGGGACTCCGGGTGGCATGCCGTCCCAGGTGCCATGCGATGTCGGTTTGAACCGGGAACTTCCGTACCGTCATCCCGCATGGACGGCGGGTTGATTTTCGGACCCGGAGTCCCCGGGTTTCCACCCGGGGCTTCTTGGTTGATCGCTTGGCGCGGAGGGCCGGGTGAAAAAACCAGGCGGCTCAAAGCCATACACATCCGCCGATCGCGGCTACCGCACGCGAATCGTCGCGTCTGCCTCGAGCGGGCTGCCGCCTGGCGGCACGAGCCGCACCGCCACGCGCACGTGCGGGCCCGGCGGCGGCGCCGCCGGCCAGGGAAGCGACAACTGCAGGCCCCGGTCGCGGGAGGTGCGGCGAAACGCGGTGGCCGCCTCCGCCGCCGGAACCCGCCACTGGGCCAGCGGCCCGCCCCCCCCGCCAGGATCGAAGACGGCGACCTCCACGTCCCCTGCGGCCGGCACCAGCCGCGCCTCGGCGTCGCGAGGTTCACAGACGAGCTTCAGCCCTTCGCTCACCCCGTCGCCGTCGGCATCGATGCAGGCCGTGCGATCGGCGTTCACGACCAGGTGAGTGGCGGCCGCCGCGGATGTGTCGAACGACAGCCGGCGCACGTCGCCCGCGGGCACAAAGGCACTGACCGGCCGCGCCGCAGGATCGACGACTGCGGCGGCAGGGGGCAACGCCAGCGGCTCACCGTCGGACACCGGCAGCGCGGGCGTCGCGCCGGATGCCGGCGGGCCGACGTCCGAGCGATTCGGCAGCGGCGGCACGCCGTCGAGTGCCGGCGGGGCTAGCGATCCCGGCGGCGCCGAGCGGGGCAGGTCGGGCACCTCGATCGCCGGCGGCACCAGGCCCGGCTCGGCCGCGGCCGGCCGCGGCCGCGCGGGGTTGGCCCGCGGCGCGACCGCCGGATCGTTCTCGGCCACGCCCAGCTGGCGGCGGAGGCTCGTGTTCTCACCGGCCACCCGCTCCAGCCGGGCGCACTTCTCCTGCAGCTCGTCCTGGAGCTGGTAGATCTGATCCTCCTGGTAGCGGAGTTCCCGCTCCAGAAGCTGCTGATTCAGGTCGCTCTTGCAGCCCACCATCAGGGCCGCGACCAGCACCCACAGCGGCCGGCGGCCGACCGCCGCCGTCTCGCGATCCGTGCGTGTCATGACGCGCCTCCTTGCGCCTCATCGTGCCCGCAGCGGACGACCGCGGCCGATCCGGCCGGTCAGCCGCCCTTCTGCGTCGGCATCCTGTCGATCACCTCGTCGATCAGCCGGTAGTCGAGCGCCTCCTGCGCCGACATGAACCGGTCCCGGTCGGTGTCCTGCTCGATCTTCTCCAGGGGATGCCCGGTGTGCTTGAGCAGGATGGCGTTGAGTTTCTGCTTGACGTTCTTGAACTCCTTGGCGTGGATCATGATCTCCTCCGCCGTCCCCTCCATGCCGGCCAGCGGCTGGTGAATCATGATCCGGGCGTTGGGCAGTGCCCGCCGCTTGCCTTTGGCACCGGCGGTGAGCAGCACCGCTCCCATCGAGGCGCACTGACCGATGCAGTAGGTGGCCACGTCGCAGGTCACGAACTGCATCGTGTCGTAGATCGCCAGGCCCGCCGTGACGCTGCCGCCCGGCGAGTTGATGTAGAGATGGATGTCGGCCTTGGGGTCGTCCGACTGGAGAAACAACAATTGGGCGACGATCGCGTTGGCCACCTCGTCGTTCACCTGGCTGCCCAGGAACACGATCCGGTCCTTGAGCAGGCGACTGTAAATGTCCATCGCCCGCTCTTCGCGGCCGCTCTTCTCGACGACATAAGGGATCAGAGGCATGGCGGGCGTCCCGGGGTTCAGTCTTTGTCCTGCTCGTCCTCGACCACGGGCGGCTTCGTCAGCACCTCGTCCACGAGGCCGTACTCCTTGGCCTCGGTCGCCGTCAGGTAGCGGTCACGGTCGGTGTCGCGGGCGATCCGCTCGATCGGCTGGCCGGTGTGGGCGGCGAGGATATCGTTGAGCACCGCGCGGGTCTTGATGATCTCGTCGGCCTGGATCTCGATGTCGCTCACCTGGCCGCCGACCTGGCCGTAGGGCTGGTGGATCATCACCTTGGCGTGCGGCAGCACGTACCGCTTCCCCTTGGCGCCACCGGCGAGCAGCACCGCCCCGCCGCTGGCCGCGAGACCCACGCAATAGGTGGCCACCGGACAGGAGAGGATCTGCATGGTGTCGTAGATCGCCATCGTGGCGGTCACGCTGCCGCCGGGCGAGTTGATGTAGAAGTGGATGTCCTTCCGCCGGTTCTCGCTCTGCAGATAGAGGAGCTTCATCACCAGCTCGTTGGCGTTGCCGTCGTAGATCTCGCCCTGCAGGAGAATGATCCGGTTCTCGAGCAGCAGATCGCCAAGGGTCATCTGCCGCTGCCGCTGGTAGTCGCGGTAGGCGGAGGCGGCCGAAGGATTCACGGGGGCGGGCTGCATGGGGCGTCTCGAAGGATTGGTAGGGGGTCGGAAGCGGCCGATCAGCCGCGAACGCCCGGCCGGGGCGCCGCCTCGGCCTGCGTGGCCGTCGGAATCTCCTCCTCGCCGATCACGCTGCCACACACGGCATGGTCGATGGCTTCGGCGTCGGGCCGCGGAAAATCGAACGGCGTGTCCTTGAAGGCGGCATGCGAGGTGACGAGCTCGATCGTCTTCCGCTCGATGATCTGGTTGCGGAGCACATCCATCAGGCCGCGCCGCTCGAGGCCGGCCCGCACCCGGCGCGGCGATTCGCCCGACTGGGCCGCGATGGCGCGAATCTCCTCGTCGTAGTCGGCGGCAGTGTCGGCGATGCCCTCGTCCTCGGCGATCCGCTCCAGGATGAAGTGCTCCTTGAGGGCCCGGGCGGTGCTGGCCAGCACGCTCTGCCGCAGTTCGTTGACATAGCGGCGAATCGCATCATCGTCGAAGCCGCTGCGCCGGAGCTCGAGAATCGCCCGCTCCAGCTCCCGCTGCGCCTGCCGCTTGAGCAAATCCGGCGGCAGGTCCCAGGTGGCCGAGGCGGTCAGCGCGCTGGCCACCTGCTGGCGAACCTGCCGGCGGCGGTGCCACTCGAGCTGCCCCTCGAGCTGCTTCCGCACCAAGCCCTTGAGCGCCTCCTCCGACTCGAAGCCACCGAGCTCCTCGAGCAGGGCCGGGGTCATTTCCGGCAGTTCGTGCTTCTTGACCTCGAGGATTTCGATCTCCAGGTCGACATCCTTGCCGCGCAGCTCCTCGGCCGCGGCCTCGTCGGCCACCCGCACCGTCGCCTTCACCGTCGAGCCGGCCTTGGCCTTCTTGACCAGCGCGTCGAATCCGGGCAATTCGGCGTCGGCGAACGACAACTTCGGCCGGACCACGATCTCCGTCTCGGCGGCCTCGGAAAGGAGCCGATCCCCGCCACGGAACCGGAGGTTGGCCACGATTAGGTCGCCGAGAGCCGGAGAACCGTCGTGGGGCACGAACCGGCCGCGCTCGGCAAGCAGGTTGGCCAACGCCTCGTCGACGTCGGCATCGGCAATCTCGCGGGCCGGCCGCGCGATCGACAGCCCCTTCCAATTCGGCAGCTCGAACTCGGGCCGGACCTCGATCGAGAACTCGAACGTCATCGGGCCGTCTTCGGGGAGCAGGACGGCCGCCACGTCGAGCTCGGGCTCGCTGATCGGCGCTAGCTTCTGCTGCTCGGAGACCTGCGTCATGGCATCCGTGAGGAGTTTGGAGCGAATCTGATCCGACAGCTCCGACTTGAACCGGCTGCCGACGAGCCGCCGCGGTGCCCGCCCCGGACGGAAGCCGGGCAGGAGGGCCGTGGGCACCAACTCGCCGAGCGCGTCGTCCTGGTATCGGGCGATGTCCTCGCGCGGGATCGTGACCTTCACCCGCCGCTGGCAGGTGGAGACCTTGTCGATCGAGACATCGAGATTGAGCGGCTGGGCCGCGGCCTCGGGGGTGGCGACGGCAGAGGACGATGATTCGGACGAGGCCATGGACGTTTCCGGCGGGACAGGGCAGGGAAAGGAACGATGCGTCAGGACAGGTCGGCTACGCACCCAGCCGACATCGCGGTGGGAACGTGCCACTCACCGCCGCCCGGCGGGGCCGACCCATGGCGGGACAGTGGCGAAACAGCGAAGCGGGTGATGGGATTCGAACCCACGACAACCACGTTGGCAACGTGGTGCTCTACCAACTGAGCTACACCCGCACGAACGCCGGCCGTCGACCTCCCGCAACCGAGAAATCGCACGTTCCTGCGTTCAGGAACCCAGCGATTATAGGGGTGGCCGACCCGGCCGCAAGGTCACAAACCTGGCAAGCCTGGTTTTCTGCGCAGGGTTTCCCGGTGCGGTGCGACCAACGCCGGACAGAGCTAGAATCAGCCGATCGGCCGTCACGGCCGCCATTCCCCCCGGCCCCGGCCCGACACCTCGGGCCACCTGCCATGAATGCCCGCTTCGTCATCGTCTCGCCAGCCAGCCAGAAGCGGGCCATCACCGTCCGGCTGCCGATCCTCGTGGGCCGTTCCGAGGATGCGAAATTTCGCATCCAGCAGGATAGCGTCAGCCGGCGGCACTGCGAGTTCTTCACGATGGACGACGCGGTGTTCGTCCGCGACCTGGAGTCGACCAACGGCACGTTTCTCGACGACGAGGAAATCGCGGCCAGCACGGCGACGGCCGTGCCATCGGGCACGGTGGTGCGGGTCGGCGGCGTGGCATTCCGGGTCGAGTACGAGTCGGCCGTGAGCCGGCCCGCCAGCCTGCCCGGCGACGACACGGTGCCCCTGCCATCGCCAGCGCTGGCGGCCGATGCCGATGCCGATGAGTCGGCACCGACCGATCAACACGACACGGGCTTCGCCGGCCTCACGCCGGTGGATGCATCACCCGCCGCCGAAGTCGACTGGCCGTCCGCCGACGCCGCCTCACCACCCGCCGCCGACGACGACAACCTCAACGACTTCTTCAAGAGCCTCTCATGACGCAGCCGACGGCCCCCGCGCGGCGCATCGCGGTTCCCGACCTGGCAGCCAAGCGCCAGGCGGGCCGGCCGATCACGATGGTCACGGCCTACGACTGGCCGACAGGCCGGCTGGCTGACGCAGCGGGCGTCGACTGTGTGCTCGTCGGCGACAGCGTGGCGATGGTGGTCGCGGGCCGCACCTCCACGATCCCCGCCACGCTCGAGCAGATGATCTACCACGGCGAGATCGTGGCCCGGGCCGTCAGTCGGGCGCTGGTCGTGGTCGACCTGCCGTTCCCCCTTCAGCACCTCGGCGTCCGCACGGCCGTCGAGTCGTGCGCCCGGATCCTCAAGGAGACCGGCTGCCAGGCGGTGAAGCTCGAGGGCACGGCCGGACAGGCCGACGTCATCGCCGGTCTCGTGGCCGCCGGCATTCCGGTCATGGCCCACGTCGGCCTCCGGCCGCAGGCGGTGCATCAGCTCGGCGGCTATCGGATGCAACGCGATCTCGACGCGGTCACCGCCGACGCCCGGGCCGCGGCCGAGGCCGGTGCCTTCGCCGTGGTGCTCGAGTGCGTCCCCCGGGAGGCGGCCCGGGTCGTCACCGCCACGGTCGGGATTCCCACGATCGGCATCGGGGCCGGCCCCGACTGCGACGGCCAGGTGCTCGTGATGCACGACCTGGTGGGGCTGTCATTCGACCGGGTGCCGAAGTTCGTGCGGGCCTACGCCGACGCGAAGACCACGCTGGCCGACGCGATCGGCCGCTGGCGAGCCGACGTCGAAAGCCGCTCCTTCCCCGGCCCCGCCGAAACCCTGGGCTGAAGGCGGCGCCAGAAGCCCGCTACGGCAGCACGACCTCGTCGGAAATGATCACCGGCTTGCCAGCCGTTACGCCCGCGGGCATCGGCAGGGCGGCTCCGGCCCCCGGGCCGGGCGAGCCGCCGGGGCCGGCAGGCACTCCGATTCCGGGCGGTGCCGCCATGCCGCCCTCCACGACGCCCCCCGGACAGCCATCGCAGCCGGCGGTCGCCGGCGGGCAGGCCGGCGGACACGGGGAGCCCTGGCCGCAGACCCGCGGCGGCGCGGCCGCCGGCCCGGCACCAGGTGGCACGAAGCCGGGCGGAAGGTGGCCGAAGCACTTCTCATACTTCCACACCTCGAGGGCGATGTACCGCTCGTTCAACGTCTTGCAGCCGCTGGCGGCTACCAGGACGGCCAACAGCGGCAGGCTCGTGACCAGGCGGGCCCTCCATCCCCAGGCAGTCATCGCTTCATCTCCCGACGGGCGTTCCGGCTTCGGGCGACTCGCGACATGAGCGCCGCGATCCGAAACCTGGCAACCCTACCCCATGCGGCAGGCGCGGCAAACGAAAGGGGGCGGCCGCCGGCCGCCCCGTCGGAATGCTCTGGAAACATGTGCGGGTCGTGCCGCCGAACGCGGCCTCGACGCGCTGCTCAGCCCTTGCGGTGCCGGATCCGGGCCCGCATCCGCCGCTTCTTCTGGCCGAGTTTTCGCCGGCCCTTGCCCGTTTTCTTGACGCCCATGCTGGTCTCCACGTGTGGGGCGAAATCCGCCCGAACCATTCTGGCGTCAGGTTGTAAGATGGCCGTCCGGTCGTTTCAAGCGCCTCGCGGCGGCGGCACCGCATGATCGTCCTCTTCCCCACCTACGCCCGCCGCATCGCCGACACGGGCTGGCGGGCCACCGTGGCCGGCATGGTCACCCGGCCCCTGCCGGCCCGGAGCCACCGTCGGTCGCTCGCTGTCGCCGTTCTCAAGCGACTTCTCGAGCTCGACGACGCCGACCTCGACACCGACGTCTTTCGCCGGCGGGCCGAGGCATTCCTGTTCCAACGGGTCGCCGGCGCCCGGGTGCGGATCGATCTCGGCGGGGGAGTCGGCGCCGCGGTGCTCTCGGACCGCACCGGCCACTTTCGGACCGAGATCGACCTGGCGGCCGACGTCGTGGAACGGGACGCGATCCGCCACGGTGGCCGCCCGCGGCTCGACTGCCGTGCCAGGATCGACGACATCGATCCCCCGGCGGCCGGCGGCGAGGCCGGGGGGTTTATCGACCTGGTGGGCCCCGACGGCCTGTCGGTGATCTCCGACATCGACGACACGGTGAAGGTCACCAACGTGGCCGACAAGAAGGAGCTCCTGCGGAACACGCTCCTCCGCGAGTTCTCGGCGATTCCCGGGATCGCCGCGGTGTACCGCCGCTGGGAGCGGCAGGGGACTGCGTTCCATTACGTCTCGGCGAGCCCGTGGCAGCTCGCGAATTGCCTCGGCGGCTTCCTCGAGGTGGCGGGTCTGCCGGCCGGCTCGATGCATCTCAAACTCTTCCGGCTCAAGGACTCGACGCCCCTGGGCCGGCTGCCGTCGCGGAAGCGGTCGAAGCGGCGGGCGATCGAACAGGTGATGGACGACTTCCCCGGTCGACGCTTTCTCCTCGTGGGCGACTCGGGGGAACGCGATCCGGAGGTCTACGCCGAGGTCGCCCGGCGCCGGCCGGACCAGGTGACGGGGATCGCCATCCGCCAGGTCGAGGGGCGGCTCTCGCTGCGCCGGCAGCGACCATGGCTGGAACGCATCGCCCGCCGGCTGCCGGAAGGCTTCATGACGGTGTTCACGGAACCCACCGAGCTCGACGACTGCTTTCCCGCCTGTTGCCGGTAGCTTCAGCCCGGCAATCGGACTGGATTTCGGGGCCCTCGCGAGGCCGGCCCGCGTGCGACTCGTTCACGCGCTGCCGTCCTTTCGCCGCTGCCGCCGGATCGTGCTCGTCACTGGCCCTTCGTTTGGCAGTCCGGATCGAGGGGCGTCGCCTCTCCGACCTTGTCGACCGGATGCGTCAGCATGTAGCGCCAGACCGGCTCGTGGACGTACTGCCCGTCCTTCTTGATGCCCAGCTCACTGGGGGCGACGGCGTTGTGGATCCTCTTGCCGCCTGGCGGGTCGATCGAGGTGATCAGACGGCGGGTGTTTCCGTAGGGCGGCGGCGTCGTTTCCACGTCGACGATGGGACCATGCTCGTGCAGCCCCAGCAGTTCCCACGATCGACAGTAGTGCTTGGCCCCCCAGCCGCGGTCGAAGCCGGTGAACATGAAGTAGCGGTTGGACGGCGTGGCCGAGGGGAGCGCCTGCCAGGATTGGTCCTGGTCCCGCGGCCCACTGAAGCACAGGACGCGATCGAGCTTCTTGTGCTGGGCGAAACGGGCCGCGGTGGTGGAACCGTGGGACAGGCCGACGACGATGACGTTCTCCCAGTTCAGGCCGGTGCCGGCCGGGTCGATGAAATACTCCCATTTCCCCGGCGGATTTTCCTTGGCGAGCCATTTGACGAACTGGAACGACCGCTCCATCAGTCCGTCGGGCTGCGGAATGTCCACCAGCTTGCTGAAATCCTCGCCCGTCGCCGCCTCGAGGCGGATGTCGCCGCGCCAGGTTTCGCGTGGCGTGCCCGCATTGAAGCGGCTGAACCAGCCGTCCGCGTAGGGAACGCGGATGGCGTGCATCCCCAGTTCCTTGGTCAACTTGAAGAGTTTCCCGCCGCCGATCAGCGCGAGCACCAGCTTGCCCCGCGGTGGGACGCGGGTGTCGACGTGCGCGGCCTGCTCGTCGCGCGGCTTGCCGTCTTTTTCGAGCGGGAAATTGATCTCCGGATGCGACTGCACCCGCGGGTCGATCGTGCTCGCCCGGGCGGAGAAGACATAGGCCTGGGGCTGCGGATCGGCGTAGGCAAACGGGCTGACGTACGACTCGTCCGCCACGGCCGCCGCTGCGGTCAGCACGGCCAGGATCAAACCACCGATGACCGGCATGGGATTTCTCCGTCAGGGGCAGGCTGCGGGGCCCACTGCAGGCCGTGCGAACCGCGGACATCATGCATCCGGATTCATCCGTTGTACAGGCGGCGACCCCGGCCACGGTGGAGCGTTCCTGGTCGCCGGCCAGGCCGCGAACAAGGTCGCCAGGAGGGCATAGGCCGCGGCGAGATCGAGTGGCCCGCGGCCTGCGGCCGCGGCCGGCAGCTCCCCGATCGCCCACGGCAGGAAGAGGCGGCCATCGGGGAAGGGGGAGTGGATCACGCCGACGAGCGCGGCGACCGCCGCCGCCAGACACCAGCCCGCCGCCTGCCTGAGCCGGCGATCGAGCAGCGCGGCGAGCAGGCCCGCCCACAGGACGCTCGTGACGATGAAGCCCGCGGAGATGATCTGCAGGGAGAACAGCTCCCGGGCGAGGGTCGCATCGGGTCGCGCCCCGGCGGCGAGCAGCTTGTCGGTCTCGATCTTGGCCAGCGCCGCCAGGGCCGGCACGCAGGCCAGCGCCACCGCCGGGTAGTGCTTGTGCGGCGTCGCCTGGAAGCTCTGCGCCGTGATCTCCAGGCCCACGAACACGAGGATCGGCACGAGGGCCGCCATCGGCAGCCATTGGTAGAGGTAGGCGAACGTGCCGGTCAGCCCGGCCACCCCGATGAACACCGCGGTCGCCAGCGTGTAGGCGGCCCGGCCGCCCATCGCCTTGTAGGCCGGCTGGCCGATGTAGGGCGTCGTCTGGATCACGCCACCGCACAGGCCGGCCACGATCGTGGCACACGCCTCGACGCCGATCACCCGGCCGGTGTCGTATTCGTCGCCGGCCGCCGCGGCGCTCTCGGTGCAGTCGATGCCCCCCACGACCGTGCCCAGGGCGAAGGGGATCGCGATCGGCAGGTACTTCACCGTATGCGGCCAGGCTGCAAGCCACTCGCAGCGGAATGCGGACAGCCACTCCGTGGGCCAGAGGGCGGCCGCGGGATCGATCGCCATGTGGTCCGCGGCGGGGATCCAGCCGGCCCGCAGGCCCACGAACTGGATCAGGCCGCCGAGGAGCAGCGCGGCCAGCGCCCCGGGGATCCGGCCCGGAAAGGGCACATGGGCGGTAAGCGTGGCGAGGACGATGCCCAGGGCCACCAGGCCGACGAGTGGCACGGCGAAGATCTCGAGCAGCGGCAGGAAGGTGATCAGCGCCAGGGCGATCGCGGTCAGGCTGCCGAGCAGTGCCGCCCGCGGCACCGACCGGCGCACCCGGTCGGCCACGAGGGCGCAGGCCAGTTTGAAGACACCGCTGACCACGATCGCGCACATGCCCACGTGCCAGGCCCGGCGGGCGGCAGCCTCCTGGTCGAGGCCCGCGGCGACCGCCTCCGCGAACGCAGGCCCGATGACGAAGAACACCATCCCGAACGTGCTCGGGGTGTCGAGGCCAAGGGGCATCGCCGTGACGTCGGTGCGGCCGGTCCGGCGGGCGAGGCGGAAGGCCATCCAGGTGTAGAGCAGGTCGCCCACGACGACCCCCACGGCCGTGCCGGGCACGAGGTGGGCGAGGGCGAACTGGGCCGGATAGCCGAAGACCGTCGCCAGGATCGAGACCGTGAGCACGAGGACCGCGAGGTTGTCGATCGAGAGGCCGAAGAAGGCGTTCAGGTCGCCCGGCGTGGCCCAGCGGTAGGTGGCTCTGCGATCCATGAAACTCGGCGGCCGGATCATCGGTCGTGACCGCCGAAGAGGATACCGGCCTCAACGATCCGCACAAATGAAACAGGTGTCACGCGTCCATCTCGCCCCGTTCAGACAGACCACCGCTCCCGTGGCGCAAGCCTCCAGGCTTGCGAATCCGGGTCGTGGAGCCACAGGCCACGCACGTCGATCGAACACCGCCGCGGGGCCGACCGTGGGGTGGGCCGGGGCGGAACTGCTCTTCGACGTCATTGCCACAGCGTACGAACGCAACAGCCTGATCGACACGACGAACCTGCCCTTCGAGAACTGGACCGAGGTTCTCGGCAGTGAACGGCTCACCGGCGCGGCGCTGGACAGGCTCACAGCGGTCTGGCGCGAAAGTTTCGAATCTCGAGCTTCATTTTCTTTTTCGAACCCGTAACCACTTCGATGTGGTTGTGCGGAAAAGCCCCTTCCGCTCCCTCAAATTCACTCACCTGTTGGCCGTTCATCCAGGCCGTGAACTTGTCCCCCTTGGCCAGGATGCGGACGGAGTTCCAGTCATCTTTCTTCCACACCTTATCAACGTTCTGAGCACGGCCGGATTCGGGAAAGGTCTTGCCTGTGTACCAGCAACCAGTCCGATTTTCCGGATCGCGACCGCAGGAGCCAAGCCATAATCTCAAGCCACCTTTTCGGGGAACGATTGCGGCATCGACGTCGCCTGTGAAGCGAACATCGAGCTCAATCTCGGCATCCATGAAGTGCCCCCAGGGCAAATCGTCCCACTTGCCTCGAACTTGCGAGCGAATTCGCGTCCCGGGGGCCTGTTCCCCGGTTTCACACACCAATACGCCATCTTCGACGCGCCATTGAGAATCCCCGGGCCCGTGCTTTTTCCAAAACGACAAGTCCTTGCCGGTGACAAAATCGATCCAGCCCTTCTCGGTCGGTTCGGCGGCCGGCGCCGAGGGAAGGAGGGCAAGAATCAGAACACCGATTGTGCAAGCGGCCAACCGCCAACTCCCGTTCATCACCGCTTCCTCCTTTGAGTTCGCAGGCCGTCGAGGTTTTCTTGGAAGTGTCTTAGCCCCCGATGCCGGCGGATGCCTTAGGCCACGAGCTCGGAGAGCACGCCGTCACTGTCGGCGAAACCGGGAATGTCGATGCCGGCCTGCCGGGCCATCGTGACGAACAGGTTGGCGAACCGAGCCGAGCCCTCTTCCTGCACTTTGTAGTTGCCGCCCTTGCTCGCTTCCCCCGAATCGTCGGCCGACTCGAGGCGATTACGGACGACGTAGGTGAGAAACTGTCCGTGGCGGAGGTGGAAGGCATTGCCGCCCGCGAGCACCAGGGGCAGATTGCGGTGCAGATGGGTGCGGGAGTTGCCGCTGCCATACAGGAGCATGCACCGGTCGAGCAGCGTTCCATCGCCCTCGCGGGTGGATTTGAGTCGGCCGACCAGATAAGCGAACTGTTCGACCAGCCAGGTGTCGATTTGCGTCTGCTTGGCGGCGTCCTTTTCCGGATCGCCTCGCCGGTGGGCCGTGCCGTGCCAGTCCGTACCCTTGCCGCACAAATCAGACCAGTTCACGATCCCACCGCCGCTGCTCTCGTCTTCGATGGCGTAGGTGGCGACGCGGGTCGTGTCGGCGACGAACCCGAGATGGATGAGATCGAACATGCAGCGGATATACGCTCGCCGCTGCTCCATGTTGTTCGACGGGCTGGCCTCGAGGGCGAGTGCGGCCGTGTCTCCGGCGGGCGGGCCGCGGCGGATCTGCTCCTCGCGGATCTGGATGGCACGCTCGACGTCGCGGATGCTCGTCAGGTACTCGTTCATCTTGTCGCGGTCCGTCTGTCCGAGCGGCCGCATGAACGCCTGCGTCTGGTCGCGGAGGCCGTCGAGGATGCTCGTCCGCTGCAGCAGGCGTTGCCGCAGGGCGTCTCGATCCGCCTGCTCAGCCGGCGGAAACAACTTGTCGAACACGGCCCGCGGGGAGTTGTCCGCGGCCAACGGCGCCCCGGTCTGGTTGAACGACAGGGTTCTGGAGCGGCCCGGGCTGCCGATGCCGCCGGCCGTAGACAGGACCAACGATTTCAAATAGTTCTTTTTTCCGATCTTGTCGGCGAGAAGTTGATCGAACGACTGCGTGTTGAAGCCCCCGCCCGTACTGGTTCCGGTCAGGAAGCTGTCCACCGTGAGGTGATTGGAGATGCCCGGCTGGTGATGGTGCAGCCCGCCGAGAATCGTCAGATCGGACTTGAACGGCCGCAGCGGTTCGAGCGTCGGCGAGAAGTCGTGATCGGCGCCGGTCGCCACGGGGAACCAGGTTACGGTGTTGACGCCGAATGGAACGTAGAAGAACGCGAACCGCGGCGGCGGGGCGGCCGCATCGGCCTTGCCCGGATCGCTCGCCATGATTTCCAGAGAAGGCAGGGCCAGGACCGCTGCCCCGCTCTTGAGCAAGGTGCGCCGGGTGATCGGATCGCGTTTCATGAATCGGCTCCGGACTGGGAAAGGGGGCGGGGCTCGCGGAGCGGCGACGGTCGCCGGCGCCGCATCAATGCAGGAACTCGGGGCTCTCCACGATCGACACCAGCAGGGGACGCATGCGGTAGTCGGTCTGCCGCGCCCGGACGAGCAGACGCTCGACCCAGTCGCGTTCGCCGAGGCTGGGCTCGCGGCCACGGCCGTAGGCGATCAGTTTCGAGATCAGGCCGCGGATCACGTCATCGCGGTATCGTTCCAGCATGATGGAACGGAACTCACGCACGTTCGCATAGCGTTCGCCGTTCGGCAGGCTGCCGTCGGTCTGGAGTTTTTTCGCGGCCGGCCCCTGGACGACGCGACCGATCGCGTCGAACTCCTGAAAGGCGTAGCCGAGCGGATCCAGGCGGACATGGCAGACGGCGCATTTGGCGTGCTCCTGATGGAGCGCCAGTTGCTGCTGGAGTGACTTGCCCTTGAAGCGGGGGTCGTTCGGGACGAGTTCGGGAACGTCCGAGGGGGGCGGAGGCAGCGGGCGATTGAACAGAGTCTTCTGCACCCAGTCTCCCCGGTAGATCGGCCGAAACATGCCGTGATCGGTGGTCGTCATCACGCTCGCCAGCGTCGCCACACCCCCATATGGAGATTCCTTCGGCAGCGACACGACGCGAAAGTCGCCCCCGCGGACCAGCGGCAGGCCGTAGTGCGTCGAAAGCCTGTCGTTGACGATGACGAAGTCGGAGTCGATGATCATCAACGCGCTACGGTCGCTTCGGACCAGCTCCTGAAAAAACTCGCCGCCTTCGCGTCGCAGGCTGGAACGTAAATAGGCGTTCGCCCTACTACGGTAGCTCGGGTCGGTCGATTCGTGGCGATCCTCCAGCTTCTCGGTGTCGAGCCACTGACCGGCGAAACGCTGGAAGAACCGTTCGGCATTGGGGTGATCGAGCAATCGCGTCACCTGCTCCTCGAGGTTGCGGCCGGACCGCAGCGTGCCGGCGCGGGCCGCCGCGTCCAGGGCGGGGTCCGGGGTCGTGCTCCAGAAGAAGTACGACAGCCGCTCGGCAAGCTGATGGTCGGTCGCCGGCGCGGCGGGATTCGTGGATTGGAGATAGAGAAACTGCGGCGAAGCCAGTGCGTAGGCGAGCGCGCTGCGAATCGTCGCCTGCGATGAGTTCGCGAGAGACGCTTGACGCTCGAGGAACTGCCCGAACTGCGATCGCTCGGATGGCTCGAGCGGCCGGCGGTAAGCGAGAGAGAGGAACGTTTCCAGGGCCCGCCGCCGGTCGTCGTCCGGCAATTCGGCGAGCCGCGTCAACGCCAGGCCGTGGGCCGGAGGTGGATCATCGGCGTAGCGGCCGGGCTCGAGAATGATCTTTTCGATGAACAGAACCGGATGCTGGTCGAGAAGTTCCTGGACATGCTTCTGCATCTCTTCCTTCGACGGCTTCTGGTCGGAGAACACCTTGATCGCCCGGTTGACGCTGTCGGGAAAGTCCCCGATCTCGTAGCCGTTCATGATCTCAATAGTGAAGGCGTCCCGTTGACCGAGCTGGCTCCTGCGAAAGTGACAGACGATGTCCTGGAAATCCGCCTGCGGTTCCAGTTGCCTGTCGAGCACGGTTTCCTTGTTCACGTCGACGACCAGTCGCGGCAGGGAGCCGTTCGCCGGGGCGTCGCTCCGCACGCGGAGGGTCAGCCTGAACCGGTCGATCGACGGCGGAAGCGTCGCGCAGAACTCGGCGGGAAACTCGAATCTGGCGGCGAAAATGTTCAGGTCCCCAAACTCGGCCTTGAGGGCTCGCGGACGGATCGCGACGGCGCTTCCCGTGCGAAAGATCAGCGGGACGTTGCCCTTGAAGTTGATTTGGTTGGGGTGAGGCATCTTGAAGACGGGCGCCGCCGCAGGCGTTTTTTTCTTCGGTGGTTCTTCAACGGTGACTTCGATCGGCGCGAAGCCGGACTGGGGGGAATCAAATCGCCAATCGACGGCCGTGACAATGGTCTCGAGGTATTGCTCCAACAACTCTCCGGTCGAGGTCAGCTTCTCGGCATTGGTGTCGAAGCCGTTGACCGAGATGTCCTCCGGCAACCGGGCGGCGAAGTTCTCCTGCAACCCCAGGAGGTCGTTGAGGGTATTGCTGAACTCATAGCGATTGAGCCGCCGCGGC
>Ga0315906_10000731_pt1 | contig 51080 bp, 39 predicted proteins | sample LakEriMetagenome_4_FD_203526 | JGI IMG/M metagenome (GOLD analysis project Ga0315906, IMG submission 203526) | Freshwater fungal communities from buoy surface, Lake Erie, Ohio, United States - Buoy 2 MA122 | ecosystem: Environmental > Aquatic > Freshwater > Lake > Lake biofilm | place: USA...
ATCTGCTTTTGGATTATCTATACTATCATGCACAGTTACTGGAAAAACTAATTGCTTAAATATTGGGTTTATACCATTTGTTAAAACAGTAGCATTTATCATATAATTAATTGCAGTTACTTTAGTTAATTTTACTGTTCCTACGCCATTTAAAACCGCAGTTGGTCCATTAAGTTTAAATGCAGATGGTTTGAGCATGCCGTTACTTATTGCACACACACCACTAAACTTTCCTAAATTAGTTTTTTGATTCAGATCTTTTACCCCAGGTTTAATTACTTTTGCAACCTCTGTCTTCATGCTATTAATAGCCTGTAGTACTTGTGATGAATTCAATATAATTTTAATGACATCATTATTATTACTTCCCGCATTATTAATTATATTATACAGTTGAAGCACTAATCTATCTAAATTAACCCCTAAAACTGTGACATTATCAATTTGTAAATTTTGTTTAGCGGTTAAACTAGATAAAGTCAAGCCACTGCCAACACCCTTTAATTGCAAATTATTTAACATTACTCTAAACCCATTTATATCACTAAAATCAGCAATGTCAATGTTATCAATCTGAACATTTTCATTAAATGCCAACGGCTTAAATGAGTTTATGGCGATATTGCCAACTATAGTTGAATTAGCCAACTTAGCATAAAGCTGAGTTAATGACAAATCATATAATGTGCCTGCAAATTTTGTATTTAATGCAACCTTATCCAGCAACCTCTGATTATTAATTACTGGAGCCTCCATACCAAGCTGTGGCATTACTAAATTTAATGAAAATGTAGGTAAATTTATTACCCCATTGTATTTTAATGCTTTAAAATTGTATAATTGCAAATTAGTAGTACCACTAAGCAAATCATTTAGATTAAATTTAGCATCCTTAAAGCTTAATTGAGTAGGGGTAAAATTAAATTTACTACTAAAGGTAAAATTATTTAATAGTGGCTTATCTTTCCTTGTATCATTGCTTATACTCAAAAAATCTAAAACTTTATTTAAATTAAATTTAGGTAAATTAATGTCACCCATAATATTAGGCTGGGCTAAATTTTTAATTTTTAAACTATTTGATTTAGCTGTCACTATATCACTTAAACTAATTAATAAATCATTGATAGCTACATTATTCTTATCACCATTAAAATCTTTGCTTCTAACTGTAACATTATTAAATAACGGTTTGCTTTTACGTTCAACAACCCCAATATTTAAGCTATCTAATAATGTATTTAATTTTAATTTATTTACCTCTATGTTACCTTTATATTCTGGGTTACTAAAATTTTTTATTTTTAAATTAAATTTACTAACAATTAAATCGTTATAATTAAGCTCTACCTTTGCCAAATCTAAATTTTGACTATGCTGATCAAAATTTATCCCACCACCAAAACCCGTAGTAACCATTAAATTCACATTAGGCACAAAATATTTATGTTGTAAATCCATATCATTATAAGTAAAATTAGAATGAGTTACACCAAAAGAACTCATGGCTAAGTGTAAAGACTCCTCTTCATCCATATTCTCCTTATTTTCTTCAGGATTAGCCGTTGGTAATTCAAAATTCCAGTTATTTATGCCATTTTTTTTAATTAATGAGAGATTCAAGCCATCGATTAAAAAAGATTTAACAACAATATGTTTAGATAATAATGGCAGTAGTTCAACAGATACATCTACTGAATTAAGCGTTAAGAAGTTTGTAGCACCAAAATTTACTGGGTTTGAAAGTGACGCTTGTTTGATAGTTATACCTAAATTAGGATAGATTTTCCAAGCAATATTACCATTTATAATTAGTTGTCTACCTGTTGCTTGATATGCTGCTTTAGTAATAAGAGGTTTGAAGCGATTAGGATCAACTACGGTTAATAAAACTATAATTGCAACTGCTATAAGTGTTATTATGCCCAAAATCACCAGTAAACTATATTTAAAGTATTTTTTCATAATATATTTAATCCTTTGATATAATTATTGCCCTAGAGAGCAATTGCTCACTATTGTTTTATAGCTAACCCATTTCAAGATGATAATAGTAACATAAATCAGACACATAGTTGACATATATTTGCATGTATGATAAATATAAAGATGATTTGAATTAATTCTTGAAGATTAGAATTTTAAGATTGCGAAACCTTGCTAAATGCAAGGTTTGGCAATGACAACATGAATGGATTACATTAAATGATGAGCAACGCCGTGTACGAATAGTACATAAGGCTGCTACTCATGACGTATAATTAAAAAATGGCGTGGTGTTTTTAGTTTACCCAGTTGGATTGGACGTTATAAAGTGCAAAATAAGCCCCACCTTTAGCCAATAACTCATCATGCTTACCGCTTTCAACAATCTTCCCACGCTCCATTACTATGATTTTATCTGCATGTAACACCGTTGATAACCTATGAGCAATAACTATCGTTGTGCGATCCTGCATTAGTCTATCTAAAGCTTCTTGTACTAATTTTTCTGATTGATTATCTAATGCTGAGGTTGCTTCATCCAAAATTAGAATAGGCGTATTTTTTAATATTGCTCGTGCAATGGCTAAACGCTGTTTTTGCCCTCCTGATAATCGAGTACCATTCTCTCCAATCATAGTTTTAAACCCTTCTGGTAACTGTTCAATAAATTCTAAGGCATTGGCAAGTTTTGCTGCTTGCAACACGTCTTCATTTAATACTTTATTAGATTTTAAACCATAAGCAATATTGTTATAGACTGTATCATTGAATAATACTACATCTTGGCTTACAAAAGCTATGTTATCTCGTAGTGAGTTTAATTCAAAATCTTCAATTTTATTTCCATCAATTAAAACATCTCCAGACTGCGGACTATAAAAACGTGGCAATAAATTAGCTAAGGTAGTTTTACCACTACCTGATGCCCCGACTAGTGCTACAGTTTCACCTTTTTTAATCTCAAAACTTATATTATCTAACACATTACGCTCTGAAGTTGGATATTTAAAAACCACATTATTTAAATTAATTGCTTGGTTTATCCCATTAAGCTTATTTTTGCCATTATCTGGTTCTTCTAAATTGTCTAAAAATGAAAAAACTGACTCTGCCGCTGTTAAACCTTTTTGTAACGATTGCGTTACATTTGTAATACGCTTCATTGGAGCAAAAATCATAATCATTGCAGTAATAAATGAAACAAAATCCCCAGCTGTAAAATGGTTAGATTTTGCCTTTGAAGCTGCAAAATATAAAATCATTGCTAAAGCACATGCCACTAGAAATTGACTTAACCCTGAATTTAGCGAAGAAGTTGCCGTTTGCTTAACATTATTAGTTTTAATTACATTTACACTTGAAGCAAACCTACTTGACTCATAACTAACCCCATCAAAGAGCTTAACTACTTTCTGCCCTTGAACCGCCTCTGTTATAATTTGAGTCATTTCTCCATATTGTTGCTGATTATTATGTGTTAGTTTACGCAATCTATGTGCAAGTACTCTAACTAAAACCAAAACAAAAGGTAAGGTAAAAAAACAAAATAAGGTTAATTGCCAATCAGTATAAAATAACAAAGCAAGTAAGCCAACAATAGTAACCCCATCACGAATAGTAACAGTTACAATATTAAAACCAGCATCAGTAATCTGCGTAACATCAAATACAATCCGAGAAATAATACGTCCAGAATTATTATTATCGTAATAATCTACTGGCAGTTTTAATAGGCGAATAAACATTAAATTGCGCATTTTTTCTACCACTGTACCAGATAGCCAAGTAGAACTAGTCTCATTTACATATGAGGCAATTGCCCTAATTAAATAGATTCCCATTACCGCTAAAGGAGTTACAATAATAGCAGTTTTATTTTGATTAATAAAGCCCTGATCTATAAGTGACTTCATTAATCTAGCAAATGCAGGCTCAGTAGCTGCAGCAACAATCATTGCAACAATAGAGACAAGGAACCTACGCCAATAAACCGACATATATCCCCATAATTTTTTATAAAGCGTAAATGATCCACTTAGATTGATTTTTGCCATAGATTACTTCCAAACTCTTAATTATATTTGATCAATAAAGCATACATTATAGCTTATTTACCTCATTTAGTTCAAGATAGTATAAATATTAGGAGTAATAAAATACCCCTCGCATGATATAATTATGCCATTAAAATAATAAAATTTAAGGAAATATTAAAGATGCACAATAATATTGTAATTATCGGTTCTCAATGGGGCGATGAAGGTAAAGGTAAAATTGTTGATTGGTTAACTGAAAGCGCCGTTGCAGTTGTGCGTTTCCAAGGCGGACATAATGCTGGGCACACACTAGTAATTAACGGTAAAAAAACGGTGCTTCATTTATTACCCTCAGGAATCCTACATGACGGAGTTATGTGTCTTATTGGTAATGGCGTAGTGGTATCACCTGAAGCGCTACTAACTGAAATTAGAGATCTTGAAGCACTTGGGGTGAATGTTAGGGGTAATTTGCGAATTTCTGAAGCATGCCCATTAATATTGCCATATCATATTGCTATGGATCAGGCACGTGAGGCTGGACTAAATAAAATTGGCACTACAGGACGCGGTATAGGACCTAGTTATGAAGATAAGGTAGCACGTAGAGCGATTCGGATTCAAGATTTATTTGATGCAGAGATTTTTGCTACCAAACTAAAAGAAAATCTAAAATACTATAATTTTTTATTAAAAAATTACTACAATGTAGCAGAGCTTGACTTTAACGAAGTATATAACAGCACCATGGCTTATGCTGATGAGATTAAACCTCTAGTTTCTGATATATCTCGTAAATTATTCCAATTACGTAAAGAAAATAAAAAAGTAATTTTTGAAGGGGCTCAAGGAACACTCCTTGATGTTGATTTAGGTACGTATCCATTTGTAACCTCATCCAACTGTGTAGCTGGTGCTGCCTCAACTGGTGCTGGCATTAGCCCTAAAATGATTGATTATGTTGTAGGCATAGCGAAAGCTTATACTACACGTGTAGGCTCTGGACCTTTCCCAACTGAACTAACTGATGAAATTGGACAATCACTAGCAACCCGTGGTAATGAGTTTGGCTCAACAACAGGTCGTGCGCGCCGTTGTGGATGGTTTGATGCTGCCGCATTAAAACGCTCAGTACAAATTAATGGCATTGATGGTTTATGTTTAACTAAATTAGATGTTATGGATAATCTGGAGGAAATTAAAATTTGTGTGGGCTATATCAGAAATGGCAAAGAGTACGATATATTACCTTTTGGCTCTGATTTAGTAGTTGCTTGTGAGCCTATTTATGAAACCATCCCTGGATGGAGCGACTCTACTAAAGGAGTTACTAACTATGATGAGCTTCCAGCAGCTGCAAAAAACTACTTAAAACGTATTGAGGAAATTGTAGAAACTCCAATTGATATTATATCAACTGGCCCAGATAGAACAGAAACTATATTAATTAATAATACATTATTTAATTAAATATTACTTTGGGATGAACATTGATCCCGCATCAAGTGCGGGATGACAAACTTTACTTTTTACAATAGCTAATAGTTCAATACTATTTTTTTGATCTAAACATCTGCCTTTTGATTTTTTTCTATCTATGCTTCATACATATCTCTTTTACCATCTCTTTAGTTATTTAGGTCATTATCTAAAATAGCTTGATTTTTTAAAAATAAACTTAGTCTTAGCCTTTAGTACCAGTTTTGTATACATACCGTAATACTAAAACACTTACAATTACAGATAAAATATCTGCAATATTACTAAATCTATCTCCAACAATTCTCAGAGCATCACTGCTTTGGTAGATTACAAATGGAATAGCTAAAATTAATCCCATTAAAGATTCACCAGCAATTAAACCGCAAACTAGCAAGTTAACTTTGCTGTCTAGTTTTTCGGCTACTTGCGTGCCTTTATTCTTAGATATCTTACGTTGCGCACGCATAACTAAAGAACGTAAACATCCACCAATAAATAAGGCAACAGTAACATCAGGTGGTAAATAAATACCCATGCCTACAGATACCATAGAACACCTAAACTTGCCAGTCTTACGTCCAACTACATCTAATATTAAAGCAATTGCTCCAATTAAGATTCCATAGGCAATTAAACTCCAATCCTGAGATCCACCAATGATGTTTTGCGTTAACGCTGCAACTGCAGAGGCTTGTGGAGCACTTAAGGTTTTATTAGGATCCATTCCCACATGTGGCACAACACCTGCAATACCATAGGCATTAAAAATCAAAGTAATAAATAATGGCGCAACTAATACTGAGATTACAACTCCAATAAATAAAGCCGTTTGCTGCTTATATGGAGTAGAGCCAACTATTTGCCCAGATTTAAAATCTTGAATACTGCCATTTGTGATAACAGAAGTACCTCCAATAAACCCAACTAGTAAAAGAATAGTCTCTAGCATATGCACAACTAAATTTGGCATTCCATGACGACTAGCTAAACCCAACATCAAACTTACAACAATAACGGCAATAAATAATAATCCAGAAACTGGCGAAGATGTTGAACCAGCAAGACCTGCAAAATAACCAGCAACTGCAGCAATAGCAAAGCCTACAATTAATAAAATAACCATCATAACAACTGCAATAATAGAATTACTCAAAACACTATAGCTATTTAACTCTCTAAGCTGACTCACAATTAGTAACACTACAGGGATACAAGCAAGAACAATTACAAAAAGTAATTTAACAATATTTAAGTCTTTATCTTTAGAATCAATCTGCGTTAGATTTTTTAAAGCTTGAGCTGATTCTCTAATACCCCGCATAATTGGCTTCATAAGCATAGCAATTGTTGCAAAACCTGTAAAAATAAATACCCCAACCCCAATTGGACGGATATAGTTTTTCCAAGTATAAAAAGCACTACCTACAATATCGTTTATATCTTTGATTCCATGCATACCACTAAAAATAGGTAAAAGAATAAACCAGGCAAAAAGTAAAGATAAAAAAGCCACAAACATTGGCGCAAAACCAACTAAATAACCAGCCCCCATAATAGCAATAGAAAAACTAACCCCACCACCAACTAAACGGTTCCCTACTACAAAAGCTTTTGAAATCCCACCAGATAATACTTGCAAACCAATTTGACAAAAACTAGTAACTGAAGAAATAACCATCCCAAAAGCTAAAAGCCGGCCTTCTGCTTTATCTCCGAGATTTTCGGTAGCTTGCAATACTTTACCAATTGCCTGACCTTCAGGAAAACCTAACTGCTTATCATTTAGTAAAACTTTTCTTAGAATAATAGAATAAATCACACCAACTACTGCACCAGGAGCAATTACTAATATAATTTCTAGATAATTAAACTCACTCCACACATTTAAAATCAATAATGCTGGGAACACAAAAATTACTGCAACAGACATACTCTCACCAACGGATGCGGTTGTCTGTGCAATACTATTTTCTAATGTGCTATACTTCTTAAATAAACGTAAAAACCCCATCGCTAATACAGCTGAAGGAACAGAAGCGCTAACCGTATTACCTATTTTTAAACCAAGGTAGACGTTGGCACCACAAAATACAACCGCAAGTACTAAGCCAATGATTAGCGCTTTTATTGTAAATTCTAATTTATTTTCATGCATTCTTAACTCCTTAAAAGCAACTACTTTGTATTAATCACCGTATTTTTTATTTTTTGTCCAGGCGATGTTCTTCAGATTTACGCACCACATAGAATATACTATTTAAAGCATCAACTATATTTGGGGTTACTTCAGAAAGAGAATACTCTTTTAATCTATCTTCTAAGCTTTCGCCATCATCTTCCCACATACTCATAACATCATCACAAATTTCTTTAAAATCTTCTAATACATCAGCTGCAAATAAATTAGTCTTAGAAATATCCTTATCTTTATTTAGTAACAGTAGCCCAACACATAGGGTAAATACTGCTGGGAAGAATTTCTCGTCTAACAATACCTCATCTTTACAATATTCAGTAATATCAACTCCAATTACTAAATGCCCGCTTAAATAACCATATAACCAAAAAAGTAAATTGGTTTTTTCCTGTGGGGTCATTGGATTAACTCCAAAATTATTTGGCTCATCAATATTTACTAATGGCTTAATAAGTTTATTTTGTTCATAGGTTTTATCTGCTAAATCATTATACAAAACCATTAAATCATCAACTACTTTTATAAATTTTGTTTCATCGGTAATCTTTTCTTCATCTAAAATCAGATATGTTGGAATCAACAAATCCTCTTCGCTATCACTTGGTGATGACAAATAAGCACAAAACCAACCGTGAATAAAAAATAAGTTATATCCTTTATAAAAATATAATTCTATCTGCTGCTGTAATTTTGTTAGGTATTCACTCGTTATTTTTTTCATTTACTCATCCTACAATAAAAATAAGGATAAATTATATCACTTCTAATAACTTAATTAGGGTAAAATTACGCTTATTATTAAAGAGAGAAAACCATATAATGTCAGCATTTTTAAATATTGCAACTAAAGCAGCCTACCTAGCAGGTAATCTTATACAACAAAGTAGCCGCAGCTCTTCTAATCTAACTATAGAAAAAAAAGGTCATAATGACTATGTGACTGAATTAGATAAAAAAGCAGAGCAACTTATTGTAGAAACAATAATCAAAGCTTATCCTAAACACAATATTTTAGGTGAAGAATCTAGGTTTCAAGATAATAATTCTGAATACACCTGGATTATTGATCCAATTGATGGCACTACTAATTTTATGCATGGACATCCTCAGTATTGTGTATCAATTGCCTTAAAGCAAAAACACAAAACCATAGCTGGAATTGTTTTTGACCCTAATCGTAACGATCTATACAAAGCCGAAATCGGTAAAGGTGCATATTTAAATGATAAGCGTATTAGAGTTTCAGCTAATTCTCTTGAATATTCATTAATTGCAACTGGATTTCCATCTATTGATACAACATCTATTGATAAATATCTAGCTATCCTAAAAGATATGATTCTTGCAACACTTGGGCAAAGACGTGCTGGCTCAGCAGCTTTAGACCTTGCATACCTAGCTGCTGGATATGTTGATGGATTTTGGGAGTTTGACCTTAAATCATGGGATGTGGCCGCTGGGATTTTATTAGTTAAAGAGGCAGGCGGAATGATAACCGATTTTGCAGGTAACCAACATAATAGTGGGGATGGTAGTATAATTGCCGCTAATCCTAAGATAATAAGCCAGTTACAAAAAATAATCCAAAAACACCTGTAGCTATTTTGTTTTGAGTATATAAATATAGCGTATAGAAATTCTAAATTTTGCATTGGCACTCAATATGATTAAAGAACACACCCCCATGATACAACAATATCTAGGAATAAAAGCTAACTACCCAGATATGCTAGTACTTTATCGCATGGGGGATTTTTATGAATTATTCTTTGATGATGCAATTAATGCTTCTAAATTATTAGGAATCAGCTTAACTACTAGAGGAGCATCAGGTGGTAACCCGATAAAAATGGCTGGCGTACCATTTCACTCATTAGATCAGTATTTAACCAAACTGGTAAAATTAGACCAGTCTGTAGTGCTAGTTGATCAAGTAGGCGAAGTGACTGGTAAAGCGCCTGTAGAACGCAAAGTTACTAGAATTATTACTCCTGGAACTCTCACTGAATCTTCTTTACTTGATGATAAGCATGAAAACTTAATTGCGTGTATTTACAAGAATAAAGATCAATATGGTGTTGCAACTATGTCTATCTCAGCTGGTACATTTGTAGTTAATCAAATAGCAACTAAAGAATTGCTTAATCTATTAACCCGCAATTCTCCATCTGAACTGGTCGTACCAGAATCCTTAAGAAGCGAAATTCAGCAATTAAAACTTAGCTGTGTTATAAAAACTATGCCTGATTGGCATTTTGAATATCATGCCTGCTATAAAAAGCTTCTGGCTCATTTTAAAGTAAATGATTTACAATGCTTTGGAATAGATAATACCCAAAAATTAATTATCCAAGCAGCAACCGTTTTACTGGATTATGCTAAACAAACCCAATGTAATGAATTGCCACACATTCATAATATACATCACGAAACTGAAACAACAACCTTAAAATTAGATGCTATTTCTCGAACCAATCTAGAAATAAACTACACGATTAAAGGTGAACGCTCCCCTACACTATTATCTTTATTTGATAACTGTGCTACATCTATGGGTAGCCGTAAGCTCAAATACTGGCTTAATAACCCGCTAACTGAACATAAAGAAATAAATGCTCGGCTACATGCAGTTAGCACACTACAAACCTGCTATGACAAGCTACAGCCATTACTAGCATCAATATATGATATAGAAAGAATTACTACCCGTATTGCTTTACGTTCCGCTCGGCCACGTGATTTAGCCTCACTTAGAGAATCACTAGCTATCTTACCTGAACTGTATTTTTTAGCGGACTTTACTCAAGATAATTTAATTACTACGTTATCATCAGTTATAGTTAATTTTTCTAAAGAGCAAAGCTCAGGAAATGTCACCACAAAACTACAACAAGCATTAGCCAGTTCACCAAGTAATATGATCCGGGATGGTAATGTTATTAATGACCGTTATAGTGCTGAATTAGATCATTTACGTGATATACAACAAAACGCTAATAAATATCTTCTAGAATTAGAAAGTAGTGAACGTAATCGTACACAAATCCAGAATTTAAAAATCGAATTTAATAAAGTGCATGGTTTTTATATTGAAGTATCAAATAGTCATATACTTAAAGTACCACCAGAATATAGACGAACCCAAACCTTAAAAAATGCGGAAAGATATACTACCCCTGAACTAAAAACTTTTGAAACTGAAGTGCTAAATGCTCAAGATAAAGCCCTAACCCTTGAAAAAACCTTATATGAAGAGCTTTTAACTTATTTAAATGGTTATATAAAAGAGTTGCAATGTCTTGCTCATGCAATTGCATCAATAGATGTACTAAATAACTTTGCCCTTATTGCGAATAAAAATAATTATGTTAAACCTTTATTTGTAGAAAATAATACCATAGAAATAAAAAATGGCAGACATCCTGTTGTTGAAAAACAAATCGAACAATTTATTGCCAATGATATAAACCTAAATGAAGCAACTAAATTTATCTTAATCACTGGTCCTAATATGGGTGGTAAATCTACCTATATGCGTCAAACAGCAATTATTGTATTATTAGCTTACTGTGGATCTTTTGTGCCAGCCGACTCTGCTAGACTTGGTCCAATTGATCGTATCTTTACCCGAATAGGTGCATCTGATGATTTATCTTCTGGCAAATCTACCTTTATGGTAGAAATGTCGGAAACTGCTAATATTTTGAATAATGCCACTAATAAATCATTAGTGCTTTTAGATGAAATTGGACGTGGCACTTCTACTTTAGATGGTTTGTCTTTAGCTCATGCAGTAGCACGCCACCTTATTGAAAAAATTGGCTGCTATAGTTTATTTGCAACCCATTATTTTGAATTAACTACACTAGCTAATCAATATAACTTAGCTAAGAATTTTCATTTAAGTGCTGTTGAGCATAATGATGAAATCGTATTTCTACATCATGTATATGAAGGCTCAGCAGAAAAAAGCTATGGGATACAAGTAGCCTCTTTAGCAGGTATACCCAAAAATGTGGTTGCCGTAGCTAAACGCTATTTACAACAACTAGAGTCCAAGCAAAACAATAACCAATTAGACTTATTCGGTGAAGCATATATTGATAAGCCTTACATCGAAATAGAACATATCCCCACACTGCAAATTAGTGCTAATGAAAAAAATATTTTAGAAATATTGAAGCAGACACACCCAGATAATCTAAGCGCACGGGAAGCTCTGGAGTTATTATATAAACTCCATAAATTAATAAACTCAAATGAAGTATAGCTCTTCAACGGCATTGAAAAATTTACCAGATATTATCTGGCAAGCTAAGAATAGGTAACCCACATGAATAAAGTTATAATAGCAGATAAAAAGTTGCAAAGTAAAATTTATATTATAAGAGATACCGCAGTCATGCTGGATTCAGATCTTGCGGAAATTTATGAGATAGAAACAAGAACCTTTAATCAAGCAGTAAAAAGAAATTTAAGTCGGTTTCCAGAAAAATATAGATTTCAACTTACTGATAAAGAATTTAACAACTTGAGGTCACAAATTGTGATCTCAAGTGAACATGGCGGCAGAAGATATTTACCTTATGCTTTTACAGAGCAAGGTGTTTCCATGCTTAGCGCTATATTAAAAAGTGATACAGCAATAGATATAAGTATAAAAATAATTGATAGTTTTGTAGCAATGAGAAAGTTTTTAACAAATAATGCTGGGATATTCCAACGCGTTGAAAATATAGAGCAAAAACTCTTGAAACACGATGATAATTTTAACAAATTATTTAATGCTTTGGAATCAAATGATACAAAACCAACTCAGGGTATATTTTATGATGGTGAAGTTTTTGATGCATATACTTTTGTAAATAAGCTTATAAAAAGCGCAAAGAATAATATAACTCTTATTGATAACTATATAGATGAAACTGTCCTAACTATTCTAAGTAAAAATCCTCATATAAAAATAACTATATATACAAAAAATATTAGTCAACAACTCAAACTAGATGTGAGTAAATACAATGAACAATATGATAACTTAGAACTAAAAAAATTTGAACTTTCACATGATAGATTTTTAATTATAGACAATGAAGTATATCATATAGGCTCAAGTCTTAAAGACTTAGGGAAGAAATGGTTTGCATTTAGTAAAATGGCTAAGAGTTCATTTGAATTTTTAGATAAATTACCATGACTAGGTTAAACAATTTTACTAAAAATCAATCATAGTAGTAATTTTGAACATAGTATAAAAAATTTGGTTGCGCATAACACTCTCGTAACAATAAGGATATAGTAGTTGGAATTTAATAATATATTAGAGGATCGCGTTGTAGCATTTATAGATATTTTGGGATTTAAAGAAGCCATGTATAATAAAAAACCAGATTCTAAAAAACGAGATTCTGTTATTGAGTTGCTAACTTATTGGCATAAATATAATGATTTTGATATACCAGGTCTAGATATAACAAGATATAACAGTTTTTTCAGATAGTATTGTAATCTCTTTTCCTTTAAAAAACAATATATTAGAATCTATGGGAAAATTACTAAACAAGCTTATACAATTTTGGATAGATGCATTATGCAAAGGAGTTCTATTACGTGGTGGAATTACTAAAGGACTGTTGCATCATAATAAAAATAAAGTATTTGGAGATGCCTTAATTGATGCATATGAATTGGAATCAAAAGTTGCTAATTATCCTAGAATAATTATTTCCAAGAAACTTATCAACATCATTAATGTTACTGAAGATGAAGTATCTGCCCCTATGTTTAAATACACTCATCAATTAGGTGCCTATATAACTCTTGATAACGATGGAATATATATGTTAAGTTATTTCCACTTATTTGGATTATTGTATGTATCAAATAAAATGAATATATTCAAAACAGCAATTAATGACGAAGTACTTAACTTACAAGAAAACAAAGACCTTAATAAACTAAACAAATGGCAATGGATAAACCATCAAATCAAAAAACACGAAAACACATGGGAAGGATGTTCGCATTTTATAGGATGGGGGAAAACCCATAATACGCTAGATAAACAAGAGATAGACAACATATTGAGTGATCAAATATTAGAGCAAATAACACATTTTTTATATCTTGTAAGGACTCGTGCAGTATACCTTTTTCAAAATAACAATCAAATTAACCAAACAATTTTTAATCAAACATTTTGGATAATTGAACAGTTAAAAAAATATGTTGAGAGTTTAAAATTACAAACTACAGTGGTGAACCCAGAAATTTAGAAGGTGTTATAACGGTCAAAATGTCGAAGCTACAACACTGATATACCAGTAAAAACTGTATAACAGGATAAAATTTGGGTTGCTATTACAGCATCTATATAGCACAAAACATTAAATTAAGTAAAAATGGCAATTGCTTAGCAAGAGCGAAATTTAACTGCTCAGATGCGCAATTATGGATATATTTTTAAAAGGCGCCGTGTACTTATTGTACATAAGCCACCCACGCGTGGGTTAAAAAATGTGAGCCACGAATTGATGCAGATGAGTAGTTACTAAAAAGGAGATAAGTTCATGATAACAGTAGGTCTAGTTATGGGTAGTAAATCTGACTGGGAAATTATGCAACATGCTGCAAAAACCTTAAAAGATTTTGATATTAATTATGAAGCATTGATTGTATCTGCTCATCGTACACCAAATTTTATGTTTGAGTACGCCGAATCAGCAGAGGCACACGGATTAAAAGTAATTATTGCTGGTGCTGGAGGTGCTGCGCATCTACCAGGAATGCTTGCCAGTAAAACGATAGTTCCAGTTCTTGGAGTACCTATCCCATCAAAACATCTTAATGGTCAAGATTCTTTATTATCTATTGTACAAATGCCTAAAGGCATACCCGTTGGAACACTCGCAATTGGTGAAGCGGGTGCAGTTAATGCCGCCTTACTTGCTATTGCGATTCTGGCTCGCTATGATGAAAGCTTAGCCCAAAAACTCCACGCTTTTAGAAATAAACAAACTAAAACTGTTATTGACATGAGCTTACCAGAATAGGATTTCAATATGACAAAGACGATGAGTATGGTATTGCCACCACAAACAATAGGTATAATGGGTGGCGGACAGCTAGGACGAATGCTTGCTATTAGTGCCAGACAAATGGGATATAAAGTAATAATTTTGGAACCAAAAGCTGATTGCCCAGCTAAAGATTTTGCTAATAAACATATCATAGCAAATTATGATGATAAAAATGCTTTGGACTTATTAGGCTTAGAGGCTGATATTATTACTACTGAGTTTGAAAATGTTCCCGCACAATCAATGAAATATTTAAGCCAATTTAAGCCAGTATACCCTAGGCATAATGCATTACTAATTTCCCAAAACCGTTTGAAAGAAAAACAGTTTTTTAATCAGGTGGGGATTCATACTACGGAGTATTATGAGATAAGATACACAACTGATATTGAATTAGTTAATGTAAGTATTTATCCTGCTATACTTAAAACCACCACTTTAGGTTATGATGGTAAAGGACAAATTCCTGTTAATAATAAAGAAGAGTTAATTGTAGCATTTAATACTCTGCGGCAAACTGAATGTATTTTAGAAAAAAAACTAAAGATAAGTAAAGAAGTATCAGTTATTGTTGCCAGAAACATGAAAGAGTCTTGTACATATGATATTGTAGAAAATATCCACAAAAATGGAATTTTGGATATATCAATAGCTCCAGCTAGAATAAATGAGAACCTTAAGAATGAACTACAGGATTGGGCTATTGCAATTGTTAATCAACTGGATTATATAGGTGTTCTTGCTATAGAGTTTTTCATTACCCCAGAAAATAAAATTATTGCTAATGAGATGGCTCCACGTCCACATAATTCAGGACATCATACAATTGATGCCTGCATTACATCACAATTTGAACAGCAAATTAGAAGCATTTGTAATTTAAAATTAGGAAATTCTGCTTTACATAGCCAAGCTATTATGTTAAACTTACTAAGTGATATTTATAAATCACCATCTAATATGCTATACCCAGCTTGGGATAAGGTTTTAGCTAAATATGACAATGTGAAATTACACTTATATGATAAACATCTATCAACAGCACTCCTTGGACGTAAAATGGGGCATCTAACTTTTATTGGTAAAGATATAGACACTTTGCTTAAGCAGGCAGAAGAAGTGAAACTTTCGTTTTATAAATAATTAGATTACCACGAAATTTTACGATTTCTTGTAATGACACCTGTGTAGTAACTCATAGCTGTCCGTAGTTAAAAATAGTTAATAACATTAGTATGTTATGGTATATAGAGCATGGATACCCGCCTTCGCAGGTATGACAATTATCGTCATTATCGGGCTTGACCCGATAATCCATAAATGCTTCTTGTAAGTTTTCTCTCATAAAAACAGCCACTTAACCAACTCCAGACAGTAGTGGTAGTAAATCGCAATGACCAAGCAACTATTTATAGCATATTCTGGACATTACGCCAAACAAGTTTTAAAGGATATAGCATGATAAAAGCACTGTTAACTATAAGCCTTTATTTTCTATCAAATATTGCAATTGCTAATAATACTGCGAATACAAATGTTAGTAGTGGTGCGTATGACCCAGTTATATTCTTATGGCTAGTAGTTTTTATCTTTCTATCCAGAAGCTTATCTATTGTAAAAAAAGTTGGACTCCCGCTAGTTGTTGGTGAAATACTATCAGGAGTAATCTTAGGTGATCTTAACTATTTTGGCATTAGCACTTTTGATAATGTTGAAACTAGTGATATTATTCACTTTTTAGCCGAACTAGGTGGGGTAATCCTAATGTTTGAAATTGGACTTGAATCAAAAATTTCTGATTTAAGAAAAAATTTTAGAATAGGTTTTATTGTCGCTATCGCTGGAACAACCTTTACCTCTATTTCTGGGTTTTTAATCTCAAAATACATAATACCTGAGCCTACCCTTGCACGTAATTTGTTGTTTGGTATAATAACTGCCGCAACAGCCACTGGAATATCAGCTAAAAGCTTTAAAGAAATGAAAATCCTGCGCTCCAAAGAAGTTAAAATAGTTTTAGTTGCTTCCATTATTGATGAATTAATTAGTATTTTTTGTTTTGGGATTATCTCATCCTTACTTTTAAATTCTGTTATCAGTATGAATAAACTCTCTATATCTATTTTACAAGTGCTACTTTTCTTTATCTTTGCAGTTGTATTTGGGCAATGGATAACCCCTTTTCTTACAAAATGGTCAATCAAAATCCACGCGGGGATTAATATGAAAATTGGCGTGCTATTAATTGTTTGCTTTTTGTTTTCATGGGTCGCACATAAAACTGGGCTAGCGACAGTTATCGGAGCATTTGTTGCGGGTCTAATGCTTGATCAAGTTTATTTTTCTAGTTTTACTAAATCTGCCTTCTTTCAGAAAATAAGAGGTATTGCTGAAGATATTGAAAAGCCACAAACTAAAGATAAATTACTTAACTTAATCGAATATCAAGAATCAAAAAATTTAGAAGAATTATTAAAACCTCTATCTCATTTATTTGTGCCAGTTTTTTTTATCTATATAGGTTTTATGCTGCACATGCCAGTTTTTTTACAAACACAAACCCTATACTTAACTGGCATTCTATTAGGAGTCAGTTTCGCCGGTAGAATCATTAGTGGATACCTAGTTAAGAAAAAACCCCTTAATAGAATGGTTATTGGTCTAGGAATGACACCAATTGGAGAAGCTGGACTTATCTTTGCCATGTTTGGTAAAAACTTAAATATTATTGATGAAAATACTCTTGCAGCAATAGTTGCAACCCTGGTAATCTCATCAATAATTACCCCAATTTTAATTAAACTTGCAATCAATGTTAATGGAATTAATGTATGACCCTACAAATTACAACCCTTAAGAAAATCTACTCAGGAAAAGTACGCGACTTATATGAAATCGATAGTAAAAATATGCTAATGGTTGCAACAGACAGGCTTTCTACTTTTGATATAATACTTAATCAAGAGATTCCCAACAAAGGCAAATATCTAACCCAAATATCTTTATTTTGGTTTAAACTCTTAGAAAATATTATACCCAATCACTTAGTAAAGAACAAACAGTTAGCGGATTTATTAAGTGGTAATGAACTAGATTATGCAAAAGAACGTAGCAGCATAGTAAAAAAATTACAACCTCTCCCAATAGAAGTAATTATTCGAGGATACTTAGCAGGATCAGGGTACAAAGACTACACTAAAGCAGGAAGTATCTGTGGAATTAAATTACCTCAAGGTTTACAAAATGCACAAAAATTAGCAAGCCCAATATTTACTCCATCTACTAAGGCGCAAATTGGTAAGCATGATGAAAACATTACCTTTAAGCAATGTGAAAACCTGATTGGTAAAGATCTAACAATGCAAATAGAAGATTTAGCAACTAAACTTTACACCAATGCTACACAAAAAGCAGATGAATGCAATATAATCATTGCAGATACTAAATTTGAGTTTGGGCTAGATGATAATGGAACATTAACCCTAATGGATGAGGTTTTAACTCCAGACTCAGCAAGATTCTGGGATAAAAGCACTTATAAAATAGGCTCTAATCCACAAAGCTTTGATAAGCAGTTTGTGCGTGATTATTTAGAATTAGATATAAAATGGAATAAACTACCGCCAACCCCTGATTTACCCGAGAAAATTATTCAAAAAACTCAGAGCAAGTATGTTGAGATAATGAATAGATTACAAATTAGTATGTGATGATTGGCAAACGCACATCAAGTAATTTTAGAATTTGGTTTTTACATGATTTTATATCAATATAGATAGTTACAATCTCACTTTCAATCACACATTGGTTAGAATCTAAGGAATTGTCTACTTTATATTTGATTTCCGAATCAACATCCTCTAATAACTCTTTAAGGGTATCAATATCTTCTCTATTACATTTGAGAGTAAAGGACTTATTAGGTATAAACTCATTAATATCATTGGCTATTTGTGAAGATACTTGGTTGGGTTTTATATCTTGAATATTAAGTTTATGCAAGACTTTATAAACTAAACCATGAATATCATCTTCTAATAACTGCAAAACTTGTTGCAACCTCTTGTAATTAGATTCATATAACTCATGTGATAGCTTTTGTAACTTGCTATGTATTTCAGATTTTGCATTTTTTTTAAAGCTTCGCACTCTTGTGCCGTAGTATCCAATAATTCTTGGCACTCTTGAGTAATATGTTGCTTATATTTAGATAACTCATCTAACATAGTTACATCACTAGAATTTAAAACCTTAACTATTTTATTAGTACCTGAGGTATTGATTTTTTTCATGATAACTTTATTCCTAAGAATAAAAAATTTAAAATTAAAGATTGCCACATCAATTACTATATAATTGACTCGCAATGACTACACTAATAACATTAATTATATGTACTGGATTAATAATCTAGCAGGTTTAATAAATCCAAAACTACCACCATCTTTAGTTGCAGTACTACCCGCATTTTGTAGTTTTTGACGCAACCCTTCAACAACTTTTTGTTTCTGCCCTGAAGTACTATTAAATACCTCTAATGGCAAACTAATAAAAAACCTCACTAATTCATTTATAAATCCTGTTGATTTTTTTATATCAATTTCAAAGCCTAAGTTTCTGATTAATACTGATAAAGCAGAATCACTAAACATTGATAACTCAGAAAAACTAAATACTGCACCAACTCTAGACGAATTACCGTATTCATTAACTACACCCTTTTTAACTTCTTTGATGTAATTATTAAGTTTTCCTAATCTTGAATACACAGATTGCAAAATTATAATGTTCTTTTCAAATTTGAAATAATCAATTAGCTCTGTTTTATCTTCAAAAGACAAATCCATATTATTTAAACGTTTTAATATATGCACTCGGTATTTAATACACTTTGATACCAAATTATCATAATCATCCTCTAAAGATTCTTCAACAAAACGTAATGATTGTTTTATCGTAGTAATTGAAATATCTCCAGCAGCCATTTCTGCTAAGGTTTTAACCAATTTAGGTTTTTTTTGTAATTCTTTATTTTCTAATAAGTTAAAAAAGTTAAATAAATATGCAGATTCTTGCTGCTCCAATTTTTTCAATAAAGACGCAACTAATTTACGTAATTTTTCTCGATGCTTCTGCTCACTATTTAAAACACCAACTAAATATGACAGCATCACATAAATCTGAGCTTTGTCTAAATTATTTTTGGCAATAAAATCAGATAAAATTCCTTCAGCCATGCTGTCTTCACCACCAGCAAGTTCATTTGCTAATCCATCTAGTTTGTCTTGTTCTAACTTATCATCCTCAAAAAATGTTGATAGCTCATCTAATGATATTTCGGCCTTATATTTAGCCATTAACTTTTCTACATTTTTATTAGAATAAGTAGCAACATTAGCTAATTTTTGTGATAAACTTGTGCCATGATTCACGTATCTTAAAAAATCCTCTTGATTGGCATGATCCATATTATCCGCGCTAGCTTCTACATTCTGCTCATCGATCATTTTGCTTTGTGTAGCACGCTCGTTTCTCATATCATCAAATTTTAGATCTTTTTGATGATTTTCTTTACGAATTCTATTACGTATTAACCTATTATGGTTAAATTCGTTCATATCAATGCCCTTAGAACTTTGGACAATGGGAACATTTCTATTAATGGTGCTCATATTTATAAAACCTCTAAAGTTTAATGATGCTGTAACTGTATTAAGGAATATAATGCATTCTCATAATTAACTTTTTCATGTTGGTTTTGCTTCAATAGCTTCATAATTTCTGCATGTTTAGCTATTGATTCGTCAGATAATTTATCCTGCCCAGATTTATATTCCCCAACCCTAATTAAAAACTCTAACTCTTCGTATTTAGATAACAGCAGTCTTATATGCCTAGCTGCTTGTAATTGATCTACCTCAATTATACGATCAGCTATCCGACTTAAACTAGTCAAAATATTGATAGCTGGAAAATGACCTTGCTCGGCAAGTTTGCGCGTTAATATAATATGCCCATCAATAATGGATTTAACTTCATCAGCTATCGGGTCTAAAGAGACTGTATCCCCCTCCATCAGCACCGTATAAAATGCTGTTATTGAGCCATGCTCATTATTACCAGCACGCTCCATTAAACGCGGGAAGCTCAAAAATACCGAAGGGGGAAAACCACTTCTAGCAATTGGCTCACCAGCTGATAACCCAACCTCTCTTTGCGCTCGCGCAAATCGAGTAATCGAATCAACAAACAAGAGTACATTCTTACCCTGATCACGAAAATACTCCGCAATCGTTTGTGCTACATAAGCACATTTAACTTGTTCTACTGGCGGTCTATCTGATGTTGCCACCACCAACACGCATTTACTGCGCATTTCTCCAGTTAATTCAATATCTATAAATTCTCGGACCTCACGTCCACGCTCACCAATTAAAGCAACTACAATTATATCTACTTGAGAATTACGTAGTATTATCCCCATTAAAGTGGTTTTACCCATACCAGGACCAGCAAAAATACCTATTCTCTGCCCACGCCCACAAGTAACAAATAAATCAATCGCTTTAACCCCAGTAACTAAAACCGAGTCAATTAAAGGACGGCTTAACGGATCTGGAGCCCGACAGATAATTGGGAGCTGTTTTTCAATTGAATCTTCTACCTCAACACCCTCAGTAATACTGCCTGTGACTTCGCCAAAACCATTAACCATTTTACCTAATAATTTATTGCTAACTTTTATGCTAAAGCTATCATTTAGCTGCTTAACACTACAAGACTGAGAGATATTCTCAATATTCCCAAATGGTAATAATTTGACTAAATCATCATCAAGTGCTACAACCTCAGCATATAGTTCAAAATTGCTCTGTTTATTAAAAATTAAGCATAAATCACCAATTTTTACCCCAGGTAAATAAACTGTTATTACAGTCCCTAAAGCACTTACCACTTTGCCATAAATTTGGCGAGGAGATAAAGATGAAATATCCGCTTCTAATATATTTATTATATCACTAATCCTACTAGATTTGCTAGTAATTAATTTGTCTAATTTTATATTATATTCATCAAATTCCATTATTATTCCCAAAAAGGATGGACAAGTAAATTCAAAGACAAAGAGTATATTACATATAACTGCTATATAATAGTAGAGCATATCTGTAAATTTTACTTGCCATCCAGTCAACTGACATATATAATGTTGACATTACAAATACCAATTTAATGGCAAAAGATAATGATTGATCTTGAATTTGCGTTAATGCCTGGAACATACTAAAAAGTAAACCAACTATTGAAGCAACAAGAACAACTGGCAAGGATAATATTAAAGATAACATTAACCCCTGCTTAGCAATATATATAATATCATAATTCATAAACTCTCACTTATGCAAAATGTTGAGCAAACTTAATTTCACCATTTAGAATTTCCTCAAACGTATCAACAATATCTGTACTTGATTTTGCAAAAGCATGCATATTTTTAGTAACTATACCATTAACATCACGATCTACATTATCAGCGCTTTCAATATTTTGTTTAAGGATAGCTAATAACAACGTGGTAATTTCAGTTTCAACATCGATATTGGTTAATTTAACCTGATTTAAACTTTTAATGATATTAAACCCACTATTACCAATTTTATCTACAGTACTAACAACAGTGCCACCCTTAATTAGGTCTGATGCAGTCTTTAATACTTTTTGTAGCTTGGTAGTAGAAACATCTCCGTTTGCTGAAGGTGCCGCATTAAATAATTTACTAAAGTTTGGATTTTTTGCAAACCCATTTTTTGCGGCATCCTTAAAACTACTATTTTGAGTTGCAGCATTTAAACCATATGCAGCAGCCAATGCAGTTACAAAATATATAACCATTTCTGTAATCATTGCGCCAATGTCACCAAGACTATCTTTTAAAGCTTCTTTTACTTCAGGAATTTCCAAAATCTGCACCATAAGCATAGAAGCAATCCCCATAGACATCGCTTTCCAAACACTGGTTTTTCCATCAGTTTCAGCATCTTTATCCGCATCCTTGCCAGATTTTAAAGCAGAATCAATTATATCACCTATATTACCAATAAGTGTAGATAATGTATTAGCTATATTAAAAATCGCAGGAGCAAGAACTTTGATCGCTACTTTTGCAATTTCCATTGCTGTTCTAGCCGCTACTCCAACTACGGCAGCACCAGCAGAAGCCATTCCAGAGACTCCACCAAGAAGAACGCTTATTCCTGTAACAATTTGTCCAATCAAAGCTGAATTATCACCAAATAATCCAAAAATTCCATCAGCCATAAGCTTATCAGCTAATTTACCATTCGTATGTTTGCCATCGGGATCTGCAACAGCTGCAATACCACCAGCTATTTTAGAAACTCCATTAATAACTGCTAACACACCTGCGGCAACACCAATACCACCAGCTATACTTGCAGCACCAAATGTACCAACCGAAGCGCCAATTGACATTGCAATAGATAAAACACCTATTGCAACTTCAATAAAACCAAATATCATAGCAAATATTCCTTTTTTCTTAGTTGCTTCTCGAGCTTCGTTAACCGCTTTAGCTGACTGAGCCTTTAGAAAATCAAAGGTGCTTTTGCTTATATTATTTAATATACTAGAAGTTAAATCAAAAACCTTTAAAAATTGATCAAGGATTTCCCCCATTGCTTCAAGTGCTCTAGATTCAGCCCTCATAATAGGACCCATAATATTTAAAACTGTTGCTGTTATGGCAGGTGCTATATTATCCGCTTTAGAAATAATATCATTAACCTTTTTATTCGTAACAAATACATCTATTTTATTATTATTTAAAATAGGTAAAGGAATATAGCCATCTGACTTAGAAGACACAAGAATACTTTGGATAGGACCATAAGTATCTGATAAAATCTCATTAAATGCTTTTTTTATATTTGCAATATTTTCTGTTTTTTGATTTTGGGATGTTTTATCATAATCTACACTTTCACGTGGGGCTATGATGGGCGAAGAATACCCTAAATTGATTTCACTCATTTTTATTTCCTTTTTTATTTAAGTTTTTACTTATGTAAGCTTTGATTATAATCTAATTAATTTATAATAGTGATTCTTATTAAGTGATTATAGTACAAATTTACCAAACAACTCTATAGGCTTTTACGATAAAGAAAACTTATTTGACAGAAAAATAAACAAAATATCAATTTTGGGTGACTCATAAAGGATTACCTCATCATGACTACCACATAAGTGTGTTCGTCATGATTGGCAATGACATAACTAGCTTTTAATGGAGATAGCTACTTAAAAGAGCATGGATTAGCCTAGACCATCCATTTAAGGCAGTAAATAATAATATCTTAATTGGTAAAGAAATAGTAACTGGCGACATCATCATCATACCCATAGCCATTAAAATATTAGATACAATAATGTCAATCATAACCGATGGTAAATAAATCAAAAATCCAATTTTTAAAGCGCTAGTTATTTCTGAAACCATAAATGCTGGAACCAATATAATTAAATCATCTTTTTTGACTTTAGCCACCATTTCTGGAGTCCAAAAACGTTTTATCGACTGATAGAAAAATTCTTTTTCATTGGTTGGTGTATGGGCAAACAAAAAAGTTTTTATATGACCACTAGAAGCTTGGAAATTTTGAACCAAGCTTTTATTATTAACTGTTGAAGAGGTACTAGCATCAGATAAAGTACCCATCATATCATTATATACAGGACCCATAACGTAAAAAGATAAGATTACACTTAGAGAGTAAATCACAATATTTGGAGGTATTTGCTGCACCCCCAAGCTCTCGCGTGTTAGAATCAATACCATAGAGATCTTGACAAAAGATGTTGTCATAATAAATATCACTGGCAATAAACTCAATAAACCAAGTAAAATTATTATGTTTATTGGATTGGTATCTATTGGTGTCACTATAAAATCCTTTAGTTTATGAGTTTCTCAAGACTCAAAATAGCTAACCCAAGTATTTCTATTTGGTTTTGATTTTCAAGAATTATATCGGTATATTTGTTATTCTCAGATTTCAATGTCAATTTGTTAGTAAGTATATCTTTAAATATTCGACGAACAACTATATTATCATTAATTAAAATAACATATACTCTACCACCATTAACATTAATTTGTGTTTTATCAAATACAACCCCCTGCCCAAATTCTACAATAGGTGACATCGCATCATCACTCGCATAAACAACAAGCAAATCATCACGATTGAACCCAATAATGCTTTTTGCTAAAATCGGGTGGAACTCTTGGCTATTATATATGCTAACATTTATATGAGTATTTTGTGCATTTTGATCTAGTGAGAATGATTGCAGGCCTAATACTGACTCGACCTCTCGTGCAGTTTTTTCAGTAAAAGTTCTATTACCTGCAAGTAAATGTGATAAATAACTAACGCTCTTATCTAATGCTTTTGCCAAATTAGATAAAGTAAGATATTTGTCATTTATTAATTTTTTTGTGTTTTCTATTCTTGTACTATTTAACTCTTCAATTTCTTTTATAGCCATTACCACTCCCAACCAATTAAGACTATTTGTGCCACCCCCAAACTTTTAGGGCTAGCATTATTACGTTAACAACTAGAATGGGACACCCCATTTCCTTAATAACTTAACAGATAACAACAGCTTTCCACACTATAGATTTATATAACTACATATTCCAAACCACATTAATGTTACTAGCATGTGCGTTTAGCGTAGTTTGAGCCAACTCGATTGGGGTAAAATAATGAAAATATGTTTGTAAAGTAATTATAGCTATTAAAATAGCAATATGCAAAAACCACAGAAATAAAAAATGTTACTCTTTATTTCTAGGTTTTTCTATAATCCGTCTATTTCCAGAAATCATGTAAGAAAAATAACCAACACTTTTATCTAAAATACCCGCTATACTTAATAAAATAAAGCGATTATCGCTTATATGTTTTTTTGTGTATTTCTCTTTATTTTGCCCCTTAATTTCTTTTATAGCCATAATTAACTCCTGTATTCTAAAGATTAATATACTACTATGAAAGTTATCCCAGAAAGAATTAGCATTCTTAAAATATGCTTAGTTTTATGCTCAGTTTTGCTAAATAATATTGATATCAACTCTATAATAGCGTGTATTATAATAAATAAAGATAATGCCATAATCAATGTCTGATGATAGCCATAAAACCGCAGAATAGAGGAGATTATAACAACCCCTAAAAGAACTGCAGTATCAAGATTATATGACCTATACCAAAAGCTTCTAAAATCTGACAAGTGCTTATCTAAAAAATCTAGAGCAAGAGTGTACAGGATCATAGAACCAAAAAAAATACCACCAATTAGAATTAACTTAAAGTCACCTGAATAAATATCAATAATAAAATAAGCAAGCATTGTAATAAGAATTTGGATAACTGGTTTTTTCATATTTATTTCTTCAGAAAAATTTATTATTTACATATATTTTAGTCATATCTATGTAACATGGAAATTATTGATAACTGTTGCTGCTAAAACGAATGTTTAACAACATACCTATCAAGTGCAAATTATATCATAAACTATTAAATATAATCAAACTAAGATTCTTTTTTGTCTTTCCAATAATAATGATACTCTTGTTTTTTTGTTGATAAATCCTCAACAACTCCTGACATTATTTTTTTTAGCGAGGTTTTAAGTTTTATATCTGTGGTTTTGCTTTCTATATACTGTAGGTGTTGTAATAAAGACTCGTTCTCCTTAATTGCATTTTTTTCTTTTTCCATTTCACTATCTAGAATATTCTGCCGTGGTGAAGAAATATCTGTTTGACTATTATTTATACTGCCCTTATTTGTCCATGGATGCGAAATTAAATCATTTAATCTTATAGCTAGAGTAAACTTACCTTTTAAAATTATTTTATCATCATCTACTAAATACAAATTAAACCCCTTATAATCGCCCCCAACAAAAGTACGGATACCATCATCAGTTACAATCCATGCTGGGTTGCCAGTATGTACCTCAGTAATAGAAAATGGCAAGGCTTTAGATATATCTTTGATATCTAATTTAATGGAAACCACTCCAAGATATTTACTATTAAATGTCTCAACTTCTTTAGCAACAGCATCAGAATCTTTGGATGACAAATATCCAGATACACTAACAACTCCGGTATTTAGGTTTTTTTCTACTCCTAAACGTTGAGCATATTTACTATTATCAAACATTTTAACCAAGTCATTATTAATATCACTAAGTAAAAACACTTTATTAGTATCAACATATCCAACTTCTGGTAATTTAGTACTAACTGAAATTTCGGCATCTTCTAGCCGCTCCATGCTACTTATAACACCCATAACGTTTATAGACCCTGCATCTGGATTAAACACCACACCCAAATGTAGAATCTGTGACTGCTCTAATAATTTTACTAATTGGGGTTTTATTTGTACAAAACTACTTACTTTAAATTTTAAAATAGAATTCCATTGCTTAAAATACTCCTGCAACTCTTTAATGTCTTTATTTTCGGCAACCATACCCTGAATGACATACTCGCCATTAACCATATTAAATTTTAAGGATGAGTATTTTCGGGGTAATTGTAGAAATTTTTGTTGGATTTGAGTTTTTACTTCACCTTGAGTATTTTGAACTTTGCTTGCAGTATTTGAATCAACTACCTGCATAGATAAAATAAATAAGCCAATAACAAATAAAGCAGCCACACCTAAAACAACATAAGCCCAATAACCAATTTTTTGTTTTAGTTTATTGTATTGTAATACTACTATACTTTTTGTGTTGCTATATGTATTTTTAATAGATTTAAGAAATGGATTTAAACGAGCAAGAAAAGAACCTTCTTTAAATGTAAACCCTACATTCTCTGAAGAATCTGCCGAATCTTGTATCGTTTGACCATCATCAATAGGTGAAATACCCATTTCTGCCAACTCTTCTGTCGTAACGTCCTCGTGATCTTGGGTATTTGTAACATCTAAAGAAAAACCCTCCTCATCAGAAGAAGTTTCCTCAGGATATACATCATCTTCTTGAACAATAACGCTACTAATATCAATAGCAGGATCTGGAGCTGGCTCGCCATCTAAGCTAAATAAAAGATTTATGCCCATTAAGCTAAAGTAAAGTGGAAGCAAATACTCCTCACCCAAAATAAGCAAACCACCATTTAATTCTATATCACTGGTTGCTGCAATAAAAACAATCTTATCATCAATTATATCAAATGATGCTTCAAAATTTAAATTGTTTTCAAACTTAATATAAATATCAGCCCCAAAGTTACTCGATATAGTATACCGCGTATTTCCTTGAAATTGAATACTGCTACCAGCTTGAACACCTGTTAATATATGTAAATACAAATTCTTCTCGATTAAAACACTCTTACTAACCATATTTTAATCCATTTAGACTAAGAATAGCAACATGATATTTAAATACTATAAAATTAGCACCTATAAAGCTCAAATTTTAAACATAGTTAACATATTCTTAACAAGGTTGAACCATCTTCATTACGATGTAACCCACCATTGGCAGGTATGTTGCGGCCAATTTTAATTAATTTATATTTTTAAGCATTCCCATCATACGATTTAAGTTGAGAGAGGTCGTTGTTTCTATGTGTTTTTTTCTTGTTAAAACTATTCTCCGTGCTTCTATCTTGAGACTGCTCTTGAATATGCCCATTATCTTTCAAGCATTTTTTAACAAGATTAATCTTTACATTGATACTTAAGCTCTTTTGATTTAAAGCATTAAGGGTCCGCTCTATTATTTCTGCACGATTTCTAACAAGAGGTATGATTAAAGTATTTGTATCCCAATTTGGAATTTCGCCTATAGTTCTTGTAATATCTAATAATAATTGACTATCATTAAAAACATTGTTTGTCTTGTAATCATTAATGACATCCAAACCCTTATCTAATAATGCATTTAGTATTACTATTTTGTCATTTGAAGTTTTAATACTAAGAGATATATCTGCATCAGATGCTTCTATTTGTGTTTTCAATTTTTCATTTATAGTCCGCAACATAGTTAAGGTTGCATTCTGAGCATCACCAAATAATTTGTTAGCATCACCTAACCCTGTTTTTAAAATAATCAAATGATCCTCAATAGTTTTAATAGCTTTCTCGTCAGTTAGAGTGTTATTTTTGCCATCAGATGCGGGAACTCTTTTAGATTTAGCTTTATCAATTCCATCCTGAACCTGATTTATTCTACTAAATTGCTCAGTAAATAACTTATTTCCATTACTAATTAGTCTTTCAAGCTCAGATATCTCATTTCTAATGTTATCTTGTTCATGATTTATATTATCTCGCGTCTCGTTAATTGCATTCATTATATCACTTGCGGTTAATATATGACTATTTGGGACATCTTTCATTGATACGCATTGAGTAAATCTTTGAATATTATGGCTTTTATTAAAATCCTCTGAGAGTAAGATCAAACTATGCAACGATTGATTCCTGATTTTTGTGTCAAAAGCTGAAACATCACCTAGAGCTTTATCAGCTAAGCTTTGATATTTAATTACAGCATGTAATGACTCAATCTCGCCATTAGCTTTTTCTAATGTTGCAGTTGCTTCTTGATATATAGTTGTGTTATTTAATGGTAGTGAGCTCTCATCTTTAGGAATGCTTTCTTCTAGCTTTTTAGACGCTTTGGTTAAAGAATCTAATCGTTTTGCTAAACCATTTAAATCAGTTTCATCATAATTTGGGTTTTTTATTATAGCTTTATTTACAACTTGTGTAGCTGTATCCATAACCCCAATTAAGGATATAGCTCTATTTAATTTAATTTTGGTAGCATCTACATCTCCCTTAATATCTCCTGTAAATGAGTTGCCAACCTGATATGCAGTATTATTGGTAGCATTAAATAAATCATCAGAAACATCTTTAAACTTCTCTATTGTTACTGGATTATCAACTCCAGTATTAGCGAAATCTATTAAACTTTTTGCTGCGCTTAATGCATCTTCTAATCCCAAACGCTTCGTAGAAGTACTATAAATTATGTTTAATGATGGTTTTAAATCAAATTCACGATGGTTATCTACTTTATTTTCTTTGCCTAAATTAGAAGATACATTACTAGAGTTAATCGAATAAGGCAAGCTAGGCTTTTTATAACTATTTTCATCTTGCGAAGTTCTCTTGGATGCATTTGGTGATACCTGACTAAAACCCATATCCATCATATTTTCTTTATCTGAAAAGTTGTTGTGATCCGTATTCCTACCAACTAAATGTTGATTTCCAGTATTTAAGTTAGATGTTACACTACCACCTGATGAGCGCGCTTTTTGTTGACCACTGCCATAACCTGAACCGCCATTCCCTTGCACATATTGCGGACTTTGACCGTATGGGCTAGAATGTGTAGAGTTTGACCTAGGACTACTGGCATTATCACGAGCCACTCTGGTTTTAAGTTGTTTCTTATTAGCTTGGCCGCTTCTACCTGAATAGTTACTGCCATCACGCTTATTACCAGAGTCAGAGAAACTCCTAGTTCTTCCACCATCTGAGTTATTACTTCTTCTTTGTTGATCATCATTTGCTGTCCTAAAAGGGCGATATCTTTGATTATTGGAATTTTGATATCTAGGATTATCAGAAGTATATTCCGTCCCTGAGTCTTCTGAGGATATATTAGTATAATCATCCATATCTAAATTTTTCGTATGATTTTGTGGGTTTTTTCTTGATAAATCAATTGATCCATTCTCCAACACCACATATAAAGATTCAAACCCTTCAGATGCTTCTTCTTTATTAAAATATCTTTCAGGTAAATTATCCTCTTTTAACCCTGCTAATTTATTTATATTTGTAAGAGTGGCTTGTCTATTATCTGTCATTTTAAGCCCGCGCCCTATTAAATTTATAGTAAGATTGGGGAAAATAGAAAGGATACTAGTACGAGTGGTAGTCATACTACCTGCTGGAGGAGTAAATTTCTTTATGCTATCACATTGTTCTTTTGTAAAATTACTGAGTGTGCCAGAGGGTAATAATGACGCGTGCTGAAATTGAGTTAAATCTATCTCTTGTGGACTATTTTGACGATAGAGATTCATAAAATAGGCCGCCATGTTTACGTTATCGTGATGTGCTGCATTGGATGTTCCTGTTGTTTTTGCATGCCGAATTAAATTTGCATCAGCTTTAGTAATGATTTGGTTATCTTCTAAAAAATCAATCTGCTTGATATTTAACTTATCAATTAATTTGACTGCTGTTTCAATATTATCTAGATTGTCAAAAAACTTATTTAAACCTTTCCTTAGATTACTTACCTGCTGATCTGTAGGCTCACTTTGTGTATCACGGATTATAAGATCAATCCTAGAGATAAAGTTATCCGCAGATAATCTATTATCCTGTTTACCTAGTTGTGGCAAACCATAAAGATTACTATTAATTGAGTGGTTTAAATTAGATGTAGTCATTTTTTATTCCTTTATTACATTGAATTGCAACAACATCACCACACAGACCAAAGTTATTGACCACACGGTCTAATGTTTTTGCTTTTACTTACATTATTATAACTCAAATAACAATAATAAAGTTAGGCTTTTTGGATAGTTGAATAAAAAATATACCATTTAGTATATTTAATTAATAATTTTATGAAGAACTCTGGAGTAAAAAATGTGTAAGGCGACAGAGAGTCCCGTAAGTGGTGGCTCTCTGAAAAATGTGTAGACTTTATTGATTGTTATGCACCTCTTGTGCTAACTCATTAAATGCCGCCGTAAAATATGGTTTTACTAAACTAACCCAGATATTTGTATCTTGAGGTTTATCAAAAAAATTTATTCTGCCGACTCTTAAATCTTTTAACAATTTAAAAACATCTTCCCCCATTTGTATTTCAGAAAGATTTTTCAATTCACTAGCAGTTTTTGCTATATCTAAGGTACTGCTATTAAATGATAATACCCAACCTTTAGCCTTCGTCTTATGTTTAAACACCACCTCAAACTTTGAGCTTTTAAGATCGGTTGTATCTTTTAAAAACGCAGAAAATAGCTTAATTATTTGCAAATGCCTTGCTTTAGCCCACTGTGCATTAGGGTGCCCAGTTAAATACTTACTAAGTACCTGTACAAAGCCTTTTTGATACATATTATTTATAATACTCGCTCTAAGTTTTTGATTTTCATTATAAGATGGGCTGCTCAAGATCTCCTCAAGCCGTGCTGTCATTTCACTACCCGCACCCATAATTTGCTCACCCACAGAAACATCTGGACTTTCTAAATGGACAAAACCATCTAAAGATTGAAGTGTCTCCTCTGTAGGTGAACTACTAATACTATCATCACTAAAAATCCCAGATACACCTGAATCATTAGAAGAAGTAGAATCTTGCTTATCATAATTCTCCTCCAACTCTGCAAGCTCATCAGCAAAACTACTCATGCTTTTATGACTATGTAATTCAGTCATCTCTTTAAGTACATTATTAAATTTATCACGATTATTACTAACTTTCTCATATTTATCTATTATTTTATCTGGTTTAACTAATTCAACAGTTTTTGTAGAAAAATAACTAACCGAAGTATCTTTAACATCCGCCAATTGTATATCGTCTAACATTTTTTTTAATTCATCTAATATTTTTGAGGAGGAATATAATGGTGGGGTTAAAAACAAATCTTGCTGTTTTTGTAATAAGTTTGCTAAGGATTTATTTTCTGCATCTTTTTTTACTATTACTGAAGGTTCTAAGGAGTTTGCATAACTAATTGTATCATTGTTAGTTAACTTATTTTTACTTAAGGATGTTTCTAGATTTTCCAGTGTAGCAGTTAAATTTGCAAACTCAGCTTCTATATTATTTTTTATATTATCAATATTAATAGATACTATAGCTATAGGTGTAAAATTGTTAATAATGCTAATTACATTATTTAAATTAGCGATTAAACTATCCACCGCCTGTTCTTGATTTTTGTTAGTAACTATGTCCACTATAACTGAATCTGGCAATATTTCATTAATTGTTTTTAAAAACAAGCTTAGATTATTTGTATCTAGTTGTGAAGATAAATCGTATATTTCTTTAGATAGAGCCATCAAACTACTTTTTTGTTCATGAGACAATTTGCCTTCAATTTCCATTATAGCCTCAAATAAATAGCTAAATTTACCATCTATTTTTTTGGTTAATAATTCTTGATTAGGCATACCATCCACTTCAGATACCGCTAAATCAACCTTATTAAATATAGAAGCTAAATTACCAGCCAAAACATCTGCCATATCATATATTTGCTCAACTGATACTAAATTACTATGCTCATTACTACTTAACTTTGCTATTTCGAAGTTAACATAATTAAGACTTGAAGAGAACATCTCTAATTTTTCTTTAATCTCTTTTGAGGGATTAGCAATTTCAGCTTCTAATTTGTTTGTAACTGATTTAAAATCATTGATAAGATGATTTATTGTATCATTTAGATCGCCTACTGCATTTATTAATGTGTTAGTTATGGAATTGTTCTTTAAGACATCTAATTTATTTATAGGCTTTATATCTGCAATATTTAATGAATCTTCTACTTTTTGAATGGCATCTTGCAAAAGGTTTATTTTAATAGCTAAATCATTTTTTGCTTTGCTGGTTTCATAGATATTACCAGAATTTAAATCTTCATTTTTTAAAGAAATTAATACATTTTCTAATTGGATTTTAACTTTTTGTTTTATTAATGGTTGCTTTTCTAGATTATAAATCTCTTTATTTGCTTGCTGTTTTAAATTCTTTATGCCATCTTTAGCTTTTACCAATGTAGATTTATATAAATTTTTTGCATCCATAATCTCAGAAGCAGTATTTATTTTCAACTGTTTTACTTTAGATATTAATGTTTCTTTAATCTGATTGAATGTATCAGGTGTAGTACTTGGATTTTTTATAGCTTCATTAGCTTGTTCAATTTCTGCTTTTACATTAGTAAAATCCTGTGATAACCTATTTAAATTTAAATAAGGCAATATACCTGAAGGCTCATTTTGTATATTCTCTAATAGAGCACTCATATCTTTCTTTGCATTTTCAGCATTTTTAACTAAACCCATTAGATTAATATGATTAGATTTATTAAAATCATCGGAGTTTTTTAGGCGATTACTTAATATTTTTGGACTTATTGTTGTTAGCATTGACATTTTTATATTCCTATTTATAAATATAATATAATATATAATACTTAGATAGTGTCAATACTATTAACACTAATACTAAGCCACACGGTTGACCATTTGATATATTTAATTGCTTCTTTAGTGTGTAATTATAGCTGTAATATAAAAGAATAGAAATAGGGTTTTGGGATAGTTTGGCTTGATGCCTGAGAAAACAAATAGTGCAGACTTTTTAGTAAAGAGTGACTTAAGACAACAATTCACTCTTTTTTGTTTTATTTAGGATACTGCCTACTATTTAATTTCGTCAAATAGTATATCAGGATTATCATCAATTAGCTTAAAGTTTGCATCTGCATCATCTCCATGGCGTCTAATATGCAGATCTGAACCTAAACTAGATTTTGGTTGATTTATTTTATTAAGATTAACTATTGTACATGATGGTCCAGAAGTTATTTTCATATTAAGATTTATAAAGTTTGTAACACAAGATTTCTCAAAAAACCTTTTTTTATCCGTTTTAACTGTAGACCCCGGGAGGGTATTAATATTAATAAGCGAAGTCTCGTAATCCTTAGGAACTGAACCACTAGAAGTAATATAACATTCTGTATTTTTCGAACAATCAAGCAGTATATATTGCTTTTCTAATGGTTTTAATGCTGTTATAGGTAAATTTACTACACTACCACGAGGGAATTTAATTTCTGTCACTTGAGGACAATTTTCAAATATCATATTTGGCAAGCTAACCAGATAAGTTAAATCAGATAAATCTATTATTTTATGATTATTATGACTAGCTCCTAGCACTTGTGCTATTGCTTGAGCTTGGGCAAATTTAATCTGACTCTCATCACTACTGTTATTGAGATTCTCTGTCTTTGCCCATCGTATCAAATCCACCGCATGCACGTCATTAGGAAAAGCTTTCGACAAGTTATTTACTCCATTAACATTTAAAGCACTAATAAACTCTTGAATATTCTTGTGAGTTGTTCCTAAATCAGATAAAAATTCTTTTAATTTTTTTGTCAAGCCAGCAGTAGCAACGTTACCACTCTCTAAATCATTTAAAGAACCCGCAAGCTTAGTTGCTGCATTATCAGGACCTTGAGCAGCAAATTTAATATTATTTTTAGAGGCACCTGGGGTAAGCCTAATATGAGGACTCGTCGTATTATTAATATTCATTATGTTCTCCTTTTATTTTACTTATTTTGAAGTTTTAACCGTATTTAATGCTGTAGTAAAAGATACTTTGAACAGCCTCCAAATAGTCGGATTTGTTGGATCCCATGTATGAATATACAGATAATACAACACCTTATGGATAAATGATTTCATTAGTTGATCTTTATGACTTAAACCTAACATCAATACTAGTACTTAATTGAGCTTCATCCTCAACATCTAATGTTATACTTTGTATAGCTTCTAGTTCTTTAACCGCATTGTTTAAATCAGTATTATAAGAATTTTCTGGAAGTAAAGCTTTTAATGTAAGGATTCTAGATTCTAGGAGTTTTATTATAACTCCCCTATCCCCAGTTAAAGCATCATAAATATAAGATTTTAATCTTTCTCCTGAAGGATAATTTTTTGAGGTTGTCATCCAATTAACCGCAGATTGTGTTGCAGTTTTTATATCAGAAAACAATAAATCAGTTAAAGACTGTTGGTTTCGCTTCACATTATATAATGTTGAATCATTATTTAAAGCTACAGTTGCAGCTTCAATTTGTTCTTCCAATCTAGCCAGAGACTCTGATACAGACTCTTGATATTCTTCTGTTGTATTATCTCCTCCTATTATTTTATCTTCTCTTATTATATGTTTTGTTGCTAAACCCATAATATGTTTTAAAGATAAGATTTCTGTATTTAATTCTTGAGCAGTTGTAACAGCTGTATTTAACACTTGAATTATTTCATTTATTTTTGCTTTTGCAATATTTAATTGCTCTAACGTTACTGTTGTTGTATTCTCAGTTAATCCCCCAACAGCTAGATTGTTTATTGCAGATTCTAATGCTGTTATTTCAGCTCCAACTACTGCTTTATCTTCAGCAGTTAGCCTACCGATTAAGTTATTTCCTAATATTTTTGTTACGCTTAGAGCTGCTTTTGCATTATTGATACCGACAATTGCAGGTTGAATTTCTTTCTGCCTTTTAATTGCAGTAGCTAGTGCAGCTGTTGCTTCTTTTTTCACCTGAGTATTAATTAAAGGTAATTCATTTTCAGTATTTGCTGCGTTAACTACTTTTCCTAAGTCATCAATAGTGTTCATTAAACTATTATTTCCATCAGTTAATGTAATTAATGTAGATGTTTCTGCATTTACATTAATTAGCAATACAACATTCTTTAAAACTCTTGTTATACCATATATAGCGTTTAGTAGCTCTTGAGCTGAAGTTAATTTACCCAATACTGCAGCTGCATTGCTTAATGCTGTTGCACCATCTACTAAACTCGAATTTCCTAAGCCCTCAACAACTGTCTTTGCTTCAGTTACTGCATCGTGAGCTTTTTTTAATTGTTCTTGAGTTACTGGGTTATCCCCTAATGCTTCATTAGCTCTTGCTAATAATGTGTTTGCAGCATTTACTGCATCTGTTAAACCCTTAACTTTTAATTCGTTTTCTATTTTTTCTTGTGCTACCCTTGCAGATTCCGCCGCATTAAATGCGCTAGTTTGGGCTACAGCCGGAGCTAAAGTAACAGTAATAGCATTATTTAATTTTGCTTTTAACATTGTAAAATTAGCAACTGAAGCAGGATTATATATGCGTTTAGGATGAGGCTGTAGAACTCTTCTACTCTCAATTAAAGACATCTTAGTATTATCATCAGGTAAGCCATTTATATCAATAAGTGAACTTTCATAAGTACTATCTAATGACAAAATCTCTGGTATGTATGGAGTCTTGAGAGAGTGAATAAGTTCAGATACAGTACATGTTAACAATAGTCTATCAAACTCTGCCAAATCAAAATAAGCATATTGCTCAAGAACTTCTTTATAGTCATTTTTGGTAATTATTGTACTTTTATTAACATCAGTATTTTTAAGACTATTAGCACCAAGCTTTATTAATTGCTCAATATGAAAATCATCAACTTCTTGAATTTTTTCGCAATTCCAATTATTAGTTAGTATGCACCCATTATTATTTGTAAAATCTAAAGTAAGAGCATTGTTCTTTAAACCCTCAAGTGCTTGAGACTTCATTTGTACTATAACATCTGGCGGGAATTTAATTTCTTTTATTCGCCCAGGGTTTTGTTCTATACCATTAAACGTTCCCTCAGGTAAAGTCTCTAAATATTTAAAAGATGTTAGATCTATTACCGTAATTGTTGTATCACGATAAATTTGTAAGAATTGTGCCGCTACCATTACATTATCATTATGTGCATTATCTGTAGTTCCAATTGTTTTTGCAAAACGCAACAGATTAGCTTCTGCAGATGTAATTATCTTTTTATCTAATAAAAAACTTATATGAGTACCATTTAGTTCCTTAATCAAATTAATGCGTTCTGTCTTATCATTATTGGTAAAAACTCTTTCAAGATTAGTCTTTAAAGTTTGGATATTTATATTAACATCTAATGTTTGCTTTTTAATTTCTAATGTTATAGTTTTACTAATAAGATCAATAGTAGGGTTTTTATTTTTAGGTGGTATATTGTTATTAGCTCTATTTATAGATGCTCCACGTCCTATTCCAACACCTCTTAATGGGTCCATTGTATGCTCCTTGATTTAATACTGTACATTTATAAATATCTTATCCTCTAGTTTTGCGACATTGATAATACTGCAACTCTATCTAAAGATAGCCCTGGTACCGAATTTGCAACAAGTTGCTTGATTTTATTGATATACAAATCTAATCTGTAACTATTATCATATTTAATAAATACCGCCGCTGATGGTTTAATAGCTTCTGCTTGCCATAAATTATCTACTGGAGGGGGTAAAGTTACTTGAGTTTTTACTGTAATTACCCCATCAATATGAGAAACCATGCTAGAAATCTCTTGTTCTAAGGCAAAAATAAACCTACCTTGTTCCTCAATTGGAGAAGAAATAAAACTATCTTTTTTGAATACTTCACCAAATGATGTAAACCCTTGTCCTGGCTTACCAGTTTTCTTTAATAATGCTAATGCAGCTATCTGATCAGCTTTCTTTACAGAAATTGTATAATTACCATCTTTTAATAGTTGTCTTGATGCATTTATATCATTATTACCCAAAAGTAAAATTATATCATTTGCTGTTTGTTGTGTAACATTATCCACTAAAACTATTTGTGAAGTGTTACAACCAACAAGCACAGCAAATAATAAAACTAATCCAACCACTTTAAAAGATTTAACACTTTGTTTTACAAGCAAATTAATATAATTAAACACGATATAGCACCCCAATTTTAAACTAGCTTTTTGTTATTTGACTTTTTTGTCTATTTTTTTGTTATTTCATGATAGTATTATAACTTAAAGCTAAAGATATAAAAATGGGCTTTTAGGACAGTTAATATAAATAAGCGGATTGCCAACACTCCATAACACAGAAATGTATTTAGAATATTCGCAAGGATAAGAACGATAATATATTTTATTTGAAAAATGCAAGCCACGTAATATTCCCAAATTGATTTAAAGAAACACGATATAAAACCCCAAGATAAAAAACCATAAAAATTAAGGCTACCATACTTTTAATAGGCATTCCTAAAGTTGTTACATTAATCTGCTGGATAAAAGAATTTAATAATCCCAGCACTAAATCTACTAAAAGCATAGCAAAAATTACTGGCATGGCTAACATAAGTATCCAATAAAAGTAATCAGCAAAAAACTGAACAAAAAGTGCTTTATTAGGAATAAACTTTAAATTGAGCTCTGCTGCAGGTAGGATTATAAAACTAGTGAAAATTAACTTTAATAAATATAGAAACCCGTTAGCCGTTATAAAATATACAATAAACCCCTGAAAAATTAACTTTGAAATTGATGAAGAGGGATTTTTAGTCATTGGATTAATTAAAGAACCAAACTGCTCACCACGCTGCATATCAATTAAGTTCCCCGTACCTTCAATCATCCATAATGGGAAGCTAAATAAATAACCTAAAAGATAACCTATTACTAACTCACGAGCCATTAAGAATACAAACATTATAGGTTCAAACTGCGCTAGTTTATGTGGGCTGAAATATTCCAACATTATGGCAGAAAAAGATAAAGCTAATAACATTTTTACAATCTTTGGTACTCTTTCACCAAACAAAGGGCAAATCATCATCACCCCAAAAAATCTTAGGGCGATGAGGACAATTAACATCCAATTGTTAAAAAATATATTTAAGCTGTAATCCAAACTAATCCCCATACTATTAAAATATTATAACAGTATAGCAGATTTTAAACAAGAGATTAAATAGATTGCCACGCTGGACAATATTCTCCCGCTCGCAATGACTATATAATTAAGAACTCGCCTCTGCTGCTACTTGTTTATTGTCTGCTATACTTTTTTGTTTGATAGACTCTAAGTATAACTCAGCTTTACTACAAAATTCAACATTTATATTTTTTTGTTGGGTGTATTTAACAAACTCTTTTTGTGCTTGCTCAAATTTACCAAGCTCATAAAGACAAGTTCCACTATAAAATAAACAATCAGATTCATTATCTTGATCTAGCAAATAAGTAAATTTATAGCTAAATAACGCATTCATGTAATCACCCATTGCATGATAGCAACCAGCTAATGCTTTTGAGTATAATACATTAGTGCTATTAGCACCCTTTAGTAATTGAAATATTGGTAAAGCTTTAGTATAATCACCAACTTGGAAGCTCTTTACACCTAAATTATATAAGTAATCTAACTCGTTTTTATTAAAGTCGCCCAATATACCATTACTATTTGGCATCAACTGTTTTATTGCATCTTGTATCATTTTTATCACCTTTTAAAAAAATTATTTTTTGCTTAGAACTTGCGATTTTTGCATCTCTGCCATAATATCGTTTATCTCTGCCTCTAATACAGGGAATAACTCTAGATTCTTATTAAATATATCTGCAACATGCTTTACGTAAGTAGAAGGGATATACTGCCCAACCTTAGCTAACTTGTACAAACTACGTGCTAACCAAATATCACGAATTATCGGAACAGCTGATTTATTTGCTAATTTAAATACTTGCTCTGCATTTGGACCTTTTGCTTTAACAACTACAATGGGTAATTTCCAACGTTTTGGGTGATATAATAAAACAACTGCAATATGTGTAGGATTGGCTAATACTAATGTAGAAGAAGATATTGTTTCACTCATGCTATCATCTTCTAATAACTCACGGTGTAGCTCTTTCCTTTGTTGTTTTACTTCTGGATTACCTTCACTATTTTTATATTCTTGTTTCATATCCTCTTTGGACATCATTAATTGCTTAGTTAAATTTCTTTTTTCCATAACAAAGTCAAATATGGCAAAAGCCAAATGCATTAAGAATAAAATCGAAAACAACTTAACGATAAGCCAACCACATAAAGCCGTAAAGTTTAATAATCCAATATTATAACCAATCAATAAATCAGAAAATGAATGTTTTACTATAGAAAAAGATACAATTGCCATTGCTGTTATTTCAACAAACTGCTTTAAGAATTTAATAAAATTCTTAACCGAAAAAATATTTTTAAAATTTTTCATAGGATTTAATTTATTTAAATCAATTTTAAAAAATTCTTTATTTAAAGTCAACCCTTTTAACTGCAATATATTTATTAATAAAGAAATTACCCCAGCTAATATAATTGGCATAAAAATAATTCTAGCAACTACTGACATACTTTGCCATAAAGTACCATATACAACACTCATCTCAAAATCATGTAATTGTATTGACCTAAGCACCACACTAAAATTATCTGCTAACTTATCTAACATACTGTTTGAACTAAAGCTTAAGCAAGCAACTATTGTTGCCATAGCACTTAAGGATGTAAGTTCTTTACTTTGCGCTACCTGACCCTTTTCCCGTGCATCCTGTCGTTTTTTCTGGGTTGGTTGTTCTGTTTTTTGCCCGCTATCTTCACTCATAGTAATCCCAACAGATTATTGAATTTTAGTTAAAGTATCCACGTTCTTCACAATTGTAGAGGCAACTTTACTTGCCAATTGAGTCATTAAACTAAACTGATGTAATTTATGCTGCACCTCAAGCATTTCTCTTGGCGAACCAGCATGACCCTTTTTCATCACATCTTGCAGAAAGTTATGACTACTGGATATATCATCAACTAAACCAGAAACTTTATTTTCCAAAAAAGATTGTGAGCTGTTCATATCCATAACCTCTAAATCATTGCTACTAATCATGTTATCATTTAACATATTTACGCTATCATTTATACTCATTGTTGCAATTGTCATAATAATTTATTACCTCCAGAATCACACATTAACCTTTTTGTCCACTATTTTAGCACCTTTATGTTGATATTATATATTATGGTCAAATATATTAAAATGGGCTTTTTGGATAGTTATAAAAACCATCTAAACATGATGAGTCTATTAATGGATTACTCTAGTATTTGGTATAACCCCAAATATAATATCAAATAGTTTTGTTAACTTATCGGCCTCTCTTTAAGTTTATATCAAAGATGCCAATTATTAATTATTTCTTTATTATCTTAACACCTAACATACCGTTTATTTCAACTAAAAGACCTTGGGCAAAATAGTTATTATTTACACTTAATTTTACTAATTGTGTAGGCCAACGCATAAACTCTATAGTATCACCTATTTTAATTTTACTTAATTCTGCAAGGCTAAGGCTTACTTTACCAATCTCACATCTAATTTGCACTTCAAGATTATCGGTATCCAATAAAGGTTCATCATCAGATATATCATCTTGCTCTACTAGATCTTCTTCAGCTTCAGTAGCATACTCTTCAATTTCATCGCCATCTTCTTCCTGTGTATCATCAAACTCCATCTTATCCTCATCATAATCAAACTCTTTGTATAGATCGTTAGTATCATTATTGATATCATCACGGCTCATGTTTTATCTCCTTAAGGTTTTCATGAGTATAGAAACCTAATAAAAATTAGGCGTCTATACATCGTTAGTATACCATGACTAAGAAGAAATTGCCTGATTAGCAACCTGAAGGGTACTTTTTAAAGATTCTAAAATACCACTTAACATTTGATTGATATTATCAGATATCTGACGTATTGTAGTATTGGTTAAGTCTATACCTGCTGATGATAGTTGCTGAAATACGGCTCTTCTTGCTGCTATAAAATCTGCTTCAGCCTTATCTTGGTCAGCAAAAGATGTTGTCAAACCATTTACCAACTGCATTGATGGGTTAATTAAATTAGTGAATGCTGTTGCATACGATTGATATTCAACAAATTTTTGCCTAGACATTTTTACAGCATTAGCTAAATCACTGTTTCCCGCCTCATGGTTTTTACGTAACTCAGCATATTTGTCAAAATTATTTTTCTCTGCATCAGCAAATTTCTTCATATATACTGCGTCTGTACAAACTGCATTTAGAATATGTACAGAATCATTATCTACTTTAATACCATTGATATCTTTCAAACCTTCATTTGCAGCTGAAGCTATATTCTGTATTGCCTCTGCATTCTTAAGAGCATATATCTTATCTTTAGATAAAGTATTGTAAACTTCTCCAACAATGCTTTTATTAGCATTATCTATTTGATAAATATCATATTTTGAAACACCTCTGCTATTTGTTGTAATTTGCCCAAGTTCATATTCACCAGCCAAATGATTACCAGAGGCATCTATTTTAGGCTTTATAAATGTTGTAATCGTATTACCACCATCCTTCTCAACATTAAACAAATTTGGCTTACCTTCATTACTTAGCTTTTTCAGTGCAATAGGGGAAAACCCTGTTGTACCTGTTGTTACACCTACAGGATTAAAAATATCCTTTCCGTCCGCTAAATCTATAACTTTTTGTTGAGCTTGTTTATTTGGAATATCTAATTTTGAAAAATGTTTAATGTATTCGCATCTTAATTTCCCATTATTTTTATTAACAAGAGATACATCCATTTGATGCTCCAATGCCGTTTGTTTTTGTACAAAGGTTCTAATATTTTCTGGTCTATTAGTCAAGAATTTACTTTTTATGCTGGATGCTCCAGTTAAGTTAATATCCTCTGGATTTGCTAACTTTTGGCTGGTTGCTGTTACAGTTGGTCTATACGCTTTGGTATAATTATCAAGCTTCACTTGTTGCGCGCGTAAATCCACTAATGAGGTATAGTTGTCTTTATCATAAGTATAATATTTATGATTTTTAATATCAAGCGTACGACTTCTGTCAATTGGCATATTTTTTATAATATTTTGTGAATCATCACTTATTTGTGCATTTAAAGCAACATTTTTGGCTACTTCTTTATCATATTTTGCCACTTCATTTTGGCGTGCTTCATATTTATTAAATGAACGCTCTTTGATAGTCATACCCATAGTTACAAGACCACCAGCCAAACCTAAACCCATATTAACGGCTGCTGCATAAATACCTTTTTTGGCTGCTGCCATTTTTTTAGAAAACTCATCTTCGGCTAATTTAATTGTAGTTGAAGCATTTTCACCTAATATTTGCATATTAATTGCAGTTAAATCTAACTGAACTTTTTGTTGTGCTTGAACTGACTGCAACTGCCTAAAGATGATATTTAATAAAAACAATAACACTCTAACCATAGAGTTATTATTACCATTATATTCACCAAGATTATAAGTACTACTTTTTTTGATTGAAGCAGGAATTTCAATGCCTATAGAATCTTCAACATTCTGAATTAATGCTGTAAAATTAATAGCTTTAGCTTCTGCATCCGCCATATCTTCATCAACTACTGAGGTTAATTCTTGAATATTACGATATAGAAGTAAAGTAGTTATTGCAGTTACTTCATCTGTATCATTATTACTAATTCTAGAAGCATTTGCTATAGCACTTAATTCGTCTGTTTGACTATTATTTGATATTTTGTCTTCTACCCTTTTAATTAAACCAGAAACATCAAGGTTTTTAGTTTGTGTTATTGCTGGGCTATAAAATGCAGGAATAGCTCCAATTAATGGTTTTTGTGATGACTCATCACCAATTAATGCGTGATTAGTTACTTTATTAGCTTTTTTGGTTGTAATATTATTACCTATAGCTTGTTCATTATCAAGGTTTTTTGCATGATTATTAGATGCCAATGGCACGCTACTATTTATTTGAAAGTTTGACATATCTGTTCTCCTTAATGTTATAATTTTTATATTTCTTATATTTTTGGGTTTTGTTTTTTATCGTCTAATCTATTTTTTATTTACTTAAAGTATTTGAATCCCAGGCGCGCCTGGACAAATGTCCAGGACAAACGCGTCTGAATTCAAAGACAATCCGTAATTAACGACTTGCTCTAGCATTTTGTACAATCCCAAATATTGTATCAAATGGTTTTGTTGATTTCTCAGACTCTCTTTGAAACATCTGCACCTTTTGACTTAAATTACTAATCAAATCATTTATTGTCTTTGTCTTGCTTGATACCGATTGAATAAAACTTTCATTTTCTGTACTAGTAAATACAGCTAAACTATAAGTATCATAAAATGAGCCCGCATCACCATCCTTTTTTATATTACTATTTATAGAATTAACAGGTATAGTATAGTCATAGATACCACTACCGTTAGAATCCCTATCTACCATATCAATTTTTCCATCATTAACCCTCTCCATTATTTTTTTAATCTCATCATTCCCTGGCGTATTGCCCCAAGAACTCCCATTTTTATCTTTGTCTGGAATTTTCATTATACTACCATCTTTGCCTACAAAATAACCATCATACTTAGTGTCACCGCTCGCATCTTGCTTCTTACTTATAACCCAAATAACACCTACGTCTTTCTTTTGAAAATCATCAATAGTTGGCACCATGGACTGAGACATAAATGTATATTTAACTTCATCCTTTTTGTTACCATTGGTATTTCCAGGCATAATAAGCTCTAGCTCAAGAGAAATATCTTTAATTAAGTTCTTTATCGAGTATTCATTTAATTTTAAAGATCTACCATCCTTCGAAACAGCAAAATACTTATGAAAGTCTTTAGGAATCTTATCTTTACTAAATAAAACACTGCCATCCTCAATTGTATAACCTGCGTTATTTGCAAAAACCTTATATTTCCCAATAACATCAGAAAATGATACAGTAGTTGCATTCTCATTCTCCTTATTACCCTTATCTGCTTGAACTTTACCCAGCACCTCTTTATACAGCATAGTTATTTTAGCTAAAAATTGTGTTAAAGAGCTTAGCTTGTCTAATACATTTTGCATCTGCTCTGCATACTGCGCAAATATACGTGCTGATTGACTATTCAAAAAAATTAAATTTATCGAAATTTGTAAAGCTAATATTAGTGGATCCAAGCTATCAAAAATATTAAATGTGTAACTATCATCCACCTTTGATGTATAATCCAAAAAATTATTATTTAAGGACATTATTATGTCAAATTTTTCTTTATCTCCTGCCTCACCGTTATAATAACTTATCAAATTTGCAACATCATCTTTAAGCCCATTAGTGAAATTGTTAATAAGCACCATTAGTGGGTTATGAATCTTGTCTTTCTGATATGTGCTCTGATCCCTTATATCTGAAGCATATTGAGAACCACGATGTGGAATATCTAAAACGTTACTAAGCGCAAAACGTATAGAGACATGATTAAAGATATAATTAGCAATATTTTCTGGAGAATAGTTACCTGATTTATCGTTAGGCTGATAATTTTCCCTATAGTAAGTAACAAGACCTTGTATAGCCTTATTAATATCTGAGTCTGATGGTCTTGGATTTTTTAAATTATTCTCAAACAAACTGTTAACGCTAGATGTGAAAGCATCTAACTGCTTATTAAAGCTCTCTTTAAACTTCATTTGTAATGAAATACTCAATAATCCACTATCCTTAACCCCAGAAAACAAGGCTGTCATTTGAGCATAAAGCTGATCAACACTTAGTGGGGATTTATCTATGTTTTCTTGCCCCAAAAGAGCTATCATTTGTTCTTTACTTGGCATCGCTACACTTACATAAGGCTTCATTAAATTTGTTATGGTTATACTATTATTAAAAGTATCAGCATTAATTTTACCAGCAACAAAGTTATCAAAGTTTTGCTTGATATCAAATTTAAAATTATTTATATATTTGCTATATGATGGATTTTTTAATATTGCACTAATTTTTTGTAATTGTTCAATACTAATTGGAGAAGCGATTAATTGCGCACTAGTTCCTAAAAAACCAAATAATGCAGAATTATCGTTTATAAGGTTTTCCCTCGCCTTTGCTGGATTTGCCGCTTTTAACTCAGCTATTAAACTACTAAACTCATTATCTAAGATATCATTACCCAGTTTTATAGTATTCTTTAACAAACCCTCATAGGCAGCTCGCATGTAATCTGACATCTCACTAGCTGTAGTAGGATCACCTACATTTTTAGAAACCATACTCTTTATCTTTTGCTTCACTTCTTCAAGTGTATACGTTCCATTATTATGAAGTGTCATCATCTCATTAATACACTTCACTATAGTTTCGTACTTTGTAAAATCATACGTACTGTTTAACCAACCACTATGAGTATTCTTATCTTTGTTGTTATTTCCAATTTTATTCCCAATCCTATAGTCTTGTGCAGCTACAGCCTTATCGTATATACCTTTAATTTTTTTAACTAAATCAGCTTCTGAAATTACATTATTTTCAAGAGACGAAAGTTGCTTTATAAAGTTATCAAGCACTTTTTTATGATAATCATATGCTTTATAACCATCGCCATCAAAATCCATTTTAATTTGTGAGTTATGCAGCATATAGCTTAATAATTCATCATATTTTGCTGGAGATAAAATAGGTTTAGATACGGCTCTAGATTCTACGGCAGAAGTATAAGTAATTGTCCTTGGAATAGCTTCATTACCTAAATTTGCAACGGAACGCCCCACCTCCAGAACATTCTTTGCTAATTCGCTTAGCTGTGGATCTACCACATCTGTTGTAGTCATTAGATTTTGTAATTTATCAAGGCTATCTCGTTGTAATTGAGTGCGTGCATCTTGAGGTAAACTCTCAAAATTATTATAATCTGCGCTTAAGCTTTCATATTTGCTTAAAAATTCATTTCTTTGTCCATGATCATCTGATAATGCTGAATTATTTGTAGAATTATTATCTGCATCTCTTGTTTCATGATATTTATTTATACTTGTATTAGTATTTATTATTGTTGACATGGTAGTTCCCTTATTTAAATTTATTGCTCTTGGGTGTTTTTCTTTATAATCTAAATTTTATATGTTATAAGGGCATGGATCCCCGTGTCACACGCAAGCGTGATGCACGAGGATGACAGTCTAAATATCAGATTAACGCCATAAAGCTTGGTAAGTTGCTTTCATCGTATCTAATGCAGAAGTAGCAGCTTTTAAATGCTGGGCTAAAGTCTCATTACGTGCCTGCATTATTAAACTATCCTCTTGAGCAATGGTATTTGCAGCGCTTGTACTGGTGTTTATATTTTTTACTATTGTACCTATTTGTGTTGCATCAATAATATAAGATATAGGGCCATTTTTATCATCAATCGTATCAAAAGGTGTAATTGATTCACCCTTTGCTCGAGAAGATGCTTTGTTAGTCTCATCAAATATTTTTTTGAAAAGTGCAGTAAAGGCAGCACTGTCTTTTGTCTGTCTATCTGGTTTTGTAGAATTCCAATCAATAGTACTCCAAATTCCAGTATTATCCACTTTTTCCAGAGGCTTTATAAAAGCATCTAATTTAGCTTTTAAGTTTTTATCCCCTGTTGGATCTTTGTATGCAATACGAAATAGCTCAGTTAAATTATCTACTTCTATTGTTTTAAGAGAGTCGGCAGGATCCGTAATAGTGTATGGGGTTACATTAGCTAAATTTTGGAAAGCTTCCAACACACCATTTAGCCATTGTTTCTGGTCATTAGTAGCATTCATTTGTCTTGCTTGAGTTCTAATACTTTGGTTATCAATATTTGTAGAAGCAAGCATCACTAACATGACCACTAAAAGAATATTACCATCAGTAAAAGTATCTAACAATATATTAATAAAACCAGCCCAATCAGTACTAGATGCCAATTTAGCATCGATCGAAGCACTTAAAAAACCCTCAAATTTATAGCCCATATCTGCATTATCCACCTTAGAGCCTGAATTTAAACCAGAAATAAGCTTATCTGATGCTTTATTAGCATTAGTAGCAATATTACTAACCTCTGTTTCATCCATTGCTACTGCGGGCGCTGCAACTTGACCATTAAAGTTCGGAAATTTATTCTCTAATGCATCCCGAATTATTTTCGCTGCTGCTGAATCAAGTCCTTTAGTAGCATCTTTAATAATCTTATCTCTTTGTGCTACAGTGATGGGGTTTGTAGTAGATGCATTTATTTTTATTGCATCTGTTAATGCCTTTACTGCAGCATTAGTAGCCTCTTTGAATTTCTCTGTTTGATCGGCTGCATTTACGGTTAGCTTATACTTTTGGCCATTTATGATCTGCCAATATGTACCGCCATTACTTGAAGCTACAGAAACACCATTTTCAATAGTAGGCATAATAGTACCACCAACAATATAGACTCCATCTGCCTTAGCTTTATCAAAATCTTCTTGATTAAGCACAAAAACTTGACTTTGCCCAGAGAGTGGACGAGCACCTGGAGTAGAAGCTGATCTAGCACCTGCAACACCATTCATAGGAGCATTTAACATATCTTCAGATATACCAAAATCTGCAAACATGCGAGCACGAGCAGCTATATTATCTGTAGGCACAAATTCATTTTCAGGTACATTATTCTTAATATTAGATACCACATTATGTACAAAAGAAATAATAGTTTCTGCATTTTCAGCATTACCTTCATTTTGTTGTAAATATTGATTTACAATACTGTTTTCTAGTTTAGATGGTAATTGTGCGCCATGATTAACCTCAGCATAAGCTTTTCCAATTGGATTTAAAACTGTTTGACGAATAATATCCTCTTTAGCTGATTGAGTTAGAGCTTCATGTAATTTTTGTGCAAAAGCCTCATTAACTGAATTCATAGTTGGCTGAAATAATTGATTTTGCAACTTGTTTAATTTATTTTGGGTAGCATATGATTCAATATCATGGTCACTTAATGGTGAACTACTTATTGCTTCAACCTGTTCCCGAATATTTTTCAATTCTTGAACTAGTGGATGATTATCAGGTAAGTTAGCATGTTCTACTGAACCAAAAGCTTCCGCTAACACAGAAGATAAGTGATCTATAGTACGTTCCAATTTTTTCATTAATTGAGCTTTTTTAGCTAGACTTTGAGCAACTTCAGGTGAATTCATACTTGATGAAAGACTATGAATTTGAGACTTTAATTCATTCATATTACTGTTTGCACTATTAATCAGCTCAGATAATTCATTTAGATGTTGCTCAGCTGAAGACTCCTTATGTTTATGCTTTATTACATGTATATGTGATGTAACATCATCATTACTATTAATATCGACATTTTCTGTTGTTACATCAGAAGGCTTAAGGTCTTTTGGATTAGCAACATTCTCATTTAACGCCCCTGAACCTGATGGGTGACTATACCCAGCTGAGTTATCTAAAATTTTTGTCATGATTGTTTAATCTCCTAAATCATTATGTTAGATTTGTGCATTTAACTATGTATATTATATTACAATTTACGTTATATTACAACATTTTATTAATTAATTATTAACTTCCCATATTATTTACAACCTGCTTCATGGTGTCGCCATAAACTTTTGTAATAGAGCTCTCCATACTTATCATATTTGACCATAATTGCATGTTTGCCTGAAATATTATTAAGTCTTGTTGTGATGGATTAGGGTTATTTTGTAAACTATTTAAAGTAACTGCCATCTGACCTTCTTGGCTTTGCACCGCGCTACCCATTTGACTAGTTACAGTGTCTAAATTAAACATACTTGTTTGAGAAACTAAAGCCATGATTGCACCTCTATTAAATTTGTTAACCGTTTGGTCAACTTTTTGTACTCATGGTGGTATTATAATTTAAACATGGATATAAAAAAATAGGCTTTTAGGATAGTGTTGACATATTAGTCTACGACAATCTCTTTTATATAAGAACCTGAAATAAAACACACGTGTTAAGTTCAACATGACAAACTTAATAGCAATATGATTCATAACGACACCTTAAAAGAGTATTCACACTCTGATATTTAAGCAATAAATGTTCCAAATTTGAGTATATTTATGCTATACTTATTGTCTGTAATAAGTAATTTAAAACTAACAGAAAGATACATTAATGACAACATTCACAATAAACAATTCAAGATTTGATGTCGTAGAATATATTAAAAACCTGCGTAAAGCAAATTTTACACAAGATCAAACAGAAGCAATAGCTCAAGAAACAGAACACTTTATTGATAATATTCTGAAACAAACAAAACAAGAAGCTAAAGATCTTTTTGATAATAAAGAGCTAGCAACTAAGGGTAATATACGGGAATTAGAATTAAAAACACAAAAAGAAATTGCATTAATTAAATCTAGGTTATTAAAATGGATGCTAGGAATCGGAAGGACTTCTATAATTTTAGTTATTAGTTCAACATTTACTATGTTAAAATTAATGTTACGTATTTAAATTATGACTAAAATTATTGTTGGACTCTCTGGAGGAGTCGATTCATCGGTTAGCGCCTATCTACTTAAACAGCAAGGCTACGATGTTACTGGCATATTTATGCAAAACTGGGAAGATGACGATAATAGCGAATACTGCACCATAAAAGAAGATA
>Ga0315906_10000733_pt1 | contig 51013 bp, 51 predicted proteins | sample LakEriMetagenome_4_FD_203526 | JGI IMG/M metagenome (GOLD analysis project Ga0315906, IMG submission 203526) | Freshwater fungal communities from buoy surface, Lake Erie, Ohio, United States - Buoy 2 MA122 | ecosystem: Environmental > Aquatic > Freshwater > Lake > Lake biofilm | place: USA...
AGTGCTGGCCGCATTCAAAGTCAAGAAGCCCGACGTCAACGCTCAAATGCCCTTGCTGTAGTGGCAGCCGAAAGGGTCGCCTCTATACAAATCAACCACTTACAGCGTTTGGTGTCGAACTCGGGAGGCCGCGTGGTACATCGTGGGCCAGACATCGCGCGACAAGCGCATCAGCGTACCGGCGTCGCGTTCCAGCCCTTCGCAGAAGTCCTGCACCGAAGCGGCGCCGGCCATGACCTCGGCCGCGCGGCGCATCATGGACAGCGTCCCTGCTCGGTGGGTGGCCGAGGTCTGCACGGCGCGGCGGTTGGACCACCAGGCATCGCGCGGCACCACCCACCAAAGTTGAGCGGGCGCGACTCCCTGGTCCAGCAGCCAGGACAGGCTGTCAAGACCGGTCTTGCCACCACCGATGATCACGAAGTGCCGAAAGCCTGGCGCTTGGTCGGGCAGGGCCTGAGGCGGCACGCACGCAGCGCCGCCTTCCACCGTGAAGCTGCGGGAATGGCGCAGGGGAATCGCCGGCTGCAGCAGGGTGGCATCCACCAGCGCCTTCTTCGGGACGATGCGCTCACGCGCTCCCGTCAGCAGCGAGACCACCTCCACGTCGTGTTCAAGGCGGTGCAGTGGGAGGAAGCGCACGCGGCCCGTGGGCAACAGACGCTCCTGCAGCACCCGGCGAAAGTGCACCGCCACCTCCCCACCGCTGGGCAGGCGCATCAGGCCAGCGTTGCAGCCTTGCGGGTCAATCACCTCATCGCCCAGCGGGCTGGAAGCCACGCCGTACAGCGGCGCCGGCTGGTGAAGGGTGACGAAGGAATAGGCATCGTTCCAATGCCCACCGGGTGCGGCCCGCTCATCGACCAGCGTGATGTGCGCATCCGTCTCACGCGCCAGTGTGTCGGCAAAGCCCAGCCCCATCAGGCCGCAGCCCTTGATCAGATAGTCGGTGGTGGTGGTCATGACGTTGCAGCGTTCAAGGTCAAGGCAGTCAGCAGACTTGGTTGAGCATCAGGACCAGGGTCCTGTCGAGCTGCTTGAAAACCCGCAAGACCGTGCGTCGGGAAGTACATGCGAGACCGGCCGGCAAACGAGGATCAAGGTCTGATGCGCAGCCGCTCCAAGAACAGCCCTCCGAGTCGGTCGAATGCCCGTCGTTCTCCAGGGCTCGCTTGGCCGTAAAGTTTCACACTGACTTGCATCAGGGGTTGGCAGCATTTCCGCAATATACAAACGTGCGGGCAAGCGGCAGTCCTCTTTCGAATGACGATCAATTTGCCGTGATCGATGAACTCAGGTTATCGAGTTCCTGCTGAGTCTGTACGAGCGCTCATCCCAGCGCGAAGCGCGCGCAAAATGCACCCATGACCATCTCCCGCTTCGCCTTCCCCACCCCCATCCACTTCGGCGCTGGCGCGCGCAAGCTGGTGGCGGCGCACCTGCTGGAGCAGGGCGTCAAGCGCCCGCTGATCGTCACCGACCGGGCCCTCGCGCAACTGCCGGTGATGGCCGAATTCCGCAGTCACCTGGGCGGCCTGGACGTCGCGGTCTACGACGGCGTGTTCGGCAACCCCTCCTGCGCGCAGGTGATGGCCGGCGCGGCGGCGTTCAAGGCGCACGGTGCCGACGCCGTCATCGGCTTTGGCGGCGGCGCCGCGCTGGACGTGGCCAAGGTGGTGGGCGTGGCGGCCACGCACGAAGGTGACATCCTGGAGTACGTGTGGGACCACCCGCAGGTGCGGCCCATCGTCAACGCCCTGCCCTGCTTCATCGCCCTGCCCACCACCTCAGGCACAGGCTCTGAAGTGGGCCGCTCGGCGGTGGTGTCGGAGAACGACACGCACCACAAGCGCACCGTCTTCAGCCCGAAGATCCTGGCGCGCGCCGTCTTTGCCGACCCGGAGCTGACCTTCGCCCTGCCGGCCCACGTGACGGCGGCCACGGGCATGGACGCCCTGACGCACAACATCGAGAGCTACCTCTCGCCCGCCTACCACCCGCTGTGCGACGGCATTGCGCTGGAAGGCTTGCGCGTAGGGGCGCGGGCACTCGCCACGGCCGTGAAGGAGCCGACGAACCTGCAGGCCCGCGCCGACATGATGATGAGCTCGATGATGGGCGCCATCGCCTTCCAGAAAGACCTCGGTTCGGTGCACGCCTGCGCGCACGCGCTGGGCGCGGTGGTGGACATGCACCACGGCCTGGCCAACGCGTTGATGATCGACACCGTGCTGGACTGGAACCGCGAGGTGGTGCCCGCCAAATTCGACGAGATGGCGCATGTTGTGGGCGTGAACAGCAGCGCGGGCGGCGGCGCCGGCTTCATCGCCTGGCTGCGCCAGCTCAAGGCCGACATCGGCATCACCGGCGGCCTGGCCCAGCGCGGCGTGACGCTCGATCACCTGCCGCGCCTGGTACCCCTCGCCGCGAAGGACTTCACAGGCGGCACCAACCCGCGCCCCGCCACGGAAGGGGACTACGAGCGGCTGTTCCGCGCGGCGATGTGATTGCACAAGTGGTGCCTGGCGCTATCATCCTGGCGTGAATTCGCGGCAGCGCAAGACCTTCGAGGCCATCTGGACCGATCCCGTCAACGGGGCACTGGAATGGCGACGTATCGAGTCACTCTTCGAAGCCTTGGGCTGTCGCGTGATCGAAGGTCCCGGGTCGTCGGTGACGTTCGAGAAGGACGGGCGGCGCGCCACCTTCCATCGGCCACATCCCGGCCAGGAGGCGCTGCGCTACCGCGTCAGAGCGGCCCGCGAGTGGTTGGACAGGATAGGAGCAAGGCCATGAGCAACACGATGCAATACCGGGGCTACACGGCCACCATGAGCTTTGACGCGGAGGACAAGATCATCGTAGGGCGGGTGCTCGATATCGATGACATCTTGACCTTTCATGGGGCCTCGGTGGCCGAGTTCGAGGCGCACTTCCACACCGTGGTGGATGATTACATCTCCGCCTGTGAAGCGCTGGGCAGCGAGCCGGAGCGGCCCGCGAGCGGGAGATTGATGCTCAGGGTGTCGCCGGAGGTGCATGCCGCGTCGCTGAAGGCCGCGGCTCTGAGCGGCACAAGTCTCAACCGGTGGGCCGAGCAAGCGCTGAAGGCGGCTACGCGTCGGTCCACCAAGACCATCCCTGGTGCCTCCAAGGCCACCCGCTTGAGCAAGAAGGTCGCGGGAACAACTCAAGCCGCACGCTGAGCGCCGGTCTTGCCGCCCGATCAGAAACCGCATCGGCTTTCATGTCCATCCACTCGCCATGAACCCCAAACCCCTGCTGATCGGCGTTTCCGCCCGCATCCACTACCCCACCGAGCACGACGCGCTGCCCCGCGTCTTCACCAAGACGCTGCACTTCCTGGAGCAATCGGTGGCGCACTGGGTGTTGTCAGGCCATGCGATGGCGGTGATGGTGCCCGCCGTCACGCGCGACAGCATCGTCGAGCGGACCGACCTGAACCTGGACGACTACGCGCAGGCGCTGGACGGGCTGGTGCTGCAGGGCGGCAACGACATCGCGCCCACGGCCTACGGCGAACAGCCGCTGGACCCCGCCTGGGCGGGCGACCCGGTGCGTGACGCTTACGAGATGGAACTGATCCGCGCCTTCGAGAACGCGGGCAAGCCGGTGTTCGGCATCTGCCGGGGCTTCCAGCTCATCAACGTGCTGCACGGCGGCTCGCTGTGGCAGGACATCATCTCGCAGCGCCCCGGCGCCTTCGATCACCGCGCCCTGGAGCGCTACGAGAAGCACTACCACCCCATCGAGATCGTGCCCGGCACCCGGCTAGCGCAGCTCTACCCTGGCGTCACCCAGGCCAGCGCCAACAGCATCCACCACCAGGGCGTGAAGGACCTGGCGCCCGGCTTCGTGGTGGAGGCCCGCTGCCCGCTGGACGGCACGGTAGAGGCGATCCGCCGCACCGAGGGCTCCTACGTGGCCGCCGTGCAGTGGCACCCCGAGTTCCACCAGACCGGCGAGCCTGAGCACTTCGACGACTCGGCCATGCTCACCGACTTCCTCAACGCCTGCCGCTCGGTGCGCGACGGGAGCGCTTGATCTGATGGCAGGTTGAGCCAATTGAGCGTCGCCAGCGTTCGCGCCCTTCGACCTGGCTCAGGGCGAACGGGGTTTGCGCCGCAGCCTTCATCTGGCCTTCACCCAGCGTTAAGCCGATCAAACCTACACACCGCCCAGCATGCCCACCCTGCACATCCACAACCCCTCCACCGGCGCCATGATCGACACGATCCCGGCCGACGACGCCACCTCGGTGGCCACCAAGGCCGCCGCGGCCCGCGCTGCGCAACCCGCCTGGGCTGCTCTGCCCATGGCGGACCGGCTGGCCTGCATCACGCGCTTTCGCGCGGCCGTGGTGGCGCAACTGGAGGCGCTGGCCGCCACCATGACGCGCGAGACCGGCAAGCCCATCAGCCTGTCGCGCAACGAGCTCAACGGGCTGCTGCCGCGCCTGGACTTCTTTGTCGAGCAGGCCGAGGGCGCGGTGCGGGACGAGCATGTCTTCGACGGCGGCGGCATGCACGAGCAGATCTCGCACGCGCCGCTCGGCGTGGTGGCCAACATCTCGGCCTGGAACTACCCCTGGTTCGTGGGCTGCAACGTCATCGTGCCGGCGCTGCTGACCGGCAACGCCGTGCTCTACAAGCCCAGCGAACATGCGGCGCTCACGGGCCTGGCCATCACCCGGCTGCTGCACGAGTCTTGTGTGCCGGCCGATGTCATGCAGTGCGTGGTGGGCGGCGGCGCGGTGGGTGCCGCGCTGGTGGAGCAACGCATCGACGGCCTGTTCTTCACCGGCAGCCACGCCACGGGCCAGCGCATCGCCGCGGCGCTGGCCACAAGGCTGGTCAAGGTGCAGCTCGAGCTCGGCGGCAAGGACCCGATGTACGTGCGCGCCGACGTGGATGTGAAGGCCGCCGCCGAGAGCCTGGCCGACGGCGCCATGTACAACACCGGCCAGGGCTGCTGCTCGGTGGAGCGGATCTACGTGCACGCGGCCGTGCATGACGCGTTCGTGGCGCATTTCGTGGACACCGTCAAGGCCATGAAGGCCGGTGACCCGATGGACGCCGGCACCTACATCGGCGCCCTCACGCGCGAGCCGCAGATCGCGGTGCTGCAGGCGCAGGTGGATGACGCCGTGGCCAAGGGCGCGCAGGTGTTGTGCGGCGGCCGGCGCAGCGCTGGGCCCGGCTGGGGCTTCGAGCCCACCGTGGTGGCGAACTGCAACCACACGATGGAGTTGATGCGCGAAGAGAGCTTCGGGCCCATCGTCGGCATCCAGAAGGTGGGCTCGGACGAGGAGGCGGTGGCGCTGATGAACGACACGCGCTACGGCCTGACGGCTGGCGTGTATACGAAGGACGAAGCCGCGGCCCGCGCGCTGCTGGCGCAGGTGAACGCCGGCACCGTGTACTGGAACTGCTGCGACCGCGTCAGCCCGCGCCTGCCCTGGAGCGGCGTGGGCGACTCCGGCATCGGCCTCACACTGTCCACCTACGGCATCCAGACCTTCACGCGCCCCAAGGCCTGGCATTTGCGGCAGCCGGGCTGAGGGTGTGGTGACGCAGACCCTCGCCCTCTTCGACCTGGACCACACGCTGCTGTCGGGCGACAGCGACGTGCTGTGGTGCGACTGGCTGATGCGCGAGGGCGTGCTGGACCGCGCAAGCTTCGAGCCCCGCAACGCAGAGATGGAGGCCGGCTACAAGGCCGGCACCGTGAGCGTGGCTGAGTTCTGCGGCTTCTACGTCGGCACCCTGGCCGGGCGCAGCCTGGCGCAGTGGGAGCCGCTGCGCCAGCGCTTCCTCGTTGAGGAAATAGTGCCGCGCATCCCGCCCGCGGCGCACCACCAGGTCCAGCAGCACCAGAGCGCCGGCCACACGGTGGTGCTGACCACGGCCACTAACCGCGTCATCACCGAAGGGACGGCGCAGCATCTGGGCATCAGCCACCTCATCGCCACGGAGTGCGAGGTGGGGGCTGACGGCTGTTTCACAGGCCGTGTGGCCGGCACGCCCAACATGCGCGAAGGCAAGGTAACGCGCCTGCAGGCCTGGCTGGCAGAAAGAGACCTCACGCTGGACGCGCTGGACAGCGTGGCCTACAGCGACTCGATGAACGACGCCCCGCTGCTGTCTGCCGCCCGCCGTGCCGTGGCCGTCGATCCTGACCCACGCTTGGCAGCACTGGCCGCCGAGCGCGGTTGGACCGTGCTTCACTGGCGGTGAACGCCACGACCGGGCGCGGACGGCCGCCCGTCTGGAGCGACGTTACCGCCGCGCGTCGATGCGGCTCAGCTCGCCGGCCCAGTCAAGGATGCCCGCATCCGCTGTCACGAGCTCAGCAGCGCTGGCCACGGCCGTGGCGACGATGAACCGATCCGCGGGATCGCGGTGCAGGTTTGCAAGCCCGGCAGCCGCCACCGTGATGCGGCCATCCAGCGGGATTTCGCGGACTCCCGCCCCCAGGAGATCGGCCCGCCAAGTACCGGGTGGCACCGGCAGATGCAGGCGGCCTCGCTGCGCCAGCATGGCCACTTCCCAGAAACTGATCGCGGACACCGCCACCTCACCGACCGACCAGGCCTGCCGGATGGCCTGTCGCGCCTGCGCGCCGAGCGCCGCGTCGTCAGCATCCATCCACACCAGGACGTGCGTGTCGAGCAGCAGCATCAACGCGCCTCCTGAGCGTCCCAGGGCTCCTCGAGCGGGGAAAGGATGTCGCCTTCGATGCGCAGGCCGCGGTGGAGGCCGAAGGGGCTGTCAACCCTTGGCCCGCCGAAGGGCCGAAGTTCAGCCACTGGCCGGCCGTTCTTGGTGACCACCCACACTTCGCCGGTGCGGGCCACTTCGTCCATCAGCGCCAGGCACTTGGCCTTGAACTCCGAGGCTTGTATCGTCTGCATGATCTTGTTCCTCACGCGCTACGTTTCTTTCGAATCTCCGAGCGCAGTATAAATGGTCACCTCGATGACCAGTCATCTTTTTGACCTTTTCCAGCAGACGCCCCAGAAAGGCCTTCCCATGTGGCGCATCCGATTCATGGCCCTGGTGCTCGTGCTGGCCTCTTTCGCCAGTCCGGGCCCAACCCACGCGAAGACCCTGCGCATCGCCAGCGCCTTCGACCCCCAGACCATGGACCCGCACGCCATTGCGCTGCTGTACCACTCGCGGGTGGCTTTCCAGGTCTACGACTCGCTGGTGCACCGCGATGAAGCCTTCAAGCTCGAGCCCGGGCTGGCGCTGTCCTGGCAGATGACGTCCTCCACGGTGTGGCGCTTCAAGCTGCGCCCGGGCGTGAGCTTTCACGACCGCAGCGCCTTCACGGCCGACGACGCCGTGTTCTCCATCCAGCGGGCCATGGCCGCGCCCTCGCAGCGCGCTTTTCAGCTCAAGGGCGTGGCGGCCGCGCGCAAGGTGGACGAGTCCACCCTGGAGCTTGTCACCGAGGCGCCCGACGCGGTGCTGCCGGAAAAGCTGACCTTCCTGCCGATGATGAGCCGCGCTTGGTGGGGCCAGGCGGACAAGACCTCGGGGCGGCGCCTGGGCAATGTGCGCGAGGTGGTCTTCGTCACCATCAAGAGCGACGCCACGCGCCTGGCCGCGCTGGCCTCGGGCGAAGTGGACCTGGTGCTGGACCCGCCTTACCAGGACATCGCCCGGCTCAAAGCCGACTCACGCATCACACTGACGCAGACCGCCGACATCGGCCAGCAGTACCTGGCCTTCGACCAGGCGCACGACGAACTCGAGTTCAGCGACGTCAAGGGCCGCAACCCGTTCAAGGACCTGCGCGTGCGCCAGGCCGTGTACCACGCCGTGAACGTGCCGCTGATCATCGACAAGGTGCTGCGCGGCCAGGCCGTGCCGACGGGGGCGTTTTTGTCGCCGCTGGTGGAGGGCTCGCCCGCCGAGCTGGACAAGCGACTGCCCTTCGACCCCGCCCGCGCCAAAGCCTTGCTGGCCCAGGCCGGCTACCCCAACGGCTTTGGCGTCACGCTAGACTGCGTGAACGTGGCCTGGCGCGAGAACGTCTGCCAGGCCGCAGCAGCCATGCTCACGCAGGTGGGCATACGCACCACGCTGCGCTCCAGCCCCACCAACCAGTTCTTCCCCCGGCTCAGCCAGGGCACCGGCAGTTTTCTGGAATTCGGCTGGAGCGCCAGCCCGGACGCCTGGGCTTCGCTGAACGGCCTGTTCCGCACCTTCGACCGCTCGGGCCTGGGCAGCTTCAACGCCGGGCGCTACAGCAACCCGAAGCTGGATGCCCTGATCGACGCCGTCCGCGTCGAACCCGACCTGACCCGCCGCCGCGCCATGGTCACCACCGCGCTGCGCCTGATCGGTGAGGACCTGCCCATGATCCCGCTGTACCGCCGCACCCTGACCTGGGCGATGGCCAAGAAGGTGTCCGTGGTGCAGTGGCCGAATGATGCGATCGAGTTGCGCTGGGTGCAGGTACGGTAATCAGGAGCGCAACGCGCGGGACGCTTGCTTACCTCAGGGCTCATCTCCGGCAACGCCCATGCCGCTGCCTGAAATCCCGGGGCGCCTCGGCAGCCGGATCGGCGTGGGCCCCACGGCCCGTTGCACGCGCTGCAGACTCCTCCGTCAGGTAGGGGCTGCGGCCCTTCGAGTCCCGCCAGGCCCAGGCATGACCCTGTGCCACCAGACCGGCATTGAGATCCACGCCCCCCACGCTCAGGGTGCCCAGCGTGCGACGGTAGTCGTCCTGGCCGTGGATCAACAGCGTTGCCGGACGCCCCAGCACCTGCTCGCGCAGCGCCATGGTGGCCTGGCGGCCCCAGGGCTGGCAGCTTTCGGGGGCGTCGATGCCTCTGAGCCGCACAGCCACCAGCGGCTCACCCGGCTCGGCGGGCTGGAACCAAAGGGTGTCACCGTCCACCACACGGCTGACCTGGCCCTGCAACTGCCGGGGCTCCGCCTGGGCAGGCGTGGCGACCATCCACAGCGTCAGCCCCAAGCCGAGTGCCGAGGCCAGCATCCACAGCAAGCCCATGCGTGCAACACCCCACAGCAGGCGAGGCAGGCGGAACCAGGCCGCCTGCTTCATGGCGCTCTCCAGCAGGCCTCAGGCCACGCCACCCCGGGGACGGCGGCCCGGCAGGCGGGTGGTGCTACTTCTTCCCCAGCCCCATGGCCTTGCCCACCTCGGTGTAGACCTGCACGCGCTGCTTCATGAACGCGTCCATCTGGTCCACGCCGACATTGACCAGTTCGAAGCCGCTCTTGGCCGCGAGTTCCTTCATCTCCGGGTCGGCGTTCAACGCGGCCCACAGGTCCGACAGGCGCTTGCGCGCTTCGGGCGGGGTGGACTTGGGCACGCCGATGCCGCGGAAGGCGCCGTCCACCCAGTCCACACCCAGCTCCTTGAAGGTGGGCACGTCCGGCATCAGGGGATGGCGCCTGTCCATGGCCACGGCCAGCGCGCGCACGCGGCCCTTGTTGTTGATGGCAAAGGCGGAGTAGGACATGGTGCCGTCCACCTGCGCGCCCAGCACGGCGGTGGCCAGGTCCCCCGTGCCCTTGTACGGGACGTAGGTGGTCTTGATGCCGAAGTCGCGGTTCAGGCGCTCGTGGGCCGCGTGGTTGGCGGAGTTGAGCCCGGAGCCCGCGAGGTTGAGCTTGTTCGGCTGGGCCTTGGCCACGCGGATGAAGTCGGCAAAGCTCTTGATGGGGCTTTGCTCGGGTACCACCAGCGCGTCGGGCGTGTAGTGGAACCAGTAGACCGGGGTGATGTCCTCGGTCTTGTACTGGACGTTGCCCTCCATGGGTTGCAGCACGGTGTGCGGCAGGTTCACACCCACCACGGTGACGCCGTCGCCAGGCAGCGTGTTCATCGTGGTCCACATCAGAGCGCCGCCGGCCCCGGCCTTGTACTGCACCACGGTCTCCGTGGCCGGGCAGCGCTTCTTCAGCACCAGCTGCTGGTGGCGGGCCGAGAGATCGGACTCTCCCCCAGGCGGGAAGGCCTGCCAGTACATCAGGTTCTTGTCCGGGCAGGGCTGGGCCAGGGCGGGCGTGCTGAGCAACGCAGCGCCGGCGCACAGGCCCAGCGCAGCCAGCACGGGGGTGACACGACGGGTGAATCCACGGTCGATGCCACGGTGGATGCCGTGGGCAATGCAAAGGGCAAGACGGGTCAAGGCAGGCTCCTGAAGCGAAAGAGGACCGCGCCAATGTGCCCCATGCCGGCGGCGCTGTCAGGCGGGGAATCCCGAAGCGTCCCCGCCCCCTCACGGACCTCAGGCCTGCTGCAGCCGCCGGCACACCGCCGCCGTCACCTGGGCGGTGGTGGCCGTGCCCCCAAGATCGCCCGTGTGCAGGGTGGCGTCAGCAGTGACGGCCTCGATGGCGGCCATCAGCGCGGCCGCGGCCCGCGGCTCGCCCAGGTGCTCCAGCAGCATGACGCAGCTCCAGAAAGTGCCCACCGGGTTGGCCAGGCCCTTGCCCATGATGTCGAAGGCAGAGCCGTGGATGGGCTCGAACATGCTGGGGTAGCGGCGCTCGGGGTCGATGTTCCCGGTCGGCGCGATGCCCAGGCTGCCGGCCAGCGCAGCGGCCAGGTCGCTCAGGATGTCGGCGTGCAGGTTGGTGGCCACCACGGTGTCGATGGACGCCGGCCGGTTGACCATGCGCGCGGTCATCGCATCCACCAGCTCCTTGTCCCAGCGCACGTCAGGAAACTCGGCAGCCACCTGCACCGCGATCTCGTCCCACATCACCATGGCATGGCGCTGGGCATTGCTCTTGGTCACCACCGTCAGCAGCTTGCGCGGCCGGGACCGGGCCAGGCCGAAGGCAAAGCGCATGATGCGCTCCACGCCCGCGCGGGTCATCATGGAGACATCGGTGGCCACCTCGATCGGGTGGCCCTGGTGCGCCCGCCCGCCCACGCCGGCATATTCGCCCTCGGAGTTCTCGCGCACAATCACCCAGTCCAGGTCTTCGGGCTTGCAGCGCTTGAGCGGTGCGTCGATGCCCGGCAGGATGCGCGTGGGCCGAACGTTGGCGTACTGGTCGAAGCCCTGGCAGATCTTCAGGCGCAGTCCCCACAGCGTGATGTGGTCGGGGATCTGCGGGTCACCGGCAGAGCCGAAGAGGATGGCGTCTTGTCCTCGCAACGCCTCCAGGCCATCGGCGGGCATCATCTGGCCGTGGGCGCGGTACCAGTCACCGCCCCATCCGAAGTTCTCGAAAGCCATGGCGAAAGTGCCCAGCCGGTCGGCCAGGGTCTGCAGCACCTGCTGCCCGGCGGGGATCACTTCCTTGCCAATGCCATCCCCCGGGATGGTGGCGATGCGATAGGTCTTCATGCGTGCTCCTGATTATCTGCGTGGCAGCCAAGGCCTGCAGTGTCGCCCGAGCCAAAGCGTCGTGTCGCACCTGCGGGGACAAGGAAGACAATCGCGATTCCTGAGCCTTGAACCCGCGCCCGCCATGAACGCTCCCCTGCCCCTGCCCGCCCTGGACGAAGTCCGTGCCCACGAGGCCGAGATGATCGCCATCCGGCACCGCATCCACCAGAACCCCGAACTGGCGTACCAGGAGAACGCCACCGCCGACCTGGTGGCCGAATGTCTGCAGCGCTGGGGCTACGAGGTACACCGGGGCCTGGGCGTGACAGGTGTGGTGGGCACGCTGAAGGTGGGCAGCAGCACACGACGCATCGGCCTGCGCGCCGACATGGACGCACTGCCCATCCAGGAGGACAGCGGCAAGCCCTGGGCCAGCAAGGTCTTCGGCAAGATGCACGCCTGCGGCCACGACGGTCACACCGCCATGCTGCTGAGCGCGGCGCGCCACCTGGCCGCCACGCAGCGCTTCGACGGCATCCTGCATGTGGTGTTCCAGCCGGCCGAGGAAGGCCAGGGCGGCGCACGCCAGATGCTGGAGGACGGCTTCCTGGATCTGTTCCCCTGCGAGGCCATGTTCGGCATGCACAACGCGCCGGGCCTGCCGGCAGGCAAGTTCGCCGCGGTGCCGGGCTTTGCGCTGGCCAGTTCTGACTCGGCCATCATCAAGGTGCGGGGCCGGGGCGGCCACGGCGCCATGCCGCAGCATTCCACCGACTGCGTGGTGGCGGCCAGCAGCGTGGTCATGGCACTGCAGACCATCGTGTCTCGCAACGTGCCGCCGCTGCAGGTGGGCATCGTCACCGTCGGGGCCTTTCTGGCGGGCGACGCGCCCAACGTCATTCCCGGCGAGGCCGAGCTGCGCCTGACCGTGCGGGCGTTCCACCCCGACGTGCGCGACCTGCTGCAGCGCCGCATCACCGAGATCGCCCAGGCCCAGGCCGCAGTACACGGTTGCACGGCCGAGGTGGACTACCAGCGCCGCTACCCCGTGCTGCACAACCACCCCAAGGAGACCGCCTTCTGCACGCAGGTGGTCCGCGACTGGCTGGGCGAAGACGGCCTGCTGCCCGCCGAGCCTGTGACCGGCAGCGAGGACTTCGCCTTCTTCCTGGAGAAGGTGCCGGGCTGCTACATCTTCATCGGCAATGGCGTGGGTTCTGAAGGGGGTTGCATGGTCCACAACCCCGGCTACGACTTCAACGACGCCTGCTTGTCGACGGGGGCGAGCTACTGGGTCAAGCTGGCCGAGACCTGTCTGAAGAAGAGCGGCTGAGTCCCGTCACGGGCTTCGGCAGCACACGAAGGCACAGGCAAGACCGCCCATGGACGGAGCCCGCATCCTGCTGGTGGAGGACGACGAGCGCCTGGCGCAACTGGTGTCCGACGCCCTGACCAAGGCCGGCTGGCAGGTCACGCACGCAGCCCGGGGCGACGAAGGCGAAACCCTGATGCGCCGGGAGCGTTTTGACGTCGTGCTGCTGGATGGGCACCTGCCCGGCAAGGACGGCTTCGACGTGCTGCGGGACGTGCGCCGGGACTTCACGGGCCGCATCGTGATGCTGACCGCGCGCGATGACGATATCGACCAGGTGCTGGGCCTGGAAGGCGGCGCCGACGACTACATCACCAAGCCCGTGGCACCGCGCGTGCTGCTGGCGCGGCTCAAAGCGCTGCTGCGGCGTGAAGCGCCCACAGTGGGTGCTGCGGTCACAGCGGGTACAGCGGGCGCAGCCGCTGGGGCAGACCGGCGCGTCATGCGCTTCGGCGGCCTGGAACTGAACCCCGCTGCGCGGGAGGTCACGCTCGCAGGCCAGGCGCTGGCGCTGACCACCGCGGAGTACGAACTGCTGCACTTCCTGGCCGAGCGGGCCGGGCAGGTGGTGTCTCGGGACGACATCATGCAGGGGCTGCGCGGCCTGGAGTTCGACGGCCTGGACCGGGCGATCGATGCGCGCATCTCGCGCCTGCGGCGCAAGATCGGCGACGATGCCGATACGCCCACGCGCATCAAGACCGTGCGCGGACAAGGCTACCTCTTCGTGCCTGGATGACATCGGCACCCGCTGGGACGGCCAAAGCCAGCGGTACCCCCGGTGCCCGCGTCGCCCGCGTGGCCGCCGGGCTGGCGCTGGCGGTGATGGCGATGCTGCTGCTGGTGCAGGCCCTGGTGGCCCTGGCGGTGAAGGAGGTCACGGACGACTACGTGCGCCGCTTCATGGGCGGCACCGTGCTGATGCTGCAGCACGAGCTGGCTCCCCTGGACGATGCCGCCCGCGTCCGTCGGGTACGCGAACTGGACGAGGGCTTTGCCTACCCGGTGGCCCTGGCGCCGGCCCAGGGTTTCACGGCCGACGAACGTGCCAGGCTGGCGGCCGGCGAGCTGCTGGTGACGGGCTTCAACCGGCGCGTGGTGGCGGCCCTGCCGACTGGCACGGCGCAGCCTGCATCGCAAACGGGACGGGCGTCCGAACAGGTGCTGGTACTCGGCCCGCTGGACCCGGACTGGAACCCCGAGCATCGGCTGAAGCTGCCCCGGGAGCTGTGGCTGCAGATGGCCGCGGCCTTGGCGCTGGCCTGCGCCGTCGGGCTGAGCGCCTGGGGGCTGCTGCGCCCCGCCTGGCGCGAACTGCGCGCGCTGCAGCGCACGGCCGATGCGCTGGGCGCCGGGCGTTTCGACACCCCCATGCCGGCGCTGGACAGCCGCTTGTTCGCCCCCCTGGGCCGCGGCATGCGCGCCACCCTGGAGCGCCTGGCCGCGGCCCTGGCCGCCCAGCGCGAGCTGACGGGCGCCGTCTCGCATGAGTTGCGCACACCGCTGGCGCGCCTGCGCTTTGCCTTGGACGCGCTGGTGGACGAAGACGATGTCGCCCGGCGCGCCGACGCCGTGGCCGCCTGTGAACGGGACATCGACGAACTCGAGGCGCTGATCGACACGAGCCTGACACTGGCGCGCCTGGACATGGGCGCCGTGGCCGCCGCGCCGGTACCGGGCGACCTGACGGCCCTGCTGGAGCAGGAGCTGCGGGGACTGGCGCCCTTGCTGGAGGGCAAGGACGTGGGCACCCGCTGGGCCTTGCCGGGACCGGTGGACTTCGATGCGCGTCTGTTGCCCTACGCCCTGCGCAACGGCGTGCGCAATGCGGTCCGTCATGCCCGCACGCGCATCGAACTTCGCGCCTGGGTGGAAGGCGGCCGCGTCTTCGTGGCCGTCGATGACGATGGGCCCGGGGTACCGCCAGAGCAGCGCGAGGCCGTGTTCCAGCCCTTCAAGCGCCTGGACGGCGAGCGCGAGCGCCGCAGCCGCGGGTGGGGCCTGGGCCTGGCGATCGTGCGCCGCGTGGCCGAGGCCCATGGCGGGCAGGCCCGGATGCAAAGCGCCCCGCTGGGCGGGGCGCGCTTGTTGATCGAATGGCCGACGCTTTGAGGCGTCGCCGGCCACTCAGGGTGCCGGAGCGAACTCGGTCACATCGCCTGCACGGTGTGCGAGGTGGTGACCTTCAGCCAGGCGCCGGGATGCTGCGGCAGGTTCACCAGATATTCCCGCCCGTCCCACTCGTAGCGCACCGAGTAGTCACGCACCTGCTCGCGCATGGTGGTCACCGGCTGGCAGACCTGGACCGTCTTCACCGTCGTGGTGGTGTTCTGCTCGGCCATGTTGCGCGCGATCTGCGCGCCCACCGTACTGCCCGCGGCCACAGCCACCACCTTGCCGCTGCCCTTGCCGATGGGGGACGCGATGGCGCCGCCGATCAGCGAGCCGGCGAGGGTGGTGCCCCAGCCCGCTTGGCCCGGGGTCGTCACCACCTGCTGCTGCTCCGTGCAATGCTGGCTCTGCTCGCTGATGCGCTCGGTGTTTGCCGTGACGCTGATGACGCGGGCCAGGGCGGCACTGGAAGCGCGCTGATCACCGCTGCGGAAGTCTTGCGCCAGGGCTGCGGTGCCGCCCACCGTCAGGGTGGTGGCCACCAAGGCGAGGGCAAAGGCGCGGGGGTTGAACTTGCTCATGGGAATCTCCTTGTTGCTGCACTGCCGCGACACACCGTGTGTCGATGGAAGGCATTGTGGAAATCCCTGACGCGCTTGTCTGTGGCGCCTGTGTGGGCGCTTCGTGACAATCTGTGACAGTGCCCGGCGCCAGCCGCTCCGTCCCCCATGGTTTGAACAGGTTTCGAAGATGACACCCTTGCGCATGATTTCCTCCATGGCCACACGCCAGGTGCTGGCCGAGCTGACCGCTGGCCATGAGCGTTCGGGCGGCAGCCCCACCACCCTGGAGGCCGTGGGCGGCGTGGACGCGGCCCGGCGCGTGCAGGAAGGCGAAGTCTTCGACCTCATCGTGCTGGCCGCCAACGCCCTGGCGCAACTGGAAAGCGCCGGCAAGACCGTGGCCGGCAGCACCGTGGCCCTGGTGCGCTCGGGCGTGTCAGTGGCCGTGCCCGAGGGGACGCCGCAGCCCGACATCAGCACGGAAGAGGCGCTGAAGGCCGCCGTCCTGGCGGCGCCGACGCTGGGCTATTCCACCGGCCCCAGCGGCACCCACCTGCTCAAGACCTTCGAGCGCTGGGGCGTTCTGGAAACGGTGCGCCCGCGCATCGTCCAGGCGCCACCGGGCGTGCCGGTGGCCCGGCTGGTCGCGCAAGGTGAGGTGGCGCTGGGCTTTCAGCAGTTGAGCGAACTGCTGCATGTGCCAGGCATCGCCATCGTCGGCCCCTTGCCGCCGGGCGTACAGATCATGACCACCTTCTCAGCAGCGCTGGCGGCCACCTGCCGGCAGCCCGAGCCCGCCCGCGCGCTGCTGGCGTACATGGCCTCACCCGCCGCAGACGAGGCCAAGCGCCGACAGGGGATGGAGCCGGCGTGATCCGCACGCGGGCCATGCGCTTCGCCCCGGCAGAACGCCACGGCCGGCCACCCACCCAGCAAGGGCCTTTCAGGCCGTGACGATCCAGCCCTCCACCGGGTCCACGTCCGCCGGCAGACCGTAGCCCGGTTGCGCGGCCGCCCAAGCGGCCTGCACCAGGCACAGCACGGCATCCAGCCGGTCGCCCGACGCGTCGTCCACCAGGCTGTCGCGCTGCGCGTGCGTGAGCTTCAGCCGCAGCCCCAGCCGGGTGCGGCCTTGCTCCAGGGCGTCCACGATGTCCTTGCGGGCGATCAGCCGGTCGGCGGCGTCGCTGTTCTTGTAGGAGCGTGACCCGATCAACTCGTACGCCAGCCAGCCGGGGTAGCCCTCCAGGCCCACGCGAGCCTCGTCGCCTTCATGCAGGCCGGGCAGGCTCAAGCCGGCCGCCAGCAGGCGCGACAAGCCTTCAAAGTACATGAAGCCCACGGGCACGTAGCGCGTCTGCAGCGGGCTGGTGGAGCTGATGCCGGGCAGCGCACCGTCGGTGCGCCGGTGCAGCAGGCGCTGGCCGGCGGGCCGGGTGTTGCCCCAGGCATCGACCAGAGCGCGGAAGTCCATGCGCGTGGTGCAGCGCCGCCGCAACTCGGCCATCACGCCCTGCGCAGAAGCCCCCAGCGCCAGATGCTCCACAAAGGCCCTGGGCAGGCCGAAAGGAAAGTCGAACGCCCCCAGCCAGGGGCCGGGTTCGGCCAGCGCTGCCTCGAAGGCGCTGAAGTCCGTGCACACGTCCAGGCGTTCGAAGCGCAGCACCGGTCCTTGAAGGCGGCCCCGGGCCACGGTGATGGGCTTGCGGCGCGACGGCGCGCTGGTGAAATCCACGCCCAGCAGTGCGGGGGTGTCAAAGGTCGAAAGGAACATCGCTCAATTGTCCGCCGCCAACCTGCGGCGCAGCGGGCAAACGGCGCGGTGTCGGAGCGGCCAGCGCTACAGTGGCTGCATGCAAGCCCACACCCAGTCCCCCCTGAACACCCACCCTGTCCTCGCCGAAGCCACCCGTGGCGGCATCGTCGAGTCCTTCCACCGCGGCGCCCTCGCCATCGTGGATGCCGACGGTGCCGTCCACACGGCGCTGGGCGACGTGGAGCGGCCGATCTTTCCGCGCTCGGCCGTGAAGGTGCTGCAGGCCCTGCCCCTGGTGGAAAGCGGCGCGGCAGACCGCCTGGGTCTGACGGATGAGGAACTGGCCATCGCCTGCGCCTCGCACGGCGGCGAGGAGCGCCACGCGCGCACGGCGGCGGCCATGCTGGCCAAGGCCGGCGTGGACGTGAACGCACTGGAATGCGGCGCGCACTGGCCCTACAACGATGCGGCCATCAAGGCGATGGCCGCCGCAGGCACCCAGCCCACCGCCCTGAACAACAACTGCTCGGGCAAGCACTCGGGCTTCGTCTGCCTGGGCTGCATGCTGGCCGACGGGCGTGACGTGGCCGGCTTTCTGCGCGGCTACGTGAAGCCCGAGCACCCCGTGATGCGCGAGGTCACCGCCGCGTTGCAGGACAGCACGGGCTTTGACCTCGCTACCGCCGCGCGCGGCACCGACGGCTGCTCCATCCCCACCTACGCCATCCCGCTGCGCCACCTGGCGCACGCCTTCGCCCGCGTGGCCACGGGCGTGGGCCTGCGCGACGGGCACGCGCGCGCCGCCCGCCGGCTGCGCGAAGCCGTGGCCCGCGCACCCTACATGGTGGCCGGCACCGGCCGCTTCGACACCCGGGTGATGGAACGCCTGGGCGAGCGCGTGTTCTGCAAGGTGGGCGCCGAAGGCGTGTATTGCGCGGCCCTGCCGGAACTGGGCCTGGGCGTGGCGCTGAAGATGGACGACGGCAACACCGCGCGCGCCTGCGAGGTGGTGATGGCCGGCATCATCGAAGCACTGCTGCCGCTGAATGACGGCGACGCCGCCTTCATGCGCACCTTGAGCGAGGTGTCGATGAAGAACTGGAACGGCATCAAGGTGGGCATGCTGCGGGCGGCGGCGTCCTTCAGGTAGAGGATCGTGACACTCCACGTTGAATCACGATACGCCTGTACCCAACCTCGATCTCACCCCCTGCCTGAAGACGCAGCAACGCCTCATTGACGCGTTGACGCGACGCCCCAACGGCACGGGCCATGTCCTCTTGTGTCAGGCGCAACCTCACCCGACCGTCAGGCAGTTCTTCGCCGTTCTCGGTAGCGAAGTGCTCCAGTGCAGCCCGCAGTCGGTCATCCAGGCGACTCTGGGACTGGGCCGCCACCAGTTCAAGGGCTTCGCTCAGTCGCGACCCCAGAAAGCGCGACATCGCGATGCCCGCCTCGGGATCGCGGCGAAGCACGCCCAGTACGGCGTCAACTGCAATCCACAGCGCCTGACTTTCACCGCTCGACACCAGATCCGTCTGAAACGGCAATCCCGTCAACACCGAGGCTACGCCGACGGCCTCGCCGGGCTCGACCCATCGAATCAGGTGCTCATCGCCATTGGGACCGTGGGTCACGGCACGCAATCGACCACGCTGCAGGACCAGCATCCCCGTCACGGGCTGGCCTCTCTGCATGATCAAGGCGCCATCGCGGAACTGCCTCAACACTGCCTGACGGCGCAAGATATCAACCGCCTCGGCAGGCAATATCTGCCACAGATGCAACCGGTAGGGTGACCCTGACGCCCGGGCACCAGGAACAGGATAGGGATTCACCCGCGGATTGTCACGTATGCGGCAATCTGAAAGAACGGCCAGCCGTCTAATCCCCTGGCTGGGTGCGTTTCGACGCTCGGCTGCACCGTTGGAGGATGGCAGATGATCAAGACCGTTCGACTTGCCGGATGGATCACTGGGCTGCTGTTGGCCCTGCCTGCGTGGTCCCAGACCACCACGCTGAGGATTCAGGACTATCCCGGCCTGGGCAATTTCCTTGTACGCGTCGCCAATGCCAACGGACTGTGCGAGAAGCAGGGGTTGAAGTGCGAGCTAAAGACCATCCCGGCGGCGCCCCTGGGTATCCAGACACTGCTCTCAGGCGACTTGGATGTGGCCTTCGGCCCCCCTGAGGTGGTGGTCCAGGCCGCACACAAGGGCGCCGACCTCAAGGTGATTGCGAGCGGCGCGCGTGAGCCCATCTTTTTCCTGATGGCGGCAGCGGGCCTGGAAACACCCAACGCCGGCAAAGGCTACCCGGGGATGATGCAGGACTTCAAGGGCAAGCGCGTAGGGGTGACGGCCCGAGGCAGCGGCGCGGAGTTCCAGCTGGTGGACATGCTCAAGGATGCGGGCATGAGGGCAGAGGACGTGACCATCGTGGCGGTTGGTGCACCCAACACCGCCTTTCCGGCCATGGTGAACAAGCAGATCGATGCGCTGGTGCTGTTCACCCCCATGGACGGCTTCTGTGAAGTCAGCAAGGCGTGCCGAGTGGTGCTGGACCCGCGCAAGGGTCAGGGTCCGGCTGACATCCTGAACCTGCGCGGCGCCGCCAGCGTCCAGACTGTCAGGGCCGAGTTCGCGGCCCGCAACCCGAAGGCCGTGGAGGCCTATGTGCGTGTCCTTCGCGAAGCGGAGGTCTTGGCGCGCAATCCGGCGCAATTCGACGCCATGCTCAAGATCGCGCGTGACACGTTCCCCATCAACGCACCTGGCGGAGAAAGAGTGCTGGAGGTGGCCCTGCGTAACAGCATGCCCGGCTTTGGTGCTGACGTGGACCCCAAGGCGCTGCAACACGCTGCGCAGTACCTGCACAGCAACGGACAGATCGACAGGTTGGTCGACACCTCGAGACTGCTGCAGCGCTGACCTTCTGTACGGAGCCAGGCTCCCCTGCAGGCCGTCGATCTCATGATGCCCCCCCCTCAATCGGGCCCGGCCATTCAACTGGACAGCCTGCACCTGAGCTTTGACGGTCAGTCGCCCGTGCTGGACGATGTCTCGCTGCGGGTCGATGAAGGGGAGTTTGTTTCGCTGGTCGGGCCAAGCGGTTGCGGGAAGACGACGCTGCTCAACCTGTGTGCGGGTCTGGTGTCTCACGAGGGACCTGGTCAGTTGCAGGTGATGGGGCTGCCGCCCCGACAGGGCAATCCCGACGTCGCCTACATGCTGGCACGAGACAGCCTGCTGCCGTGGCGCACGGCACTGGACAACGCAGCCTTCGGCCTCGAGGTTCGGGGGGTGCCCAAGCTGCAGCGACTTGAGCGGGCGCGCACCTTGCTGGCTGAGGTGGGTCTGGCAGGACAAGAGCAGATGTTGCCCAAGGCCCTGTCGCACGGCATGCGCCAGCGCACTGCGCTGGCACGCACCTTCGCCATGGACGCTCCCTTGCTGCTGATGGACGAGCCCTTTGGCGCCCTGGATGCACAAACCAAGCTCCAGCTGGAGGACTTGCTCTTGCGACTGTGCCACCAGCATCGGCACTCCGTCCTCTTCGTGACCCATGACTTGGCCGAGGCCGTGGCCGTGTCGGACCGGGTGGTGGTGATGTCTTCGCGGCCCGGCCGCATCGTGGCCGACGTGCTCATCGACCTGCCTCGTCCGCGATCGATCCGTGAGCTGCAGAAGGACCCGCACTTTCACGAGCTCTACGCCCTGCTGTGGTCGCACCTGGAGTCCGGATGGGCACGCCATGAGGGCTGAAGATGGTGTGAAGGACGGTTCGAGCCTTTGGCGTCGCGCTGGGCTGCACGTGGCATTCATTGCAGTGCTGCTGGGCCTTGGGGAACTGGCCGCCGAACGACGATGGCTGGACCCCACCTTCTTCGGCCAACCCAGCGGCGTGGCGAAGTTCCTGTGGCTCAACGTGACGTCCGCCAAGCTGTGGACAGACCTGGGCTGGACCATGGCCGGCGTGGTGTCCTCCTTCGCACTGGGCAGCACGGCCGCCTTCGCGGTGGGGCTGGCTTTCGTGCGTTGGCCTTCGCTGGAGCGCTTCGCTGAACCCTACTTCAGCGCGCTGAATGTCATGCCTCGCATCGCGCTGGCGCCCCTGTTCATCCTCTGGTTCGGGCTGGGCCTGGGCAGCAAGATCGCCGTGGGGTTTTCTCTGACCTTCTTTATCGTCTTGTCGGCCACGGTGGCGGGCATCAGGGGTGTGAGTCCCGACCACGTGACGCTGTGCCGCACTTTGGGAGCGCGTGCCACCACCACCTTCTTCCAGGTCACGCTGCCGGGCGCCGTGCCGGTGATCTTCTCGGGCCTGCGCCTGGGCCTGATCTATGCGCTGCTGGGTGTCATTGGCGCGGAAATCATCGCCAGCGAGAAGGGCCTGGGCCAGTGGCTGGCTTATCTCAGTTCCACCTTTGACGTCAACGGCGTGATGGCCCTGCTGCTCGTTCTGGCATTGCTGGGCGTGGCGATCGTGCGGCTGATGACATGGATTGAGAAGCGGCTGCTGCACTGGCAGTGAGAGGGCAATTCGCATGAAATTCAGACACATCCAGGTAGATCCAGTCACACCTTGCATTGGCGCCCACCTCACAGGGGTCGACCTCAATGCCGTGCGCAATGACGACGTCTACGAGGAGATCCAGCAGGCGCTGTGGCAGCACGGGGTCATCTTCCTGCGCGGCCAGGCGCTGAAGCCCGAGAACTACCTGCGGCTCGGCCGCAAGTTCGGCGAGATGGAGGAGCACGAGTTCTTCCCTCATCTCCAGAACTTCCCTCAGATCCAGCTCATCGCGCATGAGGGCCATGAGGCGCCAGAAACCGATCGCTGGCACACCGACGTCACCTTTCGCAAGAAGCCCAACCTGGTGTCCATGTTGCGCATCACGGACATGCCACCCGCAGGGGGTGACACGATGTGGATGAGCGCAGGAGCAGCCTTCGACGCGCTGGGCGCACCTCTGCAACAACTGTTGCTGAGCCTCCAGGCCGAGCATGATCTGCCCTGGAACTTCCGCCGCATCAATGCTTACGAGCGGCTGGCCAAGAAGCAGGCAGATGCCGCTCTCAAGGCTGGGCATCTGGCGCCTGCGAAGCCGAGCGTCGAGGCCTTGGCTGCAGCGCTTGCCGAGCGCGAAGCCAAGATGATCAAGGACAACCCGACTGCCGTGCACCCTGCGGTCATCTCGCATCCGGTCACAGGCCGCAAGACCCTGTTCGTGAACAGCATCTGGACCAAGCGCCTGCTGGGTCTTCACATGGACCTGTCCGAATCCCTGCTGAACATGCTCTTCGAGTGGATCAAGAAGCCTGAGTTCATGGTTCGTTTCCGCTGGGAGAAGGACTCCATCGCGATCTGGGATAACGCAGCGACGCAGCATTACGCCGTGTTCGACTACGCGCCGCACTACCGTGCCGGTCAACGTCTCACCTGTGGCAGCTTCACGCCTGCGCTGCAGGCTGCACCCGCTCCGAGGCGAAAGGGACGACGCAACGCCGATTAGCGCAATCGTGTTCCCGGAGACCGCAGCGCAGATCACCCATGAGCCGGCGCACAGGACGCGCACGACGCCGTGGGCCGTCTGCACGGCCGACGACAGCCGGTGGTAGGCTCGGCATCCTTTTAGGCGGCTCATTCCGCCATGGAGTTCTTCATGCCCGGCTTGCTTCCCCACGTTGACCCTGATGGCCTGCTCGAATACTCGGTGGTCTACACCGACCGTGCGGTCAACCACATGTCGAAGAAATTCCAGCGCACCATGTGCGCGATCTCCGGCCTCCTGAAAGAGGCGTACGGCGCCCGTTCGGCCATCGTGGTGCCAGGCAGCGGCAGTTTCGGCATGGAGGCCGTGGCGCGCCAGTTCGCACACGACCAGCACGTGCTGGTGCTGCGCAACGGCTGGTTCAGCTTCCGCTGGTCGCAGGTGTTCGACGCCGGGCGCATCCCTTCTTCCTGCACCGTCCTGAAAGCGCGGCGCCAGCGTCCCGGGCCGCGCGAGCCGTTTGCCCCAGCCCCGCTGGACGAGGTGGTGCAGACCATCCGCAAGGAGAAGCCCGCCGTGGTGTTCGCGCCGCATGTCGAGACATCGGCCGGCCTGATCCTGCCCGACGCCTATCTGCGCGCCGTGGCTGACGCGGTGCATGAGGTGGGTGGGCTGTTCGTCCTGGACTGCATCGCTTCCGGCGCCATCTGGGTGGACATGAAGGCCTGCGGCGTGGACGTGCTGGTCAGCGCGCCGCAAAAGGGCTGGAGCGGCTCGCCCTGCTGCGCCTTCGTGATGCTGTCTGACCTGGCGCGTGAGCGCATCGACGGCACCACGAATTCCAGCTTCGCGCTGGACTTGAAGAAGTGGCTGCAGGTCATGGAGACCTACGAGGGCGGTGGCCACGTGTACCACACCACCATGCCCACCGACGCGCTGGAAGCCACCCGCAAGGCGATGGAAGAGACGCGCGAACGCGGATTCGAACGGCTGCGCCAGCAGCAGTGGGAACTGGGCGAGGCCGTGCGCACGCTGATGCAGCGTCATGGCTACCCCAGCGTGGCCGCCGACGGTTTCCGCGCCCCGGGCGTGGTGGTCAGCTACACCGACGACGCCGAGATGCAAAGCAGCAAGGCCTTCCTCGGCCTGGGCCTGCAGACCGCCTCGGGCGTGCCGCTGCAGTGTGACGAAGGCGCCGATTTCCGCACCTTCCGCATCGGCCTGTTCGGCCTGGACAAGCTGGGCCAGACCGAGCGGGCTGTGAAGCCGCTGGAGCAGGCGCTGCAGGCCATTGCGCAGGTACGCGCCGAGGCTGTTACGCCGGCCAAGGCGGCCTGAAGCCGCGGGGTCTTCAAGCCAATGCCGCAGTAGCGACACCGTCCACCGGCCGTCGAAAACGGCCGGGTGCTGTGCGGGTGCGCTCTCACACAGGCCAGCGGCGGATGTCGATGCACCGGTACCCCAACTCGACCATGCCCTGGGTCTGGAGACGCTTCAAGGCTTGATTGACTCGCTGGCGCGAGGCGTCCACTGCACGGGCCAGCTCTTCCTGTGTCAGAAACAGCCTCACTCGGCCCTCGGGCAAAGGTTCGCCGTTGCGTTGGGCAAAGTGCTGCAAGGCGGTCAGAAGACGGTCATCCAGGCGCAGTTGCGATCGTGCGGCCAGCAGGTCCACCGCCTCGCTCAGGCGAGCGCTCAAGAACCGTGCCACGGCGATCCCCGCCTCGGCGTCGCTGCGCAGCACTTCCAGCACCAACTCGCGTCCGATCCAAAGGGCCTGGCTGTCGCCGCTGGAAATCAGGTCCATCTGAATTGGCGATTCCGTCAGCACGGTGACCATACCCACCGCCTCGCCCGGCTCGACCCAGCGGAGGAAGTGTTCCTCTCCATTCGCACCGCCCGTCACCGCCCGCAAGCGCCCGCGCTGCAACACCAGCAGGCCCGAAACGGGCTGCCCGCGGAGCATGAGCAAGGCACCATCAGGGTAATGCCGCACGCTGCCCTTGCCACGCAAGGCCTGAGCAGCGGATGCGGGCAGCGACTCCCAGAAGTCCACCCGAAAGGGTGATGTGGGCACCTTGGGAATAGCAAGGGGATTGGAATTCACCTTAATATTGTCACCTAGGCAGCAATCTTTTTTGCCCTCACGCCATGTAATGTGCCTGCTGGCCCGATGGCCAAGTGCTGGTAACCCGACGAGAGGACGTCCCTTGTTCAAGACCATTGCGTCGACGCCGCCGGGCCTTCACCTGGACCTGTCAGAGGTGCTGCTGAACACGCTGGTCGAGTGGATCAAGAAGCCGGAGTCCATACTTCACTTCCGCTGGAAACAGGATGCCATCGCCATCTGGCACCACACGGCTGCGCAGCACCGCGCCGTGTTCGGCTTTGCGCCGCATCACCGCGCCGGCCAGCGCCTGACCTTCGACAGCTTCACACCCACCAAGGTACCACCGCCTGCAACGCGCCAAACGCAGCGCTCAGGCCGCGCTGACTCATGGCCGCCTGTCGGGCGGCGGGTCGTGCGGGCATGAACAAGACAGATCCACAGGGCATGGGAAGTGCCGAGTCATTGGCAAGCCCCTCGGAGGCAGACCAAGGTCTGGGACCCGCGCTACCCAAGGTCGCCTTCGTCGATGACGACCCCGATCTGCTGGACGGACTGCGGCGGAGCCTGCGCCGGATGAACCTGGGGTGGTCCATCTCCTTCTACCAGGACCCTGGCGTGGCGCTGGCGGCGCTTCGAGAGACGCCAGTCGACGTCGTGGTGCTGGACATCCGCATGCCCGAGATGAATGGGGTCACGCTGGCGGGCAGGCTTGCTGTCGAGTGTCCGCAGACTCTGTCCATCGTGCTCTCCGGCTCGACGGACTTTGATGTCGCGATCTCGTCGATCAACGTCGGTCGCATCTTCCGATACCTGATCAAGCCTTGCCCGACGCCAACACTGGTGTCGGCCGTGAAGGCTGCCGTGCGCAGCCGGTCCGCTGCCACTTCCTCCAACGATCAGGCGGTCTCCGCGAAGGCCGCGGTCGACCTGCTGAAGTCCGGGGTCATCGTCCTGGGGCCCCGGGGCCAGGTGCTGTTCACGAACCAACGCGCCGGCAGCCTGCTGTCCCGGCACGACGGCCTCATCATCGACAACTCGGGCATTTGCCGAGCCAGCGACACAGAGGATACCCGTCGCCTGCACCGGTCCGTCAGAGCCGCTCGCGACGAGGGCTTGGCCGATGCCTTGACGTTACAGACGCAGCGGCACGGACCGCTGCGCATCGTCGTGCGCTCAGGCGAGGACGAAGGAGACGCAGGGCCGGTGACCTGCCTGTACCTGTTCGCCGAGGATGACGATCCCGCCATCGACCCTCACCTGCTGCGCGGCATGTTCGGCCTGACACCCTCGGAAAGCAGGCTGGCGGCGGCACTTGCCAGCGGCCTGTCCCTAGAGGCCACGGCCGAACGCGAAGGCTGGACGCTGAGCTCGGCGCGCAGCTATCTGAAGACCGTGTTTGATAAGGTCGGTGTGTCGCGTCAGGCCGATCTGGTGCGGGTTGTGTTGAGAAACACCGGCCAATAGCCGGGCTCCGGCAGGCCCGGCAACAGCCCGCCTCGACCGCTCTACACCGAGACGGGCAGACTCACGGTGAAGCGTCCGCCGCCCAGCGGCGAGTCGCCCACCCAGATCTCTCCACCGTGCTGCTCGACGATGCTGCGGCAGATGTCCAGCCCTCTGCCCGTGCCCTTGCCGACATCCTTGGTCGTGAAGTAGCGGTCGAAGATGCGGCTTCGCAGGGCCTCCGGGACGCCAGGACCGTTGTCGTCGACGTGCACCACCACCGCACCCGATACCACGCCCAGGCTGATGCGCACGACGCCCCTGCGGCCGTCGATCGAGGTCCTGACCGCGTCGCAGGCATTGGTCGTCAGGTTGACGAACACCTGGCCGATTTTTCCGGGGCTGCCCCGGAGCACCGGAACCTCGCGCTCACCGTGCAGCGAGACGTCGATGTCGTGCTTCCAGTTCCCTCGCGTGACCACCAGGCAGTGCTCCAGTACGGTGCGCAGGTCGATACGCTCGTCGGGCGCCAGTTCCGGGTAGGCAGTGGTGCGGACCGCCTCCACGATCTCGGCCACCCGCCGACTGCCGTTCAGTGACTGCTCAAGCGCAAGCGGTATCTCCTTGAGCAAGAACTCCAGGTCCGCGTCGGCCGCCAGCTGCAGTGGACCGGTGCCACCCTGGCGTTGCAGTGCGGCGATCAGTTCGGCGAACGAATCCCGCAGGAAATGCAGGTTGTCGCTGATGTACTGCATGGGCGTGTTGATCTCGTGCGCGATGCCTCCTGCCAGAGCGCCCAGGGCCTCGAACTTCTGTGCCTGCTGCAGGTCCTGTTCGAGCTTGTGTGCCCTCAGCGCGTCGTCGCGCCTGCGCAGGGCTTCCGCGATCAGCGGGGCGAAGCGCTGGAACAGCAGCGCCTTGCTCGGGTCGAGGACCTTGGCCACAGGGCCTGCCGCCACCAGCAGGTAGGTGCCGCCCCTCGGCTCCACGCGTGCCGTGGCCAGCCAGTGCAGCCGGGCCGAAGGCCACTTGCCGACCAGATGGCTGTACATCGGCACGGCCGACAGGTCGCCCACCAGCCGGTACGATCTTCCTGCCAGGTGGTTGACGAGTGCCCTGTCCTGACGGAAGTCCTGCCACCAGGCCGCGTGCGCGAGGCACTGCAGATCCTGCCGTTCATCCAGTGGCAGCAAGCCGATGCAGTCTGTCCCCATGGCCTGGGCCAGTTGCTGCAGCAGGTGGAGCGGGCCGTCAGTCAGGTCCTGGGTCTCGCTGAAGCTGCGCAGAGCCCCCACCAGCATCTCGCTGGCCAATCGCATCTGCCGGTCGCGCTCGTGCAGCCTCTGCATCTCCAGCAGCGCACCAGCAAGCTTGGCCTCCGACGCCACCTGCTGCTGCACAACCGCATCCTGGATATGGCGACGTTCCTTCTCCTGCCGCAGCTTCTCGGTCGCCTCATGCCGTGCGAGCTCCAGCTTAGCTCGGCCGCGCAGGTTGCGGGAGATGTCGGAGAAGAAGCCAAGCAGCTTCTCCTCGCGGGGCGTGTAGTGGTATTTCTTGCTCAACGAATGGAAGCCCAGGAACCCTTCGCAGCCTTCAGCCCCGATGAGGGGTATCGTCACCAGGCTCTTGACGCCATCAGGGTCCAGGAGCTTGCGCAGTCCGTCGGCGGCGGGCAGCGCCTCCACGCTCGGGATGCTGACGATGCGGTTGGCCCGGTGGGCGTTCACCCACTCAGTCAGGTTGGCCAGCGGCACAGCCTGGCTCCTGTGGCGCCGCAGAGCGGTGCCGTCGGCGTACCAGTCGTGCGTGTTGCAGGCCGTGAAAGCATCCCAGTCATAGGAGTAGATGTAGGCTCGGTCCGCCTCCATGTAGCTGCCGAGCTGGCCCAGGGCTTCCACGATCGCGGTATCGACCTGTTCCACCGGGGTGTTGAGGTAGCGCGAGGCAATGCCCATCAGCAGATCGAGCAACGAGGTCTCCGCCTCGAGATTCTTCTTGAGTTCGCCCACATCGCGCGTGATCAGCACCACTGCCCGGTCTGGTGTCCTGGTCAGCGATGCCTCCTGGTAGGAGATAGGCGCCCGTGAACCCACCGCTCGCAGATACCCGCGCCAGCGGCCCAGATCCTCCAGGCTGGCATGCGCCTCCAGCGCGACGGCTTCTCGGTCGGCCGGTGGGCAGATCTGCCACCACTCCCGGCCGATCCAGGCCCCGGGGTGGTCTGCGCCGAACGACCGGATGAAGGCCGGGTTCACGTAGGTCAGCCGTCCGTCGGCATCGGCCATGGCGATGGCGTCCTGGGAGGCGTCCATGGCGGCCACCCTGTGCCAGACCGCCTGCTGTTCCGCCCGCTTGAGCTGCGTGATGTCGCTTCTCAGGGCGATGAAACCGCCCTGGGAAGTGCGCAGCTTCACGCTTCGCACCCAGCGGCCGTCAGCGAGCTCCAACTCCGCGGACCACCTCCCTTGCGCCTCCAGCACCGCCAGCCTTTCGGCCAGCCAGACCTCCTCCTGGCCCTTGGCCTGCGGATACTCACCCCGCAGAAGCTCTTCCCTCATCAGAGCTTGCAGCGTGACTCCAGGCAGCATGTCGGCCACCAGGGGGTGCAGGTCGAGATAGGCCCGGTTGTGCAACATGAGCGGCCCGTCGGGGCTGAACATGGCGAACCCATCAGGCAAGGCCTGGACGGCGGCCTGCAGCATGGCGCTGGCCGCCTCGGCCTGGGCGGCAAGGTCCTTCAGCCCCTGCGCCTGGCGCCTTTCTTCCGTGATGTCGGTCTGGACCGCGACGTATCCGTCGAGAAGGCCTTCAGCCGTCAAGACAGGTTGAATGTCCAGGTGCAGCCAGTACTCCCGGCCCGACTTGCTGCGATTCAGGATCTCGGCCCGGACCGGCCGCCGGGCGCTCAGGCCGGCGCGGATGCTGTAGATGGTTGCGGGGTCCGTGCCCTCGAACTGCAGCAGCTCTCCGGGCCGCCGCCCCATCACCTCCTGCAGCGTGTAGCCCGAGGTGCGCGTGAAGGCTTCGTTCACCCACTCGATGCGCTGCCTGGCGTCCGTGACGACGACGAGATTCGACGTCCGCCGGGCCACCTGCGCCAGGCGGTCCAGCATGCGCGTGTTGCGGGCGTCGGCGCTGGCATCGCGCACCATCACGCAATAGCCCTCGGGCCTGTCCTGCCCGCCACTCCAGCGGGGACAGACCCGCAGTTCCATCAGGCAGCCCTCGTCCCCGGCACCGCCCTCTAGCATGCGCTGGGCAGGCCGGCCACTTCTCATGCACTCGCGCAGGGCCTCCCCTGCCGCGAGCCGGAACCCGGGCCGCAGATGCAGGTCCAACTCAGCCCCCGGCTCCAGCGCGAGCGTGCTGCCCAGTTCGTCCAGCAGGTGAAGGTCACCGGAACAGCTGCCCGTCAGCTTGCCCCGGTCATCGAGGTCGATGACCAGCGTGCCCCCAGTGGACGCAGGCAAGGGCGGCGTCACCAAGGATTCCTGGGGCCAGCCCGGGCGACCCGCCTGCACCACTTGCCTGCTCAACGCCCGAACACGATGGAGGAAATCATCAGGTTGCCGTGTTGCACCGGCCCCTGCGACATCACGCCCTGCTCGCCGAAGGTGAAGCCCACCACCAGAGGGACACCGGGGGCCGCGCGCTTGAGAGAGACCTGAATCTCGTCGAGCCGGTCACGCACCTGCAGCATGCAGCCGCCGCAGTAGTACATCACCATCGCCTTGATCTGGACGGGGTCGAGGTCGGCGTACCGGCTGGCCGAGCGCAGGACGCTGCTCGCCCGATTGACCAGCGTCCCGGTCGTGCCCTTCATGAACACGAGCTCGTCGCCCACCGCGACGCGCGTGAACAGTGTCAGCGAGCCATCGGCGCAGATGGTCTCCGGGTGCGACAGGGTGTAGACGGGCATGTCCCTCAGGGCCCCGACCTGCCGGCCCAGCGGCGTCAGCGCCGAGGCCATCAGGACGTTGATACTGCCAGTGGTGGGCCGGCGGATTGAACCCTCAGTCCAGCGCTCGAAGACATCGGCCGCGGGCTTTCCTTCGATCTCCAGGATGCGCCGGCCCTCGGCGCGGGTGATCACACCGCGCTGCTCTGAAGGAGCGTAGGCGCTCTCGAATGCGGCGTAGACGCCCACGCTGGGAAACAGCACGCTCACCATGGCCCCTTGGGCCAGGGGCTCGTCACCGTCCAGGACGCGCCAGCTGCCGCTGATGTCGTTGTCTGCGGCAGAGCCCCCGATGATGGGCGTCTCTGCCCCGACCACGGACTTCACGCCGGCCAGGAAGTCCTCTTCTTCGCTCGGTGTGGCACAGACGAGTACCAACGCCGGAATCTCGCCAGGGCGCCCTGCGTCCTGCAGCGCGCGTTGCGCCAGTTGTCTGCCGACGGCTTCAGACCCTCGAGACAGCTCGCCCGCAGCCAGCCCGTAGTCGCCAGAGGAATCGCTGATGGCCAGCAGAGCCAGGCCCCCGTCAGGCGCCATCGCGACGAGGGCGTCGGTCATGCCGCCCAGGCAGGACGTTGCCGCGTGCAGGCGCACGCCCGGCCAGCGTTCCCGCAGAACGCGGCCAATCTCCTGGAGCGACAGTGCGCAATTGGCGTGCACCACAGCGAAGTCAGGCCTGGGGATGCCGGCTGCCGCAATCTGGGCCAGGCATTCGGTCGCTGCGGACGTTGCGTTGGTTTGCGTGGAGCACGCGCTTGCTGCCTTGAACATGTTCACATACCTCCCACCGGCTCGCCACACTGCCAGGCGAGCGCATCGAATCTGCCATGCGTTGAAAGACATTGCTTCAACAGTTGCTGCACCGTCAGGCCCGGCGCGAAGAGAAAGCCCTGGAACTGGTGGACCCCCAGCCCGTGGAGCAGCGAGGCCTGCGTGAGCGTCTCGACGCCTTCGGCCACGACCTCCAGATGAAGTGCTCGCGAGAGATCGACAATGGAGCGCACGATCTCGCAGTGCCTGGGGTTGTGCACCACGTTGGCCACGAAGGATCGGTCGATCTTCAGCATGTCGACGTCGAGCTGCCTGAGCATCTCGAGCGATGCATGGCCCGTACCAAAGTCGTCCAGCGCGGTGCGCGCACCCAAGCCCCGAAGCGCACACAGCAGGTCCCGCGCTGATTCCGTCTGCTCCAGCTTGTGGCTTTCAGTGATCTCGACCTCCAGGCGGTCCAAGGGCATGCCGGACGCGGCGATGGTCGAGCTTATGGCGCCCATCAGGTCATAGGTGCCAATGCTGGCAGCGGAGACGTTCACCGAAATCGACAGGTCGATCCCCCCGTCCTTCAGCATTTGCCATGCCCTGCCGGTCTCACGCAGCATCCAGTGGGTGATGCCGTCAATCAGCCCCGTGGTTTCGGCCACGGGAATGAATTCGGCTGGCGGCACCAGACCACGCCGGGGGTGAAGCCAGCGGATCAGCGCTTCGGTGGCGACCATCTGCCCGTCTGCCGCATCGATGCGTGGCTGCAGCAGCAGCCTGAACTGCGCGTCATGATCGGCGTCTGCCAGTTCGGAGGCGATCCACTGCTGCTTCGGATTCAGCGGCACCGCATGCCGCGCGGCGGCGGCCTTGGCGCTGCCGATCGCCTTGAGCAGGACCTGCTGCAACTCCGCCGCGGGCGTGGGCTTCTGCAGGAAGGCGATGACGCCGGCACGGTTGATGGCCTCCATCAGGGCTGACCGGTCTCCATGGCCGCTCAACATCACCCGGGGAATAGCCGGCGCAATCTGGCGCGCACGCTCCAGCAGCGTCACCCCGTCCATGGCGCTCATAGCCAGATCGCTGACGATCGCAGCGTAGCGCTCGCCCCCAGCCAGGCGGCGCAACGCCTCGTGGGCGCAGGAAACCGGGTCGATGGTGAAGTAGCGGCCCAGCGCGCGACGGATGCCATCGAGCACTTGCGGTTCATCGTCTACGATCAGTATGCGGTCCATCAATGCGCGGCCATGACAAGGTGAAAGTTCCTGGCGGGTTGCTCAGCGCCCGGCTCGCAGGAAGACTCGACAGACCGTGCCGCGCCTCCCGCAAGTCTTGACTGTGACAGCCCCGCCAGCCCGCTGCCATCCCCGTTTGAGGGGTCATGCTGTCGTTGGTCTGGATCGCCAAGTCTCGGGGTGCGGAGTGCCGAAGTGCAGCCTGTCCTGGGCCCGCAGACTGTCACAGGCGTACCGCTGCAGTGCACGAAGTCGCCGCCGCACTTTCCGCATCGGCCTGGACAAGCTGGGCCAGACCGAGCGGGCTGTGAAGCCGCTGGAGCAGGCACTGGGCACGATTGCGCAAGGCCGGGCACAGGCATCGCTGCCAGCAATGGCAGCTTGAAGCAGCAAGCAGCAATCAGCCACCAGACTGGAGACGCGCGGCGCCCTTGTTACCAACAAGGCCAATTTGAACCAACAAGTTCATAGGATGAACTCTTTAGTTCACAATGAAAACTGGTTAGTTCAAATTGAGTCCGCTTGAACTGCCGCAACGTTCTCTCCACTGAAGGAATTTTCATGTTCAAGAAGCTGATTGCTCTGTCTGCTGCCACCGTCTTCTCGTTTGCAGCGAGCGCCGCCAACCACGGCAAGGACGTCGTTGACACCGCTGTGGCCGCCGGCCAATTCAAGACCCTGGCGACCGCCCTGCAAGCCGCAGGCTTGGTTGAGACTCTCAAGGGCAAGGGTCCGTTCACGGTGTTCGCGCCCACTGACGAGGCCTTTGCCAAGATCCCGAAGGCTGACCTGGACGCCCTGCTGAAGGACAAAGCCAAGCTGACTGCCGTGCTGACGTATCACGTCGTGCCCGGCAAGGTGATGGCCAAGGACGTCAAGGCTGGCAAAGTCAAGACGGTCCAAGGAAGCGAGCTGACGGTGGCCGCCATGGGTGGCGTCACGGTCGACAATGCCAAGGTCATCAAGACCGACATCGCAGCCAGCAACGGCGTGATCCACGTGATCGACACCGTGGTGCTGCCGAAGTAAGCGCGTCTCACCGCGACTTGGATCTTGGAGGCGGCCCACGGGCCGCCCTTTTTTTGCTTGAACGTGTCCTGCGAGCCGCAAACCCTCTGGCTCAGGACTGGAAACCCCTGCACCGCGCCGGGTTGATGACGCCCGAGCAAATAATCGACAGAGAACTTCATGGTGGCTTGGGCGAAAGAGCCCGTAACAGCCCCTCGGACAATGACCAGCCACTCGCTTGTGTTACCCCTGCACCGCTTGGTGATGTGGGGACAGAGATCGATGGAGAGGCTGCTGTCTTCAGCCTTCAGCTCCGCGCCCGGAAGCCACGCACGGCTGAGTTCAACGGCCATGGCAGGCACCGGCGATGAATGCCGTGCTGCCATGCGGCAGGTCATTGAGGCACAGATCATGCCGCGCCTGTTGCAGGTCACGAGGCCAGAAGGCGCTGCGGCGACGCAAGGCCCCGTGATGGGTCCATCCATCGCTGATGTCGAAGCGTTTGCCCAGACCTGTGCGGCGGGTGATCGAGCGGCCTGTCACGCCCTGGTGCAACGATTGCGGGCCGATGGGCTGCAACCCGAACACCTGCTGGTCGAACTGGTGGCGCCCGCTGCGCGGTACCTTGGACAGCGCTGGGATGACGACACCCTCGATTTCACGTCGGTCACCTCCGGCCTGATGTTGATGCATGAAGTCGTCCACGCCTTTGGCTACGAGGTCCATGATGGACCCAGGGAGTCCGGCGAGGTACGCCGCGTGATGCTGGCCTCTGCTCCGGGATCTCAGCACCTTCTGGGGCTGTCGATCGTCTCGGAGTTCTTTCGCAATGCGGGCTGGCAGGTGGTGCTGGAGGTGTCTCCGAGCGGCGCAGCACTGGCTCGCGCCGTGGGCAATGAATGGTTCGACCTGGTAGGCCTGTCGGTTGCACTGGACTCCCAGTTGCCCGATCTGCCGGACTTGGTCGGCAGGCTACGTGCAGCTTCGCGCAACCCTTTGGTGCCGGTCATGCTGGGCGGCCCTGTATTTCTGATGCGGGACCTCAGCGCTGAGCAGTTTGGCGCGCAAGCGGTCTGCTTGGATGCCCGGGAGTCGCTGAGCATTGCCGAGGCGTTGGTAGACGGCTGACTCAGACCAGGGCGATGGTGCCGCCCCGCCCTCAGCGCTCAACGTTCAGCGCTCAGCGCTCAGCTTCATCAGCACCGCGGCATACCAAGCACAGTGCAGTCCGGGTGCCTGAGCCTGCATGCGGTCGCTCGAGAACATGTCGATGCGGGTCGAGTGCACGCCGAGCAGCTGCCACGGCCGCGCCACTGGGCTGCGGCCATGGGCGATGCGTCGTCGCACCACCGGCACCAATTTGTAGCCGGGCGGCGCTGAAGGGGCATCCGAGCACCTTGGCACTCCCAGAGCCGCAAGGGTCGCCAATGGCCGCCCGCGCAGCGGCTCGCGCCGACCACGCCCAGCCTCCGACGGTGTCTCTGGCCGAGCGGCCCCCATCTGCCGCTCACCCGCGGTTCACTTCGTCCCCAGCAGCGGAATCGCCCCCTCGCTGCCCGCGCCCAGCAAGCCCGTGCGGGTGTAGATGCCCAGCTTGTCGCGCGTGTCGGCGATGTCCAGGTTGCGCATGGTGAGCTGACCGATGCGGTCAGCCGGCGTGAAGGCGGCGTCTTCCACCTTCTCCATGCTCAGCCGCTCGGGTGCGTAAGTGAGGTTCGGGCTCTCGGTGTTGAGGATGGAGTAATCGTTGCCGCGGCGCAGCTCCAGCGTCACCTCGCCCGTGACGGCACGCGCCACCCAGCGCTGGGCGGTTTCGCGCAGCATCAGGCTTTGCGGGTCGAACCAGCGCCCGTGGTACAGCAGCTTGCCCAGGCGGCGGCCGTTGCTGCGGTACTGCTCGATGGTGTCTTCGTTGTGGATGCCGGTGACCAGGCGCTCGTAGGCGATGTGCAGCAGCGCCATGCCCGGGGCCTCGTAGATGCCGCGGCTCTTGGCCTCGATGATGCGGTTCTCGATCTGGTCGCACATGCCCAGGCCGTGGCGGCCGCCGATGCGGTTGGCTTCCTCGAACAACTCCACATCGCTGGCGAAGGTGCGGCCGTTCAGCGCCACAGGGTGGCCGTCCTCGAAGCGCACGCTCACTTCCTCGGCCTTGACCGCCACGTCGTCCTTCCAGAAAGCCACGCCCATGATGGGGTTGACGATGCGGATGCCTTTGTCAAGGAACTCCAGGTCCTTGGCCTCGTGGGTGGCGCCCAGCATGTTGGAGTCGGTGGAGTAGGCCTTCTCCACGCTCATCTTGTAGTCGAAGCCGTTGGCAATGAGGTACTCGCTCATCTCCTTGCGGCCGCCCAGCTCGTCGATGAAACGCTGGTCCAGCCAGGGCTTGTAGATCTTCAGCGCCGGGTTGGCGAGCAGGCCGTAGCGGTAGAACCGCTCGATGTCGTTGCCCTTGTAGGTGCTGCCGTCGCCCCAGATGTTGACGCCGTCATCCTTCATCGCCACCACCAGGGAGGTGCCGGTGACGGCGCGGCCCAGCGGCGTGGTGTTGAAGTAGGTGGCGCCTGCGGTGGTGACGTGGAAGGCGCCGCACTGGATGGCGGCGATGCCCTCGGCCACCAGCTGCGCGCGGCAGTCGATCAGTCGGGCAATGTCAGCCCCGTAGGCCTTGGCCTTGCGGGGAATTTCCTCGTAGTCGCTCTCATCAGGCTGGCCGAGGTTGGCGGTGTAGGCGCAGGGGATGGCGCCCTTGGCGCGCATCCAGTGGACGGCTGCGGAGGTGTCCAGGCCGCCGGAGAAGGCGATGCCCACGCGCTGGCCGGCGGGCAGGGTTTGCAGGATGTTCTGGCTCATGGAGACAAGTCCGGGAATGGAAGGCAAAACCGGATTGTCTCAAGCCTCGGGAGCGAAGCCGAGCACGGGCTTCCAGGCCCGTGTGGGTCTGTGCGGGCCTGTGTAGGCCCTTGCCCATCAACCCAGCAACAGACTCAACACTGTCTGCGGCCGTGCGTTGGCCTGGGCCAGCATGGCGATGGCGGACTCCTGCAACACCAACAGGCGCGACCGGTTCGCCGTCTCCAAGGCGATGTCCGCATCCATGATGCGACCGCGGGAAGCGGTCAGCGCAATGGAAGACGACTGCAGATTCGACACCACGCTGTCGAAGCGGCTCTGCATCGCCCCCCAGGACGCCTGGGCCGAGGTGGCAGTCTCCAACTCCGCGTCCAGGGCGGCGTTGGCGGCGGTCGCCTGCGCGCCCGTGCCGTCGGCCAGGAAAAGACCCGCCAAGTTGGCGACCAGACCCGAGAGATCGGTGTTCGTCATGCTCAGGGTCTGGCCTGCGTTCGGACCCACCTGGAACGCGGCGCTGTCGGCGTTGTCGAGCAAGGACACACCACCGTAGGCAGTGTTCGAGACCAGATCCGTGACTTCGGCCTGCAACTGATCGAACTCCACTTCCAGCAGGTCCCGGTCCGCGCCAGTCAGGGTGCCGTTGGAGGCCTGCACGGCGAGTTCCTTCATGCGTTGAAGTGTGCTCACCACCGAGCCCGCGGCGCCTTCGCCCACCTGCGCCCTGGAGATGCCATCGTTGGCATTGCGCACCGCCACGTCCGTGCCCCGGATCTGCGCCAGCAGGCGCTCGGAGATGGCCAGGCCCGCCGGATCATCCCGGGCGCTGTTGATGCGCAGGCCGGAAGACAGGCGCGCGGTGGTGGTCTGCAAGACCACCTCCGTGGTCATCCAGTACCGCCGGGCGGTCACGGCCATCATGTTCGTGTTCAGGGACAGCAAGGGCAACTCCGCAATCACGCAGTCGCGCCCCTTCAGGCACAACTTTCTGTGTCAATTGGGGAAAGTCTGACTCAAGTTTGGGGAAACGCCAAATCTGGCCCGCCCGCACCCCGTATTTCCACCCTTCAAGGACTTGCGCGATGTGATGCAGGATGCGGTGCCCAAGGGAGATTCAGGTTCGCATCGGGTCCACCCACCGCTGGCGCAGCACAGAAACCCCGAACGAAACCACTGCACGACCCACCCGACCCCGCATGACCGACCTGCCCGCGCCCCTCTTCCCCGCCCGACTGCGCCCAGGCGACACCATCGGCCTGATCAATCCGTCCGGGGCCGTGTACGAACGCGCGCCCTACGAGGAAACGCATGAGCGGCTGCATGCCCTGGGCTTTCAGGTCAAGGAAGGCGAGCACCTGCGCGCCCGCTATGGGCACATGGCCGGCACGCCGCTGCAGCGGGCCGATGACCTCCACGCGATGTTCAAGGACCCCGAAGTCGCCGGTATCCTGGCCATGACAGGTGGCTCGGGCGCCAACCGGGTGCTGCCCCTGCTGGATTACGACCTGATCGCGCAGCACCCCAAGTTTCTGGGCGGCTTCTCGGATGTGACGGCCCTGATCACGGCGGTGAACGTCAAGACGGGCCTGGTCACCTTTCACAGCCCGCTGGGCCGCTCGGAATGGAACGCCTTCAGCGTCGAGCACTTCCAGGCCGTGGTCATGGACGGTCAGGCGCACACGATGCGAAACACGGTGGTGCCGGGCGACGACCTGGTGGCCAAGGAGGGGCGCATCACCACCTTGAATGGCGGCACCGCCCAGGGCCCGCTGGTGGGCGGCAACCTGGCCGTGCTGACCTCGCTGGCTGGCACGCCTTACTGGCCCTCGTTCGATGGCGCCGTCCTGTTCCTGGAGGACGTCAACGAATACGTCTACCGCATCGACCGCATGCTCTCCACGCTGATGCTCACGGGCGCACTTGAGCAAGTGGCCGGGGTGGTGCTGGGCGGCTTCACCGACTGCAAGCCCAGCGAAGGCAGCTTCGGCTCGCTCACCCTGGACGAGGTGTTCGACGACTACTTCGGCAACCTGGGCGTACCGGTCTACCGCGGCGCGCAGTTCGGCCATACCAAGCGCAAATTCACATTACCGCTGGGGGTGCCGACGGAGATGGATGCGGACGCGGGAACGATCCAGTTGCTGGAACCTGCGGTCCAATAATTACCCCTTGTGCAACCGACCCGCAGCAGGGCCCACCATGCACCAACTCTTCATCGCCAACAAGAACTATTCCTCCTGGTCCATGCGACCGTGGGTGCTGATGCGTCAGGCCGGGATCGCTTTCGAGGAGGTGATGGTGCCCTTCGACGACTTCGAGCCCGCTTCGCCCTTCAAGCAGAAGGTCCTGGCGCTCAATCCCGTCGGCAAGGTGCCGGTTCTGGTGGACGGCTCAGGGGCCGTGTGGGACTCGCTGGCCATTGCCGAGACGCTGGCCGAGCGATTCCCCGAGAAGCGGCTGTGGCCGGCCGACCCAGTGGCGCGCGCCCGGGCGCGCAGCATCTGCGCGGAGATGCATGCGGACTTCAGCAGCCTGCGCAGCCACTGCCCGATGAACATCGAGGCCTCGCTGCCCGAGATCGGCGCCATCGTCTGGCGTGACAAACCGGGCCTGCGCGCCGACGTGGCGCGCATCCAGGCCATGTGGGAAGGCTTGCTGCAAGAGCACGGCGGGCCGATGCTCTTTGGCGAGTTCTCGATCGCCGACGCCTACTACGCCCCGGTGTGCATGCGGCTGCGCACCTATGCGCTGCCGGTATCGGACACCGTGCGCGCCTACATGGACCGCGTCACCGCCCTGCCAGCCGTGGCCGAGTGGATCGCCGACGCGCTGGCCGAGCAGCGGTTTGTGATCGAGGACGAGCCCTACAGGCAGGGGCGCTGAGTTCCTGGCCACCCGACTGCGCGAGTCCGGCTGTCCCGATCTCGCTGACCGATACGCCTTGCGGGCTCTCGTCCTGTTGAGGGTTGCGGGCACGCTAGCAGCACAACGGGGGCGACGAGTTCGGCAACCTCACCACCAAGCGCCACGGGAGCCAAAGGTCACCGCCGTCCCGCGGCCAGGTAGACCAGGTTGCGATCTCGCCGGCCCACAGCCACCACCACCACGACCAACTGGGCGTCACGCACCTCGTAGACCAGGCGATAGCCAGCACTTCGCAGCTTGATCTTGTAGCGGTCGGAATACCCGCTGAGTTTGGCCGAGGGCACTCGGGGTTCGGACAGGCGCTCTATCAGCTTCTTTTTGAACTGCTCCCGTAGGCCGCCATCCAGCCGCCGCCACTCCGCCAGCGCCTCCTCCTTGAAACGCAGTTCATAGCTCATCAAGCGACACCGTCACCTCCCGCTGGTTGGCCCGGGCGTCGGCCAGCGCATTGAGCTCGAGGTCGTCCAGCCGCTCCATCAAGGCCTCATAGGCCTTGGCTGGCAGGCAGTAGAAAGCAGGTTCATTGCGGTTGAGGATGGCCACCGGCCCGCCTTCACCCGCCTGTACGGTGCCCATGGGATCACGTTTCAATTCGGTCACGCTGGCGGTGAAGGGTGCGAGTAGCAGGTGAGCCATCACTGTTCCTTTTGCATACAGACACCAATATTAGCGCCTTATAGAGTGCTCTTAGACGAGCTTTTAAAGCACTCACTGAACAAAGTGGCCCTCCCTCTCACCACTGCCCATAGAACACCCCCGCCTTCTTGTGCGCCGCGGTGCTGCGCTCCACAGCCTCGTCGCTGATGGTGGTGCGGTGCTTGCGCCGGGCCAGGAAGTCGAGCAGTTGCCCACGCAGGTGCTGGCGCTGGCCCGCGGTGGAGGCCTCGCGGCCCAGATCGTCGAACTGGTCCGGATCCGCCCTCAGGTCCCACAGCTGCTCGGGCAGGTCCAGCCAGTTGACGTAGCGGTGTGTGGCCGTGCGGATGGAGAACGCGCGTGATTGCTGTGGTGTGCGGCCCAGCGCCAGACGGGCGCCCTTGAAGGCGTAGTCCAGCTCGCTGTAGACGAAGTCGCGCCAGGCGGGCTGCTGGCCGTGCAGCAGCGGCAAGAGGCTGTGCCCTTCCACGCGGTGGCCGGGCACCGGGATGCCCAGGGTTTCCAGGATGGTGGGCACCACGTCCACGCATTCCACGAAGCGGCTGTCCACGCGGCCGCGCGTGACGTCGGCCGCGCGCCGCGGGTCGGCCACGATGAAAGGCACGCGCTGCACGGTGTCGAAGAACTGCTCCTTCTCGCCCAGCCAGTGGTCGCCCAGGAAGTCGCCGTGGTCCGCGCAGAAGATCACCAGGGTGTCGTCAAGGCGGCCCATGCCCGCCATCTCGTTGAACAAGCGCCCCAGGTGGTCGTCGAGCTGCTTGATGAGACCCTGGTAGGCCGGGCGCACGTGGCGCACCACCTCGTCGCGCGCGAAGTTCGCGCTTTCCTCGTGCTGGCGGTAGGCGGCCAGCACAGGGTGGGCGTTGTCCAGTTCCGAGGCGCGCTTGACCGTGGGCAGGCAATGCTCATAGCGGTACATCGCGTGGTAGGGCGCCGGCGCCATGTAGGGCCAGTGCGGCTTGACGTAGCTCAGGTGCAGCACCCAGGGGCGGCTGCCCTGCTCGCGCATGAAGCGCAGGGCCTGGTCGGTCATGTAGGCCGTCTCGGAGTGCGCCTCCTGCACGCGCGCAGGCAGGTGCACGTTGCGCATGTGCCAGCCGCTGACCACCTGGCCGCCTTCGTCGATGGCCGAGATGACGTAGTCGCTCCACGGGTTGGCGCTGTCGTAGCCGCGGGCCCGCAACCAAGCGCCGTAGCCGTCGGCGTCACCGGTTTCGTGGTGGCCGTCGTGGCGGTCGATCTCGCGAAAGCCCCCGCGCGCCAGCAGGTGGCCCAGTTCGCTCTGCCCCTCGATGGCCAGGCGCTTCAGGCCCTCCACATCCGGCATCACGTGCGTCTTGCCGGCGAGCCACAGGTCCGGGCCCTCGTCACCCCGCGCGCTGGCGCGGGCGCGGATCATCTCGCCCAGCGTCACCTCGCCCAGCGGCAGCGGCACGCGGTTCCAGGTGGCGCCGTGGCTGATGGGGTAGCGGCCGGTGTAGTAACTCATGCGGCTGGGGCCGCACACGCCACTGGTGACATAGGCCTGCGAGAAGCGCACGCCACGGGCGGCGAGGGCGTCGAGGTTGGGCGTGTGCAGATGCGGGTGGCCAGCGCAGGACAGGTGGTCCCAGCGCAGCTGGTCGGCCATGATGAAGAGGACGTTCATGGATGGTCTGCCTTGGACACGCCGCCAGTGCTCAGTCCAGCCCGAGCTGGATGCGCCGCACGACCTCGCCCCACTTGCGGCTGTCGGCGGCCAGCATGGCGGCGGCCTCGGCGGGAGTGCCGGCCAGCACGATCTGGTCGCCGGCGCGCAGCTTCTCGCTGACATCGGGCGTCTTCAGCGCGTCCGACATCACCTGGCGCATGCGCGCGACGATGGGCTCGGGCGTGCCGCGCGGGGCCATCATCACCAGCGTGAAGTCCGCCACGTAGGCGGGGTAGCCGGCCTCGGCCACGGTGGGCACTTCGGGCAATGCGGGCGAACGCCGGCTGCCCGAGACGGCCAGGGCCACGAGCCTGCCGGCGCGCACCTGGGGCAGCACCGTGGGGCCGGCCAGGAAGCCGCAGGCCACCTGGCCTGCGATGACATCCTGCATGGCCGGGGCCGGACCCTTGTAGGGCACGTGCGTCATGTCGAAACCGGCCATGGACTGCAGCAGCTCCATGGCCAGGTGCCCGGGCACACCGGCACCGCCGGAGGCATAGGCCAGCTTGGAGGTCTTGGCCTTGGTCACCAGCTCGGCCAGCGTCTTCACGCCCACCGCGGGGTTGCACACCAGGGTCTGGTTGAAGGCCGTGCCCACGGTCACGGGGATCAAGGCCTCGGGCTTGAAGCCCAGGTTCTTGTAGACATGGGGGTTGACCGTCATCACCGTGTCGGTGATCCACAACCAGGTGTGACCGTCCGGCGTAGCGCGCGCCACCTCGGCCGTGCCCAGGTTGCCGCCCGCGCCGGGCTTGTTCTCGATGACGATGGGCTGCTTCAGCACCGCCTGCATCTTCTCGGCCGCCAGGCGCATGACGATGTCGCTGGGCCCCCCGGGCGGATAGGGCAACACGACCTTGAGGGGCTTGTCGGGCCAGGCCGGCTGGGCTTGAGACGGGGTCACTGCCGCCAAAGCCAGAGGCAGCCCCAGGACGAGTGCCGCCAACTGTCGGCGGGAGGCGTTCTTGATCATCATCGTCGTTCTCCAGATTGAGTGCAGGATGGGCTGAAGGTACAAGCCAGGCTTCGTCGTCAGATGTTGCGCCCGCCGTCCACGTCCAGGCATACGCCGGTCAGGAAGCCGGCCTCTTCGCTGGCCAGGTACACCGCAGCGCCCGCCACGTCAGCCGGCTGGGTGAAGCGGCCCAACGGAATGCGGGCCAGGAAGCGCTGGCGGTTTTCGGGCGTGTCGGGCATGCCCATGAACTGCTCCAGCATGGCCGTCTCGCCGATCATGGGGTTGACCACGCACACGCGGATGTTCTCGCGCGCCAGCTCCAGCGCCAGCCCCTTGCTGGTGGTGATGACCGCGCCCTTGCTGCCCGAGTACCAGCACAGCCCCGGTCCCGGGCGCACGCCGGTGGTGGAGGCCACGTTGATGAACACGCCTGAAGACCCGCCCGGGTTGGCACGCATGGCCGGCACCGCCGCGCGGTTCATGTGGAACAGGCTCTTGACGTTGACGCGGTAGAGGCGGTCGAACTCGTCCTCCGTCACGTCCAGGTGCGGCTTGTTGACATGCGTCACGCCCGCGTTGTTCGCCACGATGTCCAGGCGCCCGTGGGCCCGCACGGCGATCTGCACCAGGGCTTGAACATCCTCGGCACGCGAGACATCGCAGCGCGCGAACACGCCGCCGATGCGCTGCGCCACGGCCTGGCCCTGGGCCTCGTTCAGGTCGGCCACCACCACGCGCGCGCCCTCGGCGGCAAAGCGCTCGGCAATCGCAGCACCGAAGCCCGATGCTGCGCCGGTGACGATGGCGGATTGGTCTTTCAGCCTCATGACTTCACCCCCTCGGCAGCGGCCACCATGATGGGCACGACCCCAGATGCGGCAGGGTTCGCAGCCGTCCTGACCTCCTCCTCCAGCCGCTTGCGCACCAGATGGCGTGCCATGTTGAGCGCCTGGTCGTGCACGGTGGCCACCGGGCGGAAGCCCGGCGTGGCGTCCAGGATCTTCTGCTGGGCCTCGATCATGGTGCGGTCCTCGGCGAAGGCAGTGCTGACATCCTGGAAGATGGCCTCGGTCATGGCCGTGTTGTCGAGTTCGAAGTTGCGCGCCTGGCAGAAGAAGTAGTGCGCGGTGCGCGTCGTCTCGGGCGTCTGCACCGAGGTGTGACGGAACTTCATCGCCACCTCGGCAATGCGGCCCTCGGGCGCACCCGTGCCCACGGGGGCCGAGCCGGCGTCCATGCGCATGAAGGCGGGCGGGTGCCACTCGTAGATCTGCCAGCGGTCCACCCGCCCTTCAAAACGCGCCACGCGCTGGTGGTTGGGCGGCATCTCATCGTCCAGCGCCCAGCGCGTGATACGCAGCCCGCCGTCGATGGCCTCCACCTGGGCCTTGACCTGCGCGTTGCGCGCCGTGCCCAGCGTGGTGGGGTGCACGTAGGACAGATGAGCAAAGTCCAGCAGGTTGTCCACCACCAGTTGCACGTGCGCCTGGTAATGGATGTAGCCCGGCTTCATGGCCCACTCGGGGCTGGCGTGCCAGAAGAAGCTCAGGATGGTGGACGGGTCCGCCAGATCGGGCGCGCCCATCCATATCCACACGAAGCGGTCACGTTCCACCACGGGGTAGGTGCGCACGCGCGCCATGGGCGGAATGCGCTCCTGCCCTGGCATCTCCACGCACACGTCCTGGGGGTCGAACTTCAGGCCGTGGTACAGGCAGCGCACGCAGTCGCCCTCTTTGCGGCCGATGGACAGCGGCGCCGCCCGGTGGCAGCACCGGTCGTCCATCGCCACCACGCCGCCGTCCTCGCGACGGTAGAACAGCAAGGGCTTGCCCAGCAGGGTGCGCGCGAACAGGGCGTCCGGCCCGATCTCGTGGTCCCAGGCGGATACGTACCAGGCGTTTTCGATGAATGTGTCGGGGAGGTAGGTTTCGGTCATCGTGTTTTTCGTCCACTAAATCTCGTCACGATGGCACGCGGCGTCTCCCTCCGCTCATGTCCCCCGGCCTCGGCCCAGAGGCCGAGGCCTCCTCCTTGACTTCGCTGCGGAAGACGCCGCGCACCATCGTTCAGCAGACAGGTTTGCACTCCAAGGTGGTACCGCTCGCTGGAACGGGGCCCTGTGCGCAGTGAAGTAAAGGGGGAGGCATCGGCCGTCGGGCCGATGCCGGAGGACATGAACGGAGCACAGGGCGCCGGTCCAGCGAGCTCGCGAGATGCTGCCCGCGGAACATCACCTTACTCAATCCGCCCTGAACCCCGTCGCCTTCACCACCGGCGCCCAGCGTGCCGTCGAGGCCTGCTCCAGCCTGGTCAGATCCGCCGCGCTGCCGCCACCGGCTTCCAGCGCCAGCTTGCCAAAACGGTCCAGCACCTCGGGATGGGTCAGCGCCTTGTTCAGCGCACGGTTGATGGCTTCGATCGAGGCTGCAGGCGTCTTGGCCGGTGCGTACATCGCAAACCATCCTGAAGCCACGATGTTCGGGAACCCGGACTCCTTGAACGTCGGCACGTCCGGCAGCACCGCACTGCGCTTGTCGCCCGAGATGGCCAGGATGCGCACCTTGCCCGACTTGTGCGCCTCCAGCGCCTCCAGCAGCACGTCGATGCCTGCCGAGACCTGACCGCCCATCAGCGCGTTCATCAGGGCCGACCCACCCGCAAAGGGCACATGCACCATGTCAGCCTTGGCGTCGCGCGACAGCATCTCGCCGAAGAAGTGCGGCAGGCTGCCGGGTGCGGGCGAGCCGAAGTTCGCCTTCTGCGGGTTGGCCTTCAACCAGGTCACAAACTCGGCGACGTTCTTCACCGGCAGGCTGGCCGGCACCGACAGCGCAAAGTTGAAATTGCAGACGTGGCCCACGGGGGCGAAGTCGGTGGCCGGGTTGTAGTTGAGCTTGGAAAACACCAGCGGCGCCAGCACCGGCACCACGATGGGCGTGATCATCACCACGCTGCCATCGGCCGGTGAGGCCTTCAGCAGATCGGCCGCCACGCGCCCGCCCGCGCCGGCCCGGTTCTCGATCACGATGTTGAGCTTGAGGTCGTCCTTCATCTTCTCGGCCAGCACGCGCGAGACGATGTCGATGGAGCCGCCGGGCGGGAAGCCCACCAGCACCTTGAGGGTCTTGTCGCTCTGCGCATGGGCGGTGGGCAGCAAACCGGCGGCGGCCAGGGCGGTGAAATCGCGGCGCTTCATGGGGGTCATCTCCTTCAGGATCTCGAGTGAATGAATCCAACAACTGGCGCGGGTGAACGGTGCGCATCAACCATCGGGTATTCCCGATGCGGGCGGGGGGCAGTGCGAGGGGTTTGCGGCCTCCTTCGCCGCCCTCAACCCCGCCGCCCGGTCCAGCGGCACCATGGTCGCCAACGTGGTGCCGCCACGCGGCTGCAGGCGCGGCGGAAACACGGCAATCTTCTGCGCCACCGCCAGGCGCGCGTCGCGCCCTGGCGACAGGTCGCGCTCGTTCACGCCCGCCAAAGGCGCGCGCGCCACGCCGTCGACGATCTCCAGATCCCACCACCAGCGCTTGACCGGGTTGCGCTCGCCGCCGCCCATGCGGTCGTCGTGCTCGATCAGATGGCGCCGAGTTTCCGGCTTCTCGATGGCCTGCCACAGCCGCTGCTCGTGTTCCACCAGGTCCTCGCTGTTGAAGGGGCAGGTCTTCATGCAGCGGCCGCAGGCCGAACCCTTCATGTTGGTCAGCCGGTACTTGCCGCACTTCTCCACGTCCGGCTTCCAGATTTCATAGCCATTGAAGACAGTCTTGGGGCCGTAGGGGATGGCGTTGCAGGGGCACTCGCGCGCGCACTTCAAGCATTGCGCGCAGGTGTCCTGCAGGCCGAAGTCGATGGGCTGGTCCACCTGCAGCGGCAGGTCGGTGGTGAAGACCACCGACTTCGAGCGCGGGCCGATGAAGGGGTTGAGCACCAGCTCGCCGATGCGTGACAGCTCGCCCAGGCCGGCCATCAGCACGGCCGGCAGGTGCAGCACCTCGGAGTGCGCGTTGGAATGGGCGCGGGCACCAAACCCCATGCGCCGCACATGCGCGGCCATGAGGCCCGCGATCAGCGCGCCGCGCAGGTAGGCCCGCATGGACTGCGCGCCGGAGATCCAGTCGTCGCCCGAGGCGCCCTCCATGGTCTCGAAGCCCTGGTCGATCAGCATCACCACGGCAAACCGGTGGTAGGGCTCGATGGGCCGGCCTTCCACCTCATCGTGGGAATACCACATCCAGGGCTCGGCCTCGCAGATACCCACGAAGTCCGCCCCGAGGAAGTGCCCCAGCGCCTTGATCGACTGCGCGTTGCGCTGCGGGTCCGACAGGTCCCCGCCCCAGCCGCTGGGCTGCAGCTTCTCGCGCGGGCCCTGCAACGGCACCAAGCCCCGGATCAGCGGCGTCATGGCAAAGGCCAGCGGGTGCTTGACGGCGAAGCGCGTGCGTTCCTTCTGTGCCCGCGAGCCCAGGTCACCGGCCAGGGCCCGGGTGAAGAGATCGGCCCGCTTGGGCACGCGCTGGATGCGTGCGCGGTCGATCATCGTGGTGGGCTGCGCCACGCGGCGGATGCGCTCCATGGGCCAGCGGCCCAGGTGCACGGGGCGCAGCGCCAGTTCCTCGTCCTCGAAGGCCGGCCGCGTGCCGCCCACGCCTTGCCGGGCGGCGTCATCGGGCCAGTCCAGGCTCTCGGCGGCGGCGATGGGCGCGTCACAGGCGAGTTCCAGGTGGGTGGTCACCACGCCCAAGCGAAAGCCCCGCTGAGAGAACGGCATGTGCAGCACGCCGTCCACCGCCCGAGCCACACCAGCGCGCTGCGCCAGGGCCGCCAGGTCCAGCGCCGTGTCACCCTGCACATGGCCGCGCGCTTGCCAGCCCAAAGAGCGCAGATAGCCTGCCAGCACGGCGGCCACCTCGGCGCAGCGCAGGTCGGTGCGCTCGGCGTTGCTGCCGCGGATCCAGGCGTCACCGGGCTCGCCTTCGGCGGGCTCGCGGCCGAACTCGATGAGGAAGACCAGGGCGTGGGTGGGTGGCGGCGCGTCAGCGCACCCTTCGGTCACCGTCACCGCAAGGTCAGATTCGTCGGGCTGCAACCGGCACACCCCCGCCAGCGTCGCATCCAGAAAGTAGGCCGCAGCTTTCAGGTGCTGTTGGCGCACCACCGGGTCGTCCGGGATCGGCGCCTTCGCCTCAGCCACGGCACCGTCCAACAACGGCGAGATCAGGCGCCGGTATTCGGGCACGGAAGCAGCGACGGCGTAGGGCCCGCAGGGGTGAAGGTCTGGCGGCTGAGTCGCCTGCATGGGCTGGAGATCAGAGCTGCACCGAAGCCGCTCGGTGGGCAGGGGGCCCTCATGGACCGGACGGTGACGATGGGAGTGAAGACGAGCCATGCGGTCATCGCTTCAGTCGCAGGCCGATCATCGCCGTGCCACGAGGCCGATCAGGGCTGAGCGGCCGCTGTGCCCCTGCCCCTCCTGGACCTCCCTCTCGTACTCCCGCAGTTCCAGGATGGACAACTCCACAAAGGCGGATTCGAGCATCTGCCGGCTGTACAGGTGGGACAGTACAGATGGCCCGCCAGTTCGATATTCCAACTGCTTGGGCGTGTAGCCCTGCAAGATGAGCACACCACCCGGCTTCAGGCTGCGCACCATGCGCTGAAACAGGCGCGCGCGGATTTCGGGATCGGCGAACTGCACGAAGATGGCCACCACACCGTCGTAGGCGGCATCCGACCAGGCAAAGCCATCCACGTCGGCCAGCGTGTAGTTCACCGAGACGCCCTCACGCCGGGCCAGCGCCTGGGCCTTCTCAACCGCGCGATCCGCAACGTCAAAGGCGTCAACCTGAAAGCCCTGCCGCGCCAGCCAGACGCTGTTTCGGCCCTCTCCGTCGGCCACGCTGAGCACGCGCCCGGCAGCTGGCAAGGCGGTGGCATGCTCTCGCAGCCAGGCATTGGGCTCGGTGCCAAACAGGTAGTCGGCGCTGGCATAACGCCGGTTCCAGGTCTCAGCGGCATCGGCAAAGGCGGGGGAGGTGCTCATTAGAAAGTCTCAGTATGTGTCCATCTCTTCCAGCGCCTGACGCCAGCGTCCCCGGTGCATGCGAGCATGGCTGGGAGGCATCAATTCCAGGACGCCTTCGCGCTTGAGACCGCTGACCAGGCGACTCGCCGTTTCCATGGACATGTCGAGCATGGCACCAATCTCTTCGCGTCGCGGCAGCCAGATTAAATCGGAAGTGGGTTCGAAGCCGGCAATGCGGCCCAGCAACTTCAGCAGGCGGCGGCGGGCGAGGCCTGTGGTGAGGTCGGTCACCCAATCCTCTGCATGCTCCAGAGCCTTCTGCCACCGGACGAGCAGCGCGCCATACAGTTGCGCCTCCAGGTGACTCATCTGCATGACCAGGGCAGCCGGAATGCGGCACAGATGAACGGTGGTGCAGGCGACGGCCTCCTCCGCATAGGGCCGGCCCAGCAAGGCTTCCTGTCCGATCAGATCTCCCGGCCCGGCAAGACGCACGATCCGGCGGGCGCCACCCTCGGTGAAACGCTCGAAGCGCACGATGCCGCGCCTGACGGTGTACACCGCCGAACCAGGTCGCCCTGCCGTGTAGATCGCCTGGTCGCCCAGCGCTTCTTGGGAGGCGATGTGGGCGTGCACGCGTCCGAGTGCGTGCTCATCCAACACGCCGAACAAGGCGTTGCCTCTCACCTCACATGACAGGCAGGCCGTTGCCTGCGGGTGCAAGGCCTCGGCCGGGAGGTGCAGCGGGATGGTCTTCATCAACATGTCGTCAGCTCCGCAGGGTCAGACCCATCCTTAATATAAGTCATTACTTAATTAACGGGAATACCTCGAAGATCGGCCTGCAGCCCTGTCGAATGCAAGGCGAGTCGGGCGAAGTCGTGGACGGCTGTGCATGCGTCGGGGAGGATCACCACGCTCCCGTGGGATGGAGGCGGATTGAGTTTGATCGCGCAGCAGAACACCCGATCAGGCCCCACTCATGACCGTTGATCGCATCATCCATATCGTGGCCGGCACCTTCGTCCTGGGGTCCCTGTTGCTGGACGTACCCGGCAGCCCGCTGTTCATGTCGTCCTGGTGGCCGGCCTTCACCGCCTTCGTCTGGGCCAACCTGCAGCAGTTCGGCTATACCAACTTCTGTCCATTGGGCTGGATCCTGAAGAAAATGGGCGTCTCCGACACTCAGGCCTGCTGCCCGCAGTGACACGAGCTTGACCACCTCCAGCCCGGCACGCCGCCAGCTCAACTGATGACCGACCTGGAGTCGCTGCTGGGCAAGGTGCGCTGAAAGACAGACCATAGACTGCGGCCCCAAGCCTCCAGGCGCGCTTGGTCCACCCACCTCAGCACCTATCCAGCTGCCGGCCCTGCTGCCCTCAAGCCTTCAGCCCCGCCTCCCATCAGACCTTGCCATGACCGTCCCCACAACCCCTGCCACCGGCCGCCTGGCCTACCTGTACCCCGGCTGGTTTGCATTGGTCATGGGCCTGTCGGGACTCTCGCTGGCCTGGCACAGCGCCACGCCCTTGATGGGCGATGCTGCCCGGGCAACAGCTTGGGCACTGGGTGCACTGGCAGCCGTTGCGATGGGGGTATTGGCTGTTGCCAGCCTCCTGCGCCATGCAAAACACCCACGCGCCTGGGGCGAAGACCTCCGGCACCCGGTACGACACACCTTCGTGGCCACCGTACCAGTGGCAGCACTGCTGGTGGCCACGGTGGGCGTGGCGCTGGTGGGGCCGGTCGCGCCGGTGGCGGCACTGTGGTGGCTGGGCAGCCTGGGGCAACTGCTCATCACGGCCTGGATGGTGTCGCGGTGGTGGCGGGGGCGAGACGCTGGGGGCCTGCAGTGGGCCAGCATGACGCCCGCCTTGTTCATCCCCTTTGTAGGCAACGCCTTGAGCCCCATCGCCGGTGTGCCGCTGGGACATGAGCATTGGTCGGCAGCGCAGTTCGGGGTGGGCCTGCTCTTCTGGCCCTTGTGCCTGTCGCTGGTGTTCTGCAGGGTGGCCGTCCAGGGGCTCTGGGCCGAACGCCTGCGGCCCACCGTGTTCATCTTCATCGCCCCGCCCGCGGCTGTGGCACTGGGCGGCCTGCAGCTTGGGCTGTCCGCCATGGCCGTATGGATGCTGTGGGGCATGGCGGCTTTCAGTCTGGTCTGGGCCGGTTCCCAGGCGCAGCCGATCGCCGAGCTGCCGTTTGGGCTGCCGCATTGGGGCATGTCGTTCCCGCTGGCCGCGCTGGCCACCTTGACACTGCGCCTGTCGGCGGACGAGCCGGCCATGCGACTGCTGGGTCCGGCCCTGCTGGCCCTGGCATCACTGGTGATTGCGGGGCTGACGCTGGCCACCTTGCGGGGACTGCGTGACGGCAGCCTGCTGCAGCCCGAGCCCGTGGCCACGCTGAAGCCGGTGGACACGAGCTCGACCCCAACCTAGCCAAATCATTCAAGGAGTTTGCACTTCATGCACCAGCCCAGCACCGAACGCCGGCGTCGCCGAGACGGGCTCCATCTGGCAGCAGCATGGGCCCTGGCGTTGGGCCTGGCGGGTTGCGGGCAGACCGAGGCGTCGATGGACGCGGTGAGCCTTGAGACCGCCAGGGCCGAGCACGAATGCGTATTTCGGCGATCGTGACCGGTCGTTTCGGTTGAAGGTGACCGGTCATTTCGGCGCAACGTGACCGCCCATTTCGGTGATCGTGACCGGTCTGGGGCCGGGGTGCTGCGCAGGCTCATAAGTG
>Ga0315906_10000736_pt1 | contig 50891 bp, 56 predicted proteins | sample LakEriMetagenome_4_FD_203526 | JGI IMG/M metagenome (GOLD analysis project Ga0315906, IMG submission 203526) | Freshwater fungal communities from buoy surface, Lake Erie, Ohio, United States - Buoy 2 MA122 | ecosystem: Environmental > Aquatic > Freshwater > Lake > Lake biofilm | place: USA...
AACAGTCGCTACACCGCACTGCCCGCCGCATGTCCCGACGCCCAGGCCCACTGGAAGTTATAACCACCCAGCCAGCCCGTCACATCCACCACCTCACCGATGAAATGCAGCCCCGGCATCGTGCGCGCTTCCATCGTCTGTTGTGACAGCGCCGCGGTATCGACGCCCCCCAGCGTCACCTCGGCCTTGGCGTAACCCAGCGTGCCCGAAGGCTGGATCGGCCAGCCCTTCAGCGTTTGCGCAATACTGGCCAGCGTCGCATTCGACAACTGCGCCAGCGGCTGCGTCCAGCCATGCAATTCGGCAAAGCTCAGCGCAAAACGCCGCGGCAGATGTTCTGCAAGCAAGGCACCCAAGCCCTGCTGGTCGCGACGATGTTCATTGAGCCACGCACTGGCGTCCACATCCGGCAGCAGATCCAGCGCCACCGGCCCGCGCGCGCCATTCGACTGCCAGTATGAAGACACCTGCAGAATCGACGGCCCCGACAGCCCGCGATGCGTAATCAACGCCGCTTCGCGGAAGCGCGGATTCACCACGCCGCGCGGTACCTCCACGCAGGTGGTCACGGCATCAAACGATGATCCGGAGAGCACACCAAATCGTTCCAGCCATTCCGGCGGAGCAGCCAGAGGCACCAGCGCCGGTTTGGGCGGCACCACGGCAATGCCGAACTGCTCGGCGAGACGCAAACCAAAAGGCGTTGCGCCGATCTTCGGAATCGACAGTCCGCCGGTCGCGACCACCAGCGAATGTGTTCGATAGCCGCCCTTGGATGTCGCCACCTCAAAACCCGGCGAATCACCCTGCAACCGCTCAACCCGCTCAATGCTCACCGGCATCGCCCACTGCACATTCACCGCATCACATTCGGCTTTGAGCATGGCGATGATCTGCATCGCGCTGCCGTCACAGAACAGCTGACCGAGGTTGCGTTCGTGATAAGTAATACCGTGACGCTCCACCAGCGCAATGAAGTCACGCGGCGTATAACGCGCCAGCGCCGAGCGGCAGAAATGCGGATTGCGCGACAGGAAATTTGCAGGACTGACTTCACGGTTGGTGAAGTTGCAGCGTCCGCCGCCGGAGATGCGGATTTTTTCAGCGAGGGTGACGGCGTGATCCACCAGCAGCACACGGCGCCCGCGCGCGCCGGCCACGGCCGCGCACATCATGCCGGCAGCGCCGGCACCCAGCACAATGACGTCAAAATCCATGGGCGGCCTGTGCTTTATGTATTAACCCGTTCTCGCCAATAGTCGGGTTTTCGATGCAAATGCATGACTGCAAGCACAATAATCCCCTCAGGCTCAGTTGCATAAATTACGCCATAGGGAAAGCGGCTCAAACGACACCGCCGCAGGGCGGTACCAAGCGGATGCCACGCGTCGGGATAGCGATTAATCAGATCAAACACGCGTATCGCTTCCAGCAAAAACGCGTCGCCCAAACCCGGCGCCTGAGTTTCGTAGTAGTAAACTGCCTCATCGAGTTCGCGCTGGGCAGGCGCAAGCAGACTGACCGGCTTCACACGCGATACTTGGCCAATACCTGTGCAAGCGGGATCGCCTGGATCTCACCCTTGCGGTAAGCCGCAAGACGGTCTGCCGCTTCAACGGCCCAAGCAGCATCGACACGATCATCCGTGCGATCCAATTCACTCAGCAGAGCCTCGACCAGTTCCAGCTTCTGCGCCGGAGCCAACGCTTTTGCCTGCTTGAGCAATTCTTCAGTCAACATCAATAACTCCCCGGTCCCGAAATCGGAGACCACTGTTCAGCAGGTGAAGTTTACTCCGCACCTACAAACGGCTCAATAAAAGGCACACACCGAAAATACCAGCCCGGATTACTTCAGCTTGATTGCTTCCAGAGTCTTCGGTTTGGCCAATCCACCGGCCACCGGGACGGCCTTTTTATCCTTCTTGGGTTTCTTCTGTTCCTTGTTGCTGCGGAGTTGGCCTTTGGCCATGGTCGTAGTCCTTGAGATGCTTCGTGGGAAAAACGGATGAAGTGAACAAGCCACTTCGCGACTACCGGAACAATCTTACTCTGTTGCCTCGCGTTTACGGGAATGGATCGTGCACTCATCAGACCAAATCACGGACTCACGCGAAGAATTCAAGCAATTAATTTCACCCGGCACTAGTCATGACCCGTCCGATGAGAGTATTTTCCGGGGCACCACAAAGAGGAGTTTCAATGAAAATCGCCACCCGCACGTTGCAGCGCGCCGTCGTCGCCGCACTGCTCATCGTCCCGACACTCGGCACCGCCGCTTACCCCGAGCGCCCGGTGCGCATCATTGTTCCGGTCTCCGCGGGCGGCGGCGTCGATGCACTGGCACGATTGATCGGCCAGCATTACAACGCGGTATGGGGCCAGCCCTTCATCATCGACAACCGGCCCGGCGCCGGCGGCAGCCTCGGCCCCGAACTGGTCGCGCGCTCGACACCGGACGGCTACACCCTGATGGTCAGCAGCAGCAGCTACATCACCAACGCCGCGATCCGCACCGTGCGTTACGACCCGATCGCCGACTTCCAGCCGATTACCAAACTCACCACCAACCCATACCTGATCGTCGTCACGCCGTCGTTGCCGGTCAAAACCGTCACCGACCTGATCAACCTCGCCAAAGCCAAACCCGACAGCATCACCTATGCCTCATCGGGCACCGGCGGCGTGCTGCACCTCGGCGGTGAATTGCTCGCGACCCTCGCCGGCATCAAGATGACCCACGTGCCGTACAAAGGTGTTGCCGACGGTTACCCCGCGGTGATCTCCGGCCAGGTCAACTGGATGCTCGGCAGCCCGATCTCCGCGCAGCCGCTGATCAAAGCCGGCCGCCTGCGCGGCATCGCCGTCACCACCGAAAAACGCCTCAAGGCCCTGCCCGACCTGCCCGCCATCGGCGAGACCGTGCCCGGCTATGAAGTCAGCGCATGGTTCGGCCTGTTCGGCCCGGCGAAACTGCCGCCCGCCATCGTTGAGAAGCTTTACAAGGAAGCGTCGAAAGCCGTCACCGAACCCACCCTCGCCGCCAAGATGGAAGCCGGCGGCACCGAAACCGTCGGCAACACGCCGCGTGAATTCACGCAGCAGGCCAAAGCCGAGTATGAGAAGTGGCGCAACCTGGTGAAGAAGGCCAATCTAAAGCTGGAGAATTAAGCAGCGATCAGGCGCGCCGCAGTCGCGGCTTGCTCACCGACTGCTCAACCGCAAGCGTCGGCTTTACGGACTTGCGAAATGCCCGCTTGCTCTGTCGCGACATAGCCAACGCAACCACACCCTCTTCCAATTCAGCGAAGAGATCGCGTTTATTGGATTGCGCAGTCTTATTTTTTGAATCGTTCCGTTGACCGTTTATTCCTAACGACACCAGCATCGAAACCGATCCCGCTGCACTCCCGCGGGCCTTCGGGCGGATCACGATCTGCACGTCGCGATCCAGCTGCGTCAGAAAACGCATCAGCCGCTCAGCCGAAAACCGCGTGAGTTTGTAGTTTCGCAACTCGGAAACATGCGGCTGCGGAATCCCGAACAACGCCGACGCCTGCGTCTGAGTAAGCGGGCGTGCGGTGATCAAATCATTCAACTGCATGGCAAGCTGCACACGCAATCGGCGTTCATCCGAATCAGCGAAACCCAGATCCGCAAACACGTTACCGCTGCCGGCATCCACTGCATCCGGTTTGACGGGCCGCGCTGTTGCGGCGGGTCGCTTTGTCTTGGCAGTCAATTTATTGACCATAACGCACCTCGTAATCTGCACGCGCCGTTTTCAGACGTTCGCGAATCAATCCCACATCCTGCGGCGCAGTACGTACACCGGAAGGCGATTTTTTCTGGAAACTGTGCAACACATAAACTGCCTTCTCAAACCGCACCACAAAAACCACGCGCCAAGTATCACCGCGCCAGTCCTCCACCAACTCGAACACGCCCGGGCCCTCGCCTTTCCAAGGCTTGGCGGCGGGTGGCATTCCACCGGCTTGCACCACGCCCAGCAAGTATCCAAAGCTATCGATCACCAGCGCCGGAAATCCCAGCAAATCTTTTTTTGCTGAACCCACCCAATGCAAAGGTTTCTCTGACGCTGCCGGTTTCTTGCTCATAATTATATCTTATTAGGTATATTTGTCATCGGGAGAACTGGTCACAAATTGTGACCAGTTATTTTTTTTCAATAAAATCAATTGCTTGTAATATTGAGGTCACAATTTGTGGCCTCAAGACTGCAGCGCTGCTATCGACCAGGAACCCTTCACCCAGCACCAGAGCCTCCATTGACCACCGAACGATCGTTCGGTATCGTAACCCCATGGCTGATGACGCTCAATATCTGGCGAAGCTCCAGGACTACTACGCCAAACACCGCATGCTGCCCTCCTACTCGGGGATCGGCGCGCTGGTGGGGCTCAGCTCCAAGGCCTCGGTGGCGGAGATGGCGATGCGGCTGAAGGCGGAAGGTTTTCTGGACAGCGCACCGGACCGCCGGCTGAAACCGGGCAAACGTTTTTTTGAACGCGAAGTCGCCGATAGCGTACGCGCCGGCATGCCCAGCCCTACCGCCGACACGCGGCCCGACGGCATCAGCATTGATGAATACCTCGTCGGCAAACCCTCACGCACCATCCTGATCACCGTCAAAGGTGACTCGATGATCGATGCCGGCATTCACGAAGGTGACCGCGTCGTGGTTGAAAAGCGTGTCGCGGCAGTGCCGGGCGATATTGTTGTCGCCATCGTCGACAACGAATTCACGTTAAAACGCCTTGCACGCGAAAAAAGCCGCATCGTCCTCAAACTGGAGAACAAGGCCTACCCGGTCATCCGCCCGAAGGAAGACGCCGAGATCTATGGCGTGGTGGTGGGCCTGGTGCGGAAATACTGAGCAATATCCCGTAGCGCCATCCCGGCCACCTCTGCCCGCCGCCCCGCGTTGACACTGCCCAAGGCATGCTCTAACTTGCCTGCAGTCTGTAGCACCCAAAAAATCCAATAATCAATCTGCAAGCGGAGGAGTCACCCATGAACGCAAAAGCCATCACCACGGCCTGTCTGCTGGCGGTCAGCGCAATTGCAATCGCACCGGTCAATGCCATAGCCCAGGCCTATCCTGCAAAACCGATCCGCATGATCGTACCCTTCCCGCCCGGCGGCGGCGTCGACATCATCGGCCGCCTGGTCGGCAAAGGCATGTCAGAGCGCATGGGCCAGCAAGTCGTCATTGAAAACCGCGCCGGCGCCAACGCCATCATCGGCCTTGAAGTGCTGAAGAATTCCCCGCCCGACGGTTACACCATCGCCGCGGCTTCCGCCGGCCCGCTCGCAGTCAATCCGCACATCTACCGCAAGCTCGCCTACGACCCGCTGCGCGACTTCACCGCGATCGGGGGGCTGGTCAACTTCCCGCTGCTGCTGGTGGCGCACCCCTCGCTGCCGGTGAAAAACATCAAGGACCTGATCGCGCTGGCCAAGTCGCGACCGGGCGAGATCACCTACTCCTCGCCGGGCGCCGGCAACTCCGGCCACCTCACCGCCGAACTGTTTGATTACATGGCCAAGGTGAAGACGGTGCACATCCCCTACAAAGGCACCGCACCCGCCGTCACCGCTGTGCTCTCCGGCGAAGCGCAACTCACCTGGAGCAGCATCCCGACCATCCTGCCGCATGTCAAAAGCGGCCGCGTACGCGCGCTGGGCATCGGCAACAAGGAACGCCTCACCGCGCTGCCGGAATTCCCCACCCTCGCCGAATCCGGCCTGCCCGGTTATGAAGGTTATGCCTGGGGCGGCATGGTCGGCCCGGCGAACATGTCGAAAGACATCGTCGCGCGGCTGAACAAGGAAATCACCGCCACGCTGGCGCAGAAAGACGTGATCGAAGCGATGCTGTCGCAAGGCACGGTGCCGATGCCCCTGTCCCCGGAGGATTTCACCGCCTATATGAAATCCGAACTGCAGAAATGGGGCGCGGTGGTGAAGATGGCCAATATCAAGGCGGAGTAAACAGCACCACGGTATTACCCCCTCTCCCTACCTTATGATGGGTAGAGGGAGATGCACACCGTTCTCTAATGAATAACGTTTCAATGAGCCTATCCCGATGAACGCAACAAGCACCTTCCGCCGCACCGCCCTCGTCACCGGCGGCACCGCCGGACTCGGCGCGGCGATTGCCATCGCCCTCGCGCAAAAAGGCTACGACGTCGCCATCACCGAACGGCCGCAACTGGTGGACGGCCTCGCCGCGACACTCGCTGAAATCAAAAATGCCGGTGGCCGCGCACTCGCCATACCGCTGGAACTGACCGACATCAACAGCATCGAAGCCGCCGCCGCGCAGGTGTTCGCCGCCTTCGGCCACATCGACGTGCTGGTCAATAGCGCCGCCGCACCGCTGCACAAGGCCGCGCTCGAACTGACACCGGATGAATGGGATTCGATCATGCAGCCCAATCTGAAGGGCACCTTCTTCCTGACGCAGGCCGTCGGCAAAGGCATGGTCCAGCGCAAAACGCCCGGCAGCATCATCAGCATGGCCTCGACCCACGGCATGGTGGCGCTGGCCAACCGCTCCACCTACGGCATCGCCAAGGCCGCGATCATCCACATGACGCGCATGCTCGCCATCGAATGGGCGGCGCACAACATCACGCTCAACGCCATCGCACCCGGCACCATTGAAACGCCGTCACGCGCGCTGACACTGAAAGATCCGAAGTTCCGCGAAATGATGCTGGGCCGCGTACCGCTGGGCCGCTTCGGCACCATGGATGAAATCGCCGCAGCGGCGGTTTACCTCGCCAGCCCTGAAGCCAAGTTCATGACCGGGCAGACGCTGGTGCTGGATGGCGGACTGACGTCGTACTGAGGTCCGCAGCCTGGCTGGGCTCGATAATGACCGTAAAACTGCGCTCAAGATCGACTCCGGGCACTTGGGCAATGACCACGACCTCCCAGCGATGGAAATGCTGCTGCTGTCCTCCTTCGTGGCGAAATCGCAACAGTGCCGACTCGTCGCCGCGATCCGCCGGAAGATCGGTCGGTTGTGCGTCAGCGGGGATGTCGAAGCTGATTTCGGCGCCAGTTCCCGAACCACTCGGCAGAAGCGGAAAGCTTTTGCGGCTGGACCAGACCGCTTGCTCATTCACACTCGGCAGCCGGGCGCCTTTCGTCCACGTCACCAGCTGGCATCTGATCTCGGCTTCGATCTCCCGCGCCGCCAAAACCTTGCCTTGAATCCTCAACCGGGCGGCGAGTTGGCCACCGGGGCATGCCCGGGTGTCCCACCGTTGAGTGAATGTAACGACACCGAATTTCCTCACATCCAGAGCCTTCCGGACCTTGCGCCAGACGAAGTGGACCCCTAACAGGGACATCAAGCCGGTCACGAACAAGCCGACGATGCTTTCGCTGCGGAACGCCACCACCATATAGAAGGACGAAAACACCAAGGCGCACCAGACGGCAATGAATAACCACGGCAACTCCGTTTCGCGGGCATCAAACTGGCGCATGGCATCTCCTTGCGGAAGGTTGCCGGCAGAATACCTCTTACCCGCCGGATACCGGTAGCAGAGAATGGTGCTGGATGGCGGACTGACGACGTACTGAGGCCGGCTTGGCGTGGCGTGGCGGATCGCCAAACGGTTCCTCTACGGCTATGCATCCCGCGTAAAACGGCAGCGGGGAATACGCTGGGACCCAAATGCCGGATTTGGCCGGAACCGGTCATCGGTGCGTGTCAGATTTAGTCTTAGACGGGCGTTGCAGCCGACGCCCCCCCCCAAGGCGGCACCGGCGACATTTCACTGAGCCGTCAGGATCATTAACAAAAAGTAACTGAACCTACGACGATTCAGTACTGAGATTTTTATAGAGTTCCGGACGTCGGTCACGCCACCACGGAAGGCTTGTTTGCGCCTTGGCAGTATTTTCCAGGTCGATTGTCTGAATGAGGATTTCCGGTTCAGTTGCCGATGCTTCACTCAGTATTTTTGCACCCAGAGGATCTATGATCATGCTCCGGCCAATGTGCTGACGGCCTTGCTCATCTCCTGAGCGATTCACTGCAACAACAAAGACGCCATTCTCGTAGGCTCTGGCTTGCAAAGGAATTTCCCAAGTACTTCCACGCTCTCGTGACTCACCGTAAGTTGCCGCACAGATTGGCATAAATATGATCTCGGCCCCTTGAAGTGCGAGCAGTCTTGAGCCTTCTGGAAATTTTCTGTCATAGCAGATCTGTATGCCTACTCGCGCACCCCCAAGATTAAAGACAGGAAACTCATGACCAGGAGAAAAATAGAACTTCTCGTAACTTCCAGATCCCCCGGGTTTGTCAGATGGCAAGATTGCAGGAATATGTGTCTTACGATAAATGCCGAGCTTATGCCCTTTGTCATCCATCACTAAGCACGAGTTATAAAAATGCCGATGGTGTTTTTCACCGAAGGGGAAAATCAGTGCGATATGAGCATCAGCTGCAACTTCAAAAATTTCTCTGGCTGCAGGGTCATCAACATCCATGAAATATTGCTCGTAGTCGGATGTGAGTTGGCTTGGAAAGAAAGGGGTCATAAACAGCTCTGAGAAGCACACCACATTTGCACCCTGTGCCGCTGCCTTGAGTATTGTTTGACAGGTATTTGGCACAGCATCGCGCCAATTTCTGGAGGTAACGGGCCCCGTCTGTGCGGCTGCAATTGTGAAGGTTCTGGCCATAACGATTTTCCTGTATGTGGACTGAATTCTTCCGAGACGAATTTCTGGAATAGATTAACCGTTTTTGGTTGTATATTGCATTGGCATTTCACTGCTTTTGGCGTGAAATTTGCTTGGCAGAGTTAACAATAATTGATTCTCTTTTTCTTATTTTTAAGAGGATGCGCTATGGCTTCGTGGAATGATTTCCTTACTGAACAAGACAAGCAATTACTGAGCGTCTGGGGCAAAAAGGATCGAGATGAGTTCGGTCGCAAGCCTGTGCTGTTGCTAGTTGATGTCTACTACGCTTCCCTTGGAAATGAGCGTAAGCCCTTGCTGGAGTCGGTCAAGGACTGGCCGATGAGTTGCGGCCTGGCGGGTTGGGATGCCGTCGATCGGATGATCAAATTAGTTGAGGCCGCGAGGGCGCACGACATTCCGATTGTCTATGTCCGGGGTATGCGTAATTTCCCCAGCGACAGTACCCGTGTTACGGAGCGAGGCGGCAAGAAGAATCGTGGGGTTGATCGATTGCCCCCTGAGATTCGTGCTCTGGAGTATGAAATTGTGGCAGAGGTTGCACCAAAAAAGGGCGATCTGCTACTGGAAAAAACTGCTCCGAGCGCTTTTGCTGGCACGCCCCTGCTGCATTATTTGCGACAGACTGGAGTTGATACGGTGATAGTTTGCGGAGAGACGACAAGTGGTTGTGTTCGGGCCGCGGTACTTGATGCTCAAGCTTTGCGTTATCGCGTCGGCATTGTCGGGGAATGCTGTTTTGACCGTATCGAGGCTTCTCATTGGATTAATCTTTTTGATATGCACCAGAAATATGGCGAGGTTATTGATGTGCGCACGGCTGCTGATTATTTTGCGTCGGTCACGCATTGGAGGCAGCGTGAACCACTTGGCACTTAAATGGGCGCCAGCCGTTCAATCTCAAAATTTTCAAAATCAATACGGAGCTTGCAAATGCATATTCAAAGAGGACTGGCGGGAATAATCACTGTTTTTTCTTTTTGTTTCCATGGCCAGGCAATGGCACAGCCGGCAGCTGCATATCCTGACCGGCCAATCCGCATGCTTGTGACTTATCCGCCAGGTGGCGGTGTGGATTTGGCCGCACGGGTTATTGGCCAGAAAATCACCGACGCTTTGGGGCAACAAGTTATTGTTGATAACCGCGGCGGAGCCGGTGGCAACATTGCGATGGAAATGGCTGCCCGTGCCCAGCCCGATGGCTACACGCTGGTGATGACCGCGGCAGGGCCTACTGCAATCAATGTATCTCTTTACAAAAAGATACCGTTTGATCCAATCAAGGACTTTGCACCAGTTGCATTAGTGGCCACTACAGTTTATGCGTTGGTTGTTCACCCTTCTGTTGAGGCCAAATCGGTCAAGGAGCTTATTGCCTTGGCCAAGGCAAGTCCTGGCAAATTAACATTTGCCTCTGCAGGTATCGGGGCACCACCGCATATGGCTGGTGAGTTGTTAAAAGGCATGGCTGGTATCGATATTATTCATGTGCCATTCAAGGGTACCGGACCAGCGCTTGCAGCGCTGATGGGCGGACAGGTAACCATGATGTTCTCAGATGCACTTGCCGCTGTGCCACAGATCAAGGCGGGCAAGCTGAGAGGCCTCGCAGTAAGCAGCGCGAAGCGTTTTTCTTTGGTGCCTGAGATGCCGACAATTGCGGAGTCTGGAGTGCCTCAGTTTTCTGCGGTCGGGTGGACGGGCCTTCTGGCGCCAGCTGGAGTACCTATGTCCTCGGTCAATAAGCTCAACGCAGTTGTTGTAAAAGCGTTGCCCATGCCGGATGTGAGTTTAAAACTGGCTGGAAACGGTAGCGAATTTGGCCAAAATACTTCCGAAATGTTCAGTAAGTTCATAAAGGAAGAGATTTCCAAATGGGGAAAAGTTATTAAAGCTTCCGGGGCCACGGCTGAGTAAAAGTAATAGCACAGTCGCAACGAAGGATTTTTACGAATGGCATTTACCGAGCGAGAACCAGAACTGGCTTGCCCTCAGGAATTAGCGACGGACCGAGGCAGAGAATGGGGCTGGATGGCGGACTGACGGCTTGCTAACACCACCACCGTTCGCCCTGAGTTCGGTTCCACCAACACCGTTCGCCCTGAGCTTGTCGAAGGGCGGGTAATCGCGCGATAAACGGGCTTCGACAAGCTCAGCCCGAACGGTTTTTTGTTGGATTTCGCCACCACCTGTTTCAACTCCCTCGCCCCGCTTGCGGGGACCTCGGTGCCCGGATGGGTAGAGGGAACTGAAATTACCTACAACGCCCCCACCACCGCATCCCCCATCCCGCTAGTACTTGCCTGACCACCCAGATCCGGCGTCAGGCTGCGCTTCTCGGCAATTACCTTCTCCATCGCCGTCGTGATCAACGCTGCAGCCGCCGTGGCTTTCGGCTCATTGCGATTGCGCCCCAGCCACTCCAGCAGCATCTGCCCTGACATGATCAGCGCATACGGATTGGCGATGTTCTTGCCGGCGATATCCGGCGCTGAACCGTGCGTCGCCTGCGCCATCGCCTGGCGCGTGCCCACGCACAGGCCCGGCGCGAGGCCCAGCCCGCCGACGAGCCCCGCACCGAGATCAGTGACGATATCGCCGAACTGGTTGGTGGTGACTACCACGTCATAAACCTGCGGCTTCATCACCACCTTCATCGTGAAGCCGTCGATCAGCACTTCCTCGAAGGCCACATCCGGATAGTCCTTCGCCACCTTGCGGCATTCCTGCGCAAACAGCCCGCACACCAGGCGATACACCGGCTCCTTGTGCAGCGCGGTGACTTTTTTACGCGGACGCGTGCGCGCAATCTCGAAGGCCTCGCGCGCGACGCGGTTGGCCCCCGTGCGCGTGACCACGCGCGTGCCCACGGCGATCTCGTCATTGGGCATGAACTCGCCGTTGCCGGCGACCACGGTGTCGCTCGACTGCAGGCCCTCGGTGACTTCGCGCAGGAAGACAATGTCCACATCCTTGTGCACCGAAGGAATGTTCGGATAGGACTTCACCGGCTTGATGCTGGCAAAGAGATCCAGGCGTTTGCGCAGCGGCGGCATGATCCAGGTCGGATCATTGCGCGGATAAGCGCCGTGACCGATGGGCCCGCAGAGAAATCCGTCGGCGCCCTGCAGCGCGCGCACGGTTTCTTCCGGCATGGTGTGGCCGTGCATCTCATGGCCCAGCCGCCCGATCGGGTGTTCACTCCATGCAATGGATAAGCCGCATTGTGCGGCCGCGGCCTTCATCACCTTGACGGCTTCAGGCACCACTTCAAGCCCGATGTCGTCCCCGAGCAGGATTCCGATGTTCAGCACTGCGTCTCCCAAAAAATAGTGGCTACAGGGTATTACGTTGTTCCAGCGCAGCAGCCACCGCACGCGCGGCCGTCAACAGATCAGCCAGCAGCCGATCATCGATATTCAGATCGCCTTCGTATTCACCGAGGTTGCGCACCTGATGGCACTTCGCCAGCACGCGCCATACTTCGGGCCCCAGACCCAGCGTATGCGGCAACACCTGGAACACGATGTAGCGATTGGCCGGGCGATAACCCTGCGCGCGCAACGCCGCAAGGCACAAGGCATGCGCCGCGTTGTAAGCCAGATCAAAGCGTCCTTCCAGCGACAGCCCGGCATTGGCAGCATCATGCAGGCGCGTAAGCCCGGAACGTTTCAGCCCGGCGAATTCCTGCGCATCCGGCGGCTCGGAACGCAGCGACTTGCCGGGGCCGCTCAGCGCATCAAGCGGCGAGCTCATCCACAACCCCGATCACCGGCAGCCGCGGCTGCGACCACACGCGCTTGATAAAAGCGTTATCCGAATGCACACGCTTGTCGAGTTCCTTGCGGGAATACATTGTCGGATTCACCGTCCTGCCGAGTTTAGTCGTGGCCTCCTCCAGCGCCGCAAACACCTCGGCATAAGACAAGGTATCGCTGACCACCATCAGGTCGATATCGCTGCCGGCCGTATCCTGCTGTTTGGCGACCGAGCCATACACAAACGCGGTCTCGATCTGCGCCGCCAGCGGCAGCAAGGCCGCGCGCAGCACATCCACCAGCCCGGAAGTTTTGAGGACCAGGCCGCGCAACTCGGCATACACCGGTGAAGTGGCATTCGCCTGATAGTGCTTTTGGTTGCCGACGGGGTTCACGGTGACCAGCCCGGAAGACGCCAGCCGCGCGAGTTCACGCTGCACAGCGCCAGTCCCCGAACCCGCCAGCGCGATCAACTCGTTGGCGTAGAAGCTGCGATCCGGATGGCCAAACAACACGGCCAGCACCCGCTGCTGCACCTTGGTGAACAAGGCATCGGCCAACCCGCCGCCTTGCGGCGGGCTGGCCTTGCCTTTGATCGAGGATTTCTTAATACCCATTTTGGGTATGATAAACCCCAAATTGGGTATCATCAAGCCCGTCGCACAAGATCACCCGGGGGAGACCCATATAATTATTAATTAAATCAATAATTTATTGTGATTATCCGAGCATCGGCAATTACTCCACCGTAATCCCCGTCGCCTTGACCAGCTTGGTAAAACGCTCGACCTCGCTCTTGATGTGCGCAGCGAACTGCTCCGGCGTGCCGCCCACCGCATCAAAGCCCATCTTCTTCAGCGCGCCCGACACATCGGGCAGCGTCAGGGCCTTGGCGCTCTCGGAATTAACGCGGCTGATGATGGCCGGGGGCGTGTTGGCGGGTGCGAGCAGGCCGAACCACGACGTCACCTCAAAGCCCGGATAACCGGCCTCGACCATCGTCGGCAGTTCCGGCATCAGGGGCGCGCGTTTCGGGGTGGTGACCGCGAGCACCCGCGCCTTGCCGGTTTTGGCGTGCGGCTCGATGCCGACCACGGTAAAGAACATCACCGACACTTCACCGCTCAGCAGACCGGTCAGCGCGGGCGTGGTGCCTTTGTACGGCACATGAATCAGCTTGATGCCCGCCATCATGTTCAGCAGCTCACCGCTCAGGTGGTGGGTGCTGCCGTTGCCGGCGGAACCGTAGTTGAGATCACCCGGGCGCTTTTTGGCGAGGGCGACCAGCTCCTTCACGTTCTTCACCGGCAGCGACGGGTGCGCTGTCAGCACATAGGGCGTGGAGGCAATCAGGATGATCGGCGAGAAATCCTTGATCGCATCGTAGGGCAGCTTTTTATAGACCGCGGGGTTGGAACCGTGCGTGGAATTGTTGGCCATGAACAGCGTGTAACCGTCGGCCGGCGAACGCGCCGCCGCTTCGGTGCCGACCGCACCGCCCGCACCCGGCCGCGCCTCGATGATGAACTGCTGGCCCATCTGCCCGGTGAGCTTGCTGGTCAGCACGCGGCTGACGTTATCCGTCGCGCTGCCCGGCGCCTGGGCGATCAGGATGCGGATCGGTTTGGCGGGATAAGTCTGCGCCGCCACCGGCAGCGCCATCAGCGCCGCGAGACCACTCAATACCGATACTGAAGCTGAGAAGCAAACACGCATGATTCCTCCACCTTTTTTATATTGGGAACAACAATGATCGATCCGGAGTTTACTTCAAGCCCGCCGCAATCTTGCGGATCTCATCCGCCGACCGCTCCCCCGCCAGCGGCTCGCGCGGCTGCAGATGACGGCCCATCGCGAGGCCGCCGATCAGCACCGGCTCATAGCCAATATCGCGCACCAGATTGGAAGCCACGGCAATCGCCTGCGCATCATCACCCGCGATCGGCATGCCGACCTTGCCCGGCTCCTGCCAGGCCGCGCCCATGCGCGCCGCGCCAATCGCATTAAAGCCGCGCACGATGCGCGCCCCCGGCAACAGCTGCGCCGACATCAGCCCAGCGCCCACCTCGCGCGCCTTCACACCCAGCTCGCCATCGCGCTGCTCAAAGGGATTGCAGGTGTCGATGACCACCTTGCCCTTCAACAGATCGCCCAGGTCTTTACCCACCGACGGCAGCGCGTGATAAGGCACCGAGATCAGCAGCACATCACCAAAGGCCGCAGCCTCCTTGGACGTGCCCGCACGCGCACCATGACCCACCTTGGCAGCAAGCGCCTTGTCTTTTTCGAGATCGAGCGACGAAAACATCACCGTATGCCCGGACTTGGCCCAGGTGGTGCCCAGCGCGCTGCCGACATTGCCCGAACCGATGATACCGATCTTGAGCTTGGTGCCGGCGGTAACGGATTGGGCGAAGGTGGGGAGGCTGGCGAGGGCCAGCGTGGTGGCGGTTACTTGAAGAAAATTACGACGGTTCGATTTTAGGAAGTTGGTCATCACATTTCATCCTGAAAGTTGGCGATCAATACGCATAGCAAAAAATATTTGAACTATTTTAATAATTTGCCAAATTGGTTAACCGCACTCAGCCTAACACTTCCGCTCAACCAGCCCGCGTCCCGCGGCACACAGGGTATGTGACACACCCCCAAAAAGCCTGGCCGGCATTCGCTCCCTGCCGGGCAACCCGCTTGGTCATGCCACTACCGCACTTTGGGCAGACAGGCGTTGGCGACGCAGAAGCGCTGTCAGGCTTAACAACAGAAGCGCGACCCGTGTCTGATTGACTTGAAATCTCAGCAACAATTCTATCGCCAGCGATGATTTTGATTTCCCGCCCTTCAGCAAATTGCTTTGCCTCGCTAGTAAAGCCTCCTGAAGCCACGACAAATGCACCAGCAGCACCTTGCGCATTCATAACGCCAAAAAGTTCGCGAACAACAGCCACGCCGACCTGCTTTGACTTCCACTGCTTACACTGAACGAGGTAGCGATCCTTGCCGAGCACAGCGATCAAATCTACACCCCCATCCGCTCCGCCTCCGCCGATTTCCTGAACCACAAAACCTTTGCGGCGGAAATATTCTCCAACAAGCAATTCGAACTCCTGCCACGACACCTCTTCAAGTGCACTGCGCTGACCGGACTTAGCTACCTGGCCATGCAATTCTTTCCTTCTATTGGCTGCCAATACAGAAATGACTGCGCCCGCCAGAAATATGATGGGCAAAACATACTGAAACACACCAGCGACAGCTCGCGGAAGCGTTGCAATCAAATAGGAAGCAGTACGTCCGAGAGTAAGCGGCGGCACTGGCGTACCGGCATACCAGTGCAACAGCAGGTAAGTAAGGACCGCCAGCAAAACACTACACCACCAAGGTATCAACGAGGTAATTTCCAGCAACACGTCAAATAATTTTTCTTTTTTCCGAATATTAGCCATTAATTATTTCCCGCCAATTTGCGCAGTCAGTAACACACGGTTTCTATGAAACTCAAGAAACTTACGCTGCCCCTCTGAAAAATTACCCACATTTAATCGCTCATCTACAGGCACCCCCATGCGAGCAAGCGAAGGTCGGTGCGCCACAGGAGAAATCAGCAATTCACCATTATTCTCAAAAGAAATAAATCCGCGATCAAATAGATGATCAATACTCGGAGTCAACAAAAGTCCATTTTCCCCACTCAGCCTTTCAACCGCAGATTCACAATCACGCCATGGCTTGCAGTGACTCGCGCGCAAATGTTCCGGTTGATCTACTCGCGTTACACGGCAACGTCGCTCCAGTTGCTGCACGTTTCTCCGGAACTGCCCCTGCCCACGCCGAGCCAAGATCAATTGATGCTTCTCGGTCTCACTAATATCCGTACGCGAGGTAATTTCACCGCGCAAATGTTCTTCCCACTCGACTAGACCGTCTCCATATGCACCAACCGCCTCACCCAGCGAGGATATCCGTAGCAAATCTATTGCCTCGGGGCCAATCAACCCAGCGAGGGCCTCGATGAACGGTTGGGAAATTGAAGTGAGATACACCCCTTGCAAACCGCGCCCATCAGACTGCAAAGGTGCGTATTTCTGAGCCAGATGCGGCTGTAACGCCGGCATGTGATCAGCAGGCTTCAACTGATGGCGAAGCATGTGGAAATGAACGTCAACTTTCCAGCCAATCAAATCCCAATTGGGTCCGGCGGCACCGAACTCAGCGGGTTTGGGGCATTCATAGCAATGCGACTGGATGACGCCAATCGCTCGGATATAGGTACCTTCAAATGAGAGCACCAAATCACCTGGCGACACTTCCCGCATGAATTCGTAAAAAGGATTACGCCCACCATCCTTTTTAAGTTTCGGAGACCAAAGGTAGCCACCGGCTGTTTCCTGCCGAAAGGTTTGGTTCTGATTAACCCACCAATACCTCATTAAGTATATGTTTTATTTAGTTAATTAAAACGATACCGAACAGCAAGAGCCAGTACCGACCTAATAATTACCTTTACCGGGTATGACATGCCGCACTCCTCCGCGCGGACTCTCAACATCCCCTTTCCGCCTCGGTATCAGGTGTATGTGACAGTGAAAAATGGACTGTCCCGCAACCTCTCCGCAATTCATGCCAATATTGAATCCCTCAACAGAACCATCCTCCCCCGAAATGCTCGACCTCAATTCATCCAGCAACTGGTCACACGCATTGATCTCCGGACGACCAAGCTCAAAATACGTTTTTACGTGTCTTCTCGGCATGATCAATGAATGCAGTGGGGTAACGGCATAGGAGTCACGAATTGCATAAGCAAGGGCATTGGAAGTAATCACTCTTCCCTGAGGTATCTCGCAGAAAAGACAACCTGGCTCTCGACTCAAATACGATTTTCTCACTTCCCGAAAATCCGTATCATCTCTATCTTGCTTCATTGAGTTACAGCTGTAGCACAACGCCTGCAGATTACTGGGATCGTCAGTACCGCCGTGATTCCTAGGAAGGATATGGTCGACTTCCAAGGATCTCTCCTCGGCTGAGATGCCGCAAAGCTCACACCGGAATTTTGCAGCCTTCAATACCTCATACCGCAGCGTTCCCGATACATATCCTGAAGATAGTTTGCGATGCAAGAATATTTTTTCGCCTCGCCTGCCGATATATTCATCGAGACGCTGCTGGCATAAGTCGACTAACTCTTCGACTTGATCTTGCGTTAACTCCCTTGATAACAATAGAGAATAGTTTTTTCCATTTTTCTCGACGATGCCATGCCTGCGCAGAACCTTACCCACCATATTGTTGGTGATCTGCTCGTAGTACTCAATCTGAGCTTGGTCGTACTTGAGAATCGCCTTTGCAATCCTTGTAGCGCTACATGCGCCGCCATTTTTTAGGAGCGTCATCAGCATCACCGGCTGATATATATGCGACATGCGCATACGGCGAGAAATGAAATCTTTCAATTCCAGATAGTTCACAAGTCGCTCCGATTAACGCCCAAGACACCTCACTACTACTCACAATCGCTACCGCACCCTAAACACCAACTTCCCCCGCAAATGCCGCCCTTCACTCACCCGATGCGCAGCCTGCGCATCCGCCAGCGCATAGGTGGTGATCTGCGGCAGCTTCACCGCACCTGAGGTCACGAGTTGCACGATGCGGTCGAGGTGGGCGCGCTTGCGGCTGGCGTCGGGCTTGAGCGAGGCCATGTCCTCATAGGGCGGTGTCGGCGCCGGGCCGTTGATGAAAGCAGCGCGACCTCCCCGCTTCAGGACCTTGAAGGCGTTTTTCGCGACCTCACCCCCTACGGTGTCGAACACGGCGTCGCAGTCTTTCACCACCTGGGTGAAATCTTCCTTGTTGTAATCAATCACCTGATCGGCGCCGAGGCTTTTGACATAGTCGACGTTAGCTGCGCTGCAGGTGCTGATCACCCGCGCGCCGAGGTGTTTGGCCAGTTGCAATCCAAAGCTCGCCACACCGCCCGCCCCGCCCTGCACCAGCACGGTCTGGCCGGCTTTGACCTGCAGCGCGTTTTCAATCGAGACAATCGCCGTCAACCCGACCAGCCCCAGGGCTGCCGCTTCAACGTGGCTCCATGGCGCGGGCTTTTTGGTGACGATGGATGCGTTGATCGCCACCTTCCCGGCATAACAGCCTTCGTCGCTATGCACCGATACACCGAAAACTTCATCGCCCGATTTGAATTCCGTCACGCCGCGCCCGACGGCGCTGACCACCCCTGAGAAATCCCGCCCCGGGATGTGCGGAAACTTTTTGGTGGGGGCGTGGTAGCCCGAGCGGGTTTTCCAGTCGGCGCCGTTGACGCTGGCGGCGTGGATGTCCACCACGACCTGGCCCTCATAGGCCACAGGATCGGGCTGCTCGCCGTATTGCAGGACTTCGGGGCCTCCGTTTTGCATGAAGTAAACAGCTTTCATTTTCTTCTTTTTCCTGTCTGGCTTAACGGGCCCGTCTGATGCGGGCGATGTGTGTTTGTATCACAGGGGGCGCACTCTTTCCGATACTTGCGTGACGAGTTTCGGTTTGGCGGCACAGCCGGCGCATCCATTGATTTTTGTTGGGAAAAGACTATACTTTTTTCAACATGAAACCAGCCATTAAATCAAAGCAAGTTATTGAATCAAAGGCTTTTTCAGTAATTTGCGGCCATAGGGGGGGGTGGGTATTCACCCCGCGGGATCTCTCGCGCCTGGGCGATCCGCGTTCCGTGGGTATGGCGCTGACCCGGCTTTGCCGCAAAGGGGTGATTCGTCATCTGGCCCGCGGGCTTTACGACTACCCGATCGACCACCCGACCTTCGGCCGCATACCGCCTTCTGCGGACGCCGTGGCCCGGGCGCTGGCCAAGCGTGATGCCAGCCGCCTGCAGCCCACCGGGGCCTATGCCGCAAACATCCTGGGGTTGTCCGAGCAGGTGCCGACGCGCATCGTGTTTCTGACCGATGGCCCCTCGCGCCGGGTGAAATTCGGCAATCAGGAAATCGTTCTCAAGAAAACCACGCCGCGCAATATGGCCACCGCCGGCCGTAAAAGCGGCGACATCATCCAGGCGCTGCGCCATATCGGTCAGGACCACATCACTGACACCACACTGGCGATCCTGCGGCGGCAACTGACGCCAAAAGACCGCGCGCAACTGCTGAAAGATCTCCCCCACGCGCCGGGTTGGGTGGCCGATATCCTGCGCCGGCTCGCCGCCTGAGCCATGGACGCCTTTGCCCGCCTGCCTGCCGGCGAACGCCGCCTGGCCTGCATCGCGACCGCCGAGGCCCAAGGCCTGCAGGCCGCCAGCGTCGACAAGGATTTCTGGGTGTGCTGGACGCTGCGCGCGCTCTTCATGCTCCCCGCAGCCCGCCAGCGCATCACTTTCAAGGGCGGCACTTCGCTGTCCAAGGCCTGGGCGCTGGTCGATCGCTTTTCGGAGGACATCGACCTCGTCGTCGACAAGGACGCGCTGGGCTTTGCCGGGGATGCCGCTCCCGATCAGGCCGCCGGCAGCAACGAACGCCGCCGCCGTCTCGATCGGCTGATGGCCGCCTGTCGTGACTGGGTGCAGGGTGATTTGCAGCCCGCACTGGCCGCGGATATCGCCGCGCGCCTCGGCACCCGCGGGGGCTGGAAGCTCGAAGTGGACCCGGACATGGCCGACGGGCAATGCCTGCTGTTCCATTATCCCGGCGCCTTTCCCTCCGCTGAAGCCGGTTACCTGCGCCCTGTCGTCAAGATCGAACTCGGCGCGCGCTCCGACACCTGGCCCGCCGCGACGCGCCCGGTCATGCCGTACATCGCCGATGCGCTGCCGCAGGCCATCGCCGGGGCGCAGTTCCCGGTGACCGCACTCGCTGCCGAACGCACCTTCTGGGAAAAAGCCATGCTGCTGCACGAGGAAACGTTCCGCCCGGCCGACAAGCCGCGCAAGGAGCGCATGGCGCGGCATTACTACGATCTCTGGTGTCTGATCACCCGTGGCGTGGCGGAGAAAGCGATGGCGGATCACGCATTGTTCGAACGTGTTGCCGCTCATCGCGAAATTTTTTTCAGGCTGAGCTGGGTGGACTACAGCACCTTGCGCCCCGGAACATTACGGCTGACGCCGCCGCCGGAGCACCGCGATCAGTGGCGCCGCGATTACGACGAAATGGCCATCGCGATGTTCTATCGCGAACGCCCTGCCTTCGATGAAATCCTGCGCGTTGTCGGGCAGTTCGAGCGGCAATTCAATGCCGGGCCATAACCACTGATAATCACTGCTAACCGGGCAATCAAACCATGGGCCGAAAACTGATCGATACCAATCCCTACCTGCGCGATCCGGTGCAGCGCGAGCGCTCGGTATTCAAATCCGTTGCCAGTTCATCCGCCATCGAAGGCATTCGTGCGCCGTTTCGTGATTTGGCTGCTGCAACTGTCACTTCCCGCAAGCCCAGAAAATCCGACAAACCTCGCACTAAGCGTTAGCATCCGTCTTTTCGCAGCGATAACAAAATCAGGAGAAACTGATGTTCACCCGCATCCTCAGCACCAGCCTCGCCGCACTCGCACTGGCCGCGCCGGCCATCGCCGCGGCGCAGTCTGCCAATTACCCCACCCGCCCGGTGCGGCTGATCGTCGGCTTCGGGCCCGGGGCGCCGGATACGGTGGCGCGGCTGGTGGCGGCGCAGGTGTCCACGCAGATCGGGCAGCAGCTGGTGGTGGACAACCGCCCCGGCGCCAACGGCATCATCGGTGCTGATCTGGTGGCGAAGAGTGCGCCGGATGGTTACACGCTGCTACTGACATCGGCCTCGTTCGCGACCAATCCCTTTACCCAGAAAAAACTCCCCTACGATGTGCGCCGGGATTTCACGCCGGTGACCAACGTCGCCTCGGGCGGCGGTTATTTCCTGACGGTGCATCCCAAGGTGCCGGCAAACACGGTGCAGGAGCTGATCGCGCTGGGCAAGAATCCGGCCTCCAAGCTCGCCTTCGGTTCGGCCGGCCCCGGCAATACGCTGCATCTGGCAGGTGAACTCTTCAACGCCCGCACCGGCACGCGCATGGTGCATGTGCCGTACAAGGGCGCGGGCCCGGCGATGACGGCGCTGGTGTCCGGTGAAATCCAGGTGATGTTCGTGACCACGCCGCTGGGTATGCCGCACATCGAAGCCAAACGCATCCGCCCGCTGGCCTACACCGGCCCCAAGCGCGCACCCTTCATGCCCGAAGTGCCGACCATCGCCGAAGCCGGCGCACCGGGCGCCACCATGGACAACATGAGCTGGTACGGCGTCTTCGGCCCGGCGAAGCTGCCCGCCAAGATCACCACGCAGTTGCACAAGGAGTTTGCTGCCGCACTGAAGCTGCCGGTGATCATCGAGCGCCTGGATAACCTGCGCCTCGTGCCGGTTGGCGATTCACCGAAGGAGTTTGCGGGGTTTATGGAAGGCGAGTTGAAGCGCTTTGCGGAGATGGTGAAGCTGTCGGGGTATCAGCCGGAGTAGGACTGCGGGCGCTCTTTACCACCCTTTACCGTCAGGCGGCCCGTTTGAATGTGATCCGGGGCTTGAGTCCCACCGCCGCCGCCATATCCACCAGCATGTCGAGCGAGAACAGTTCGATACGCCCCCTTACCAGATCGGATACACGCGGCTGGGTGACGCCAAGCTGCGCAGCGGCATCCCGTTGCGTCCAGCTGGAGCGGCGGATGTGCTCAGCCAGTTCGATCATCAGCTCGGAACGCGCGCGCATACTGGCGGCGGACTGTGGAGTCGCTTCAATCGCATCCCACACACTTTCGTAACGTTTGGCTTTCATCGCATGCCTTTCACTAATTCACGGTATCGCTGCTGACCGATATCGATATCCGACCGGCTTGTCCTGGCGCTTTTTTTCTGGAAACAATGCAGCACATACACAGCCTGCTCAAACTGCGCGACATATAAAACCCGAAATGCCCCCTGCCGCATCCCGCACCCTGATCTCACGAACCCCGGAACCCACGGTCGCCATCGGCTTCCAGCTGTCGGGCTCAAGGCCTCGCTGCACACGATCCAGTTGCAGCCCGGCCATGCGTCGGGCTGATTGCGGAAACGCCTTTAGCGCATCGAGCGAACTGCCCAGAAACGATACCGGTTTCATGTTGAAGATTATATATAAAAACTTGTATTATCGAAGCAAGCCCCAAACCCGGCACTCAATAAACCGCATAAAAGCCAGTTGAAGCAGGTTGCAGAAATGGTGAAACTATTGGGGTATGAGCCGGAGTAAGTGGTCAGGACGGCGGGCGATATTGCGCTCACCACCACTCCAACATCGCATCATCATGACAATCAATTCCGCACAACCCGCTGAACCGGCGCCGCTGACGGTGTTCTACGACGGCGCCTGCCCCTTGTGCCGGCGCGAGATCGCCTTTTATCAGCGGCTCGACCGCGCACAGCGCCTGGTCTGGCGTGATGTGGCGAAGACTGTGGAATGCCCGGACGGTTACTGTCAGGCCGATCTGCTGGCGCGCTTTCATGTGCGCACTGCCGAGGGCCGCATGGAGAGTGGCGCACGCGCCTTTGCCATATTATGGATGGAACTGCCCGCACCCTGGCCGTGGTTCGGGCGCATCGCGCAATGGCCGGGCATCGGGTGGCTGCTCGAACGGGCTTACCGGCTGTTCCTGCCGCTGCGCCCGCTGTTCCGGCGGTGGGCATGAATACCACTTCGCGCAGGCGCAGGCCCGCACTGGCGCTGCTCGTGGGTTTTTTTGAAGCGGCGCCGAAACGTCCGGAGACCGTTAAACTTGCCGGTCATCAGCCATAGTCAGTTGTAGTCCGTTCTGCGCGATTGCGGCTGAATACGAATTCAATCATCGGAAGGCATCGTCATGAAACGCTGGTTACCGTTTTTATTGATGGGCGTGTGCGCCGTAGCGTCCGCCCAGGATCTACGCGAGGCGCCGCCGTCCGGGCAGTTCTGCCGCGGCAAGGATCGCGTCGAATACACCATCACCGCCGGTGATGTGGAACTCAAGCACGGCAAAAAAACCTATGCCGGGCCGACGGCCTATTCCTATTTCGGCCGCGAGAAGCCGCCGAAGGGTTTTGTGGTCGGTTTCGTGCTGGGCAAGCCCGGCGATGACGCCCTGCTGTTTGACAACCGCCTGCAATGGCACGGCAACGCCTGGAAACCCTGCCCGGCGCCGAAGAACTAGCTCCGCTCGGGCGGTAAAGTCATGCACAGATTGAAAATGGCAACACCCGGATAAGCATTATTTACTGAGAATTTCCACTGGTGTTACCATAGTGTTATCTTCTATATCGCCGCATCCGGGAGCACCACATGACTGCATCGACCACCCTGAAATTACCGGAAAAACTCAAAACCCGGATCGCCCGCATCGCAAAAGCATCGGGTAAATCACCGCACGGGGTAATGGTCGAAGCGATTGAGCGCGAAGTGGAACGCACAGAACGCCACCGCCAGTTCGTCAAGGATGCTCTCGCGGCAGACAAATCCATCGACGCAGGAGCCGATGTGTATGCAGCCGACGATGTTCACTCCTGGTTACATCGACTGGCTGGCGATGCCAATGCGGAACGTGCAAAACCTTGGCGCAAATAATCTATTCCGGACGGGCGCTGGATGATCTTGAACGCCTGTTTCGCTTCATCGCAGAACACGACGCCGGCATCTCCGCAGACTCCTCTGCCGCAATCACGGGCGCCATCGGCATGCTGGCTGCGCATCCTCTAGCCGGGCGCCGTGTCGAGGGCGAGCTGCGCGAACTGGTCATCTCTTACGGAAAAACCGGCTTCGTGGCGCTGTACCGCTTCCTTCCGGTAGCCGATCAGGTGCGCGTGTTGACGCTGCGCCATCAACGCGAACTGGATTACCCGGATTGAAGCCTCTTCAATCCGGCTGTTGCTGACACCGCGAACGAAAAGCCGACGGAAGTTTCAGCTGTAAAACGTAAAAAAGGTGTGCCATGAAAATCCGGATCCTGCTGTCGCTGTTTGTCACCCTGCTGGCAGCCTGCCAGACCACCACCTATGAATTCGTCGTGCCCGCCTCCGATGCCGGCAAGATGTGTGTGACGCAATGCGCGGGCATCCGCGAGCAGTGCCGCGGCAATGAGATGCGGCGCGCACAAAGCGACAAGGCTTTCTGCGAGCGCAACGCCGAATCCGGCTACCGCGCCTGCCTCGCCACGGCAGCGTCGAACAAAACCGATCCCGGCAAATGCCATCGCCAGAGCTGTTATGCCTCGGAGAACCACTACCGCTGCGAATCCGAATACCAGCAGTGTTTTGTGAATTGCGGCGGGCAGGTCATCCCGCACACGACAAAATAATAATTAATTCAAAGACTTGGCGACATGAGTCACTCCGACCTGCACTACCTCTCGATTGCTGAAGCCGCGCAACTGATCCGGTCCGGCAAACTCTCACCGGTGGAGCTGACGCAGGCGCTGCTGTCGCGCATCGGCCAGCTCGATCACCGGGTGCAGGCCTTCATCACGCTGACGGCCGATCGCGCGCTTGCTGCTGCGCGCAGCGCCGAAGCGGAAATCCAGCGCGGGCACTATCGAGGTCCGCTGCACGGCATCCCCTTCGGTCTGAAAGACATCTACAACACCGCAGGCCTGCTCACATCGGGCGGTTCAGCGGTGGCTGCGAACAATGTGCCGACCGAAGACGCCACCGCCACGCGTAAGCTGCTGGAAGCCGGCGCGATTCTGCTCGGCAAGCTGCAGACGCATGAATTCGCGCACGGCGGGCCGTCGTTTGATCTGCCGTGGCCGCCGTCACGCAACCCCTGGGATCTGTCGCGCTTTACCGGCGGTTCATCGAGCGGCTCCGGTGCGGCGCTGGCGGCGGGCTTCATGCCGGCGGCGATGGGTTCTGATACCGGCGGTTCGATCCGCGGGCCGGCGTCGTTCTGCGGTATCACCGGGCTGATGCCGACCTACGGGCTGGTCAGCCGCGCCGGCGTGATCCCCAATTCCTTCACCTTCGATCACTGCGGGCCGATGGCGCGCAGCGCCGAAGACTGCGCGATCCTGTTGCAGGCGGTGGCCGGCTACGACGCCGCCGATCACGGCAGCATCCGCTATCCGGCAGTGGATTTCCGTGCCGCGCTGAACCAGCCGGTGCGCGGCCTGCGCGTCGGTGTGTTGCGCCATTACTGGGAAGAAGACATCCCGGCGGTTCCGGAACATGCGCGGGCGTTGGAAGAAGCGGTGAAAGTGTTTGAATCACTGGGCGCGACGGTCAACCCCTGCCGCATCCGCCCGGTGCAGGACGGCTTTGACATCAAAGTGGTGATCGCCGAGAGCGAGATTTTTTCGATCCACCAGGAAAACCTGATCCGCAGCCCGGAGAAATTCGGCCGCGATTTCCTCGGCCGCGCGCTGCCGGCCTGCCTGTTTCAGTCATCCGATTACGTGCAGGCGCTGCGTGAGCACCGGCGCTATCTCGCGGACATGCGCCCGGTGTTCGAGCAATTTGATGTCTTGCTCGCCAGCGGTTTCGGTCCGGCGCCGCGCTTTGAGGATTACCGCTCGGAGAATTTCTGGCTGAAGAGCAATGTCTGCACACCCGCCAACACCGGCCGCACGCCGGCGCTGGCGCTGCCCTGCGGTTACACCGGCAGCGGTCTGCCGCTGGGCATGCAACTGATCGGCCGGCCCGGTGACGATGCCCGCGTATTGCAGGCGGGCCATGCTTTCCAGCAGGCCACCGACTGGCATCGGCGCCGTGCGCCGCTCACTGATGGCGACGCCCTGCCCGCGCCGGATCTGCAGGGCAATGAACCCAAGCGCTCCACACTCAGCGCCGCGATGCAGTCACATGTCGAGCAGATGGCGCAGCAGGCAGGCCTCAAGCTTAACGAGCGGCAGATGATGATCCTGCTGGAGAACGCGCCGCATGCGCTGGCGATGGCCGCGCGGATGCGCAAGCCGCGTGACCGCATGGAGCAGCCGTCGCTGGTGTTCCGTTTCGATTAAGCGATTGCGGAGCGCTCAGCGAGTAGCAAGCACGGCCTCGGCCCAGGCCGCATCGCGATAAAGCCCGATGTCATTGCCGCAGGCGGCCACGAGTTGCACACCGATGGGCAGACCTGCCGGCCCGCTGCCGCAGGGCAGCGTCATGCAAGGCATCTGCAACAGGGTCCACATCAGACCGAAGGTGGGCTCGCCGGTACCGGCGATATCCGGGGCTTCGCTGGGTGCGCTCGGCGCCATCAGCAGGTCATGACCGGACATCGCATCGTCCATCCAGCGCTGGCAGCGTTTCATCAGCGCAACAGCGGCTTCATAGGTCTGCCGCGTCACCTTTCCGCCAACGGCGATGCGTTGAGTCAGGCTGGCGGAGATCAATTGCGGATGACGGATGCGTTCGTGGCTGAGTGCGCGGAAAAACTCATAGGCGCTGAGACGGATCTGCACGTCATTGAGTTCTGCGAACTCCGGCGGCAGTTCCATTTCAACCACCGTTGCACCTGCTTTGCGAAATTGCTCGGCGCATTGCAACAGTGACTGCTGCACCGGCGGCGAGGCTTCGCTCCACCACGGCGTGCGGCACAGGCCGATGCGCGGCGCCTTGCCGCCTTTGAAAGATTGCGGACCGACAGGAAGGCCAGATAACAGCGCCGCGAGCATGCCGGCATCGGTGACGGTGCGCGACAGGATGCCGATGGTATCGAGTGATTCCGCGAGAAACTTCATGCCTGCGCGATTGATCAGGCCGAAGCCGGGTTTGTAACCGACGACGCCGCAATAGGCCGCGGGCCGGATGACCGAAGAGGATGTCTGGGTGCCCAGCGCCAGCGGCACCATGTAATCCGCGACTGCAGCGCCGGAACCGCTCGATGAACCGCCCGGCGTTTGTGTCAGGCGATGCGGGTTGCGGGTTTTGTTGGGATGGCGTGTCGCGAATTCCGTGGATACGGTCTTGCCGAGGATGACTCCGCCGAGTTCACGGATCTGCGCAACACAGGCAGCATCGGCCACGGGCTGATGGCCCTGATAAATCGGCGAGCCGTAACAGGTGGGCATGTCGCAGGTGTCGATGACATCCTTGATGCCGACCGGAATGCCGTGCAGCCAGGAGCGTTTTGGTTCGCGGTCGCGCGCCCTCGCCTGGGCCAACGCCTGTTCGGGATCAATCCATGCCCAGGCCTGCACATCCGCTTCACGTTGCGCAATACGCTCGAGGCAGGCCGAGACCAGCGCCTCCGAAGTCAGCGTGCCGGCATGAATGGCGGCGCTGGCTTCTGCGGCGGACAGCAGGGCATGCCCGGTTTGCGGGGGAATCAGGTCTGAGGCGCCGGGCATGGGGTTCTTCGACAGGGGTTCATTTACCCTCGATCATTCGCCGGTGATGTTTGCAGTCTTGATGACCTTGGCCCATTTTTCCTGCTCGGCGGCCATGATCTTCGCGAATTCGGCGGTCGACATTTTGGTGATGTCTACGCCCTGTTCATTGAGACGCTTGATGGTGTCGGCGTTGTCGAGCGCGGCACCTACACCGCCATGCATTGCAGAGATGATCGCCGGCGGTGTGGCTTTGGGCGCGAACACGCCGAACCAGATCTGCGATTGATAGCCGGGCACTCCGGATTCGCTGATTGTCGGCAGGCCCGGCAATGAGGGATGGGGCTTGGGGCCGCCCACGGCAATGGCCTTCAAACGCTTGGCACGGACCTGACCGATCACGGTCGGAATCGAGCCGAGTTGCAGTTGCGTGTTGCCGGCCGCGGTATCGGCAATGGCGGGACCGCCGCCCTTGAACGGGACGTGCGTCATGTTGACTCCGGCCATCAGTTTGAACAGTTCGGTGCTCATGTGCGGGAAGCCGCCCACGCCGGAGGACGAATACAGCATTTCGCCGGGGCGCTTTTTGGCCAGCGTGATGAGGTCTTTCACGGTGTTCACCGGCAGGTGCGGATGGATGACCAGCGCGCTGTCGGAGAAGCCGATCATCGCGACCGAGGCGAAGGAATTGACGAGGTCGATGTTCGAGCCTTTGTTGATCAGGAAGCCGTAGCCGGTTGAAGTCAGCAGGAAGGTGGAGCCATCGGGCGGTTGCTGCGAGGTGAACTGCATGCCGACGATGGCGCCGGCGCCGGCGCGGTTCTCGACGATGAACTGCTGGCCGAGGCGCTTGGTCAGGTCGACGGCGAGTATGCGCGTGACGATGTCGGTACTGCCGCCGGGTGCCCACGGCACAATGATGCGCACGGGCCGCTCGGGCCATGCCGCATTCGCGGTGTTGATGGTGGTGAATACGGCTGCCGCCGCAACAAACACTGCACCCGCCAAGCTGCCTTTAGCCACTGCTTTCATGAAGCCTCCGATTTTTTCAGGATTGCAATGGCACGCCGTTGAATGCGGCCACCGTTTTCAACCTGCCTCCCCGTTGCAAGAATCAGACCTGCCAGACCCTGTTACCGTATTTTTTCTGCTTTTGCGGATTATGCCCTGTTTTTCGGGGTGCGTTCAGACCGGCAGCACCGGATGTTTTGCCGTCCATGCCGTCGCCGCCTCGTAAGCCGCACCAACCCGGTACACCGTCGCCTCATTGTAGGGCGCGCCGACGATCTGGATACCCAAGGGCAGGCCCTCTTTGCTGAAGCCGGCCGGCACTGCAATGGCCGGACTGCCGGTGACATTGAACGGGGCACGCGCCTGACGACTATAGATGAATTCGCAGGCTTCTTGGTCATCGATGCGACAAGCCGGATCATGCGCACTCGCAGTGACGATGACATCGACGTCGTTGAACAGCGCATGGAAGTCGGCGGTGAATTTGCTGCGCATGCGCAGCGCGTTGATGTAATCACTGGCGCTGTACATCGCGCCATAGAGGAAGCGCTGGCGTGTGATGTCGCCGTAATCCTGCGGCCGTTCGCGCAACCATTTCTGGTGGATGGCGTAGGACTCCGAGCCCATGATGATGCGGTTGCAGGCCTGGAACTGGCTGAGCGGAACAGTTTTGACCTCGGTCACCTGCGCGCCGAGTTCCTGCATTTTCAGCACTGCGGCATCAACGGCGGCAGCCATCTGCGGGTCGGCCTTGATGTCATCGTGATAAAAATGCTTGAGCCATCCGATGCGTACACCTTTCAGCCCTTTTTTGGTCAAAGCGGTGAAATCAACACCGGGCCGCGCGACGCTGCCGGGGTCGAGGCCGTCATGTCCTGCCAGCACATTGAGCACGGTCGCGTTGTCATGGACAGTACGCGTCAGCGGTCCTACATGGTCGAGCGAAAACGCCAGCGGAAATACGCCGCGGCGACTGACCAGCCCGTAGGTCGGCTTGATGCCAGTGACGCCACACATGGTTGAAGGGTTGCGCACGGAACCACCGGTATCGGTGCCGATGGCAAAGGGCACGAAGCCTGCCGCAGTGGCAACGCCGGAACCGCTGGATGAGCCGCCGCAGAAGTAGTCGCGATTCCACGGGTTGCGCGCCGGGGGCCACGGTAAATCAAAACACGGCCCGCCGATGGCGAATTCGTGGGTCGAGAGTTTGCCCATGAAAACGGCGCCGGAGGCGCGCAGCCGCTGGGTCACGAAAGCATCGGCCGTGGCGATGTTGTCTTTGAGGATCGCGGAGTGCGCGGTGGTCGGCAATCCGGCGTAATCGATGATGTCTTTGAGGCCATAAGGCACGCCATGCAGCGGGCCGCGCCAGTTGCCGGCGCTGATCTCGGCTTCGGCACGCCGCGCGTCGCTGAGTGCGATCTCCGGCATGAAACGCAGGAAGGCATTGAACTGGCCGTCGTGGCGCTCCACCCGCGCAATCAGCGCCTGCGTCCATTCAAGCGGCGAGAGTTTTTTTGCGCGGATCAGCGCAGAGGCTTCTTCAATCGACAGATAGGCGAGGTCAGTCACAGCGATTGCCCCGTAGCCGGAAGACGAAACACCAGCGCCGGTTCGTCGGCGGGCGTCAGACTGGAAATGTCCAGCGCGCCACGCCGCATGTCGGCAACACGCGCTGCATTGAGCAGCTTGACCAGATCCTGATCGGACAATTTGCGCAGGCCCAACTGGCCGGCGAGCCTGCGCGCCTCAAGCGCGTCTTCTGCGGAAAGCTTTTCCATTGACCTGCCTTTGATCGTTTGTGGAACGGCCCGGTAAAGTATTTCGGACCACAGTTAATATACCAAGCAAGCATACCGGGCAAAAATACCGTGTAAGAATACCCCGCTGCGCCAGCGACTGCACAATGGTATCGCGCATTCTGGACGCGAATGCAGGTGTATTGAAGCAACACTGCATATTGAGCGGCGACATGTGTGGCTTCGCATATGATCACTCGTGCGAGAATTCACGGGTCAGCAAACCGTACGTCCATTCACGACAAGCGTTTATTCCAAATGATCAATCAGGGAGTTTCTGCATGAACGGAAAAATCCGTCGCGTCATCACCGGCCACGACAAAAACGGCAAGGCCATCGTCATCGAAGATGGTCTCGCGCCCGCGGTGCGCACCAACCCGCTGCGTCCCGGCCACATCTCGGTGGACATGTGGAAGACGGCGGCAACGCCGCACATCCTGCACGCAACCGAGCCGGACCCGACGGGCGGCCCGAAACAGATTCATCCACTGCCGGGCGGCACGGTGTTTCGCATCAGCGAGATCGCACCGGAGACCGAAGCCATCCGCAACATCAGCCCCGAGCAATCAAAAGCGGTGTTTGAAGCCATGGGCAATAAAAACGCCACCACTGCGGGCACTGAAAAAGGCCGTCACCCCTTTATGCACCGCACGCAAACCATTGATTATGCAGTGGTTTTAAAGGGCGAGATCACCATGCTGCTGGATGATCAGGATGTTGTGCTGAAGGAGGGCGATGTCGTCATCCAGCGCGGCACCAACCACGCCTGGAGCAATCGCTCGGACAAACCGGCGCTGATGCTTTATGTGCTGATCGACGGCCGGTTTGATGAGGAACTGCAGGGGCACTTCGGTTCCGGCGGACACTGACACGCAGAACTGCGGCTAGAGGGTGATCACCTTGGCGGCGCGTTGTTGCGCCAGCATGATGTCACCCATGCCGCCGATGACGCCGACGCGCAACTGCTCGACGAGATTGAAATATTTAAGGCAGGTCATGCACACCACAAGGCTGACGCCGCCCGCTTCCAGTGTCTTGAGCGAATCAATTACAGGAGAACCTTCGACCGTCAGCTTGACGCCTTCACCGTAGAAGCAGATCGCATAGGGCTTGAGCTTGTTATCGATCAGCAGTTTGAGATAGGTGGTGATCAGCGTTTTCTGCAGGTCTGCCGGCGCCACCCCCATGCCTTCGCGGTTGATCAGGATGACGGTGTCCTGCATTGCGATCAGTTTACGCCCTGCACGCCTGCTTCCCGCAGCACCTTGGCCATGCGCTGGCTTTCCTGTTTGAGAAAATCGCGGAATTCTTCCGGCGTAGACATCGCCGGCTCAACGCCAACCTTGATCAGGCGCTCACGCATGTCGGGCGCATTGACGGTGCGCGCAAACTCCTTGTGCAGCCTGGCGACAACATGCTTCGGCGCTTTCAGAGGCATCAGCGCACCGTACCAGCCCGGGAAGGCATATCCGGGCAGCGCTTTTGCGATCGGGACATAACCCGGCGCAAGTGCGGTCGGTTCTTTCGTCGTTACGCCCAGTACGCGCAGTTTGCCGTTATTGAGGAAGGGCTGCATCGCGGCAACCGGCGGGCAGGAGAGCTGGATTTCACCGGTCATCAGGTCGGTGATCGCCATCGCCGAACCCTTATACGGCACATGCGTCATTTTCAGTCCGGCCATGCTCTGAAAGAGTTCGATGCAGATGTGGAGGGAACCGCCGGTGCCGCTGGACCCAAACAGCAGCTTGCCCGGACGAGCCTTGGCATAGGCAATCAGTTCTTCCGTCGATTTCACCGGGATACTGCCGCTGGCAACAATCATGAATGGCGTGTTGGCGAGGAGCCCGATGGGTTCGAATTCCTTTTCGAGCAGCATTTTGTTATGAATCGTGCTGCTCAGATGCTGGGTCAGTGTCGCGATCCAGATCGTGTAGCCGTCGGGTGCCGACTTGGACACGATTTCAGCGCCGATCAGCCCTGCTGCACCGGCACGGTTATCGACCACCACCGGCTGACCGATATTTTCGGAAAGGCGTGTGCTTAACACGCGTGAAACAACATCCGATCCCGATCCCGCCGCAGAACCCAGAACCAGGCGTATCGGCCTGACTGGATAAGCGTCGGCCGCAAGCACGCTTGATCCGATTGCACTGACAATGATTCCAGCCAGAATCATTCCGATTGAAAGGGTACGGCTTGCGCGGGCATCCAACATGAAACCTCCTCCGGAAACACGGTTGAACAGGGGGCGCCGCCGCGGTGTTTTTATTGTCGGCGGCGCCGTAAATGCGGTCGGGACTCAGCCTTTGGCAGCTTTCGCAAACTCCGTCAGCACCTGCGAAAAACGTTCCGGCTCATCGAGCATCGGGAAATGTCCGGAATTGTCCATCACCGTCACCGGCATTTTCGGTGCCAATTTGGGCAGGCGGTCGCGCATGCCGATGGTCGGGCCTTTGGCGCCATAGAGAATCATCGCCGGGCGCGTGATCGAGGACACCGCTTCCTGAATGTCGTAGTTCCGCATCGCCCACATCACGCTCATCATCAGTTTGGCGCCGGCCTTGTTGCGGTCGATGTTCCAGCGCGTCACAAAGGCATCGTCAACTTGTGCGACCCGCTGTTTGATTTCTGCGGCGTCCTGCATCGGGATGCCGAAATTACCTTCGGTATGCCCCCAGCGCGCACCCCACTCGTCATAGGTGCGTAACGGCGTCTCGACGATGACGGCAGACAGCGTCTTGCTGGCAAACCTTTTGGCAAAACAGGCGGTGATGGTACCGCCGCAAGAGGTGCCGGAAACATGAGCCGCCGGGATGCCCAGCGTATCCATGAAATGCGCGAGGGCGTCGCAATAGTCTTCGATGGAGTAGTGGCGACCGAGCGGGTCGGCGTCACCGTGACCCGGCATGTCCCAGGCGATGACCCGGAAGTTTTTCGCCAGAAGGTCGATGACCTTGCCGAACTGGTATGCCGAACCGCCATTGGTGTGGATCAGCACCATCGGCTCCCCGCTGCCAGATTCCAGATAATGCATGCGACCGTGTCCTGCTGTAACGACAAAACCTTCCTTCCAGTTTGCTGCTGTCTGACCTGCCATGACGCCTCCAGCCTGATTTGAGTTTCTAGGTTATTTGTTCCCGATGCGATGCATCAGGCCACAGCCTTGTTGCTTGGCGCAGACTTGCGGATCTTCACCTGCGGCACGATCTTGTGCATGAAGGTTTCCAGAGAGTCGCGGGTTGCCGTGGCGTTGGTGAGCATCACGTATTCGACGCCCCCGTCGGCGAGCTTCTGCAGCCGTTCGGCGATTTCGTCCGGCGTGCCGATCAGCGCGGCGTCGTCATTGGCGATATCAACATCGGCAAAGGTTCCGGGATTGGCGGCGCCGGGGCGTTTGGCGAGATCGCCGATTTTCTTGATGGTTTCACGGCGCCGGTCGTAGGCCTTCTGTCGTTCCGATTCATTCTTGATGATGTGCAATGCACGCGTCACGCCGCACTTGCCGGCATCGCGAGCAAAGCCGTGTTTCTCCTGCGCATCGAGGTAGGTGTTGACGCGTGTGATGATCTCGCTGACTGAAGCCAGTTGATCCAGCAGCAGGCCGTGACCCTGGCTCGCAACGTATTCGATGCCCTGCGGGGTTCCGCCGGCCATCCACACCGGCGGATGCGGTTGCTGCACCGGGGCCGGTTCCACAACAATGTTTTCGAAGTTCCAATATTTGCCGTGATGTGAGAAACGCTCCTTGCTGGTCAACGACTTCATCAGCAGCTGGAAACATTCAAGATAGCGCTCCTGCGCCTCGCTCATCGGAATGCAAAAGCGCTCGAATTCGTCCTTGCGGTAGCCGCGCCCCACGCCCATCTCATAACGGCCATTGGACAGCACATCCAGGGCCGCCACCTGTTCGGCCAGAAGGACCGGGTTATGCCAGGGCAGCACGATCACTGCCGATCCGAGGCGGATGCGCGAAGTGCGGGCAGCCAGGTAGGTCAGCAAGGCCAGAGATGCGGAAAGCTGGCCCACGCCGGTGAAGTGGTGCTCGACCATGAAGGCGCTTTCGAATCCGAGATCCTCGGCGTCGATCACATACTGGATGAAATCCTGATAGGCATAGCTGTCGCCCAGCGGATTGCCTTTGCCGATTTTCCCGCCACCGAATATTCCGAACTTCATATCCGCTCCTTTGCGTGTTGTCTTGCCGATGGTCAAACCATGAACTTGATGTCTGCTGCCTTTTCAATCTGCATGTCAGTCAGGGCAATAACTTCCTCTGCAGTGAATCCCGGCGCCACTTCCTGCAGAATGACTCTTCCGTCCTGCCACTTGAGGACCGCGAGATCGGTGACGACGTAATTGACGCAGCCGCGACCGGTCAGAGGGAAGCGGCATTTTTTCTTCAGCTTGGGACGGCCCTTGCTGTCGCAGTGCTCCATCACGATGATCAACTCGGAGCGACCGGAGATCAGATCCATCGCGCCGCCGATTCCGCCGAGTTTTTCGTTTTGCGTACTCCAGTTGGCAACGCTGCCTTCCTGATCCACCTCATACGCACCCAGCACCACGGTGTCGATGCGTCCGCCGCGCGCCATTTCAAACGAAGTCACCGAATCGAAGAAAGACGCACCGGGTTTCAGTTCGATGTACTGGCCGCTGGCATTGTAATGATCCGGATCAACAGCATCACCCGTCACCATCTTGCCGTAACCGAGCACGCCGTTTTCAGCGTGTAACACGATATCGCGGCCATCCAGGTTGTTTGAAATCATCGTCGGAATGCCGGTGCCGAGGTTGACATAGGTGCCTTCGCGCAACAGGCCGGCGGCGCGTTTGGCGATGCCGGCGCGGGTCAGTGCCGGTTTGCCGTTGTAAATCTTTGCAGTGTCTGCGGGACGGCGCTTGGATTGCGGCACCTGCTTGGCATCAAACGGTCGCGTGGTCTTGACGATACGTGACACAAAAATACCCGGCAATGTCACCGAATCCGGCGGCAGTTCGCCGACCTCGACGATCTCGTCGACCTCGACCACCGTGATGCGCGCCGCCTTGGCAAATGCAGGACTCAGGTTCTGGCTGCCGCCGCGGAACTGCACATTGCCCGAACGGTCGGCCCGATGGGCCCGGATGAAGGCGTAATCGACCTGGATTGCAGTTTCAAGAACGTACTGCCGGCCATCAAACTCGCGTGTTTCACGGCCAGTGGCCAGATCAGTCCCGACGCTCGCTGCGGCGTAGAACGCGGGGATGCCGGCGCCACCGGCACGACAGCGCTCGACAAGGATGCCCTGCGGCACCAATTCGACTTCAATCTCGCCGCTGACGATCTGCTCTTCGGTCGCGGTTGGCATGCCCGGACGCACCGAAAACGCGGCAATCAGCTTGCGCACCTGTTTATTCTCGGCCAGCACCTGTCCTCGCAGTTCGCCAGGCGCACCCATCGAGTTACAGACCAGACACAAGTCCTTTGCGCCCTTGTCACGCAAAGCGGTGATCAGGCCAAGCGCAAAACGGTGGCCGACACTGAAACCGCCCAGTGCCACGGTTGCGCCGTCCTTGAGGTCGGCAATAGCTTCTTCTGCGGAGGAAAATACTTTGTTCATGATATTGATGATTTGTCCGTTAGATACTTCAAGGGTTGCAGCGCGCAGAGACTGCATACGCGCGATTCAAGCAGTCAGATTGCTTGCCCTCCTCCAAGGGGTAACTGTCAGGATGCGCCTGCCGCTAAAGCTTTTATTCAATGCAACGGCTCACGATGCAGGGCCGCAGCAATTTTAGTGTTTACGGTTGGCGGGTTAAACAATCCGATCGCGAAACAGTATTAACTTTTTGTTGAAAATACAAGGATTGTCCATATTGCCGCATTGTGGGCTTGTCGAACACCGCAACGGGGATAATGTTGCAGCACATCAATAGGGCAAACGTGTGTCGTGCAGCCAGGTTGCGGTCTTGGCAGACTCCCGCGATGCGACAAGTCCGCTATCGCGATGCTCAGAAACCGTAGAGCTTCGCCGGATTCTCGACGAGAATCTTCCGCCGCACGGAGTCGCTGCCTGCCCATTCATTGACCAGGTCGAGCAGCACCGCATCGTCGGGTAGATTGTTCTTTAATGAGGGGTGCGGCCAGTTGGTCGCATACAGCATGCGCTCGGGCGCGGCGCGAATCAGTTCCATCGCCGTTGCGCCGGCATCCTCGTAGCGCGGTGCACCGGTTTTGGAACCGTGATAAGGCGCCGAGAGCTTTACCCAGCAACGGCCGCCGTCGACCAGATTGCGCATGACCTTCCACGCCGGATCATCCGCGGCCACCGGCTGCATGAACCGGCCGATGTGGTCGATGACAATATCGCAGGGCAAGGCCTTGAGCATCGCCTCGCGGCCGGCGAGTTCACGGCCATCCATCTGCAACTGTACATGCCAGCCATGCGGGGCGACGCGCGCGGCCATTTCATTGAGGGTTTCCCAGCTCACGCCGCCATAAGGCAACAGGTGGTAGCGAATACCCCGGATACCGGCAGCCGTGAGGCGCGCGATTTCAGAATCACTGTCGCCGGGCTGCACGATCGCCACGCCGCGAGTCTGATGGCCGGCATCGGCCAGCGCCTTCATCGCTTCGAGCGTGCAGCGGTTATCGTTGCCGTAGGCCGCGGGCTGGACGATGACGGTGCGGGTGATGCCCAGGCGCGCGCGCAGCTTGCGGTATTCCGCGGTGGTTCCCGGAATCGACGGCAGATTGGTTCCGGGACGCTGGGTATAACCCGGCTCGAAGATGTGCATGTGGGTGTCGCAGGTGCCAACAGGCGACGGCAAGCGGGAGCGTGTGTCGGTCATGGGGAGCGGTTGTCAGAGTGAAGTGTTTTTGTGGCCGGTGGCCTTGCCGGAATCGGCGACCTGCGAAACGTTGTTACCCAGCGGCAAGGCGACGCCAAGCTTCTGCGCCATTTCGAGTACAAGGTGCAGATCCTTGCGCATGTTCGGCAACGGCTCATCGGCATCCTTTGCTTCAAGCATGCCTTTCCAGCGCGGGCCCAGCTCATGCCAGATCTGCAGCACCGAACTGTTGGCCAGCCCCTGCTTCAACACGAGTTTCATCACGTCAGGTGCGACGCCACCCGCCTCGCCCAGTGCAAGGCCTTCAAGAAGTGCCATTACGTTGGTGCTGAACACCAGTTGATGTGCGAGTTTCGCAACTTGACCGGTGCCGATTTCTCCGGTGTGGGTGACATTGTCAGCAAAAACCTTCAGCACCGGCATCACTGAAGCCAGAAGTTCAGGATCGCCGCCGACCATCAGGCTCAGCATGCCCTCGCGCGCGGCGATGATGCCGCCGGAAATCGGAATATCCAGCGTGCGGCCACCCTTGCCGGCAATCTGCTGCGCTACGCGCAGCACCGGAGCCGGGCCCAGCGTACTGCCGGTCGCAAAAATCGTTCCGGACCTGAGGGTTTCAAGGATGCCGCCAACGCCTGAAACAATCGCGTCGGTCTGTTCGGCGTCGGATACCAGACTGATGATGAGATCGCTGACACGCGCCACATCCGCCGGAGAACTGCAAGGGTTCGCGCCAAGCGACGCCAGCTCACGCACCGGATCCAGTCGCACGTCATATACAGCGACGGTGCAACCAGCCGCCATCAGCCGCTTTGCAATCGGGAATCCCAGCGCGCCCAGTCCGATGACGCCGACGCTGGCCTGCAGACGCGCCACCTATTGCGCCTTGATGCCGGCATCCTTGATCACCTTGGTATAGCGGGCGATCTCGCTGCGCAGGTAATCACGGAACTGTTCAGGTGAATTCAACACCAGATCAACACCCATGCCGGTCAGTTTGTCCTTGGTCGCCGGCGTGTTGAACATGCGCGCGGTGTCGCGCTGGATGCGGGCGACAAGTTCCGGCGACATGTTTGCCGGCCCCAGAAGCCCGAACCAGGTGGCAATTTCATAACCCTTGAAGCCGGACTCGGCGACAGTCGGAATGTCCGGCGCCAACTGTGAACGCGTACTCCAGGTATTGGCAATGCCGCGCAGGCGGCCGCTCTGCACATGCGGTATGGCCACCGGCAGGTTGCCGAACATGATCGGAATCTGCCCGCCCACGGTGTCGGCCAGTGCAGGGTTCTCGCCTTTGTACGGTACGTGTGTGATCTTGATGCCGAGTTGCGCACTCATCAGCTCACCGGCCATATGCGGTGACGACCCCACGCCGCCCGATCCGAAGGTCAGCGGCTCCCTGCTTTTTTTGGCAAGCGCAACAAACTCCTTGAAGGTTTTTGGCGGAAACGACGGATGCACCACCATCAACAGCGGCGTGTAACCGGTCAGGGTGATTGGTGTGAAATCGCGCATGGTGTCGTAGGGCGCCTTGCCGTACAGCGCCGGAGCCACCGCAAGGCTGGTCTGCGGCGTGATCATCAATGTGTAACCGTCGCCCGGCGCCTTGGCCGTCATTTCGCCGGCAATCATGCCGCTGGCCCCTGGACGGTTTTCGACAAGAACGTTCTGCTTCCAGTCCGCGGTCAGGCTCTGGGCCAGCGTGCGCGCAACAATGTCCGTGCTGCCGCCTGCGCCGAAGCCGACGAGGATGCGCACCGGTTTTGACGGAAAAGTCTGCGCTGCAGCGCCACTGGCCAATGAAGCGATTGCAAAACCGATGATTACGGATTTCAGATTCATGTTATTTCCCCCTCCAGAAGTGCGGGCATTGTGTGGATCACACCCTGAACTGTCAACATGCCTCATGGATGCGATGATCCGGCGATCAGGATTGCTGTTCGAGCATTTCGCTGATGGCGCGATCAAGATGCTGGATCGTGTTGCAGACACGCACAAGGCCGCAGAAAGGTGCATAGCGGAACATGTCGGAATCGCCGCTGCCCCAGCTGCCGGGGTGTTCCGGATTCAGCCAGATGATGCGCCGCGAACGATTGGCCATCTGCTCGAAGATGTCGATGCGCGGATCTGCATTGTTGCCTCGCGCGTCACCAACAATGATCACCGTGGTTTTGGGGGTCAGCAGACGCATCCACTGCGACTCAAAGTCAGCCAGCGCATTGCCATAGTTGGACGACTGGTAACCGATATTCTCCATGATGCTGACAATCGCCTGCTCAACCGGCTGCTTCTCCAGTTGGTGGCTGACGTCGATCATCGATCCGGCAAACGCGAAAGAGTGGATATCTGAAAGCGCCTCGTTGAGGGCATACAGAAACATCAGCAGGAACTGTGACACCTCGGCAACCGAGCCCGACACGTCACAGAGCACCACCACGCGCGGTTTCTCGATCTTGCGCTGTTTCCAGTGGGTGACAAACGGCACTCCGCCCCAGCCGACATTGCGGCGGATGGTTCGGCGCACGTCGAGCTGGCCGCGCAACCGGCGGCGGCGGACTCGCGCGTAACGCGAGGCCAGCTTTCGTGCCATATGGCGCACCAGCAGGCGCATGTGACCCATGTCGCGCTGGCTGACGTTCGACAGCCGCGCTGCTTTCAGGCGTTCAACGCGGAACTGCTCTGCATTCGCCCGCCCGAACATTTCGAGATGCTGTTCGACATGGCGCTTGACCGAATCGCGCAGCAGGTCGATCTGCGCGGCCAGGCGCTGCCCGCGAATGACGGCCGCGGCCTCGCCGGATCGACGCAGCCCGTCAATCTGGTTTTCAAGATCACGCAATCCGATCTGCTGCAGGATGCGCAGGCTGTAGAGCCCCGTCTGCGTGAAGTAGCGGATGTTGTGCAGTCCGGTTTTTTCAGCGGCGGCTTCCACCGCAGCGATGATGCCGGCATGATCCGATCCCTCCAGCATCTGCCCCAGCGTCGAACCCCCGGCCCCTGTGGCGGTGGCAGCCGGTTGCGGCGACATGGATGTCGCGGATTGCACTTCGTCATCACCCGGCCCGGCACCATCCCAGACAAACGCTTCGCGCTGGAAATAAAGATCAAAGGCCTGGTCGTAAATGATTTTTTCTTCAGGCGTTTTGGCAATCACCAGATTCAATGCCGCCTTCAGCAGCCCGCGGTCAGCGTAACCCACCGCCTCGACGGCACGCATGACGTCGATGCTCTCAGCGGCGGAAATCTGCAGACCGGCGCCGCGGGCCGTCTCGAGGAAACGGCGGATCGGCTCCGTGGTCAGACGGTCGCGCGCCCCGTCTGCGTGCGCAGCGCTCACGCCACGCCAGACTCGCGCCGCGCGCGATGCGTGAGATTGACCAGTTCTTTTTGCGCCGACTCGATGTCGGCTTCGAACTTGAGCAGCACGTTGAGGGTATCCCTGACCATATCGTCACCCAGCACCGTGGCATGCAACAGCACCAGCACGCGAGCCCAGTCGATGGTCTCGCTGACCGATGGCGGCTTGCGCAGGTCCAGCGCACGCAACTGCTGCACAAAGCTCACCAGCTGCGTGAGCAGGCGCGGATCAATGCCGGGTATGCGCGAGGCCACGATGCGTGATTCCAGTTTGGCATCGGGAAAATCAATGTGCAGGTGCAGGCAGCGGCGCTTCAGCGCATCGCCGAGGTCGCGTGTCGAGTTTGAGGTCAGCAGCACGATCGGCGGCACACGCGCAACCACACAGCCGATTTCAGGAACCGTAACCTGATAGTCGGAAAGAATTTCCAGCAGGAAGGCCTCGAACTCCTGATCGGCCTTGTCGATTTCGTCGATCAGCAGGATGCTGCCGCGCGGTTCATCCAGCGCCTGCAGCAGCGGGCGCGGCTCAAGAAAATCGCGCGAGAAAAATACGTCGTCGAATTCATGCAAGCGGCCGAGCGCCGCTCCGAGGTCATCGGCGTCACCGATCACCGAGCCGATCTTGTTGCGCAGGATCTGCGTGTAGAGCAGCTGTTTGCCGTACTTCCATTCGTAAAGCGCCTTCGATTCGTCGAGGCCCTCGTAACACTGCATGCGGATCAGCGGCAGGTCGAGCCACTGCGCCAGCGATTTGGCGAGCTCGGTCTTGCCGACGCCGGCAGGTCCTTCGACCACCACCGGCTTCTGTAGATGGCAGGCGAGATAGACGGCCATCGCGATCTGGCGGCTGGCGATATAACCGGCAGCACTGAGACCGGCTTCAACTTCCTCTACGGAAGCAGGTACATGCATTTTCGCGGCGACTTTGGATTCTTCTTTTTTATTCATTAAAATCAATTAGTTATATTATTTTTCAGTGCAGGACGAATCGCCCGCCCCAACCGTCCCCGGCAGAGCGAGCGATGGAACGACTGCATTACCAGGCCAGCGCGTAACCTTCGCGGCGCGGATCCGCTCCGGCATGGCGCATCCCCGTTTCCGGATCGACCTTGATTGCGCACACTGCAGCATTGGCGGCCGGGAATCGCGGCCAGACTTCGACATCGTGGCCGCGGCGCTGCAATTCAGCGATGACCACAGGACCGAAATCTTCCTCGACATTAAGGCGACCGGGGTAGTAGGCATGGGGCGCGAAGGAGTTGGGGAAACTTTGCGATGAAACCCGCGGCGCTTCCACCGCCTGCTGCATGGTCATGCCGAATTCAACGACGTTGAGGAACACCTGCAACATGCCCTGAGATTGCTGGTCGCCGCCGGGTGTACCGAAGGTCATGAACAGCTTGCCGTCCTTGAAGGCCATTGCCGGGTTCGGCGTCAGGCGCGGGCGTTTGCCGGGTTTCACTTCAGCCGGATGGCCGGGCTCCAGCCGCGACTGGCAGCCGCGCGAGGAAATCGCCAGGCCAGTGCCGGGAATGATCGGCGTTTCGCTGGCATTGTCCGAAGTGGTCGCAGAATAGGCATTGCCGAATTTATCGACAACGCAGTTGTAGATGGTGTCCTGCGACAAGCGTGAAAGCCCGTGCGGCGCGGCATACAACGGCGTTGATGAACCGGTGGTGCGCCCCGTGTTCTCGGGGTCACCCGGATCCGGCAGGCGGTCAAACGCCTTCTGCATGTCGATGCGTGCGCGTTGTTTGATAGCGTAGGCTTCTGAAATCAGCGCGTCGCGCGGCACTTTCATGAATTTTGGATCACCGACATAGGCCTCACGGTCGGCAAACGAAAGGTTCAGCGCCGCGGCAATCAAATGCGCGTAATCCGGCGAGTTGTGCTTCATCGACTTGAGATCAAAGCCTTCAAGGATCTTCAACGACTCCAGCAGCACGATGCCCTGGCACCACACGTCGCAGGCATGCACGGTGTAACCGCGATAGTTGACGGTGATGCTCTCTTCCACCGGCACTTCAAAGCCGGCCATGTCCTCGAAGGTCATGAAGCCGCCGTTTTTGGCGTGGTAGTCGGCGATTTCGCGCGCAATCGGACCGCGATAGAAGTAGTCATGCACCGCACGCAGCTTTTTGTCGCGGTCACCGCTGCAGTCGCGTTCCGCCTGGATCAGGCGGCCGATGGTTTTGGCGAGGTCTTCCTGCACAAACAGTTCGCCGACGCGCGGCGCCCGCCCCTGAGGCAGGAAAATGCGCTCGTTGTCGGGCCAGCGGCGGAAACTGTTTTCCAGGTATTCGATGTTGGTCGACAGCAGAGGATAGACGGCAAAACCGTTGCGCGCGAGTTCCATCGCAGGCGTCGCCGCTTCTTCGAAAGAAATCGTGCCGAAACGGCGCAGCGCTTCCACATAAGTCGCCGGCGCCGCAGGAATCACCGTGCGCAGCAGATTTTCAGGTACGGCCTTGCCGTTGCCGGCGGCAATCAGTTTCGCGACATCGGTGCTCTTCGGCCAGTAACCGAGACCGGCCAGGCTGATCACCTTGTCGAGTTCCTTCATGTAAATCAGCGTCGGCGCCACACAGGCGAAGCTGACCATGTCAGGCTGCAAAACGGAGAGCGCCATCGACGCGGTGACACCGGCGTCAACGGCGTTGCCACCGCGGTCGAGCACGCGCATCGCCGCCAGCGTCGCCAGATAATGGCCGGCAGATGCCGCATGATTGCGGCCAACCAGATTAGGCCGGAAGCTCGGCGCCGGAACAGCCATTTTGACTGCGCGTTTTTTTTCTGCCATGACGACTCTCCTGACGCGTTAAAGACTATCCGCGTTCCGCCAATGTCTTGCCACCGACACCCCAGGCATTTTTCGGAATGTCCTGCACGGTGATCCACACCGATTCCGGCTTGACGCCGACGGCATCAACAAAAGCCTGGGTGACTTTTTCGATCAGCACTTTCTTTTGTTCCGGAGTGCGGCCTTCGGCGACGTAGAGTTGTGCAAATGGCATGGCTGTTTTCCTTGATAACGGGTTTATTGTTGATGGTTGATGGTTGATGGTTTACGGTGGCCAGGGGCTGGTGGCCGGAATTATTGTTCGAGCTTGATTCCGGCTTCCTTGATGACGGCAGCCCACTTCGCAGTTTCGGTTTTGATGAAGGCGGCGAATTCGGCGGGCGTGCTGCCGACAGGAACCGCGCCGGAAGCCTCGAAGGTCTTGCCGATCTCCGGAGATTTGACGATGGCCGCGACTTCGCGTCCGAGTTTGTCGATGATGGCGCGCGGAACACCGGCAGGCGCGATCATGCCCTGAAAGGCCTCGGCCTGATAACCCTTGAGCGTCTCGCCGATGGTCGGCACCCCGGGCATGGTGTCGAGCCGTTTGGCGCTGGTCAGCGCCAGGCCCTTGACCTTGCCGGTCTTGATATGCGGCGCAGCCGAAATCGTGGTGGTGAACAGCATGGTGACGCGGCCGCCAATGACGTCGGTAATCGCCGGCGGGATGCCTTTGTACGGCACGTGAATCATCTCGATGCCGGCCGTTTTCTTGAACAGTTCAGCCGACAGGTGCGGTGCCGATCCTGCGCCCGGAGTGGCGAAAGTCAGTTCGCCGGGCCTGGATTTCGCCAGTGCGATCAGGTCCTTCACCGTGGATGCCGGCGCACCGGCACTGACGACCAGGATGTTGGGCTGGGAATTCAACTGGGTGATCGGGGCAAAGTCCTTCAGCGGGTCATACGGCAATTTGGCGTAAAGGCTGGGGTTGATTGCAAACGTCGTGGTAATCATCAGTACCGTGTAGCCGTCGGCAACGGCTTTTGAGGCAATTTCAGTACCGACGATGGTCGCGGCGCCGGGACGTGAATCGACAACAATGCTCTGCCCCCATTTCTCGGTCAGTTTCTGGCCGATCAGCCGCGCAGTGATGTCGAGTCCGCCGCCGGCAGCGAACGGCACGATCATGCGGATCGGTTTGTTCGGGTAATTGGCTGCGGCTTTGTCCTGCGCAACGGCGACGGTGCTGATGGCCAGTGCCGCGGCACAGCCGGTCAGAATGAATAATTTCATGCGGAATTACCCCTGAAAAAAGTCGAAAAGATGTTATCACGCAGGCCGCTGAAATCCCGGCAATGCTCAGCATCTGGACTGGAGGCGATGTCACCCGGAAGACTTCCTTCGGGTCGTGCAGCAACGGCGCCACCCAAGGTGACTTCCTTCGGGGCGCTCAGGTGGACTGGCTGCCGTCCTCGCGCGCAGCGCGGCTGCGGTTACGCGCCTGATAAAGCATGTCGAGGGTGATCTTGCGCACTTCGAGTTTGCTTTGCTCGATGTGCGCAGTCAGCAGGCGCTGCGCCTCATCGGCACGACGGCGCTGAATTGCCGACAGGATCTTGCCGTGTTCGCCATAGGTCGCAGCAATGCGGTCGGACTTGGTGAAGTCCAGTCGCCGGATAATGCGCATGCGCTCGGTGATCTCGCGGTAGGTGCGCAGCATTTCGTGGTTGCCGGTTGATTCGACAATGCGCATATGGAAGGCCTCATCGAGCATTCCCACTTCCAGCGCATCCTGCAAGCGGTCTTCTTCCGCAACCAGCCAGATTTTCGCCAGGCCGGCGAGTTCCGGCCGTTCCTCGGAAGCCGCGCAAAGTTCACGCACCGCAAAACATTCAATCAGCACACGGAAGTCATACAGTTCGTCGAACTTCTCGAAACTCAGCGGCGGCACCAGCCAGCCGATCTTGGGCATGGCTTCGACAAATCCTTCGTGCTGCAGGCGCTGCAGTGCCTGCCGCAAAGGCGTGCGGCTCACCTTGATCTGCTGCGCAAGTTCGGATTCAGAAAGGCGATCACCGGGCATCAGGTCAAAATCAAAAATACGTTTCTTGATCCGTGCATAGGCCTGATCGGCGAGACTGCCTTCATCCTTGCTGATGTTGACCACCTTGGCCATGCTCAAGCCCGCTTTTGTTTGGGTTTGTCTGCCGTCACAGTACCTGTCTCCAGATAATTGCGCCAGCCGCCCCAGGCGGTGATGTCCTCGGCACCGCTCAGCGCACAGGGCTCGCAGATGAAACCATTCACCCAGCTGCCATCCGCCAGTTCGATTGCACCCAGCCCCAGCGGCGCCGGTATTCCGGCAAGGAATGTTCCCACTGTGTCGGCAGGCATATCGTACACCTCGACCGCAATGGCCCCGCCCTGCGCTGCGCGCGCAAGACCCGGTTTCGGCGGCTGCGTCCCTTTCAGCGCATAAAGCCGGTAGTGGGGCGCCGTCACCGTGGACAGCCGCAAGCGCGCGCCCCGCTCAGACAGTTGATGGTGCAGGGGCATGCCGGCAAGGTGTGCGCCCACTACTGCCAGCGGGATCGCTCCCGGCGGTATTGCCGTAATCCGCGTGTCAGCTTCCTGCAGAGGACGCAACTTCGCGCCCAAGGGCAATTCGAGTGAGCGCTGCCAGCGCGCGGCCAGTTCGGCCAGCGCCCAGTCGTATCCGCCGCGGGCAATGAAGGTCACACCGAAGGGCAAACCGTCGGGCGTAAATCCGAAGGGGACTGCGACGGCAGACAGGCCGAGCAGATTGACGAAGTTGGTATAAGTACCGAGCTCGCTGTTACGCACAAAGGGCCCCGCTGCAACATCCGACAGCGTTGGCAGATTGGGCGCCGTGGGCACCATCAGCACATCAAACTCGTCCCAGACATGCCTTGTCTGCACTTCGAGTTCGCGTACTTTGTAAATGCCGTTGAAGGTATCCACCGCAGAATAATCGCGGCCAGCACGGATGACTGTGGCAACCACCGGATCAATCCCTGATCCGCCCTGCTCGATCTGCGCTCCGGCAATCGCATAACGCTCTGCCGTCCACGGCCCCTGGTACAGCAATGCCGCCACTTCAGTGAAAGGCTTCAGGTCAAACAAGCCATGGGTAAATTGCAGACCGGCCAGATGATCACAGGCCTTTTCATATAAATCGCGGTAATCCGTGCTGACAAAAAACGGCGCATGCGGAATGCCGACGTGGATTTTTCCGGAGAACGTATAACGCGGTTGCGGCGGGTGATTGAAGTGCGGCTCCGCGGCACTTAACGCACCATGCCCCCCGACTACCGGCAACAATGAAGCCGCGTCCGCCGCGGTCAGCGTCAACAGGGATACGCAGTCGAGCGTACGACAGGCCGGAACAACACCGGCCGTGCTGACCAGTCCCGGCGTCGGCTTGAGTCCGATCAGATTGTTGAACCCCGCGGGCACCCGTCCCGAACCTGCCGTATCTGTGCCCAGGGCGAAACTGACCAACCCACGCGCCACCACCGACGCCGACCCGGAACTCGACCCGCCACTGATGTGGTTTGCACTGAAAGTATTCGGAACAGCACCATACGGAGAACGTGTGCCGACCAGTCCTGTCGCAAACTGGTCGAGATTGGTTTTCCCGAGCAGCACCGCACCGGCATTCATCAGTCGCGCCACCACTTGCGCCGTCTCGGTGGCAATGTAGGCGAATTCCGGACAGGCGGCAGTCGTCGTCCATCCCGCGACATCAATGTTGTCCTTGACGGCAAAAGGCACGCCATACAGCGGGCAATCTGCAGGATCGCGCTGCGCGAGCACGGACAATTGGGTTTCAAGCTGGGATGCCGTTGCAATGCTGATCCATGCCGGATCACGCTCTTCCTGGTTGCTGCGATACAGCTGCTGCCAGCGTTCGCGCAGGAATTCCGCGGCATCAATTCGGCCCGCCACAACCGCAGCGCGGACTTCGGCAATGGTCAGCGATTCGCTCATGCTCACGCCGCCTCCGTTGCATGAGTGATATGTGATGGCAGATGCGCCGGGCGCGGAATCGCCGCCAGCAGTTCACGCGTGTAGTCCGCCTGCGGCGCGGACAGAACGGTGGCGGTTGCACCTTCCTCGACAATACAACCTGCCCGCATCACGATCACGCGATCGCAGAGCAGGCGCACCACTTCAAGGTCATGGCTGACGAAGAGGTAACTCATTCCGAATTCGGCCTTCAGGTCGGCCAGCAGGTTGAGCACCACCGCCTGCACTGACACATCCAGTGCGGCAGTCGGTTCATCCAGTATCAGCAGCTCCGGCCTGGTGGAAATCGCGCGAGCGATGCCGACGCGCGCCTTCTGCCCGCCTGACAACTGATGCGGCAACCGATCCAGCAGTTCATGCTGCAGACCGACCTGCGTCGCCAGCGCTTCAACGCGCGCGCGGATTTCAGCGCCGTTGCTCATGCCTTCGAGACGGATCAGCGGATCGGCGATCGACTGCGCGGCCGTCGATCGCGGGTTGAGGCTTTCGTGCGGATCCTGGAACACCATCTGCAGTTCGCGGCGCAGCGGCGAACGCGCAAACGCGGCGGCACTCACCGCCGTCAGTTCCTGCCCCTTGAAACGGATGCTGCCGGAAGTCGCATCAAGAAGCCGCATCACCATCGCCGAGGTCGTCGATTTGCCACAGCCGGACTCACCGACCAGGCCGACGCTTTCTCCACGGGCAACGCTGAAACTGATGCCGTCCACCGCGCGGTACGGCACGCGTTTTTTCAGGCGCTGCAGCAAACCACCCGGCGGATCAAATTCCTTGACCAGATTACTCACCTCCAGCAACGGCTCGGTCGAAACCGTCATCGCCGCCGGCAGCGGCAAGCGCAAATCATCGGGCAGAAGATCACGGATGGTGGCCGCGGCATGCGGCGTTGAGCGGATCAGCCGGCGGGTATAGGGATGCACGGGCGCCATGAACAATTTTTCCGTGTCCTGCTGCTCAACGACTTCACCCTTCTCCATCACGACGATACGGTCGCAATACTCACCGGCAAGGCCGAGGTCATGGGTAATCAGCAACGTTGACATGCCCTCGGAGCGCGTCAGGTCACGCACCAGTTCCATCACTGCTTTCTGGGTCGTGACATCCAGCCCGGTAGTCGGCTCGTCGGCGATCAGCAACTGCGGCTTGCAGGCCAGCGCAATGGCGATGACCGCGCGCTGGCACATGCCGCCGGAGAGTTCAAAGGGATAAGCGTGATAGCGCTGGGCTGCGTCACGGATGCGTACGCGCTCCAGCGCCTCGATGGCCCTGGCTTTGGCCTGATCATGCGTGGTCTGCGCATGGCGGATCAGGACATCTTCAATCTGTTTGCCGACGGTACGGATCGGATTCAGCGCCGCGCGCGGGTTCTGGAAAATCATCGAGATTTCACGACCGCGCAGATCGCTCATCATGTCTTCCGCTGCGTCGTGCAGCTGCATGCCGCCGAATTCGATGCCGCCCGACACAATGCGGCCGGCGCGATCGAGGATGCGCATCACCGCATAAGAGGTTACCGACTTGCCTGAACCGGATTCGCCGACGATGCCCAGGGTTTCACCTTTGGCGACCTGCAAGTTGACCGAACGCACCGCAGTAACCGGGCCTTTGCGCGTGGCGAACTCAACACACAGGTCACGCACGGCGAGCAAGGGGGGATTATGCAGATGGGTGCTCATTGTCATCACCTTACGTCCGGCGCTGCGGGTCGACCAGATCACGCAGACCGTCGCCGAGCAGATTGAAAGTGAATACCGCGAGCATCAGCGCTGCGCCGGGAAACAGCGCCAACCACCATTCGCCGGAAACAATGTAATTGGCACCTTCAGCGACCATGATTCCCCACTCTGCCGTCGGCGGTCTCACACCGAGGCCGATAAACGACAGGCCCGCGGCATTGAGAATGGCCCAGCCCATGTTCAGCGACAGCTGCACCATCATCGGCGGCAGCGTATTGGGCAGGATCGTCGAGAGCAGGATGCGCAATTCGGAGTTGCCGGACAACCGTGCCGCCTGTACATAGCCGGCGTTGCGGCGGATTGATACCTCGGCCCGGGCTACACGCGCGTAAAACGGCAGGTTGATGATCGCGGTGGCGATGACAATGTTCTGGATGGTGTTGCCGGCCGCAGCAACAATGCCCATGGCCAGCACGAACAGCGGGAAGGCCATGATCGTATCGAGCATCCTTCCGGACAGCTTGTCGAACCATCCGCCCCAATAGCCTGCGCAGGCGCCAATAAATGCCCCGCAGAAAAAAGATAGCGCCACCGCTGACACCGATATCAGCAGATCAAGCCGTGTGGCAACCACGACGCGGGAAAATACGTCGCGGCCCAACTGGTCTGTGCCAAACCAGTGTTGCCAGGTCGGCGGCTTGAGTGCCTTGTCGGCGGCGGTGGCGAGCGGGTCGTGCGGCACCAGCATGGGGCCGAACAATGCGACTGCGACCAGCGCAGCCAGCATCACGAAAGCGAGAAACGTGAAGGGGTTTGACGTCATCACGTAACGGAAATGGGCGAAACCCCTGCTCCACGACGAAGTGCGGAGTCCGGCAGCAGCATTCGAGGGGTTCATTACGGCATCAGTCATGTTCATTCATTCCTCAGCCGTCAACCTGCACGCGCGGATCAATCAGCGTGTAAAGGGTGTCGATGACCAGATTCAGCACAACAAAGAGCACTGCCATCGACAGCACAAAACCCTGCACCGCGGCGTAATCGGAGACCACCAGCGCCTCGATGGCAAAGGAACCGATACCCGGCCAGGCAAATACTTTTTCGACCAGCACATTGGCGCCCAGCGTGAACGAGAACACCATGCCCAGCGTGGTCACCACCGGAAGCAGGGCATTGCGGAAAGCGTAGACCATCAGCACCCGCCCGCGGGACAGGCCGGCGGCACGGGCAGTGCGCAGGTATTCGGAAGCCAGCGCCTGCAGCATCGCAGCGCGGGTCATGCGCGCAATCGGTGCCAGCGTAAACAGCGCCAGCGTGATCGAAGGCAGCAGCAATTGTTTGAGGGCAGACCACGCGGTGCTCCATTCGCGTGCGATCAGGCTGTCGAACACGAGGAAACCGGTGACATGCGGCGGCGTCATGTGCAACAGGTCAAGCCGGCCCCGCGGTGCCGGCGCGACGCCGAGCAGAAAATAAAACACGTAGACCAGCAACAGCCCTGTAAAAAAAGTCGGCAGGCTGACGCCGGCAGTCACTATAAAACGGCATAACTGGTCGATCCAGGTGTCCT
>Ga0315906_10000739_pt1 | contig 50806 bp, 52 predicted proteins | sample LakEriMetagenome_4_FD_203526 | JGI IMG/M metagenome (GOLD analysis project Ga0315906, IMG submission 203526) | Freshwater fungal communities from buoy surface, Lake Erie, Ohio, United States - Buoy 2 MA122 | ecosystem: Environmental > Aquatic > Freshwater > Lake > Lake biofilm | place: USA...
ATCGGCCTGTTTGAGAAAACCGATGATCTGTTCTTCGCTGTATCTGCTCTTCTTCATGTCCGTCATTCTCCATGATTTGACGGACTTCTCTACTTCAGACTGGTAGGGCTGGTGGGGTGCAGGTCACAATTCCCAAAATAATTGACTTCTCACAGCCAAAATAGAAGGATGTATCAGAATATTAAAACTTTGCCGAAGGGAGCGATGTGAGGCTGCATAGCGCAATAACCGTTTCAGGCCTTTTGTTTGTCGCAACCGCTGCGCATGCCCTGCAGCCACAACCCTTGCCCAAGCAAGGTAGCTGTCCCAGCGGCTACAGCCAGAGTGGCAATTACTGCTCGCCTGGCTCAAGTGCGCGTTATGCGGTACCTAAAGTGGGCAGTTGTCCCAGTGGCTATTCGCAAAGCGGTGGCTACTGTTTGGCAAGTTCAGACCGATCCAAGCTTGCTGTGCCAAAAGCAGGAAGCTGCCCCAGTGGCTTTAGCCAAAGCGGCGACTACTGCTTGAGTAACAAATAATGATATTCGATTTCTTGACGATTTAATTTTTATAAAAAGGCAGGGTATGGAAACGATCGCAATACTGTCATTTATTATGATTGCGCCAGTCATATTAATTGGGGCGGCTATCTTTGCATGGATGCAAGGCGTTGGATTTAGACTGTTCGTTAAGGTGCAGAAGCAAGATGTTCCAGGGTTTTTTAAACGGTTTTTGATTCAACTTATTTATCTTGCCGTTATTTGTTTTTCAAGTTACTTGTTTTTCAAAGATATATCGAATGCATCTCTAAATGAGTTGCATAAAGCCACACCTTTTTTTGAGCCAACAAAAATTGGCATTCTAAAAGGAATGGTTGTTTATTCGTTGGCAAGCATATTTGTATATTTGATTGTGGTTGGATTTATTACAAAGATTCTTACTAAATTTACATACACAGAATCTGTTAAATCACTGCTAATAGCCGTAATTGTTTCATTGTTGTTGTATGGCGCGTTAATTGCCTTTTCATACAAAGCAATTTTAGTTTCGTTGCCAGATGAGTTGCCGAAATTGGCAGTGGGCAAAGAGTTATCTGTTAATACTGAAAATATAAAAATAGAGCAACCAGTCAAAGAATCTTCGAATCTCAGCGGTATTTGGATTATTGACGAACAAAAATCCAAATTAAACTGTGAGAAAATAAACGACGAAACATTAAAAATAATTTGTGATGCAACTGTTGGTGCAGGAATTATTGCGCAGGCTGGAACGGATGGAATATTGATAAAAAATAGCGTTCTCCAAGACGGCCCTAATCTCTGCAATTTGGAGATAAGAAACGAAGAAGGCTATCAATATTCATGTATCAATCCTATAGACCGCTCAATTTATGCCAGAGTCAACCCTAATGCAGATGGCTCTTTAACTTTCAACTCGGCGACAGTGAGTTTTATTTTGAGCAGGAAGAAATAAGCTTTCATTTTTTAAGCACGGGTGTTTTTTATCCGCTCCAAGCTCAGCGCTAGCAATACCGCTCAACAGCCAAACGTCCAGCAACAGGACGCTTGGCTGTGTCTTTTAAAACGACACTTGATCTGCGGCTGAACACTGATGCCTTGTGGTACTCTCCCAGCCAATCTAGCGCGGCCGTTACGTTTCTAGCACCGTAATGCAGCGTTCGACCTTGTTGAAAACGTGAGTGTCAAAAAGTAGTCCAAGCCGTTGTTTTTATTGGTTTTTGTGGGCTTGATTGGTATACTACTTTCTATACTACTCTAGATTTATACAGCTTAAGTCATTGTTTTTATGCTTATAAATTATGAGTATGCTGCCCTCCGAAGGCAGGGGTCGGACGTTCGAATCGTCTCGGGCGCGCCATTTCCGTCTACGCAAGCAGCCCGCTCTCCATGTCCCCACCCGTAGCCTGCGATGTCCTGATCGTCGGTGGCGGCCATAATGGCCTGACCTGTGCCTGCTATCTTGCAGCCGCCGGATTGAAGGTTCGCGTGCTGGAACGCCGGACCGTGGTTGGCGGCGCCGCGGTCACCGAGGAATTTCATCCCGGTTTTCGCAACTCCACGGCCAGTTATACGGTAAGCCTGCTCAACCCACAGGTCATCCGGGACCTGCGTCTGGCCGAGCACGGCCTGCGCATCGTTGAGAGGCCCATTTCAAATTTTCTGCCGCTGTCGGATACCGATTATCTGAAGGTAGGCGGGTCGCTGGCGGCAACCCAGGCCGAGGTGGCGCGTTTTTCGGTTGCCGACGCAGCCCGTTTACCGGCTTACTACACCATGCTCGAGCGGGTGGCGGATGTGTTGCGCGAACTGACGCTGGAGACGCCGCCCAACGTTGGCGGTGATCTCGGAGATTTCATCACAGCAATCAAGACAGCCCGACGCTTCAAAAAACTCGATATGGCGGCCCGGCGTGATGTTCTGGACCTGTTTACCAAAAGCGCCGGCGATCTGCTGGACTTCTGGTTTGAATCGGCGCCAATCAAGGCCGCTTTTGGTTTCGACGCCATAGTCGGCAACTTTGCCAGCCCTTACGCACCCGGCACCGCTTATGTCCTGCTGCACCATATGTTCGGGGAAGTAAACGGCAAGCGCGGCATCTGGGGGCATGCCATCGGCGGAATGGGCGCCATCACGCAGGCGATGGCGGCGGAAGCCCGCGCCCGTGGCGTGCACATCGACACCGGTGCTGAGGTGGTCAATGTTTGTGTCGATTCGCGTGGCGCGCAGGGCGTGCAGCTGAAAGACGGCCGCGTCATGGAGGCGCGCTGCGTAGTTGCCAACGTGAATCCGAAACTGCTGTATCTCAATCTCATTGATGCCCCCGTGCTCGACATCGATTTCCGGCAGCGCATGCAGGCCTGGAAGTGCGGTTCAGCGACATTCCGCATGAATGTCGCTTTGAGTGAATTGCCGGATTTCAAATGTTTGCCGGGAGCCGTGCCTGGCCAGCATCACCAATCCGGAATAATCATCGCGCCTTCGCTTGGATACATGGAGCAGGCTTATTTTGACGCGCGCACGTATGGCTGTTCGCGGGCACCAGTGGTGGAGTTGCTGATCCCTTCGACGGTTGACGATACGCTGGCTCCCGCCGGCCAGCACGTGGCCAGCCTGTTCTGCCAGCATTTCAGCCCGGAACTGCCGAACGGTCTGTCCTGGGATGAAATACGCGAAGACGCTGCGGATCACGTCATCAGTACCGTGACCCGTTATGCGCCGAACTTCAAGGATGCTGTCATTGCCAGAAAAATACTCTCGCCGCTGGATCTGGAGCGCGACTTCGGCTTGATCGGCGGCGACATTTTCCACGGCGCACTGACGCTGGACCAGTTGTGGACTGCAAGGCCGGTACTGGGGCATGCAGATTACCGCTCGCCGGTGAATCGCCTATATCTGTGCGGCGCCGGCACCCATCCCGGCGGTGGTGTGACGGGGTTGCCGGGCCGAAATGCTGCGCGCGAGATCATCAGCGACTTCAAACGCGGGCGGATGAAGGAAAAGAGGCCATGAGGCGCTGGCTTGTTGCTGTAGTGACAGTCGTGGCGCTGCTGACTGGCTGCGGCGGCAATACCCCTTCGGTAGCGAAACTTGCTGCGAACGATATCGTGCTGGCTTTTGGCGACAGCCTGACTCATGGCACCGGCGCCAAAGCTGAGGAAAGTTATCCCGCCGTATTGTCTCAATTGCTTGGACGCAACGTGGTGCGTGCCGGAATTCCCGGGGAGCAGTCCGCGGGCGGTCTGGAGCGTCTGCCCGGCGTGCTTGATGAACACCGGCCGCGTCTGGTGATCGTCTGTCTGGGCGGCAACGACATGCTGCGCAAGCAGCCGCAGGCTGCGATTGAATCCAACTTGCGCGCCATGCTCAAGGAAATCCGTTCACGCGGTATTGATGCAGTGCTTGTTGGTGTGCCTGCCCCCGGGCTGATCACCAGCGCGCCGGAGTTCTACGAAAAACTGGCGAAGGAATTCGGCATTCCCTACGAAGGCAAGGTCGTGACCAGTGTACTTTACAAGCCCGAACTGAAGTCCGACCCCATTCATCCAAACGCCGACGGTTATCGCCGCATTGCCGAGGCCCTCGCGAAACTGCTGCGCGATGCCGGGGCGGTCTGAGGTGACCGCCAGCGGGCATACGGCCACGCGGCTGACTTTCACCATGTGCGCCGCCGAGGCGCTGTCGATGACCGGTTTTGCCGCCTACACCACGCTGTTGCCGCAGCTGCAGCGCGAGTGGGGCTTGTCGAACTCCGAGGCCGGCGCGATCAGCGGATTCCTGTTCGCCGGTTACATGGTGTCGGTGCCCGTGCTGACCAGCCTCACCGACCGCATGGATTCACGGCGCATTTATTTCGCCGCCTGCATCATTGGCAGCATCGGTGCCGCGCTGTTTGCGCTGTTCGGCCAGGGCTTCTGGAGCGCGGCACTCGCCCAGTTCCTGATCGGTGCAGCACTCGGCGGCACCTACATGCCGGGACTGAAAGCGCTGACCGATCACCTTGAAGGCCCGGCGCAGTCACGCGCGACGGCGTTTTATACCGCGAGCTTCGGCATCGGCTCGACGATTTCGATATTGGTGGCGGGCAAACTCGGCGCGACGCTGGGCTGGCAATGGGCGTTCTGGTTCGGCGCGATCGGTCCCGTGCTCGCAGGGCTGGTGGTGATCTTCGCAATGCCTATCGGTCGCATGCGTCCGCGAGAGCATCACAGCACGGCACTGCTCGATTTCCGGCCGGTGCTGCGCAATCGCAAGACGTTGCCGTACGTGATCGGCTACGCCGCGCACAATTACGAACTGTTCGGCCAGCGCACGTGGATGGTCGCGTTCCTGGTGTTCTGTGCGGCGCTGCAGCCGGAGCATGCGCCGATGGCGCTGAGTGCGGCGACGCTGGCGGCGATGATCAATGTGCTGGGCCCGGTGTTCAGCATTTCCGGCAATGAACTGGCGATCCGCTTCGGCCGCCAGCGCATCATTTTCCTGTTCATGACGCTGTCCGGAGTGATTGCCTGCCTGATCGGTTATACGGCGGCCTGGCCTTGGTACATCGTGGTGCTGCTGATGATGGTGCATTACGGCGCGATGCTCGGCGACTCCGCCGCACTGACTTCGGGCGCGGTGGCGAGCACACCCCCAGAAATGCGCGGTGCGATGATGGCGGTGTATTCCTTCCTCGGCTTCAGCACGGCGTTTCTCGCGCCGCTGGTGTTCGGCATGACGCTGGACCTGGCCGGCGGCAACCAGCGTGTTGCGGCGTGGGGGCTGGCGTTTGCCAGCATCGGCATCTTCGGCGTGCTGTCGCCGTTGGCGCGGTGGTGGTATCTGCGGCGCGCTTGACTGGAAATAGAATCCCGAAAAGGGTTGGTGCAAATCGCCCTTTATTGGTTGACGGAAGTCAGTTTCCCCAACATCTTTAAATTGTTGGGAGAAAATCCTAAAGAGCGATTTTCTGGGCCACCGCCGAACCGCATAAATAATTGTTTAAAAATTATTTACAGCTTTCTCTGATGAGCTAGCGCTTGCCGGTATAAAAATCCGGCCAGCGCTCCAGCACCGCCGGCGCGTCGTCCTTGTAGATGTGGCAGGAGTTGATCTGGTAAGGCTTTTTGCCGGTGGCGGGCTTGCTGGCGTTATGCGCTTCACGCGCGCGCCCCGTCGCCTGGAATGCGGTGGTACCCAGCGGGCCGAGTAACTCGAGGAGGTGGGTGCAGCCTTCGGTGCCGCCGACGCGCTCGTTGATGGCCTTGCGCCAGCCGGGGCCGATGGTCAGGCCGATCAGGCGTTTGAAGTTCACCGCGATGCTGCCGCACAACTCGTACGGGCCGCTGTCGGTGACAGCCTCGATGTCGTGGATTTTCAGGTCGAGGTCGATGGTCAGGCGCAGCCACATGTGGTGCACCGGGTCGCCGGGTTTGCGTTCGCGGCCGCCGTCGCGCCGCGAGTGGGTGTAGGTCTTGGTGTCGACCAGATGGCCTTCGATGTCCCACAGGCCGTCCTCGCGTTCATACCCTTTGCATTCAACGGCGCGGGTGTGTTTCAGCGTACGGGGGGCGGGGGCAGGCAACGGCATGACTCGGACTCCGGTTTTCAGTGGTTGTTTTCAGCGGCAGCACGGCGTTTGGCCACTGCCGCCAGTACTTCGCTTTTGCGGGCGACGGTGTAGGTCGTCCAGTAGGTGATTTCGTCGAGCGTGCGGTGGCAACCGATGCACAGGCCCTGCGCGTAATCCATCAGGCAAATATGCACGCAGGGAGAATCGTCCTTCGTTTGCGCCGGCTGGGTCATCAGGCCGCTTTGGCGCGGATGGCGCGGGCGACGCGTGACAACGTCGGTCGGCCGAGGACACCGCAGATGTAATCGCCGGCAGCGATCAGCTTGTGCATGTCGATACCGGTTTCGATGCCGAGGCCGTTGAGAAGGTAGAGTACATCTTCAGTGGCAACGTTGCCGGTGGCGCCCTTGGCGTAAGGGCAGCCGCCCAGTCCTGACACTGAACTGTCGAACGTGGCGACACCGCATTCCAGTGCGGCGTAGATGTTGGTCAGTGCCTGGCTGTAGGTGTCATGGAAGTGTCCGGCCATGCGTTCAATAGGGATGTGTTTTGCAACGGCTTCGATGACCGCCCGCGTCCTGCCGGCGGTGCCGGTGCCAATGGTGTCGCAAACCGTAATTTCGTAGCAGCCCATCGCGTCCAGTGCGCGGGCGACATGCACTACCGCAGCGGGATCGACAGCGCCTTCGTACGGGCAATCAAGGCAGACCGAAATGTCGCCGCGAACGCGCAGTCCTTTCTCAATGGCGGCTTTAGCCACCGCTTCGAAACGGGCAAGGCCCTCATCTATGCTGCAGTTGGTGTTCTTTTTCGAAAAACTTTCGCTCGCGGCACCAAACACCACCACCTCTTCAGCGCCGGCGGCGATCGCACCTTCCAGGCCTTTCATATTGGGTACCAGCACCGGGTATGTCACACCGGATTTTCGCCTGATGCCGGCCATGACTTCGCTGTTGTCGGCCATTTGCGGCACCCACTTCGGCGACACAAAAGCAGTTGCTTCAATGATGGATACCCCCGCATCCTGCAGGCGGTGGATCAGTTCAATCTTGGCTGCGGCAGGAACCGGCGTGGATTCGTTTTGCAGGCCGTCGCGCGGTCCGACTTCGACAATGCGTACTTTATTTGGCAATGCCATTGCGTGTTCTCCGTTCTTTCGCGGACTTTATTCTGCAATCAGCGTTTTTTGGATTTTTTGGCTGCAGATTTTTTGACAGTCTCGGGTGCTTCGGTCCACGACGGTCTGCGTTTCTCCAGAAACGCAGACAGGCCTTCCTGCGCTTCGGGCGTGGCGCGAATCTCTGCGATGCCCGCCGCTGTCTTGCTGACGATGTCAGGACCGATCAGGCTGTGCGCGCTGGTCGGGATCATCTGTTTGACCGCATGCATGGCTTTGGGGCCGCTGGTGTAGAGCTGGCCGAGCATTTCGCCGACGCGGGTTCCCAGTTCCTCCTCTTCGACCAGATCATGCACCAGGCCGATGCGCCAGGCTTCTGCACAATCGAACTCTTCGCCGGACAGCATGTAGCGCCGCGCGTAGCGCTCGCCGATGGCGGCAATCACGTAAGGGCTGATCATCGACGGAATGATACCGATCTTGACCTCGGACAGGCGGAAGGTCGCCGTGCGCGCGGCAATCGCGATGTCGCAGGCGGCGACGATGCCGCAACCGCCGCCGCGAACGGCGCCATGTACTGCTGCGACGGTCGGTTTGTTGAGCGTGTAAAGCAGGTGGAACATGCGCGCCGATTCAGATGCGTTTTTCTGGTTCTGTGCCTTGGTGAATTTCGCGCTTTGGCGCATGTGGCCGATATCGGCGCCGGCACAGAAGCTTTTCCCCGCACCGGCGATCACCACTGCACGTATGGAGTCATCAGCAGAGATGTCTTCAAGCACCCCGGTCAATGAAGCCACCATTTCCGGATCGAATGCGTTGTGAACTTCGGGGCGGTTGAGGGTCACGGTCAAATTGCCGTAATCATCCCTCTGGGTCAGCACGCGTGCGCTGGCGGCGGATTTCTTCATTTAGGTCGTTCCTTGAAGCGTGATCGGGTGTCTGGTCCGGCGGTCTGCAGGGGGCGCACCGTGATGCTGCGTGAGATGGCGCGGTTTGGGCAGATTATACGCAGGGTCATCATGGCGGGCGCCGCGGTTTCCACTGTGTGGATGTACGGGAGCCGGAAGCTATTGCGAACGTGCAGAACGCGCCAACTCCTCCTCATAAAGTGCGCGCATTCCGGCATCGAAGCAGGCAAAGATGATGCATTCGAGGCGGGTTTTTGCAGCGCTGCATTCGCGTACTGCGATGGCGACAGCCTGCGCAGCGGGGTAGCGATAAACACCGCAACTGATCGCCGGGAAGGCGATGGATCTGAGGTCATGCAGTTTTGCCAGCCTCAGGCAGGCGCGATAACACGCGGCAAGCAATGCTGCTTCGCCATCGGTGCCGCCGCCCCACACCGGACCGACCGTGTGGATGACATGTTTCGCCGGAAGCCGGTAGCCGCGGGTGATTCGGGCTTCACCTGTCGGGCATCCGTGGAGCCCGCGGCATTCTTCGAGCAGTTGCGGGCCCGCGGCGCGGTGGATGGCGCCGTCAACACCACCGCCGCCGAGCAGCGTGGTGTTGGCTGCATTGACGATGGCATCCACTGGAAGTGTCACGATATCCGTTTGCCGGACTTCGAGGCGGGTGTGCATGAATGGATCTGGTGTCGGGCTACCAGGGTCCTTTTTCCAGCCACTGACCGATCTGTGGCAGGCGATCCGATCCCCAGAACGGTTCGCCGTCAACAATGACATATGGCGAGCCGAAAACGCCCCGCTCGACTGCCGCATCGATTTCCGATTTCAGCCGTTCCTTGACGGCGGGGTCATTGATTGCCTGCGCGATGACATCCTTGTCGTGTCCCAGTTTGGCCGCAACGTTGGCGGTGACTTCAGGATTGGAGATGTCGCGGTCTTCGACGAAATAAGCGCGGTAAAGGGCTTGGGCGAGCGCTTTTGCTGCATCGGGATCCCGGTCGTACAGCCAGTAAAATGCCCGGTACGGTGCCTGGCTTGGAACCGGGACTGGCTCGGCATCCGGAAGGGCAACTCAAACCAGCGTGCCGAGCGTTTGAGGTCATGCACCGCATAGCTGCCTTTTAGCGGGATGGTGGTCAGCGGTTGCTGGCCGGTGATTTTGAAGACCGCGCCAAGGAGGATCGGACGCCAGATCGTGCTGCGGCCATGCCGGGCTGCCAGCGCATCGATTTTTGCCGCGGCAAAATAGCCGTACGGGGAGGAAAAATCGAAATAGAACTCAACAGCTTGAGGCATGAGATTTCCGAATCAATATGCTCAACCAATGGTGATCTTGTTAACGCAGTTGATGCTTAATTATTTGTTTTTGTTAAATAATTAAAATTCCGTTGACGTTAACGTAATTAATGTTGCGGCGCTATGCAGCACTTGCTTTGGCGCTGTCCGCATCCGCCAGCAGACGCTGACATTGAGTCGCAAAGAAATTGATTTCGTTAAGCATGACTTCCACATCCTCGCGTTGTTGTTCCAGCTGCGCACGACGGCGCTCCAGCTTGACTGCGAATTCCTCAAGCTGGCGCTTTTCATCATTGGCAAGGTCGTACAATTGGAACAGTTCACGCAACTCGCTAAGGGAAAAGCCCAGGCGTTTACCGCGGAGGGCGAGTTTGAGGCGGACCCGGTCGCGGTGGCTGTAAATGCGGTTGATGCCTTCTCGAGTGGGCGTCACCAGGCCTTGATCTTCATAGTGGCGCAGCGTGCGTGTGGTCACGCCAAACTCTTGGGCGAGTTCGCTGATGGTGTAGGCTTTACTCATTGTGCTATGCAGCAATCGCGGGTGACATTGATCTCATATATATAATTTCTTTTACGTAAACGTCAATTTAATCTTGATTCAAAAAGATAGAAACCAAGGTCCTGCCATGACTACCAAACAGAAAGCGTCTCCGGAACCGCAACCGATCGATGCAGCGGCAATGGCGAAACTGTATGCCGATATCGCTGAAAAAAGCGGAGCCCTGCTCAGCAAGTACATGACCCGGACCGCCGGCCAGGGAATGCCGGAGTTCAAGGATGAACTGGGCATTGCCAAGGCTTTTTTTGATGCATGGGGAAGGGTGTTTGCCGATCCGATGCGAGTGGCCGAGTTGCAGATGAAGTTGTGGCAAGACTATATGGCGTTGTGGCAGAACTCGATGCTGAAAATGATGGGCCAGGCTGCGTCGCCCATTGCCGAGCCGCACAAGACGGACCGGCGCTTCCGTCACGATGACTGGGAGAGCAATTTTCTTTATGACTATGTCAAGCAGTCCTACCTGATCGCCACGCGCCACTTGCACCATTCGCTGGCTCGGGTTGACGGACTCGACGACAAGACCGCAAAGAAAGTTGATTTTTATACCCGCCAGTACATTGATGCCTTGTCGCCGTCTAATTTCCTGTTGACCAATCCGGAGGCGATGCGGGAAACCGTCAACTCCGGCGGCCAGAATCTGGTCAAGGGGCTTAACAATCTGCTTGAGGATCTGACGCGCGGCGACGGCGAGCAGTTGAAGGTGCGCATGACCGACAGCGAGGCCTTCAGCCTCGGCGGCAATCTGGCCATGACCAAGGGCAAGGTGGTGTTCCAGAACGACATCATGCAGTTGATCCAGTATGAGCCGCTGACCGACAAGGTCCACGCGACACCGCTGCTGATCATCCCGCCGTGGATCAACAAGTTCTACATCCTCGACATGCGCGAAAACAATTCCTTCGTGCGCTGGGCGGTGGAGCAGGGGCACACGGTGTTCATCATTTCGTGGGTCAATCCTGACGAGAAGCTTGCGCACAAGCGGTTTGACGATTACCTGACGGAGGGGTCGCTGGCCGCTCTCGACGTGATGCGCGACATCACCGGCGAAGCCAGGGCGAATGTAATCGGCTATTGCCTGGGCGGTACGCTGCTGGCAGCCACGATGGCCTGGCTGGCTGCGCAGAAACAGGATCGCATCAGCAGTGCGACTTTTTTTGTGACCATGATCGATTTCGAGAAGCCGGGCGAGCTGGAAGTCTTCATCGACGAGCAGCAGGTCAGCGCGCTGGAAAAGAAGATGGAGAAGCGTGGCTACCTCGAAGGCTCGGAAATGGCGACCACCTTCAACATGCTGCGCGCCAATGACCTCATCTGGTCGTTCGTGGTCAACAATTACCTGATGGGCCGGGACCCGTTTCCGTTCGACCTGCTGCACTGGAACGGCGATTCAACGCGCATGCCGGCAGCGATGCACAGTTTCTATCTGCGCAATATGTATCTGAAGAACCTGCTGCGCGAGCCAGGCGCGCTCACACTGGCCGGTACGCCCATCGACATTACCCAGTCAAAAACACCGGCCTATTTCATTTCGACGGTGGAGGACCACATCGCCCCATGGCAGTCCACTTATGCCGGCGCGCGTCTGTTGAAAGGTCCGGTGCGGTTTGTACTTGGAGGGTCGGGGCATATCGCAGGCATCATCAATCCGCCGGTGGCGAATAAATACTGTTACTGGACCAACAAAAAGCTGCCGGAGCAGTCCGGGGAATGGTTGTCCAGCGCTACGCAGCATGCCGGTTCATGGTGGACTGACTGGGCACAATGGGTCGGCGCACAGGCGGGGGCCAAAGTTACGCCGCGGATTCCCGGCAAAGGCAAATACAAGGCGCTGGAAGATGCGCCGGGTTCCTATGTGAAACAACGCATTGGATAATCCGGTTTTAATGCAGAAGCGGAGCCAAGCGATGATTTTCGAGAACCTGCTGCTGGAGCAACCCGAGCCGGGCATTTATCTTCTTACGGTCAACCGGCCGCTGGCGCTGAATGCCCTCAACGCGGCTACGCTCAACGAGCTGATATGTGTGATCAAGCAAATGGCCGCGGATACCGGTCTGAGGGTGTTGCTGGTCACCGGTGCAGGTGAGAAAGCCTTTGTCGCCGGAGCCGATATTGCGGAAATGCGGCTTTTGTCGGCTGAGCAGGCTTTGGCTTTTTCCGCCGCAGGCATGGAGGTAATGTACGCCCTGGAAAGCCTGCCGGTTCCGGTCATTGCTTTGGTGAATGGCTATGCGCTGGGTGGGGGTTGCGAACTGGCAATGGCCTGCGACTGGATCATTGCATCTGACCGCGCCGTGTTTGGCCAGCCTGAAGTCAACCTGGGCATTCCCCCGGGTTTTGGTGGCACCCAGCGTCTGACCCGACTGGTGGGTCGCGCCCGGGCGCTGGAGCTGGTCACCACGGCGCGCCAGATCAAAGCTGATGAAGCTCTTGCGCTGGGGTTGGTGACGCGTGTTGTTGCGGCAGCCGGTTTGCGCGAGGCGGGACTTGCCATCGCGCGAACCATTGCGGCCAAAGGGCCTGTCGCTGTGCGTTTGGCCAAGCAGGCCGTGCAGCGCGGTCAGGATCTTGATCTGGCAAATGCCTGTGCATACGAGAGCAGTCTGTTTGCGCTGGCATTCGCCACGACGGATCAGAAAGAAGGCATGTGCGCGTTTGTCGAAAAACGCCCTCCCCGGTTTAGCGGCTCTTAGTCGTTCAAGGTAGCAGTATTTATGCTGCGGCGCACCACCAGTGCGCCTGAGTTTTTCAGGGCAGAAGTTATAATTATTCACCCCATCCCCATGCCGATTCGGGCACCATAAGCGCCCGATTGTCTTGAGAAAAACTGCCCCAAAAAGGTATTACCCATGGACATGAACGACCTCCAGCGAGATCTGGATCCCGAGGAAACGCGCGAGTGGATGGAAGCTCTCCAATCGGTGATTGAACGTGAAGGCCCGGATCGCGCCAATTTCCTTCTTGAACGCCTTGTCAATGAAGCGCGTCGCGCCGGTGCCTACATTCCGTATAACGCGAATACGGCCTACCTGAATACAATTCCGCCAGACCGTGAAGAACGGTCTGCCGGAGATGCCGTGCTGGAAGAAAAGATCCGTGCATTGGTGCGCTGGAATGCCATGGCTACAGTCATCCGCGCGAACAAGGAATCATCGGAGCTGGGCGGTCACATCGCCAGCTTTGCTTCTGCAGCAACACTTTACGACATCGGCTTTAATCATTTCTTCCGGGCGGCCAACGAAAAATTCCTTGGAGACCTGGTGTATATCCAGGGGCACTCGGCACCCGGAGTCTATGCCCGCGCTTATCTTGAGGGGCGCATCACTGAAGACCAGCTCAGTAACTTCCGCCAGGAGGTTGATGGCAAGGGTTTGTCTTCTTACCCGCACCCGTGGCTGATGCCGGATTTCTGGCAGTTCCCGACGGTGTCGATGGGACTGGGCCCGCTGATGGCGATTTACCAGGCTCGGTTCATGCGCTACTTGAAAGACCGCGGCCAGATCGAAGGCCAGGGCCGCAAGGTCTGGGCTTTCATGGGCGACGGCGAGATGGACGAGCCGGAATCGCTGGGCGCGATTTCGCTGGCCGGTCGCGAGAAACTCGACAACCTGGTGTTTGTCATCAACTGCAATCTGCAGCGCCTTGATGGTCCGGTGCGCGGCAACGGCAAGATCATTCAGGAACTCGAATCCGATTTCCGCGGTTCGGGCTGGAATGTGATCAAGGTGATCTGGGGTTCGTATTGGGATCCGCTGCTGCAGAAGGACAAGTCGGGCATCTTGCTCAAGCGCATGGAAGAATGCGTTGACGGCGAATACCAGACCTTCAAGTCCCAGGATGGCGCCTTCGTGCGCAAGCATTTCTTCGGCAAGTATCCGGAACTGGCGGACATGGTATCCAACATGTCCGACGACGACATCTGGCGCCTGAACCGCGGCGGTCACGATCCGCACAAAGTCTATGCCGCCTATGCCGCAGCGATGAAACACACCGGCCAGCCGACGGTGATCCTGGCGAAGACCGTCAAGGGTTACGGCATGGGCGAGGCCGGTGAAGGCCAGAACATCACCCACCAGCAGAAAAAAATGGGTACCGCCTCGATCCGCGCCTTCCGCGACCGTTTCAGCGTGCCGATTCCCGACGATCATCTCGAAGAAGTGCCGTTCTACAAACCGCCGGAAGATTCGCCGGAGATGAAATATCTGCGGGAGCGTATCTCGGCGATGGGTGGTTCGTTGCCTTCGCGCAAACGCAAAGTCGAACCGCTGGAAGTGCCGGCCTTGTCGGCATTCGAGGCGCAGCTGAAAAGCAGCGAGGATCGCGAGTTCTCGACGACGATGGCCTTCGTGCGCATTCTCAACACCATCATTCGCGACAAGAAAATCGGCAAACGTGTTGTGCCCATCGTGCCCGATGAGTCGCGCACCTTCGGCATGGAAGGCATGTTCCGCCAGTTGGGCATCTATTCCCATGTCGGCCAGCTGTACACGCCGCAGGATGCTGATCAGCTGATGTTCTACAAGGAAGACAAGGGCGGTCAGATCCTGCAGGAAGGCATCAACGAAGCGGGCGCGATGTCGTCGTGGATTGCCGCGGCGACTTCGTATGCCAACAACGCGCAGATGATGATCCCGTTCTACATCTTCTATTCGATGTTCGGTTTCCAGCGCATCGGCGATCTCGCTTGGGCTGCGGGTGACCTGCGCGCGCGCGGCTTCCTGCTCGGTGGTACTGCCGGTCGCACCACGCTGAACGGCGAAGGCCTGCAGCATGAGGATGGCCACAGCCACATTCTCGCCTCGACCATTCCGAATTGCGTGACCTATGACCCGACCTTCGCCTATGAAGTCGCGGTGATCATTCAAGACGGCATGCGGCGGATGTATCAGGAACAGGAAGACGTGTTCTATTACATCACCGTGATGAACGAGAACTACACCCATCCGGCGATGCCTGCCGGTGCCGAAAAGGGCATTCTCAAGGGCATGTATCTGCTGTCGGAAGGCAAGGCCAAGAAAAACCAGCCCAAGGTGCAACTGCTGGGCAGCGGCACCATCCTGCGTGAAGTCATCGCCGGCGCCGAACTGCTGGAGAAAGACTTCGGCATTGCCGCCGATATCTGGAGCGTCACCAGCTTCAACGAACTGCGTCGCGACGGCCTTGATGCGCAGCGCTGGAACCTGTTGCATCCGGAAGCCGAGCCGCGTCTGAGCCATATCGAAAGCTGCCTGAACGATCGCAGCGGTCCGATCATCGCGGCGACCGATTACATGAAGATTTTTGCGGATCAGGTTCGCGCTTTCCTGCCGCGGCGCAATTTCACCGCGCTGGGCACCGACGGTTTCGGCCGGTCCGACACGCGGCGCAAGCTGCGCCAGTTCTTCGAAGTGGACCGCCGCTATGTCGCCGTGGCGGCGATGAAGGCGCTGGCCGACGAAGAAAAGCTGCCGCAGAAGACCGTTGCCGATGCCATCGTCAAATACGGCATCGATCCCGACAAACCCAATCCGGCAACCGTATAACGCAGGCGAGCTCCGCACATGGCAAACGCAATCGAAGTCAAAGTTCCGGATATCGGCGATTTCAAGAACATCCCGGTGATCGAGATCCTGGTCAAACCGGGTGATACGGTCAGCGCAGAAGATCCGCTGGTGACCCTCGAGTCCGACAAGGCGACGATGGAAGTGCCGTCGCCGGCGGCAGGAACCGTCAAGGAAATCCGCATCAAGGTCGGCGACAAGGTATCGGAAGGTGCACTGGTCCTGATGCTCGAACCCGGTGGTGAAGCACAGGCTGCCGCGCCCAAGGCCGCGCCTGCTCCTGCAGCGCCGGCTGTGCCCGCAGCCGCAGCGCCGCAACCAGTGCAGCCCGCCCCTGCGCCAGTGGCGAAAACACCCCCTGCGCCTGCTCCTGCGGTTGTTGCAGTGGATGAGGCGGGATTCGGCAAGGCTCACGCAAGTCCGTCAGTCCGCCGTTTTGCGCGCGAACTGGGCGTTGACCTGTCGCGGGTCAAGGGCTCCGGTCCCAAGGATCGCGTGGTCAAGGAAGACGTGCAGGGTTTTGTCAAATCCGAACTGTCGAAACCGCGTGGCGCAGAAGGCGGTGGAGGTCTGGGGTTCAACCTGCCGCCGATGCAGCCGGTCGATTTTGCAAAATTCGGTCCGGTCACCACGCAACCGCTGTCACGCATCAAAAAACTGTCGGGCGGATTCCTGCATCGCAACTGGGTCAGCATCCCCCATGTCACGCAACACGATGAAGCAGACATCACCGAGCTCGAGGCCTTCCGCAAGGTGCAATCGGAAGAGGCCAAGAAGAGCGGTATCAAGTTCACGATGCTCGGTTTTCTGATGAAGGCTGCCGTTGTCGCGCTGAAGCAGTTCCCCGAGTTCAATGCCTCGCTGTCGCCTGACGGCGAGAACCTGGTGCTGAAAAACTATTTTCACATCGGCGTTGCCGTTGACACGCCCGGCGGACTGGTGGTGCCGGTGATCCGTGATGTCGACAAGAAAGGCCTGCTTGAAATCGCCAAGGAACTGGGCGATCTCAGCGAGCGCATGCGCAATGGCAAGATTTCGCCGGCAGACCTGCAGGGTGGTTGCTTCTCGATTTCCAGCCTGGGCGGCATTGGCGGCACTTTCTTTACGCCGATCATCAATGCGCCGGAAGTGGCGATCCTTGGTGTCGGCAAAGCCGTCATGAAACCGGTGTGGAACGGCAAGGAATTCGTGCCGCGGCTGATGCTGCCGTTGTCGCTGTCATACGATCACCGCGTGATTGATGGTGCGCTTGGCGCGCGTTTCAGCACCTATCTGACGACAGTATTGTCCGATATCCGCCGGCTTGTTCTGTAGAGGTGCGTGACCATGAGTGCCTTTTGAATCCCCGGTCTTTCGTAACGCAGCATCGCGACTGGCGCTGAATGGCCGCTCCGATTGGCATCCTCGGCGGTACATTTGATCCCGTTCACTATGGGCATCTGCGGCTGGCGCAGGAAGTGGCGGACAAGTTGCGTCTTGCCGAAGTGCGCTTTTTGCCCAGCGGCACACCGCCTCATCGCTCATCACCGGGCGCGCCCGCCGAAGACCGGCTGGCCATGGTGCGACAGGCGGTTACCGGCAATTCGCTGTTCACCGTTGATCCCCGCGAAACCCTGCGTTCAGGGCCGGGTTACACGGTCGATACCCTCACGGCCATGCGCGCCGAAGTCGGACCGGCGCAATCACTGGTGTTGATGCTCGGCGCCGATGCTTTTCTGGAACTGGCAACCTGGAGCCGATGGCATCAACTGTTCAATCTGGCCCATGTTGCTGTTGCTTATCGCCCCGGCTTCCCTGTCGATACCTGGCAGTCGCGGATGCCGCAGCCTCTGGCAGCTGAATACAACAATAGATTGATGCGCCAGCCACTGGGCGTACACACAGCACCCGCAGGCGGTATCGTGGTCGTGCCGATTGCCGCGCTGGATATCTCGGCGACACTGATTCGCGATGCAATGCTGGCCGGTGCCAATCCGCGCTACTTGCTACCCGATCAAATTATTAAATATATTCAAGAACATAGCTTATATACTGGAGACTGATGGGACCCGAGAAACTCGCCAAGATCGCCGTTGCCGCCCTGGAAGACATCAAGGGGCGCGACATCGTCGTGTTCAACGTCAAGAAAATGACGGCCTTGTTCGACAAGGTCATTATTGTCGGTGGCGATTCCAACAGGCAATTGCGCGCACTTGCCAATAACGTTTGCGAAGAAGTCAAAAAAGCGGGCGGCAGCGTGTTGAGCACCGAAGGCGAACAGACCGGCGAATGGGTGCTGGTGGATCTTGGTGCGGTGATCGTGCATGTGATGCAGCCGGCGATTCGCCAGTATTACAACCTCGAAGAGATCTGGGGCGGCTCGCAGACCAAGCCACGCAAAACCGTTGCCCGTAAAACACCGGCAGGCAAGACGCCTGCGGGCAAAACAGCGAGCCGCACCGCGAAGTGAAGCTTGCCATACTCGCGGTCGGTCATCGCATGCCGGCGTGGGTAACCGCAGGCTACGAGGAATACGCGAAACGCATGCCGCGCGAGATGCCGTTGCAATTGAAGGAACTCAAGCCCGCCCAGCGCAGCAATGCGACCGGTGATATTCCGCGCTGGTTGAAGACCGAGGCTGAACACATCGAGGCCGCGCTTCCCCAGGGAGTGCTGCGGGTGGTGCTGGATGAGCGCGGCCGCAGTTTTCCGACGCGCACGCTGGCGGATCATCTCAAACGCTGGCGTAACGACGGTCGCGACATCGCCTTCATCATTGGCGGCGCCGACGGACTTGACGATACGGTCAAATCAAGCGCCGGTCTTTTGTGGTCGCTGTCCCCGTTGACCTTGCCGCACGGGCTGGTGCGTGTGGTGCTCGCCGAGCAGCTCTACCGCGCTTCATCGCTGCTTGCGGGCCATCCCTATCACCGCGACTGACCGGTGCACAGGCGCATTTGATGAACGAAATAGCCATTTACCTGGCATCGCGCAGCCCGCGGCGGCGCGAGCTGCTGCGGCAGATTGGCGTGAACTTTGAACTGATTCCTTTGCGCGAAGGTGCCGGGCGCGGCGCCGACGTCGATGAGACGCCGCACGTCGGCGAATCGGCCGACGATTATGTGCTGCGCGTGGCCTGTGACAAGGCGCGGGCTGCCGCCAATATAGTGGCCGCGCGCCGCATTGTTGCGCGACCGGTGGTGGCAGCCGATACCACCGTGATTTGTGATGAAGACATTCTCGGCAAGCCGGCGAATGCGGATGAAGCGACGCAGATGCTTTCCCGACTGGCGGGGCGCGCACATCGCGTGCTGACCGCAGTCGCGGTTGCTGCGGAAAACCGGATGCAGACCCGGGTTTCGGAGTCCCGGGTCTGGTTTCGCTTGCTGGACCCGGCAGAAATACGCCGTTATGTCGCCGCCGGCGAATCCTATGACAAGGCGGGCGGCTACGCGGTGCAGGGACTGGCCGCGGCATTCATCACCCGGATTGACGGCAGCTATTCCGGTATCATGGGTCTCCCCCTTGCAGAAACCGCAGAGCTGCTGCGCAGCTACGGCATTGTCGTGCCATGAGCGAAGACATACTGATCAACGTCACGCCGCAGGAAACCCGGGTCGCCGTCATCGAACATGGCGTCACCCAGGAACTGCATATCGAGCGCGCATCGGCGCGCGGTTTTGTCGGCAACATCTACATGGGCAAAGTCGTGCGCGTGCTGCCCGGCATGCAATCGGCCTTTGTCGACATCGGCGGCGAGCGTGCGGCTTTTCTGCACGTCGCTGATATCTGGGGCAACCGCGTCAACGGTGAACCAGGTCTGCCCATTGAGCGACTGCTTAACGAAGGGCAGAGCCTGATGGTCCAGGTGATCAAGGACCCGATCGGTACCAAGGGCGCACGATTGTCGACGCAGATCAGCATCGCCGGGCGCCTGCTGGTCTACCTGCCGCAGGAATCCCATATCGGCATTTCGCAGCGCATCGAGGATGAAGAAGAGCGCGTGCACCTGCGCGAGAAGCTGCAGCAACTGATGCCGGCGGACGAGAAGGGCGGTTTCATCATCCGCACGATGGCTGAAGCGGCGTCCGACCGGGAACTGGCTTCGGATGTCGAGTACCTGCGCAAGCTCTGGCATGACATCCGCGAGCAGGCGCGTACGGCCGCGCCGCTGGCTCTGCTTTACCAGGACCTCAACCTGAGCCTGCGTGTATTGCGTGACTTCGCCCATGAGGACACTGGGCGGATTTACGTGGATTCGAACGAAACCCACCAGGCGATGTGTCACTTCGCGCGACTATTCACGCCGAACGTGGTGCCGCGACTGGCGCATTACCAGGGTGAGCGTCCGCTGTTTGATCTGCATAATGTTGAAGATGACATCGAACGCGCTTTGGCGCGACGGGTTGATCTGAAGTCCGGAGGCTATCTGATCATTGATCAGACCGAAGCGCTGACCACGGTGGACGTCAATACCGGGGGCTTTGTCGGCGGACGCACCTTTGATGACACGATATTCAAGACCAACCTCGAGGCGGCGCAGGCCATTGCGCGCCAGCTGCGTCTGCGCAATCTCGGCGGCATCGTCATCATCGACTTCATCGACATGGACACGGAGGAACACCGCAATGCCGTGCTCAATGAATTCCGTAAAGCGCTGGCCCGCGACCGCACGCGCATGACCATCAACGGTTTCACCCAACTGGGGCTCGTCGAGATGACGCGCAAGCGCACCCGCGAGAGTCTGGCCCATATCCTCTGTGAGTCCTGCCCCACATGTGCCGGACGCGGCGCATTGAAGACCGCGCAGACCGTGTGTTACGAAGTGCTTCGTGAACTGCTGCGTGAATCACGCCAGTTTGATGCGCGGGAATTCCGCATTCTCGCCTCGCAACAGGTGGTCGATATGTTCCTCGACGAGGAGTCCCACAATCTGGCGATGCTTTCCGATTTTATCGGCAAGCCGATTTCGCTGCAGGTCGAGTCGGCCTACAATCAGGAACAGTTCGACATTGTTCTGATGTAACGCGATCCGTTTTGTTTCAAGGCGAACCATGGCCCTTCCCGTACAACCGCAGGCCCGTAACAGCGCCTTGCCGCGTGCCAGCGCCGAGTTGCGGCAGGTTGCGGAACAGATGTTCGCGCGGGCCGGCGGAGCGCCGCTGGGTGGCGGCAATGCGGTGCGTGTGCTGCGTGATGCCGGTGAAAATTATCCTGCGTGGCTGTCAGCGATTGCCGGCGCCCGAAGGTCGGTGTTGTTCGAGAATTACATACTGGCCGACGATGCGACAGGCCGCGAGTTTGTGGAGGTGATGGTTGAACGTGCGCGGGCCGGGATTGCCGTAAGGCTGATCTATGACTGGATGGGTGCCCTGGGTTTGGGCACGGCCCGCCTGCTGCAACCGCTGGTTGCGGCAGGCGGACAGGTTCGATGTTTCAACCGCCCTCGTTTTGACAGTCCTTTCGGCTGGCTGACGCGTGACCACCGCAAGATGGTCGCCGTCGACAGCACGATCGGTTACGTGACGGGACTTTGCGTCAGCGACAAATGGCGCGGCGATCCCCGGCAGGGCATTGCCCCCTGGCGGGATACCGGCATCGAGCTTCGTGGCCCGGTCGTGGCGGATATCGAGCGCGCGTTTGCCCAGACCTGGGCGGCGACGGGTGAAGGCGCACTGGATGTTTTGCCGGTTCCGGCATTGCCGGTCGGCGAAGTCATGCTGCGCGTGCTGGCCAGCGAACCCAATCTCGCGGGACTCTACCGGCTGGACCAGATGATTGCCGCGCTGGCCCGGGAGACGCTGTGGCTGACCGACGCCTATTACGTGGGCATCGCGCCCTACGTGCAGGCGCTGCGCGCAGCGGCGCGCGACGGCGTTGATGTGCGTTTACTGGTGCCGGGCACCAGTGATGTTCCGATGGTCGGGCAGGTTTCGCGCGCAGGTTACCGGCCGCTGCTGGAAGCTGGCATCCGTGTTTTCGAATGGAACGGTTCAATGCTGCATGCCAAAACGGCTGTTGCCGACGGACGCTGGGCCCGCGTTGGTTCCACCAACCTGAATATTGCCAGCTGGATCGGCAATTACGAGCTTGATATCGCGATCGAAGACGAAGACTGCGGCCGCGTCATGCAGGATATGTATGAGCAAGACCTCGGCAATGCGACCGAAATCGTATTGGGCGCGAAGCATCGTGTAAGTCGTGCCAAACCCACGCCACGCCGGCATCGCGCAACCGGATCTGGCGGGCGGGCGGCACGCGCAGCAGCCGGTGCGCTGCGCATTGGTAATACGGTAGGCGCGGCATTCAGCAACCGTCGCATATTGGGACCGGCTGAATCCGGAATGATGTTCAGCGTTGCACTGGTGTTTCTGGTTTTTTCCGTTGCTGCTTTGCTGGTGCCGCTTGCGGTGACTGTGCCTCTGGCGCTGGTGGCCTTGTGGGTCGGCGTGACCCTGCTGGTGCGGGCCTGGCGAATGCGTAAAGGCGGCGCTGAAGAGGATCGCTAGGAGCCGGGCAGCTTCAGCTGCCCGCCAGTCCGGCGGCCCTGGCAGCAATGACGGCATTGACCGGCTGGATTTCCACAACCTTGCGGCGTGACGTTGCTCCCGAGCGGATTTTCAGTACGCTGCGCGGCAGTTTCAGCGTTTCCGCCAGCCAGGTCAGCAGTGCGGCATTGGCCTTGTCATCGCTTGCCGGTGCGGCAATGCGGATTTTCAGCGCGTCGCCGTGAAATCCGTTTACGCCGGTGGATTTTGCATTGGGTTGGGCGTGGATCTGCAGAGTCAGACGCGAGATTTCGGCCTGGTAGCGGAGCCACCCACCGGTCATCGCAACAGCAGCAGCGCGGAGGATTCCAGCCAGGCAATGGGCAGCATCAACAGCAGCTGGCAGGCCACTATCAGGAACAGCGGCGACAGATCGACATTACCGATGGGTGGAATCCGCCGGCGGAACATGCGCAGGAACGGTCGCGTCATGGCATCAAGCAGCGGTGCAACAGGGCTGCCGGGATTGACCCACGACAGCACGGCCTGCAACAGCGTCGAGAACAGGACGATGTACACCAGCATCTTCATCACTTCGACTGCGGCAACCGCGGCAATGCCCAGCAGCGCCAGGCCGATATCCGCACCGAAGCGGAATCCGCGCACCTGCAAGACGATCAGCCATTCCAGCAACTGCATCAGCCATGCCAGCAACAGCGTTGGCAGATCGATTCCCCAGAGGCCGGGCAGGACCCGGCGCGCCGGGCGTACCATGAAATCAGTCAGCGCGTTGACAAAGTCCGCCAGCGGATTGCGATAGGGGGCCCTGACCCATTGCAGAAAAAAGCGCAGCAGCAGGGTCAGCGTCAGCAGTCCGAACGCGACCTGTGCGATGAAAATCAGTGCATTGCCCAACATGATGTCCTGCGCTCCTAGTCCCTGCCCAGTTCGTCGCCGAGTTCGGCGGATCGCTCGGCAGCCCCGCGTATTGCCCGCACAAATGCAGCCTTGACGGCGTCTTTGTCGAGAAGTGAGATCGCGCGCTCGGTGGTGCCGCCCTTCGAAGTGACCCGTGCACGCAGTGTGGCAGGGTCGGTGTCATCGGCCATCGCGAGTTTTACTGCTCCGGCAAAAGTGGCCAACGCACTTTGTCTGGCCGCTGCTGCAGGCAAACCCAGTTCCAGCGCCGCCTGCTCAAGTGCCTCAATGAAATAAAACACATAGGCGGGGCCGCTGCCGGACACGGCGGTGACCGCGTCAAGGTCGCGCTCCGACCCGACCCAGAATGTGGTGCCGACCGCGCCAAGGATGCGTTCCGCATATCCGCGCTGCTTTTCCGTGACGCCGGGCATGGCACAAAGCCCCGTGATCCCGGCAGCCACCAGCGCCGGCGTGTTGGGCATTGCGCGTACGATGTGCGCAGCCGGCCCCAGCCAGCGCGCGAGATCAACGCCGCGAATGCCGGCTGCAATGCTGATGATCAGTTTGCCGTCGATGACAGAGGCAAGGCCGCGCGCAACTTCACGCAGCTGCTGCGGTTTGACGGCGAGAACGATGCAGTCAGCATTGCGCGCTGCTGCCGCACCGTCGGCCGAAGTGCGGATGCCATATCGCTGTTCAAGCCGCTGCAACGCTTCCGGAAGCACATCCACAGCATGGATGGCTGATGCTGGCCAGCCTTTGGCCACCAGTCCGCCGATGATTGCGGCCGCCATATTGCCGCCGCCGATGAAAAGGATGTTCATGTATTGATCAGAAAACGCCAAATTTGAGCCGTGCTTGCACTGATGCAAGCGCAGCCTGTTCGCCGCATTATACGGTTCGGTGGCCGGTATTCGCCGCTTTCCGTGAGCCGAATATGGCTGTTCCGATCCGAATGATTGTTGCGCCTTCGGCGATCGCGGCCTCCAGGTCATCGGACATGCCCATCGACAATGTGTCGACTTCAGGGTCTTCCGCCTGCAACCGCTGCTGCAGGGTACGCAGCAGCGCAAATCGCTGTCGCTGCAGGCCGGCATCCGTGGTCGGTTCCGGAATGGCCATCAGCCCGCGCAGCCGTAGTTGCGGCAGCGTGCGGATCACCTCGGCCAGGGCGCGCTCCTCACCGGGGGAGACGCCGCTTTTGCTGGCCTCGCCGCTAACGTTGACCTGGATCAGCACATTCAGCGGCGGCAAATCGGCTGGACGCGAGTCATTGAGACGTCGCGCAATCTTTTCGCGCTCAATGCCATGCACCCATGCAAAGTGTTCGGCAATCGGGCGGGTCTTGTTGCTCTGGACCGGGCCGATGAAGTGCCATTCGATGGCGAGATGCCTGAGTCGCCCAATCTTGTCCAGGGCTTCCTGCACAAAATTCTCGCCAAATGCGCGAGCCCCGGCCTGCCATGCGGCTTCAACCGAATCGGCGCCGAAGGTCTTGCTGACCGCCAGCAGTTGCACGCTGTCCGGCACGCGATTTGCAGCGGCTGCAGCCCGCCGGATGCGCTCGTGTACGGCTTGCAAGTTCAAGGCGATTGTGGTCATAATTTCGGCGCGCTCAGAGGCTCATTGGCGCATGTTCCAGCGCTTGGGTGCGCGCATACGGCACCCCGCATAGCCCGCATGGCAACACTTCCCAGGGAATTATAAATATAAATGGACATCTCCGAACTGCTGGCCTTCGTTGTCAAAAACAAGGCATCTGACCTGCATCTGTCTTCCGGCCTGCCGCCGATGATCCGTGTGCATGGCGACATCCGCCGCATCAACCTGCCGGCGCTGGAACACAAGGACGTTCACGCCATGGTGTATGACATCATGAACGACGGCCAGCGCAAGTTTTATGAAGAGAACCTGGAGTGCGATTTTTCATTCTCCATTCCCAACCTGGCGCGCTTTCGCGTCAATGCCTTCGTCCAGCAACGCGGCGCAGGCGCGGTATTCCGGACGATTCCGTCCAAGGTATTGAGTCTGGAGGATCTGAAGGCGCCCAAGGTGTTCGTGGAAATTGCCAACCAGCCGCGCGGCGTGGTGCTGGTGACCGGGCCGACAGGATCGGGCAAATCGACCACGCTGGCCGCCATCGTTGACCATATCAACACAAACGAACAGGGCCACATCCTGACGGTGGAGGACCCGATCGAATTCGTGCACGAATCGAAAAAATGCCTGATCAACCAGCGCGAGGTCGGGCCGCACACCTTGTCTTTTGCCAACGCGCTGCGCTCGGCGCTGCGTGAAGATCCGGACATCATCCTGGTCGGCGAGATGCGCGATCTGGAAACCATCCGCCTCGCTCTGACCGCCGCTGAAACAGGCCATCTGGTGTTCGGCACGCTGCACACCAGTTCCGCAGCCAAGACCATCGACCGGATCATTGACGTGTTCCCGGCGGAAGAAAAAGAAATGATGCGCGCGATGCTGTCGGAATCCCTGCGCGCGGTGATCTCGCAGACGCTGCTCAAGACCAAGGACGGCAGCGGCCGTGCCGCGGCCCATGAAATCATGGTCGGCACGCCGGCGATCCGCAACCTGATCCGCGAGAACAAGGTGGCGCAGATGTATTCGGCGATCCAGACCGGCGCTCAACTGGGCATGCAGACGCTGGACCAGAATCTGCAGGACCTGGTCAAGCGCAACATCGTGTCGGTTGAGGAAGCGCGCGGCAAGGCAATGAACAAGGACTCGTTCCGTTAAACCGGAAACCGGTCGATGCTAAGAATACGGGAGTAAAAGCATGGAAAGAGAACAGGCAGTCAAGTTCATGCACGACCTGCTGCGGGCGATGGTCGCGAAAAAGGCCTCGGACCTTTTCATCACGGTGGGTTTCCCGCCGGCGATCAAACTCGACGGCAAGATGACGCCGGTGGCCCAACAGTCGCTGACCGCGCAGCACACGGCGGAACTGGCGCGCGGCATCATGAACGACAAGCAGGCCGGCGAATTCGAAGCTACCAAGGAGTGCAATTTTGCGGTCAGCCCCGGTGATATCGGTCGCTTTCGTGTCAATGCCTTCATGCAGCAGGGGCGCGTCGGCATGGTGCTGCGGACCATCAACACCACGATCCCGAAGTTCGACGACATGAAGCTGCCGCCGGTGCTGAAGGATGTTGTGATGACCAAGCGCGGACTGGTGATCCTGGTCGGCGGCACCGGCTCGGGCAAGTCGACTTCACTCGCCGCGATGATCGGCTATCGCAATGAAAACAGCTACGGCCACATCATCACCATCGAAGACCCGATCGAATACGTCCATGACCACAAGAACTGCGTGGTCACCCAGCGCGAAGTCGGCGTCGATACCGAAAACTGGCATGCTGCGCTGAAAAACACCCTGCGTCAGGCGCCTGACGTGATCCTGATCGGCGAGATCCGCGATCGAGACACCATGGATCACGCCATCGCCTTCGCCGAAACGGGCCATCTGGCGATGGCGACGCTGCACGCCAACAGCGCCAACCAGGCGCTGGACCGCATCATCAACTTCTTCCCGGAAGAACGCAAACACCAGCTGCTGATGGATCTGTCGCTGAATATCCGCGCGCTGGTGTCGCAACGGCTGATTCCGAAAAAAGACGGCAAGGGTCGCGCCGCCGCCGTCGAGATTCTGCTCAATTCACCGCTGATTTCCGACATGATCTTCAAGGGCGAGGTGCACGAGATCAAGGGCATCATGGCCAAGTCGCGCGAACTGGGCATGCAGACCTTCGACCAGCATTTGTTCGACCTCTACGAGGCCGGCGAGATCAGCTACGAAGACGCGCTGCGCAATGCCGACTCGATGAACGAACTGCGGCTGATGATCAAGCTCAACAGCAAGGACGCCAAGGACAAGGATGTGATGACCGGCATCGAGCACCTGAACCTTGTCTGATCTGCGTTTCCCGTCCCATGCAAAACGCCGGCCCGGTGGCCGGCGTTTTTGTTGATGCCCATCCCTTTCGACTGGCCCACTTTTGCGGCCTGCGCAGCAATCGTTGCCGGCGCTTATGTGATCTTCGGGATATCGGCGTTTGGTGCGGCAATGTTTACCGTTCCGGCGTTATCGTATTTTTTTCCGCTCGAATTTGTATTGCCGGTGTGCGTGCTGCTGGATTTTTCCGCAGCTTTGGCGCTGGGATCGCGTTTTTCCCGTGATGCCGACCGTGGCGAATTGAAATGGATGACACTATTTTCACTCGCCGGTGCGATAGCCGGGGTGACGGCGCTGGTGACGCTGCCACAGCAGGCAACCATTGCAGCATTCGGACTGTTTTTGTGCAGTTATGCGGCGTACACACTGTATGCCGGCGTGCCGACGCTAGGCATTGCCCGCCATCCCTGGGCCGCAATTTCCGGATTCTGTGGCGGGGCCACCGGCACCCTGTTCGGTGTAGGCGCACCACCCTATGCGGTTTATCTGACGCGGCGCTTGCCCGACAAGGCTATGCTGCGCGCGACACTGTCAAACATGGTGCTGCTGTCGACCACCATCCGTGCGCTAGTGTTCCTCGCCGGCGGCCTGTTCCTTGCCGACCGAATCATCGGCGCTCTGATGCTGCTGCCGTTTGCGCTGGGGGGATTGTGGGCGGGACACCGTATCCAGCTCCGGGTATCGCGAGAGTCCCTGCTGAAAATCATCAGTGTGATGCTGCTGCTGATCGGTGCGTCATTGATCGCACGCGCCCTGCGTGGCTAGGATTTCGGCGGCGCGTCCTTGCGCATGAAGCCGGCCACCATTTCAAACCGGAACAGCCGGCATTCCAGCGCGCCATTGAACAGCGGCGTGCGTTTCGACGGTTTTAATCCGATCAGCTTGGCCATCCGCAGATCTCCGGTCAGGATGAAAGCCGTCCAGCCGGCGTAACGCTGTTTCAGCACATCGCCGACTTTCGGATACCAATCCGCGAGGTCATCGAGTTCTTCCATGCGTACGCCGTAAGGCGGATTGGTGATCAGCAAACCTGCCATGCCCGGCGGTTTCGAATCTTCGAAGCTGCATTGTTTCAGCGAGATATCGGCTTCCAGCCCCAGCGCGGCGACGTTACGGGTAGCGATGGCAATGGCATCGCCGCTGCGGTCATATCCGTAAATACTTGTTTTTATTGATTTATTTTCAAGCGCTGCAACTTGTTCACGCAGCGCTGACCACGCTGCAATATCGTGGTTACGCAATTTCTCGAAACCGAAACTGCGGCCCAGACCCGGCGCGCGGTTACGGGCCATCAGCGCGGCTTCGACCAGAAAAGTACCGCTGCCGCACATCGGGTCGAGCAGTGCCTGCTCCGGCGTCCAGCCCGCCAGTTTGAGAATGCCTGCAGCGAGATTTTCTCGCAGAGGCGCTTCGCCGGCCGCGGTACGCCAGCCGCGCTTGAACAGCGCATCACCCGAGGTATCGAGATAAAACACCGCATCGTCACGCGTCAGGAAAACATGGATGCGCACGTCGGGTGCGCGGGTATCGACATCGGGGCGCAGGCCTTCGCTGTCGCGCAGCACGTCGCAGACGGCATCCTTCACGCGCAGCGTAACGAAATCGATGCTCTGCAGCGGGCTTTTGATGGCTGCGGTGTCGACACGGATGGTCTGCTTCGGACCGAACCACTGCGCCCAGCGGATTTTTTTGGCCGCATTGAAAATATCATTCTCGCTGCGGTAGCCGCAGTGACCGACCCGCCATAACACGCGGCTGGCGATACGGCTTTCAAGGTTGACGCGCCGGCACAGCGCATAGGGTCCGCGAAAGCCGGTGCCGCCGTCGGCGGTTAGGATGTCGGCAGCGCCGAGGGCTTTCAGTTCGTCGGCGAGCACGCCTTCAAGGCCGCGCGGGCAGGTGGCGAAAAATTGTTCCATGTCAGGGGCGTGCCGCCAGTTCCACAAAGATTTCGAATTCGACGCGCTGCCAGGGGTTGCGCGCCTCTTTCAGGTTGACGATACGCGCTTGAACCGGTGCGCCGCGATCCATCTGCCGTGCGACATCGCTGTTGTCGCGGCGCGGTACGTAGCCGAGGGGCTGGCCTTTCCACTCCACACGTACCGCGTTGGCGTCATGCGGATTCTGCGGCTCGCGCTTCAGCGTCAGCGGGTCGCCGACACGCATGTTGTCCCACAATACCTTGCCGTCGTAATACTGGAATCCGGCGAGTGGTGACTGCTGCACGATGATGCGCGCCTCGGCGGCGCAGGCGGGTTGCAGCGCCAGCGAAAGCGCAAGGATTGCGGCGTAGTGGAGCACGGGGGTCAGAACGGCTTCAGCACCACGAGGATCAGCGTGGCGAACAGTACCAGCACCGGCACCTCGTTGAACCAGCGAAACCAGACATGCGAGCGGGTATTGCGCTTTTGCTCGAATTTTTTCAGCAGGCTGCCGCAGGCATGGTGGTATCCGATCAGCAACACCACCAATACCAGCTTGGCGTGCATCCAGCCGCCGCTGATGCCGTAACCCAGCCACAGCCACAGGCCGAACATCAGCGCGGGTACGGCCAGGATCGTCATGAAACGGTATAACTTGCGCGCCATCAGCAGCAGGCGCGCGTAAGAAGTTTCGTTGTCCTCCATTGCCAGATTGACGAGGATGCGCGGCAGATAGAACAGCCCTGCGAACCAGGAGATCACGAACAGCAAATGGAAGGTTTTGACCCAGAGCATGTGCCGATGTTACTGCAGAAGCCGGCGCCGGGTCAGTGCCAATGCGACATAGGCGCTGCCGGCGGCATAGGCCGCGAGTACTGCGATGTGCAGCAGCCACGTCGGCGGCACCGTGCCATTGACCAGCGGCCGGGCCAGCGCGACGGCGTGGGTCAGCGGCAGCGCCTGCGCCAGCAGTTGTGCCGGCGCCGGTAGTTCATTCAACGGGAAGAACACCCCGCATAACAGCATCATCGGCGTCACGCAGAGCGTGAAGTAGTACATGAAAAAATCGTAACTCGGCGACAGCGCGGTCATGATCAGGCCCAGCCCGGCAAAAGCGAGGCCGGTGAGGAAAATAAGCGGAATCACCGCAATCGCCATGGGTGACGGCACCAGACCGAGCACCGCAGCGACGATCAGCACCGCGCTGCCGGAGAGAAAACTCTTGCTGGCCGCCCACACCAGCTCGCCCACCAGCACATCGTCCAGCGTCAGCGGCGCATTGAGGATGGCGTCCCAGGTTTTTTGTACATGCATGCGCGAGAATCCCGAATACATGGCTTCAAAAGAAGCGCTCATCATCGTGCTGGAGCAGATCACGCCGGCGGCCAGAAATGCAATGTACGACATGCCGCCGACATCCTCGAGCATGCGGCCAAGGCCGTAGCCCAGGCCGAACATGTAGAGCAGCGGATCGGCGAGATTGCCGAGCATCGATGGAATCGCCAGCTTGCGCCACACCAGCAGGTTGCGCCGCCAGACATGGAGGAAGCGCAGGCTTAATTGCGGCGGCGACCAGTGTTGTGCGGCCATATCAGTCCCTGAGGTCACGCCCGGTGAGTTTCAGAAACACGTCTTCGATATTAGCGCGGCGATGCAGGTAACGAAGGTCGCCGCGGCCGTCAAGGTCAGCGATCAGCGGTGCCGGGTCGTTGATGTAGCAAAAAATGGTTTCGCCGGTGATTTCGCAGCGCTCGGTGTGTCGGCGGCCAAAGGCTTCAGCCCAGTCCGGCGCGCCCTCGCCATAGACTTCGACCACATGCGGTTCGACATGCTGTGTGATCAATGCGCGCGGGTCGCCGCCGGTAATGATCTTGCCGTGATCCATGATCGCGATACGGCTGCAAAGGCGTTCGGCTTCTTCCATGAAGTGCGTGGTCAGCAGAAGCGTTTTGCCCTGCTTCAGCAGGTTGCGCAGCCGTTCCCAGATCACATGTCGGGCTTGCGGGTCGAGTCCGGTGGTCGGCTCGTCGAGGAACAGCAGTTCCGGATCGTTGATCAACGCGCGGGCCAGTGTCAGCCGGCGTTTCATGCCGCCGGAAAGCGTCTGGATGCGGGTGTCGGCGCGGCTGGTCAAACCGGCAAATTCGAGCAGCGCCGGGATGCGTTCCTGCAACGTCGCATCGGCTATGTCGAAATAACGGCCAAACACCCGCAGGTTTTCGCGGATGGTGAAATCGGGATCGAGGTTGTCGAACTGCGGCACCACGCCAATGCGTTCGCGGGCTTCCCGTCCTTGGCGAGGCACGTCATGGCCGAGCACGCTGATGCTGCCGCTGTCGGGGCCGGTCAGGCCCAGACACAGCCGCAAGGTCGTGGTCTTGCCCGCGCCATTGGGACCGAGCAGGCCGAAACATTCGCCGGGTTGCAGCGTGAGGTCAACGCCGCAAACGACTTCCTTGCCGCTGTAGGACTTGCGCAGTCCCGTCGCAACGAGTGGTGATGCCGGGTTCACGCGCAATGGACGCGCACGATCTGCGCGAGTTGATGCAGGCGGCCATGGAAAAAGTGTTCGCCGCCCGGTATAACCACCAGCGGCAGTTGCTGCGGGCGCGCCCAGTCCAGCACTGCTGCGAGTGGCACGACGTCATCGTGTTCGCCGTGGATCACCAGCGTATTGGCGGGAACCGGTTCTGCCGGAAAGCGGTTTACCGCCGGTCCGACCAGAACCAGCCGCTCGGCCGTAACCTGACGGGCGACGCGGGTCTGCACAAAGGCGCCAAACGAAAAACCGGCGAGCAGCAGCGGCATTTCACCGAAACGTTCCTTGGCATAACGGATCACGGCAATGAGGTCATCGGTTTCACCATTGCCCTGATCAAAAGCACCGGCACTGTTGCCGACACCGCGGAAGTTGGGACGGATGGCGACATAACCGATGCCGAACAGCGTTTTGGCCAACGTGGTGACGACCTTGTTGTCCTTGGTGCCACCTTGCACCGGGTTCGGGTGCGCGATCAGCGCGATGCCGCGCCGCGGCAGTCCGGGATCGTTGAGATCGGTTTCAAGCGCGCCAGCGGGACCGTCGATCACCAGGCGTTCCAGCGTGGACGGCGGCATGGGGCGGAGTTCGCTTGCTGTCATCGGGCAAACCGAAAAGCGGTTGTTTGCGGAAAGGTTTGTTTCAGATTTTCAATCGTTCGACCACACGGCCGTGCTGCAGGTGTTCGGTGACGATCTCATCGATGTCTTCGCGGTCGACATAGGTGTACCAGACGGCTTCCGGATATACGACCAAAACCGGACCTTCGTCGCAACGGTCGAGGCATCCGGCCTGGTTGATGCGGACCTTGCCTTCGCCAGAGAGCCCCAGTGTTTTGACCTTTTTCTTGGCATAGTCACGGAGATCCTGGGCGCCATGGTTGTTGCAGCAGTTCGCACCAGGCTCGCGCTGGTTGCAGCAGAAAAACACGTGATGCTTGAAGTGGCTCATCGGGATTTGGAGCGGAACCTGGAAGCCGCGTTACGGCGAAGCGCGGATTATAACCGTGACGCCCGCCGCTCACCGCCGCGAATACTTGCGCGCGGAACCCCGCGACAGCGCCACGGGGTATTTGCGGGCATTGAGCGTCATCTTGCGTCGGGCGGCCTGCAACAGGTCAATGTCGAGCACATCGGTCAGCCGCAGCAGGTAAAGCAGCACATCGGCGGCCTCTTCTTCGACAGCGCGCCGGTCCTCGGCGCCGAGGCAGGTGCTTTGTTCAGCGGTCAGCCACTGGAAACATTCCAGCAGTTCGGCCGCTTCGACACTCAAGGCCATGGCGAGATTCTTCGGTGTATGAAACTGCTGCCAGTCGCGGGCTTCGGCAAACTGGCGAAGGTCTCGACGCAGGCTGATCAGTGTTGCACGGCGGGCTGAGGGCATGGGAAGTCTCTCGGGATTCAGCGGTGATCCGGACGGTGGCGTGCTGGCAGACTGATCAGCAGGAACAGCAGTGCCAGGAATGGCCAGATATCAGAAAGTGCGCGGATCATGTTGGTGAAACTGAGCAAATGACCGACCCGTCCGGGCAACATGTGTTGGGGGACGGTGCGGTAGGGATTTTCCGGCGTAAGGTTGACCAGCGCCACCACGGCCAGCAGGCACAGCAAAGCAACGGCAGCACGCCCGCGGGGCGGCAGGCGAACGAACAGCATCACCAGCACGATGGCTGCAACCAGACCCATGGCAAAGCCGGGGGTCAGCCAGTTCCACGGGCTTGCGGTGCGCAGAATAAGCCACGCTGCAGCGGTTTTCAGCAGGCAAGCCCCCGCGATGAGTGCCACGAATGTTTGCCAGAATCCGCTGTTGACGGTCCGCGCGACGCTGGCCAGCAACAGGCCGACAACCGTGATGCCGAGCATGACCACGCCGGCCTCGGCGTAACGGTACGATTCCGGGGTGTATGCAAACATCGCGTCGAGGTTCAGGCTGGAACGCAGGTCGCCATTGCCCATGTTGATCGACGTTGCATGCAGCTGGGTCAGCAGCCACAGACCGGCCAGAACCAGTACCGCATCACCCCTGGGCCCGCCGACGAACCAGCGGTTGCGCAGCAGTGCCAATCCTTCGCCGAGTCGATGGCCCGGCGCAAACAGCGGGGCAAGCAATGCGCCGACTGCGCCGCCAAACGAGTTGACCAGCAGATCAACCACGGAGGCGATGCGTATTGGCAAATACTGCTGGGCGGTCTCCAGCACAAGACTGAGCATGGTGCAGGCCACTGCGGCAATTATCACTGCGGATCGTGGATGGAGCCACGCGCAAAGTGCCAGCGCCAGCAGGAATCCCAGCGGCAGGTAAGCGGCAAAGTTGAAGCCGACGTCTTCGAGGGTGATCCAGCGGGGCCACGGAGCGGAGAGGAACTTCCCGAAAGGAATTTCGATGGCCTGCCAGCCGGTGAAGGGGTACAGACTGGCGTAGATGACCACCAGACTGTAAGCTAGCGCCGCCATTGCCGCGACGCGGTATCCGCGAGGCATGGCACCCGCTGTGTAATCCGGCATCATTCATGAAATTCTACGACATCTTCAACGGCGACGCCGATGGCATCTGCGCGCTGCACCAGCTGCGGCTGGACGAGCCTCGCGATGCCGAGCTGGTCACCGGCGTCAAACGTGACATCGGACTGGTGGCGCGCATCAATGCACAGGCCGGCGACAGCCTGACCGTCCTTGATATTTCCCATCGCAGCAATGCAGCCGCAGTTGCGAGAGCGCTGCATGTGGGCGCGACCGTCGAGTATTTCGATCACCATGCCACGGCAGAACTGCCGCAGCACCCGGCGTTTCGTTCGCACATTGATACCGCTCCGGATGTCTGTACCAGCCTGATCGTCGACCAGCACCTTGCGGGCCGTCACCGGCTGTGGGCCGTGGTGGCGGCATTCGGCGACAACCTCGTCGAGTCGGCGATCCGCGCTGCGCAGCCGCTGCAACTGGATCACATGGAACTGGCCCGTCTGCACCAGTTGGGTGAGGCCATCAACTACAACGCCTACGGCGAGAGTGTCGAGGATCTGCACTATCATCCGGCTGATCTTTATCGGGTGATCGCGCCATACAGTGATCCTCGCCATTTCATTTTTGACGAGCCGGTGTTCGAAGTATTGAAGCAGGCGGGAGCCGAGGACATGGCGCGTGCCGAAGAGATCCGGCCGGAGTTCGCGACCGGTGCGGCTGCGTTGTATGTGCTGCCGAATGCATCATGGAGCCGTCGCGTCAATGGCGTATTCAGCAACCGCCTTGCACAGTCGGAACCGCAGCGCGCGCATGCCGTGCTGGTAGCCAAGCCGGACGGTTATGTCGTCAGCGTGCGTGCCCCACGCAACAAACCCACCGGTGCCGAGGTGCTGTGTTCAGCTTTCGCAACGGGTGGTGGTCGGCAGGCTGCGGCCGGGATCAACACGCTGCCGCAGCAGGATCTCGCGCGATTTGCCGATGCGTTTCGCGAAGCCTACAAATAAGTTATTAAAAACAATAACTTATTTAACGCTCCCGGCGGACAACGGGTTTGCGGGAGAGCGCCGTAACAGGTCCAGTTCGAGCAAGGCAAACGCTGCAATCCACAGCGCGGCGTCATAGCCGTCGAACCACGCTCCCTGCAGCAACCACGCTAGAGCGATGCCGGCCAGGGCCGCGTAAAGAGCCGCGGACAATGCGATTACCACTCGGCGTTGTTGTTTGATCCAGGCCGGCGCGCGAACCTCCAGCTCGAGCACGGTGACTACGCCGATCCACAACCAGGCATTCAGCGCATCCAGCCATTCGCGTTCGCGCACAAATGAAATCGCAGCCCACAGGACGGCTGCCGCAGAGATCAGTCGCAGCAGATCGAGTGCGACGGCGTTGCGCGGTACGTGTGTCCATTGCGGGCAGCGGGTTTCGGCAAAGAAAAGTGCGAGCAACACGAACCAGGCCAGTGCATCAACGGCTTCGGAAGCGCGTCCATTGGAGACATAAATGGCCGCATTGACGGCAAGCAGCGCGAATATCGCGATAGTGACGGATATCGCGCGCATGCGGCCGGTCGCCGTCGTTCAGTTGGCTGCGTCGGGGTAATGCTGGCGGGAGGGAGCGCCATAACGCTGCGGCAGCAGCGAACCGGCCAACATGCCGGCGACACTGAAGAGGAAGCCGATGAACTGCGGCGGCCAAAGGTCTTCGCTGCCGACCAGTTCCAGTGCGATCCAGCTCGCCAGACCGCCGACAATGGCACAGGCTGCACCCTGGGTAGTGGCCTGTTTCCAGTAAAGTCCTGCTGCCAGAGGCACGAAGGCGGCGACCAGTGTGACCTTGTAGGCGTTTTCGACCATGCCATGGATGGACTCGTCGCTGTAAATCGCATACACCGTCACCAATATGGCGAAGACTGTCACTACCGCGCGGTTCAGCCACAGAAAACCGTGATCGCTCATGCGGCCAAGCAGTCCCTTGAGCACGTTTTCGGAAATGGTTACCGACGGTGCCAGCAGCGTACCGCTGGCGGTACTCATGATCACCGACAGCAGCGCGCCGAAGAAAACGATCTGCGCCGGTAACGGCATGTGGTTGAGGATCAATGACGGCAGGATGCGCTGCGAGTCGCTTTCAATCAAACCGGCGACCATTTTTGGGTCGATCAGCATCGCCGCATAGACCAGGAACAGCGGCACGAAGGCAAAAAGGAAGTAAGCCGAGCCGCCGAGCACTGAACCCCAAACCGCGGTGTGCTCGTTTTTTGAAGCGTTCATCCTCTGGAACACGTCCTGCTGCGGGATGGAACCGAAACCCATTGTGATCAGCGCTGCGGTAAACGCCACCACCTCGGTCCACGAAAATCTGGGCAGAAAATCGAATTTGTTGTTGGCGGCGGCATGGCTGATGACGGTCGAGGTGCCGCCGGCCATGTCGGACACCAGCCAGGCGATGTAGAGCAGGCCGAGCACGATGACGATCATCTGCACGAATGTGGTGACCGCCACCGACCACATGCCGCCGAACAGCGTGTAGACCAGCACCACGCTGGCCCCGATGACCATGCCCCAGGCCGGTGAGATCGCATCCTGCGACAACACGTTGAATACCAGCCCCAGCGCCGTGACCTGGGCTGATACCCAGCCGAGGTACGAAAGCGCAATGCAGATGCTGGTTGCCAGTTCGACGCTGCGGTTGTAGCGCTGACGGTAATAATCGCCTATGGTCAGCAGGTTCATCCGGTACAGCGGACGCGCGAAAAAAAGGCCGAACAGGATCAGGCACAACGATGCACCGAAGGGATCCGATATCAGCCCGCCCATGCCCTCCTTGACGAAGGTTGCGGAAATGCCGAGCACCGTTTCGGCGCCGAACCAGGTGGCAAACACTGTGGCAAAGACCACATACAGTGGCAGGTGGCGGCCGGCAGTGATGTAATCACGCGCGTTGTGCACCTGAGTCGCAGCAGCGAGGCCGATGGCGATCGACACAACCAGATAAGCGATGACAAACCACAGCAGCATCTTTTGCGCTCCCAAACCGCACCGCACCTCAAGCGGCAACGCGCGAAGTGTACAGGGCGCAACCGGTTTTGATAACTGCGAAACCGGTTTTTGCGCGACCCCGGTTCAGCGGATCAGGTTTTGTTCAGGCATTCCCGAGTGAACTGGCGCAGTGATCATTTTTGATGAATCAGGGCGATGCACGAAACCGGTGCGGTTGCTGCAAGTCATGGGCTTTCCCGTCATGCGCAAGCCCGAATGATCACGGAATACAGAAACCACGGGGGATGTTAGTTATGCGCTGTGGCCTTTTCGGTGGCGGCTGTGATTCAGTTAACGGGGGATGCCTCCGCGTGACCCTGTAGAATCGGGCGCTTTGGCCAATAACAGGCTATCCCGTCCCTGGCGCAGCGGCCACAATTTATTTTTAAAATCAAATATTTAATTATCTGCTGCGATTGTTTTGTCGTTGATATTCGCCAGCTGTTGCCCATGACTGAATCCGCTGTTACCCCACCTCCATTCCGACTGACACGCTGGTTTTCGCTGTTAAGTCTTGTTTGCGTGGTGTCTGCCAGTACCTTGCTGGCCTACATCCTTTCCGGTTTCCTCACCGAGCAGTTGCTGCAGCGTGAAGCCACGGTGACCCAGGAGTTTGTGCAGAGCGTGGTTGTTACCGGCGGTGTCGAAGCGGCGTTTCTGGCAAGTCACGGTACCGAACCCGGAGACGCCCTCCAGCATACGTTTCAGCACTATGTGCATATTCCGGACGTCATCCGAACCAATGTGTATTCGCATGATCGCTACGTGATCTGGTCGACAGAGCCCCGGCTTGCCGGGCGTGTTTTTCCGGATAACGATGAACTGGATGAGGCGCTGGCCGGGCGGCTGGTGTTCAAGAACGGTGTTGCACACAAGGATGAGCACTCGGTGGATGCGGCACCGCTGCCCAACACCTACTTTATCGAGATTTATGTGCCGATCTGGGATCCTGACAAAAAACGGGTGGTTGGCGTTGTTGAAATCTACAAGACCCCGCGTCCTCTGGCCGAGGCGATAAAGTCGGGGCGGCAACTGATCTGGACAGTGACGTCGATCAGCGGACTGTTCATCTATCTTGCTTTGATCGGTTTGGTGCGGCGCGCTGACCGCATCATGCGCGAGCAGCGGCAACGCCTCGTGGAGACGGAGTCTCTCGCTGCGGTAGGCGAAATGGCCGGGGCGGTGGCACATGCGATCCGCAATCCCCTGTCGGCGATACGCACATCAGCCGAACTGGCGCTGGATTCAGACTCTGAACTGTCCCGAGAGCAGGCAGAGGACATTACTGCAGAAGTTGACCTGATAGAGCAGTCCGTACGTGAATTGCTGACTTATTCGCGCCCGCACAACGCGCGGTTTGAAAGTGTGGAACTGAATGAGATCATCGGAAAGACCGTTACGGCCTGCATGCGCGAGATCAGCGCCCGCGGTATCGAAGTCGTGCTCAGCCTTGATGAACGTTTGCCCGCAGTAAAGGGGGATGCTGCATTGCTCGGACAGGTTTTCAGCAGTCTGATTGCGAATTCACTGGATGCGATGGCGCGTGCAGGCCAACTCACGGTCATCAGCCAGACTGCGGCGGATGGAGTATCGGTCGATATCCGCATTACTGACACCGGCAGCGGAATCCAGCCTGAAGATCTCGACAAGATATTCAGGCCGTTTCATACGACCAAAGCCAAGGGGCTTGGTCTGGGCCTGCCGCTTGCGCGGCGAATAATTGATCGTTTGGGCGGGACCATCGCCGTAACCAGCAGGCCGGGGGCGGGTACGACGGTGCACATGAAGCTGCTTACCATTTGACGGACTGAATATGGGCCATGCCGTACTGATTATTGAAGACGAAGCGACACTCGCGAAAAACATCAAGAGTTTTCTTGATCGTCACGGCTATGAAGCGCGTACAGCCGCCACCGCCGAGGACGGACTTGCGCAGCTTGAAACCTTCAAGCCCGATATCGTATGCTGGATTTTCACCTGCCCGGCATGGACGGGATGCAGGCGCTGGCAAGAATTTCCGAACTTGATGCGCGGATACGCACGATCATGATCACGGGAAACAGCAGCATCCAGATGGCTGTTGATGCGATGAAGGCCGGAGCGTCCGATTATCTCAGCAAGCCGGTCATCCTCAGCGAGTTGCGGCTGCGTATCGAAAAAATCCTGGGACAGAACCGGATGGAGCAGACGCTGACCTATTACCAGGAACGCGCCGCCCAGTCAGGCGGATTGCAAAAGCTGATCGGCGATTCAGCACCGATGCGCACGCTGCGCGCCACCATTGAGCAGCTTCTGAATTCAGAGCGGCAGCTTGAGGAGGGAACAGTGCCGGCAGTGCTGATTGTCGGCGACACCGGCACCGGCAAGGAACTGGTCGCCCGCGCATTGCATTTCGACAGTGACCGGCGTGAGCGTCCGTTCATCGAGCTTAACTGCGCGTCAATTCCCACCCAGTTGCTGGAATCCGAATTATTCGGTTTCGAACGCGGCGCGTTTACTGACGCAAGGGGGCGCAAGCTGGGCTTGGTCGAGGCTGCCGACGGCGGCACCCTGTTTCTTGACGAAATCGGCGATATTGAATTTAGCCTGCAGGGCAAGCTTCTGAAGCTGCTTGAGGAGAAAACTGTCCGCCGACTGGGCAGCCTGCGCGACGTGCACGTCGACGTGCGCATTGTTGCCGCCACAAACAAACCGCTCGAAAAACTGGTGCAAAAGGGCATATTCCGGTCGGATCTGTACTTCCGCCTGCGCGGTGTGCAGCTGGTGTTGCCGGTGCTGTGTGAGCGTGATAACGACATTCTCCTGCTGGCCAGGCATTTTCTGGCGCTGAACGGCGCCCGCTACCAGAAGCGCGACCTTGTGTTCAGCCCGGAGGCTGAGCGGGTTTTGCTGGATTACGCCTGGCCGGGCAATGTGCGTGAACTGCGCAACGTTGTTGAGGAGGCAGTGCTCCTGGCATCCGGGCCGGTAATCGGCCCCGATCAACTGAGCCTGTGTGCGACGCTGGGTCGTTCAAGGCCTGGTGCTTCGTCATTATCCAGAGAGATGTTGCCTGATATTCCCAGTGGAGGCCTGCAGCTTGGCGAGGTTGAACGCGGCCTGATCCTGCAGGCGCTGCAGAAGACGTCATGGAATGTGACGCGTGCCGCAAAGCTGCTGGGCGTGTCACGCGACACGCTGCGCTATCGCATAGACAAGTTCAATCTGGTCGAACACCGGCAGGGCGAAAGCGGGCTGGATTGAGCCTGCGCCCTTAATCCCGTCTCAGGTTAACGCGATAACCATCAGCAGTGCGGCAAGAAGTGCGACAGCCGTTGCGAGTAAACGGCTGTTGCGCTGTTGTACTTGCACCAGCATGTCGAGCTGCTTGCGCAGGGTGATTTCGTGCTCCCGCGACAGGTAGCTCTGGGCCAGTCGCGGCAATTGCGGCAGCAGTTCGCTCCAAAACGGCAATTCCTCGCCGACGCGGCGTACCAGTCCGCGCCAGCCGATTTGCTCCGACATCCAGCGCTCGAGAAACGGCTTGGCTGTACGCCACAAATCGAGATCGGGATCGAGGTCGCGGCCCAGCCCCTCAACGTTCAGCAGAGTCTTCTGCAGCAGTACAAGCTGCGGCTGGATTTCAATGTTGAAGCGGCGTGATATCTGGAACAGGCGGAGCAGGACTTTGCCGAACGAAATTTCTTTCAGCGGCTTGTCGAAAATGGGCTCGCACACTGCGCGTATTGCCGTTTCGAATTCCTCGACCCGGGTGCCCGGGGGGGCCCAGCCCGATTCGACATGGACTTCGGCGACACGTCGGTAATCGCGACGGAAAAATGCAATGAAATTGCGCGCAAGGTAATGTTTGTCGACCTCGGTCAGAGTGCCCATGATGCCGAAATCAAGCGCGACATACTGGCCATCAGGCGCAACAAGGATGTTGCCGGGATGCATGTCAGCGTGAAAAAAACCGTCGCGAAACACCTGCGTGAAGAATATTTCCACGCCAACGCGCGCCAGTTTGGGAATGTCGATGCCCTGTGCGCGCATTTCTGCAACGGCGGAAACAGGGATGCCGTGCATGCGTTCCATCACCATGACTTCGGTCGAGCAATAGTCCCAGTGGATTTCGGGTACGGCCAGAAGCGGTGATTTGTGGAAATTGCGGCGCAGCTGATTGGCGTTGGCTGCTTCCCGCATCAGGTCGAGCTCGTCCTCAAGATGGCGGGCGAATTCGGCGACCACTTCACGCGGCTTCAACCGTTTGCCATCCAGCCAGAGCCATTCCAGCAGAACGGCGCCGGCATCAAGCAGCGCAACATCCTTGGCGATCACGCTGGCAATACCCGGGCGCAGCACTTTGACGGCGACCTCGGTGCCGTCAGGCAGCGCGCCGATATGCACCTGCGCGACCGATGCGCTGGCAATGGGCTTCATCTCGAAACGCGAAAAAACCTGCGCCAGCGGCTTGCCGTAAGCCGCAGCGAGAATGCGTTCAACGTCCGCCCCCGGGAATGGCGGCACCCGGTCCTGAAGGCGGGCAAGTTCTTCGGCGATATCCGCTGGAATCAGGTCACGGCGTGTCGACAATACCTGGCCGAATTTGACGAAGATCGGGCCCAGAGCTTCCAGCGCATGGCGCAAGCGTTCGGCTCGTGGCGCTGCCAGATCGCGCCAGAAAAGCAGCGTGCTGACCGCCGCGCGCAGCACACGCACCCGCTCATGACCGAGCAGGAATTCGTCGAGCCCGAAACGCAGGGAGACACGGATGATTTTAAGCAGGCGAAGGATGCGCACCTGCGCATTTTATCCGTCTGCGGCATTGCCGGGGCGCGTACTGCGGGAATCAGCGCGGAATCAGCTGCGCAATTCGCTTTTCCAGCCGGGAGAGGTCATCACGCAGCAGATCCACATCCGCGGCAAACCTTGAGAGATCGTTGGCAGCCGCAACCGCCGGCCGTTCTTCAGTCCAGTATTCCGAGAGCGAACGGACGAGATTTTCCCCGCTCATCCGCGCCCATTGTCCTGCGGTGTGCACCATACCCGTCATTCGGTGTGCTGCTATGTCGCCGAACACGCGCGACAGATCTTCCTCTGCGTCCCAACGCAGGTGGCGCCAGAGATGATGCACCGCGCCTGCGAGCGCGGTGTCGCCGTCAATGCTTATCTCTCTCCACGCCGTATCATCCTTGGTTGCCATCCGCAGCAGTAATCCGGGGGTTACGCTCAGTGTGGCATCCGGGATTGCACCCGTTGCGGCGGGTGTGACCTCACCGGAATCCACAATCCGCAGGCTGGCGGAAAACGGGAAGCAGCGTACGCATACCGTTTTGCCAGCGAAGGGTTTTAATGAGTCACGGGCCCAATCGTTGGCGCGCAGAAGATGATTGAGCGGTGCGCCAACGATTGCATCAAGTACGGATGGCATGGTTGCCATACGCAGATCAGCCCTGCTGGATCCCCGATACCTGCCAGCCGGTGGAGCCGCGCATCGGTTTCTCAAGATGCCAGATTTCAGAGAACGGTTGTGGTTCAGCTGCGCCGTCTTCGCGAATCAGACCCGAGAACCGCACGCTGGCTACATACAGAAGTCCCTCGTTGACGACTTCGAGCACTTCCGATTCAAGCGTGACGACATCAGTTTTGCTGTTTGCCGCACCTTCGCTCTGCCACTGCTCCTGGACTTCGGCCAGCAGGTCGGGGGCGAGGAAGTCGGCCAGTGCTTCGCTGTCGCGGGCATCATGTGCTTCCTGCAAACGGACAAAGTTCAGTCGTGCATGGCGGATGAACTCGGTTGCGTTGAAATCGGCTGGCCAGCGGCCTGCCGACATGGCTGCAACAGAATGCGGAGCAGCGCTGCTGCCGCCGCCCATGGCCATAGGTTCCGGAGCCGCTGCACCCTGATGGCCGGCGTATTGCATCGGAGCCTGTGCGGCACGACCGCGCAAGGCGCGGAAAACCAGCACGGCAACGGCTGCGAGGGCGGCGACAAGCAGCAGACCGGATAACGCACCGGCGATACCGTTGTTCATGAACAGGGCCATCAACCCTGCGCCCATGGCCAAGCCGGCCAGCGGCCCCAACCATTTGTTGCCTGTCGTTTGCGCTGCAGCTGCAGCCGGCTGTTGCGCCGGCGCGCCGGCCTGCTGGGCCTGTTGTTGTTGCTGTGCGGGCGCTTTGGGCGCAGCCTGCTGGGTCATATTGCGTTGGGTGCCCATGCTTTTGCCGCCGCCCAGGCGCTTGGCAGCGTCGGCTTCAACGGCGACCATGGCCAGGCCGAAAAACAGGGCAACCGCTGAAATCATGATTTTCATGCTCGAACTCCTCGGTTTATGAGTGTTGCTTTGACAGCGCAATTATAGGGTTAGCTCCCGGCTTATTCATTGCAAACTGTAATGGTATGCCGCGCAGTAAGGTAATACCCAAACTCAGGGCTTGAGAGCGGCGGATGGTTCAGAAACGGATGCCGCGATGCAACGCCACCACACCGGCAGCAAGGTTGAAATATTCAACACGTTCCAGTCCGGCGTTCTGCATCAGGGTTTTCAGGGCTTCCTGGTCAGGGTGCATGCGGATCGACTCCGCCAGATAACGGTAACTCTCGGCATCATTGGTGATCAGTTTGCCGAGTCGCGGCAGAATCTGGAAGGAGTAAGTGTCGTAAATGGTCGCCAGCGGCTGCCACACGCGCGAAAACTCCAGCACCAGCAACCGGCCGCCGGCGCGCAGTACACGGCGCATTTCGGCCAGTGCAATATCCTTGTGGGTCATGTTACGCAAGCCGAAGGCAACACAGACGCAGTCGAAGTATTCGTCGGGGAATGGCAGTTTTTCGCCGTCGCACTGCACTGCGGGGATCAGCTTTCCGCTATCGATCAGGCGATCACGGCCACGTCTCAGCATGGGGCCGTTGATATCGGTAATGATCACCGAGCCGGAAGGACCGACGCGTTCAGAGAACAGTGTGGTCAGGTCCCCGGTGCCGCCGGCAACGTCAAGCACACGCTGCCCCGGGCGTACCAGACTCTGTTCGACTGCAAACCGTTTCCACAGCCGGTGCAGGCCGGCTGACATGAGATCGTTCATCAGGTCGTAACGAGAGGCGACCGAATCGAAGACCTCAGCGACTTTCCGCGCCTTTTCGTCTTCAGCGACTTTCTGAAAGCCGAAATCGGTGGTTTTGCTCATGCCCTTCTCACGCGTCGCGGCTGGCGCCAGCGTCCTGGAGACGCTGCAGATATTGCTGCCACATGGATTCCTGCTGAACACCGTAGTCGTAGAGCAGGTCCCAGGAATAGATGCCGGTGTCATGGCCGTCGGAGAATCGAAGCTGGATGGCGTACTGACCTACCGGCTCGATTGCACTGATGGTGACGTCTTTCTTGCCGGTTTGCAGGGTTTCCTGGCCTGGACCGTGACCGCGTACCTCAGCGGAAGGAGAATGGACGCGCAGGAATTCGCAGGGCAGGCGGAAAGTCTTGCCGTCTGCAAAGGAGATTTCAAGCGCGCGTGAGGCTTGGTGCAGCGTGATTTCGGTGGGCAGCGGCACACCCTTGTTGAGTCCAGCCATATTTGTTCCGTGAACGGTTCCTGAACAGAATGCGTCATCATAACCGACAGCGGGGATTACCAAGAAATCCGCTTTTATTCCAATGGGTTGCGTACGCCGCCGCAGTGTTGTCATGCCACTGTAACAAGAGGTTCATAATATAGGCAGGGTAAAAACCCCTCTTGGAGTCCGTATGGCAGCAACAATACTGGTTGTGGAAGACGAACCGGCAATTCAGGAGCTGGTGGCCTGCAACCTGGAACTTGCCGGACACCAAACATTGCGCGCCGAGTCTGCGGAACAGGCGATGCAAATGGTTCGCGAACAACTCCCCGACCTGATCGTGCTCGACTGGATGCTGCCCGGCATCAATGGCGTCGAGTTCGCGCGACGGTTGCGCAGCGACAAACGAACACAGATGGTGCCGCTGATCATGCTGACGGCGCGCGCGGAAGAGCAGGACAAGCTGGCGGGCCTTGAAACCGGGGCGGACGACTACATCACCAAACCTTTCTCTCCGCGCGAACTCAACGCGAGAGTCAAGGCTGTGCTGCGCCGGCGTTCGCCACAGGCAACCGACGACGTGGTCGAAGTTTCCGGATTGCATCTGGATCCGAACAGTCACCGGGTCATCGGTAATGGTGAACCATTACAGCTTGGCCCGACGGAATTTCGCTTGTTGCATTTTTTCATGACCCATGCCGAGCGTGTTTATACTCGAGTACAATTGCTTGATCAGGTATGGGGTGACCACGTGTTCGTCGAAGAACGTACCGTGGATGTGCATATTCGCCGCCTGCGCAAGGCGCTGGAGCCGAGCGGCCATGACGCGCTGATCCAGACCGTTCGCAGTTCCGGATACCGGTTTTCAGCTGGTTGAGTGACTTAACTTCATGAAGTTGATTTTGAATCGCGTGCCGCTGCAATGAGCGCCGTCTGGTGGACGTTGCTTGTCCGCTTGGTGATGATTGCAGTTGTCGGCGGGGCGGCGTGGCTGGTCAACGGCGCTGTATCCGCGCTGGCGCTGGTTGTCGGCATCCTGCTGTTGATGCTGCTCCAGCATGTCCGCCATCTTGCGCGGTTGTCGAAATGGCTGGCTGATCCGCGTCCCGAGGCGTTGCCGGAAGGTTCCGGCATCTGGGAGGACGTATTTGCCGCGTTTTATCATTTGCTTCGCCGCCAGCGGCGCAGCGAATCCCGGCTGACCGCTACATTGCATGATTTCAGGCGCGCGGGCGTGGCCATGCCTGACGGTCTGGTGATCCTCGACGGTTCCAACCGGATCGAGTGGTGCAATCCGAAATCGGAGCAGCATTTCGGACTGGATGCCCGGCGTGATTTTGGTCAACTGGTGACTTACCTTGTGCGGCAGCCACAGTTTGCGGAAGCGCTGGGGGCCGGGTATGCCGAACCGTTGACGCTTCGCAGTTCCCGCGGCGCCGATCTGGTGTTGTCCGTGCTCATCGTCCCCTACGAGGAGAACCGCAAACTGATCATCAGTCGCGATGTTACTGATCGCGAACGTGTTGAAACCATGCGCCGTGATTTTGTCGCAAATGTTTCTCACGAACTGCGGACGCCGCTGACGGTCATCGGGGGGTTTCTGGAAACAATTGCGGATATGGAGACGCCCAATCCCGAGTTGATCCGCCGGTCGGTGCCATTGATGAGCGACCAGGCAAAACGCATGCAGACACTGGTTGAAGACCTGTTGACGTTGTCGCGGCTTGAATCCGAAGGTAATCCGGCCCGTGAAGAACCGGTAAATGTTCCGGATATCATGCGCGGCTTGTACCATGATGCTCTGGCATTATCAGCGGGCCGTCACAAGGTGATATTGCTTTTGGAAAGTCCGGCTTGGGTGAATGGCGCCGAGGACGAACTGCGCAGCGCCTTCGGCAACCTCGTCAGCAATGCAATTCGCTATACGCCGGCAGGCGGGGAAGTTCGCTTGTTGTGGAAGGCGGGCGCAGATGATGGTGCGGTTTTTTCCGTACGTGATACGGGGATCGGTATTGAACCGCAGCACCTGCCGCGCCTCACCGAGCGCTTTTATCGCGTCGACCGCGGTCGTTCGCGCGAAACCGGCGGCACCGGTCTGGGGCTTGCGATTGTCAAGCATGTGGTCAACCGTCATGGGGCCAAGCTTGAGGTCAGCAGCGAAGCCGGGCGCGGCAGTTGTTTCAGCGTGGTGTTTTCAGCCAGCCGGATGGTGGCGCGGGATTCTTCTGCGGGAACCAGCAGCAAGCGCAGCGCCTGACAACAATCTTTTTTCAGTGGTTATTGCCGCCGGCGCCTCTGGACTGCTTCACCACGGCGGCAATCGCTTCATCAAGCACAGGGCTCCAATCCCCGGCGGTCTTCTGGCGCAACAGGCGGCATGATGGATACCAGGGGCTGTATTCGCCTTTTTCGTGCCAGTACCAGATCCGGCCCAACGCGTAGGGCAGCATCACCAGCGTCGGTTTACCCAACGCGCCGGCAAGGTGTACGGTGGTATTGCTGACCGAGACCACGATGTCACAGGCGGTGATCAGCGCAGCCAATCCGTCGATATCATGGAAGTTGTCGATGTCCCCGGCACGGGAGAGCGCGAGACCGGTTTTTTGCTGGAGCATTTTCCGCTCTTCACCGGTATCGCCATATTGCAGATCGATACAGCGAACTCCCGGAATGGCGATAAGTTCGCCGAGTTCGGACAAGGGCATGCTTTTCTGCATGCCCACGGCCTCGTTGGTGCTGCGCCACGATATCCCGCAGAGCAGGCCGTCTTCCGCACCGAAGCGCTTGCGCAACTGTTTTGCGCGCGCTTCATCAGCTCTGAGAAACCCTCGACGTCCGGACGGAAAGCTGTCCCAGTTTCCACGCAGGTGTTTTCCCAAGTCACCCATTGCAACCTGCACGTCGACCCTGGGCAATAATGGCAGCGCATCCAGTGCTATCACCCTTACTGCAGGCAGGCTGCGTTGCAACAGCAGTACCAGGCGGGCGTCTACCGCGACGACCAGGTGGCGCGCGTGTGCCTGCATTTCTTCAAGCATGCTGCAATACAGTATCTGGTCGCCGATGCCTTGCTCGCCCCATATGAGCAGAGTGCCATCGACGTAATCCCCGTTCCATGAAGGTTGCGTGAGCACAGGTTTGCTTCTGCCGCGTTGACCAATTTCCCAGCCGCGGCCGTAGTGACGCCAGCCGCGTTCGAAATCGCCAAGTAACAGCCGGCACAGGGATTCGTTCCAGTAAGGGCGAGGATGGTCCGGTAACAGGTCTTGCGTACGCGCGTAGTCTTCAAGCGCTTCAGCATAGCGGCCCAGGAGAATCCGGGCATTGCCGCGGTTCTGGTAGGCATCCGCGCAGTTCGGGTCAACGGCAAGCGCTTTTTCGCATGCAACAATCGCCGCCTCGGGTTGCTGGCATCGCACCAGCGAATTGCCCAGCCTGCTCTGGAAATCAGCGCGGTCCGGTGCAAGCATTGCGGCACGCCTGCTGTCGTCGAGGGCTTCCGCATGACGGCCCAGTTCCGCAAGCGTACCGCTGCGATTAGACAGCGCTTCAGCGAAGTCGGGAGCAATTTCCAGTGAACGATCAAACTGCTGCAGCGCTTCTTGATGTCTTCCCAGCGCATCCATGGTCGTGCCGAGGTTATTCAGCGCGCCGGCATCGTCAGGGCTGACCGAGACCAGATGTTCGCAACAGGCAAGCGCTTCGGCGCATTTGTCCTGTTGCAGCAGCACCGTGGCCAGGTTGTTGAGTACACTGGGCCGGTCCGGCGCGAGCGCGAGCGTTTCCCGGTACAGCCGCTCAGCGACATCCAACTGTTTACGGTTCTGCGCATCAAGAGCGGCGAAAAACAGTTCCTGCGCCTTGGCCAGTGTTGTCATGACTGGAATTTCATGTTGCGTAAACGGATCGACTGAGCGCCAGTACGCGACGCACTTCAGTCCGAATCATTGATCCTGCAGTTCTGCCAGTATGGCTTGCTCCAGCAATTCGATGCCCGGGCGTTCCGGCGATCCATCGCGCTGGCGCGTACCCCAGACCGGTTGCGGAAAATGCGGATCGTCGGCAAAACGGGGAATGACGTGCCAGTGAACGTGCGCCACCATGTTGCCGAGCGTGGCCAGATTGATTTTCACCGGAGCCAGCGTCTTGCGCAGCGCGCGTTCAACCGCGAATACCACATGCATGCAATGCGAGCGGTCTGCACCATCAAGGTCGGTCATTTCGCGGACGTGCGAATTCCAGATCACCCTGCAAAATCCTGTGTAACCCGGCTCAGCCACCCGGACTACCCGGCAGCGCTCGTCTTTCCACAGCACGGTGCCGCCTTGCGTCGCACACAACTCGCATGTCATGCCGCATGTCTCCTGGATACCAATCCGCGGTACGATAAACCAGATTTTCGTCGCGTGCGAATGCCGCTTTATGCTGTCGGGCCAGCGCATGAACAAGCGCTGGTGACCGCCCTGAAGAGGGGTACTACGGAATCAGGCTGAGCTGTAGCTTGCGCGTTCGAAATTCGAGCCGCTGTCGATCAGCGCAGTTAACCGGATCTGCCGTGGTTTGCCGTCATGGATATCCATGACCCGCCCCGGGCCATAGGTTCCGGGGCTGACCAGTATGGTTTGCGGTTCGCTGCCGGGAACACCGGCAAGAAGCAGGGCACGGTCGTAGGGAATCTGATTGTCGGCAATCCGGGCGGCAATGGGCTGCGGCTTTGAACGCAGCAGCCGGAAGCCAAGCCACGTCATGCCTTCGCTATCGACGGAGAGGCGTTGCACGAAACCCAGGTAGGTATTGCCGTTGGGTGCGACCAGGCCGAGCAACTGGTTGTGCGTCAGGCGCGTGGTGTCCGTCGGCTTGCGGCACATGCCCAGTATTCCGGAGGCGCTTTGGTTGGCGACTTTCCATGTTTCCAGCGTTCGGCTGCGTGCCGAGGCTTCACCAATGGATGGTCCGTCAACACGTTCAAAGCCGGCCATCTCGAATCGTGCCCGGGAGTGCAGACCGGCATCCGGTGGCGAGAAGGGTTTCCCGCTGATGTTGTAATGCATCGCCGCGAGGGTTCCCGAGACCAGCACGTTGAAAGATACTTCCTTGCGCTCGTCCACACGTCCGGTTCCCGGCGCCAGCCAGTGCAGGTGTAGCCCCAGCATCAACTTTTCGCAGGCTTCACGTGAAATCGGCCCCATGCCGAGTTTGTCAGGGCTTTGCGATTTCAGCCCGACAGCGGTCTGGCGCAACTTGTCGCCGATTTTTTCAAGATCAAGGTAGCGCAGATTGTCGCCGGTCAGATTTTTCAGGCGCCGGGCGCCCTCCGTGGAATCAAGGTCAATACCGAGCGCTGTATTGGCGTCGGTGGAGACGGGGGTCTGCGACAGGCTGCCCAGCGAGACCCACTGCGCCAGCGCCCGGTCAACGGTATTCATTTGCAGCAACGACAGGGATTCAGGGTTTGCGCGCTGGGCCAGAATGGTCTGCAGGTATGTCAGGTTTACGGTGCTGTGTGCCCCCGATCCCTCGGCAACGGGTGTGTCCGTAACGCCTGCGCTTTCCGAAAACGCATATAGCCGGTGCAGTTGTTCCCACAACGCTCCCGGAACCGAGTGATAAGCACGGTTGTGTGCAGTCATTGCGAAGCTGGTGCAGCGCAAAGCCCGGTAACACACCAGCGCTGCGTGATCTGCAACATCAGGCGCCGCCCCGGCCATGTCTGCAATCAGTGATTCATAGGCATCTGCGAGGGTGCGCCACAGAGCGATGCTGCGCGTAAAGATGTCGCGCGTCTCATCGTCGAACGGAACCGGGCGCCCCCAGTATTCCCTGCTGCGCGCGTGCTGCGCTTCAAGTGTGGTGTCGCGCAGCGCTTCAAGCACCTGCAGTCGCGCCATGCCTGTCACGCCGGTTTCCGTCAGCAGTTGCAGCTGCGTCAGCAGCTGCGCCTGGCGTTGTGCGGGCGTGGCCGTCGCCAGTTGTGCGACGAACGCGCGCGTCGCAGCGGCGTCGGAGATTTTCAACAAACCTTGTTTAGCACTCAAGACAGTAGCCATGTCGTACCCCAATGTTGAGCAGGTACGCATAATCCGTTCATAGGAGGAATCTACCAAGCAAATATGTCACATGTTGCCGTTCTTCGACAGCCGCGGCGCAGCAAAGTGTGCCAAAAATCACAAATCACAGTAAAACCCGCTCAATTCCACCATTATTTGCGCGTCCAACGTAATCTTCCATCCAGTTTTTGCCCAGCAGGTGCCGGGCCATTTCAACCACGATGTAATCCGCTTCAACGCCGGTATCCGGTGAAAAACGCGCCAGCCCCTGGAGGCAAGACGGACAGGACGTCAGGATTTTCAGCGGACCTTCGCCTCCTTCGCGCAGTTTTGCTGCGCCCCGCCGCATCTCTTCTTCCTTGCGGAAACGCACCTGCGTCGAGATGTCAGGCCGCGTTACTGAAAGCGTTCCCGATTCGCCGCAGCAGCGTTCATTCAGTGCAA
>Ga0315906_10000742_pt1 | contig 50750 bp, 73 predicted proteins | sample LakEriMetagenome_4_FD_203526 | JGI IMG/M metagenome (GOLD analysis project Ga0315906, IMG submission 203526) | Freshwater fungal communities from buoy surface, Lake Erie, Ohio, United States - Buoy 2 MA122 | ecosystem: Environmental > Aquatic > Freshwater > Lake > Lake biofilm | place: USA...
GTCCAGCTCGCTTGAAAGGCAGCGCCGGGGGTCTTTATCGTGACGGCTGACGGCGTAGAAGTCACCGATGTCACCGTTGAGGATCACGATGTCAGGCTTCTGCTTCTTGCCATATTCCACCGCAGCCCCGACCGCCTTCTCGTCGTGGTAGGGGATGTGGATGTCGGAGAGGATCAGAGCCTTGTGTTTGCCCTTGATGACCAGATCAGGACGGTTCTCCGAGATTGACCTCGGCATGATGTTCTGCTGCCAGCCGAGTGGCTTCTTGTGCTCAGTCTGGAGGTAGGGCTTCTTCCGGCTTTTACCTCCGGCGGCACCTCTCAGCTCACGGATGAGAGTTCGTGCGGCGTCAACGCTGGTGAACACCAGCGGGTATTCGTTCACCAGCTTGCGGGCGACTGTGCGGTTCGGAAGGTCGGGGAATTCCGCGAGTACTTCCTTGGCGATTTCGTATTTGGTCATGCGTCAGATGTTGATTCGGATTCTGCTGCGAATGTTGCTGACGTTGCGCTTCTTGCGAAGAACAGCGCCCCCTTCACGGGAACCTGCCCCGTCCGTGTTCCCTTCAATGGTTGTCACCACGCCGTTCTTGTCCGGCGAAGATTCCGCGATGCCGATGTGGCTGAACTTGAAGATCACGATGTCCCCCGCCTGGATGTCATTGCCGTGAGGCTTCTTGGTGTGGGTCTCACTCCCCTGCTCACGGCTCCAGTTCTCAAAGTCCCAAGCTCCGGCAGTCCGTGGACGCTTGAAAGTCTTGCTCTCCTTGGTTCCCGTTTCTGCCAAGCCTTCACGGATCAACCAGCAAATGAAGGCGGCACACCAAGGCCACCCTTTCTTGGGGTCGAGCCAAGTGGCTGACTTGTATTGGTCAACACGGGGGCCGCAGTTTGTGCCGTTGACTTCGGAGACGCCAATCTCCTTGCGGGCTAGTTCGATGAGTTTTTCTCGAAGGGTCATTCCCAGAATTTGAGCTTGCCCTTGGGTCCGAGGAGGGCGACAGCCGTTCCCCATGCCTGGGCTTTGCTCGCCCTTAGCCCGTATCTGAGAAGTTGCAAGCGGAAATGTTCGTGGATGATCACCGCAGGGGGAAACTTGGGCAGCTTTCCTTCATACTGCTTCTTGAGCCATAGACTCCCTCCCGTAAGCAGGTCACACAGGTAGTCGTGCTCCAAAGAAGGGACTTCGCAAAGACCGTCTGGGGTATAATACAGCGGAGGTCCCCAAAGAATTGGAGGAGTGCTCGCCTTGTTGAAGGTGTAACCTGCTGGGATTGTGTAACTTAGGTGCTGGTACCCAGGAACCAGGATGTCAAAACTATGCGGCGTTCTTGTCTCCCACAATGGACCTTTTGCCCAAGGCCAGATTCCATAGAACGGATCTGGATCTCTGAGGGCGATGATCTCAGGATGGGGCAGGTCTTTCATGGTGCTTTGTAGTTGGAAATAGCCGCCAGCTTGACCTCGATGGCAGAAAAATCTTTTCTGAACTCGTTCATGTCCCCCCTAAGCTCCTTCATCTCGCTGAGCATGACGCTATGCACCTCAACCCTTGTGCTGATCTGCTGGACGGTCTGGTTGAGCTGCGCCAGCTGCCCAGGAAGAGGCTGGATGGTGGCCCACCAGGAACCGATGGCCGCCGTTCCAAGAATGAGCTGCCAGGGAGTCACCCCAAAGGATTTGAAGAAGCGGTTCATGGGTTCAGGCATGGGGTCACAGGGTGTTGTAGGTTAGCAGGATGCCCAAAAGGTAGACATCCCCATTAAAGGTATCATTGCCATCTCTTTGCAGTTGGAAACGCCAGAAATCACTGGGAGCACTCGGATCGTATAGCACGGAGAAAGTGTCGTACCGAATCGGATTATCTACCGATGATGTTGTGGGGGTAAAAGTAGTCCCGAGTCCAACATCAGGAGATTGGTCAAAAGGAGATGCCTGAACACGAAGTACCCAATAAACTGCCCCCGTTGCAGTAGGGTATGAAGGATTTCTCCAGACTGCCTTGCAAGTAATGGGCTGCAAGGTGTTTGCATCTGGGGGGAAAAAGAGGTCAAACTCAGCTACATGCGTTTGGTTGCTGTTCGGAAACCGAAGCACTTGGTAAGCATAACCATTTATAGGGGAATAGGTATACTCCTCCGCAGGATGGGGAGAAGTGCCATACATTTGCGACAGCGGGACAAAAATTTGCTTCGTAGCTTCCCTCAACGCCACCGGATCTCCATTCACGGTGATGGCCGGGGCATCCAGAGTCCCGTCGTCAGCAATCGTGGCTAGACTTCCCTGGATGACGGTACCTCCCGTGCCATTGGCCCGCAGGATCGCATTGTCCGTTGATCCAGTTGTTCCGGTGAAGCCTGTTGTGTTTGTCTGGTACTCGATGGCGAGAGTCACTCCACCGCTTTGTGAGACTGTGATGGTTGGCGTCATGGGCGTGCAATGTCGGGGTAAACTTGAATCTGGCCCTGCATGTAAGTCTGCACGACCCCGGTGTTGTCCGTCGTTTCAAACTGCCAGACGTAGGTTCCGGCTTTCAGCGGAAGAAACTGCACCGGAACCAGAAAGCTCCAGGCATTCGCGTCCACAATGCTGAGCTGGCTGGCATCGCTGGAGTCCAGCTTTGCGCGAACCTGCGTGGAAGTCCAGGTGTCCCGGAACCAGATGCGGGCGCTCTGAACCGCAGCCAAAGGAGCGGGGTCAAAAACGAGCGATGGGATGCCTTCCCAGGAGTCCCCTTGGACAAAGGACAGGTTTTTATCAAGCACGCTGGAGGTTGCCGGGGTCATTGCCCTGCAATTCTACCACGCCGTCACGCATTATCAATGATCTGTGCGGCGGCAAACCAAGCGTCCACCTCGGCCTCAGTCTTGTTCATCGCTTGCCGGAAGGTTTCCACAGTCGGATGATTGCGACGGACGTTGGAAGATTCCTTCCACCAAGTCGTGGCTTTGAACTTCTCCTCGGTGTCTTGGATGGAGTTGATCCACGCGCCGATCTGAACACAGAGGTTGTAACCGAGAGTGATCTTGAGGGAAGCCAGCGTCACCTTGATGGGTTCAGGCTGGGGAATTGGCCTGTTTTCCCATGCGGCCTCAATCTCGGCCATCGTCGGCTTGGGCGTGCCGTCAAGCATGGTCAGTCCCTCGTAGCTTTCAGGGTCGAGCTTGAAATGAGCGCCGGGGCGGGCGAGCGCGACGGCTTCGGCAAGGTTGGCGGATGAGATTGGCATGTTAAGCGGCTACCTCCATGAGGATGATCGTTGAGGATGCACGGGAGATGGTGGCACCGTCCGTGTCGGTGCCGGAACGGTTGAGGTAGACGGCCCCGGTTGAGTGACTGGCAAGTTCGATCTCGTAGGTTAGTGCCGACGTTGACGCCGGACTGTCCACATAGTTGATCGTAATGGCGTTCATGGCCCCCGCAACACCGGGGTTGCCCATGGCCGTGACCCTTGTTCGACTTCCTGCCGCATCGCCCTGAATAAGCACAGATCCAGACTTCACCAACCGCAGGTTCGCGTAGTTGCTTGTTGCCCCGCCAATGGACAGGAAAGCCATCACCAACACCCTTGAGGTGTTTGCTGATGGCGTGATGCTGGCGGTGAACACGCTCGAAAAGCTGGTGCCGGTAACGCTGGCCGTGTCCGTCTTGGTCGCCTGGACAACCTGAAGAATTTTGCCTCCACCGCTCGCCGTGGCGGACAGCGTGGTGCCGCTCATGGACAGACCCGAGCCAAGGCTGATCTCCTCAAAGTCGCCAGCGCCCGACGCGCTCCCACGGCCAAGCAACCTTGAGGCTGCGGAAGCCTGCGCGAGATTCGACAGAGGCAGGTCGCCAGTCACCCCCGTGCTCAACGGCAGCCCCGTGCAGCTCGTCAGCGTGCCGCTGGAAGGCGTGCCGAGCGGGCCACCGGAGATGAGCACAGGATAGGACGCCCAGGAGCCTGAGTGGAAGCTGCGCCGAACAAGGACTCCTGGCGTGGAGTATCCAACGCTGTTGATCGTGGTCGTGCCGTTGCGGACGAACACAGAGTAGGCCGCCCCCTCGGACGGCGTTGGATCAGTCACCGTGCAGCTTGCCGTGGTGATGTAAAACCCGTTGTTCTCCGCCGTGAAGTTTGACGATTTAATCTCGGCAATGCCTTGGTAGTCGGTGTTGGCCGTCGCGGTAGAGAACCCGCCGCTGCCGTTGCCCTTCAAGATGCTGCTGCCTGAAGTGGCTGGGGCGTAGTCCGTGCCAGATGATGCAGAGGAAAACCCTCCTGACCCGTTGCCCTTCAACAGCGCCGTGCCGCTGGTCGCCGGGGCGTAGTCGGTGCCTGCGGCTGCGCTGGAGAACCCGCCAGCCCCGTTGCCTTTGAGGATGGCCGAACCCGACGTTGCCGGGGCGTAGTCGGTGCCCGACGCGGCACTTGAGAATCCCCCGGCACCGTTGCCTTTGAGGATGGCTGAACCGCTGGTTGCAGGGGCGTAGTCGGTGCCCGACGCGGCATTGGAGAAGCCCCCCGTGCCGCTCCCCTTCAAGATGGCCGTCCCCGATGTCGCAGGAGCGTAGTCCGTGCCGGACGAGGCGTTGGCAAACCCGCCGCTGCCGTCCCCCTTGAGGATGCTGGTTCCAGAAGGGGCTGTCTGGGTGGCGACGGTACCAAGGTCCATGGCCGTCCTCATGCCCGCCTTGTTGGCGGCCTGCATGAAGGCATCGACGTCTGTGCTGGTTGTAAGGTCGGGCATGGCTTCTTAGGGTCTCAAGTATATGCTGGTTCCGTCAGGACGCAAATAGGTGGTGGTTCCGCCGGGGCGTAAGTAAGTCGGAGGAGCGGCGGGCGTCGTGACCACAACTGTCAGGATGTTGCTGGTCAGCCCTTGAAAGGCTCCGGCAAATGGGGTGACGCGATACTTGTAGGTGTCAGCGGCTGTTTCCGTCACTCCAAGTTCGAGAAGCACCACGGTGTCCAGAAGAGACCAGGATGAACCACCGTCGTCCGAACGCTCCACCTCGTAGCTGTCCGCCCCCGGAACACTTGTCCACTCCAGCGTGAACTCTACGTTGGTGTCTGCGGTTCCTGGCCCCGTGAGAACCGGGGCTTCAGACTCCCCCGGCAAAATAACACTGGCTGTATTGCTACTCGGCCCCTCCCCGGCATCGTTGAATGGAACAATTATGTAGTAATACGTCTCCCCCGAGGCGGCGAAAACATTGTCCGAGGCGGATAAGGTGTTCGGTCCTGTTGAGAAAACAGGGCTGTCAATTCCCGGAACAGGTGGGGTATTTGTGCCTCGATAGACATTGTAACCAAACCCTGCTGACCCAGTTTTATTACTGGCCGTCCAGTCGAGCAACGCAACTGTGCTGCCGAGAACCGCCTCAACCGTCAGCACAGGAGCCACTGTTGGCGGCGTCAATGTCCCGGCTCCCTGGTAGGGAGCGATCTGGATGGCTCGGTAGATGTAGCCAAGGAGATTCATCAGGTGAAGCTGCCCACGGCAACAACCGAAACGTCAGCGCCAGTCGTCACCTTCCAGGCTCCCGAGGAGCTGAGAATGCCAAGAGGCACGAAGAAGGGAATGACGCTGGGAAGAGGGTACGTCCCGCCCCCAACAAAAAGGGTGATGGCCGAGCCAGCACCGTCCTTGATGCTGACGGCTCCCGGAGCGTCCGTGGCGGGGACGATCAGCAGCCCGGCCAGCAGGTCGCCAGCGGCACCGGAGCCTCCAAGAACCTGATCGGTCTGGCTGGCGGCGACTGTTTCGTAGGACATTCCTCCCTGGACGGCGGCGGCTTTGGCGGCGGCACCGAAAGTCTCAAAGCCAGTCGTGTAAAACTGGTGGTCAAACGTGTCACGAAGAGGGACTCCAATTTCTGCGCTCATAGTGGGAAAAGAAGGGCGGGTACCCTCTGGTGAAGATACCCGCCCTGTTGAGGTTATTCAAGTCCCGAGATTACGAGGTCGGGCAGGAGGTGGTGCCGAGGCTGTCCGGGCAACGGAGGACACGGATGCCGTAGCCGTAGTTCGGGATCTGCGCCTGATAAGCGGCACGGAGGCGAGCGCTCCAGAAGCCGTTATCCATGTACTTGTTGCAGGTCTTGTCATACTGGTTGATCCACTGGATCTCACCAGCGAAGTCCCAGGGCTTGAAGGTCGTGCCGCCACCGATGGAAGCCAAGGGCTTCTGGAGGTACTTGCGGACCACCTTCGGGTGATAGACGATGACATCTTCATACAGGGCGGCCTCGTAGGCGGGGTTGACGACGGCGATGCCGTCCTCGTCCGCGATGTAGAAGGGAACCCGGGTCCAGGAACCATCTTCCTCCAGGTCCCAGCGGGGAGCCTTGTCGTCGATGATGTGGTAGAAGCCGGAGTACACGCGCTTGACGCCGAAGGGCTTGAGCAGCTCCTTGGGCTCGGCCCAGCGGTAGTCCTGACGAACGGAGTCGTTGCCCTTGATGAGCGCACGCTGCTGTTCACCGGACATGAACACCGTGAAGATGGGCTGGCCGTCGATCTGACCGTAGGCACCTTCCTCGCCAGCACCGTCATGGATCATCTTCCAGCGAACGGCGTCGAGGGCATCCTGATGGATCTGGCTGGTGGGAGCCGTGCCATCGAAGTCGCCAGCCGAGCCTTCAACGAGGGCACCGCCAGCAAACACCAGCTTGTTCTCGTCGGGAAGCGCGGCGACATACTCATCGCGGTTGCGGTCTTCCCACAGGTCGATGACGTTCTTCTCGAAGTTGCGCTTGATCTCGCGGACCTGATCCTGGAAACGGTATCCCATGCGGGCGTCCGTGATGCAGATCGGGTCGGAGTCCACGACGAACTCGTAGAGGGAGGCCGTCTTGATGAGCTGGCGGCTCTGGAGAGTCGCGGCGTCGGGAAGACAGGCGTTGGAGGGGTTGGGGGTGCCGCCCTGGACGGAGGGAGCGACCTGGACCCAGCCAGCACCGCCGGAGGGGATGGTGCGCTGGTAGATCACCTTGGAAATGGTGGAGCCCATTTCATCGGGGAAGAAGTCTTTCTCCAGCATGGCGTTCCACGGGGAGGTAAGACGGCCCCGGCGAGCGATGTCGCCGGAGATACGATTCGATTCACGCGCCAGATAGGCGTTTACTGCTTCGCAAGACATAGGGGTAGTTTATGGGGGTTGGGTTTTTCAGGCTTGTGCCGGAAAGGGGAGGGTTCCCTGTGGGAACGCGGAAAATCAGGTTGCCGCCTGGAGCACCGACGACTGGGTTTGTTGCTCCGATCTTTGTTTGCCCCTCAGAGGAGGAAGGACTGACTCAACTCTACTATATGCACATTCAAGCATATAGGCAAGTGCGAGTTTAAAGTCGCGCTTTGATGTCGAGCTGCGACTTTATTCCTTGCGGAACACCACGGACATCCGCAGCTCCTCGACGGGCTCCACGGAATGCCGCCACTGGTAGCGGATCTCGTCCCTCATCACGACCAGACTTCTGGGCGGAAGGACGATGGCATAGCTCTCCGTGTTGCTCATGAGCCGCATCGTGGCGGGGGAGCACATGGAGAGGACGGCGATGACCGGGCCGCACCGGGGTTCATCAATGTGAGGGGCGATCTGCTGCCCCTTCTGATACTCGTTGACCGTGATGGAATGGGCAACGAAATCCAAAATCTTCTGCTGGTGAAGCCGCAGGCAGAGCACGGAGATGGACTCCGGGATGGACTTGCTCACCATGTTTGTCCGGTAGGCGGACTGGCAGCCAAACCTGCGGATGGAATTGCGCTCCCGAACGCAGAGCCTGGGTGGTGTCGGGGGAACCTGCTGAAGGATCGCCGTCTCCTCTTCAGGAGTGGCAAACCCTTCAATCAGGGACAACCCAAGCTCTGCCAGTTCGGTAGGGATCATCAGGCACCTTTCATCGCGGCTTCCAGACCACTCATGAAGTCCTCAGGTTCCTCCGAGGGAGCCGATGGAATCGAACCCGACTTGGCCTTCGGTGCCACGCCGCCGCGCTTGGCGATGGACGCCTTGAGTTCACCAATCTCCTTGATCGCCGCCTCATACTTTTCCTTGAGGGCTGGCAGGAGCACGGCTGCCTGGGTGGCGTAAGCCTGGATCTCCGGGGGAGCGTCCTGGAGGTCTGAGTTGAGGGCGTCCTGGGAGAGCTTGTCCAGGTCGCCACGGATGGACTCAGGCAGCGACTTGGAGAGGCTGTCCCAAACCTTCCTGGCGGACTCGGCCCGGACTGCCTTGGTCTGTTCCGCCTGCTTTGCCTGCTCCTCCTGACGCTTGGCCTCGACATACTTCAGTGACTCCTTGGCCTGGGCCTTCACCTGTTCACTGCGAAGGTAGAGGTTGCGGGCGTCATCCAGGGTTTTCTTGAACTCAAACTTGTCGAACTCGTTCATCCCCGAGGCAAGCTCCGCGAGCTGGGCGTTGCGCTCAAGCACGTTTTCCTGCATTGCGGCCTTGGCAATCGTGGCGATGGGGATCTCGTACTTTTGTGAGAACGCCTCGATCAATGACTCTGCGGCGGCAAGGGGCTGCGCGATGTTGTTGCGGTACTCCTCCGTCTGAGTGACATCCAGAAGCGCCATCTTGGACTCATATCCAGAGAGCTTCTCCTTGTAGGACTCCAGCTCCTTCTTGACGGCCTCGATCTCCGCCGTGTTCTGAGGAGTCTGAGGCTTGGATCGAAGCTCCTCCAATTCCTTCTTCAGGTTGTCCCTCTCCGTTTCAATGACCCGCTTGGCTTCCTTCTGTGCCTTCCAGTTGATCTTGGTCTTCTCACTGGCGGATTTAGGGAGGTCCGCCAGATCGGGATCGGCCTCCTCTTCCTTGGCAGCGGATTGCTCCTCTTCCTTGGCGGGTTCCTCAGGGGTTGCGTCCGGGTCCTCGGAGGTCTTGAAAAGACCCTCAAGAAAGCTGGAGGAATCCAGATCCTCGGGCGGAGGGGAGGCGTTCTCCGGGTTGGTTCCAACGGCGGCGGAGGCTTCCCCGCTTTCGATCATCTCCTGGCTTGCTTCGTTGTCGTTCATGGCGTGGTAGGGTTACTGTCGGGGTTTGATGTGCTCCCATTCCAGGGGAGTGTTTCTGGAAATCTTCTTCGTCGGCGTTGCCAGGGCGATCAGGTCATTGATGGCCTTGTTGTACCCCGCCATGCTGGCGTGCCGGAGGGAGATGGTGGCGAGATCATTGGTGTTGAAGGAGGTTGCGCGGGACTCCTCCTTCAGCACCTCAATGGCGTCCTTGAGCGCACCTTCCTTCAAAAGCGCGGCAAGCTCCGTCATCGCGGTGGGTGAACGGTACCAGTCTTCGGTGGTCATTCCTTCACCTCCTCAACAACAAGTTTGAGCAAATGCGCCAGAGCCCTCTTGAGCTTGGACTGCCTGTAATCCAAGGCGACAGCCCTGCCCTTCCCCTCGGTGACAACCGATGGCTGGTAGATGCTGACCGTCTTGGTCTCCGTGTTTACCTTGAGGACGAATATGTGTTCTGTCATGTGTCAAATCCTTGAACTTCTGGCGATCCTAGCAGCAGCTTCCGCGTCTGCAAGGGCCATGGCCTGACGAGTTTGCTCCTCTTTCAGACGCATTTCCTGGGCATGTTTCTCTTCCGCGAAACGCAGTTTTGCCGTGGCTTCAGCCACTTTCTGCTCCAGGGAGAGGTTGAGTTCACCTCCCTGGGCTGGCTGTTCCTGGGGTTGAGCCTGCTGTTCCCTGGCAATCTTCTCCGAAGCCTTGACAGCGTTGTTTACGATCTCACTGATTCTCTGGAGTTCCTGCTTGAACTGCGGGGCCGCAGGGTCGCCCATGATGAACTCAAGATGCGCCGTCGCGTGCTGGTAGAGTCCAACGAGAACCTGCGCGGCCTGGGCCAGGTCTATCTGACCCTGATCCGCAGCCTGCGCGATTTCCTGGAGCTTGCCGATGTGAACTGGCAGCTGGATGACGTGAAGCTCGCTCGGAAGAACGGGAACCTGCTCGCCGTTGAGGATCTGGTTGTTCTCAAGCAGGGCGATCTTGGCTTCTGTCGGGATGCGCTGGCCTTCTTCAGCCGGGATGTAACGATCCGCAGCCTCAACGCCAGCAAGCGTCCGCACCATGTCACGAACCACCTGACGACGGCCCTGGGGGTCAAAGTTCTGGGAGAGCTGGAAGATCTGGCCGAAGAGCGCCGTCCTGGCCGCGCTTGATCCGTTTCCAATGGCTCGAACCACCTTGGACTTCTTGATGTCGATGGCGACAATCGCCTCCACCGGAACCCCTCGCTCGACACAACGCGCCTTGAAGTCGTTCACCGCCAAACCGCCCGGATCTTCGGGATAGTAGTCCTGGCGGATCGTCCTGCGGAGCATCTCCTTGAGCAGCCTTTCCCAGGGGTTGTAGAACAGGTTCAGGGCCGCGATGTTGATGTTGGACAGGCTTTCCAGCTGGGCCTGAACCTCAAACTTGGAGCGCTCCTTCTGCGAGTTGAGAGCCGCCTCCGTCGTGTACTGCCCGGCGTGCTGCTGGAGAAGCCCGTCCAGATCCTGCAACCCTGGGATGAGCTGGTTGGTCAGATTGGTCTGCGGAGGAGTCACCAGATTCACCCCCTGGGGAAACACCGAGAACGGGCCGATGTGCAGGGTGCTCAGGTCTTCCAAAGCCTCCTCGCTCTGCGGCTGGATCATGATCATGCTGCTCATCAGCACTCCGTCGTACATGCGGCAGCGCAGACGGTTCAGCCCCTGGACGGAGGAGAAGATCTTTGAGCCGAGACCACGGATGGAGTGGAGGTAGCCGTTGGAGCCGACCCCGTACATGAAGAGCGCGTATGCCTGGGAACAGTCGGCGTACACCTTTCTGCGCTGGAAGAGGAAGTTTTTCTGGTCGAGTTCAACGTCCTCGGTGAAGACGTATTGGGACACGGAGCCGTCCAGCTCCTTGATGAGCATGTGGACCAGCTTCACCTCCGTCGCCATCGCGCCGTTGGAATATCCAACGTCCCCGTTCTTGTAGAGACGCTCCACCTTCTCCCAGTTCTCCATCGCGGCTCCATCCCGAGGATTGGCCTGATGTGCGTTTATCAAAGCCTGCTTCACCGCCTTGACGTTCCAGCCGACTTCCTCCGCCAGCTGCTCGTCGGCAATCTTGTGGTACAGCTCATGGGGAGGGCAGCTTCTGGCAAAGCAGGCGACCTCGATCTCCTCCTCGGAGGCACGGGTCTGCCGGGGAACCAGGAAGTCGCCCAGGGGGCTGATCTGAAACCGCCAGTCCATCTCGTCATCGAAATAGGCGACAACGACCCCGTGGGCCAGATACTGCTGAACCAAGTAGAGGTAGCGCGGGAAGAACTCCGGCCATGTACGAAGCATCCTGGTGAACTCCTCCGCCATGACGTTCTCCCAGTCCGCACGCATCTGCGGGTCCCCGTACCGTGTCGGCGTGGTGATCAGCGTGTCCACCGACTCGATCAGGTCCAGGTAAGGCGAGGTTGCCCGGTGAAGCATCAGCTCCGCCTGCCCCCAGTTGACGTTGCACATCTCACCAAGACCATTCTGCACCAGCTCCGAGGGGTCGTAGGGAGGCTCCCCGTCGATCATCGCCTGGATTCTTGCACGCTCCCTGGCCGAGAACTCATCCGCCTTCCTCAGGATCTTGTAAACGTTCCTCGCCTGCTGGGCGTCCTTGATCCGGGCTTTCGTCAGCAGCTTCCCATCCTCGGCGGTGGGAACCAGGGGTGCGGTGCCAAGAGGCAGGGTGTCGGTGATGGTGTCGAGCATGGTCAGCGGTTAGCGGGCGGCCTTCCTGGCTTGCGCTTGACGGGAAGAGTAACCTCTTCCACCGGGATTGTCGAGGGAGAGGCGTCCTCCGCCGGGGGCTCGTCCGGGGTCTGGATGGTCTCCGCATCCTTTTCCATCTGGGCTTTGAGCAGAGCCTCCTTCCTTGTCATGATGGAGATGGTCGGCTCTTTTGGAACAAACGGCTGGTATGTCGGAGCCTCCACGACAACCCGCTCGGTGGCCGGGGGAGGCACAGCGTATCCAAGCATCTCGTCAATGACCGCCTCGTTGATCAAACGGGTGGCGACCACCGCTGAACCCGCATGACCAAGACGGAAGTTCGGATTGTACTCCGCGTTGGCAATCAGACCCGACAAATGTGCCATGTGGAACGTTTCACGGGCCTTGAGAGACTCATGATGCGTCGTGGCGTTGAGCAGACGAGTGCGGATGGACTTGAGCAGGTTGGGTGGATAGACTGCGGATTCCAAGAGATACGGATCTCCATCGGCAGCTCGGGTCACGCCGTTGTTGTCCTTGTACATCCTCGGGGTGTAGGCCGCGCATCCAAGGAGGGTCTTGCCGCTCTGAAGCAGTTCCGAGGCCAGCTTGTCCGCCCAATCAGGAGAAAGAGGAACCGTGTTGTGGGTCAGCAGGAACCAAGGTGCTGTCGTCTCCTTCGAGGCGATGTGCTGGAACACCTCGTTGTCCAGCATCGGCTGGTGACGATTGACCCCAGGCAGGCTGTCGTCCAGCTGGATGTCCAAGCCGTCGAACATGCGCTGGATGTCCTCCTTGCGCAGCTTCGTGCAGTAGATTTTGTAGCTGTGCTTGCTGCCAAGAGGCGACCACTTCTTCAGCAGTTGAGCCAGCTTTGCCAGTTTTGGGAATGTGGCCGATGGTGCGGCGATGGCGATGTTCATGGTATGAATGTCGGGGGATGGAGTAGCTGGGATTCCAAGGATGTCAACGGTTGGCGAACATTCGTCCGAATTTAATTGCCATGTTCTTGGCCTTGCGGTTGATGCCAAAGGTTCCGTTCTCAGGGTCGGAGGCAGCTCGTGCCTTGCTGGACATGTTCAGACGCTGGCGAGCCAAAAAAAGGCAGATCAACGCAGAATCCGCGAGGTCCGGGCTTTTGCCTGTGCGCTTCTTCATCTCCAACTTGGACTCGACCTGCACCTTGCCTTTCTGCTTGGTGACGTAGGATCTGGCGCAGAGTTCGCGTGCCAAGGGTGGCGAGATGCCCTTGATCTGCCCGGACTGCATGTATTCGCGTCCGACGAACCAAATCTCAGAGACTTTGTTGACATAGACCTCCTTGGATGGGCGGCTGTCGGTTCCACTCGCGGGCATGTCCGAGGCACTCCCCGAGAAGTTAACTTCCAGGAAGTCCCCTCCCCAGCGAGCGCGAACCATGTCACAGAAGGGCTTACCCGCACCAGTTCCGTCGATTCCAAGGTGTTTGAGCTGGACTCCCCGCTTCTGGCAGGCGCGAACCAGGAGATCAACGATCTGCTCAGTTCGGGAGGATGTCTTGTTGGTCGCGTCCTCCTGAAGCTCCTCGAAGTCCGTCCATTCCAAAGTCTTCAGCCCGTCCAGGTTGTAGCCGACTTTGCCAAAGTAGAGAACAGAGCGGTCTCCGCCGTTGGTGAAGGAGGGGTCGAAGCCTGCGACGAGAGTAGGAGGTTCGCGCCAAATGGCGGGGCTGTTTGCCTCGTAGCTCAGGATGTCGGCTTCCGAGAAGATGGATTCCTCGCTGCCTGTCGGACACCAGAATCCCTTGACCATTCGGTAGTAACGAAGTGTCTTGACTCCAAGACGTTTTTGGAAGTCATCCAGCTTCTCCTGCGTCATCATGTAGGGGTAGATGGTCTTGCCTGCCTGGATGTTCGGAGACTTCTCCGCGTCAAACCGGATGCAGAATCCCTTCTTGGTCTTCCACTCGTAGTCCAACTCGGTGATGGAGTTCCAACCTGTCTCTGGCTCACAGAACACGCCGAAGGGGTCGAAGTAGCTGTTCGGGTTCCCGATTCCGATCATCTGAAACTCGGGGTTCGCTGCCAAGTTGGACTCGGCGGCGTTGATCAGAGCCTCGGATAGCTCGGGCAACTCGTCTGCGATCAGGATGACCCGTGTGCCTTTGAACCCGATGACCTTGCCAATGGACTCCTTGGCCTTCGACTTTTCCCCTGCAATGAGGGTCAGTCCCTGCCTGTCGGAGCGCATGTCCCCCGATTTGTAGCGGATCATGCCTGCGGAAGAGGCAAGTTCTCCTGGCATGTTGGCCTCCCCTCCAAGAAGCTGGGCTGCTGCCATCCAATACTCTTCGACTTCGCCCCAAACCCGCTGACGGGAATCCTTGAGCGAGGTTGAGGTCAGTAGCACCTTCGTCTCTGTCGGCGCGGCCATGAAGTTCACGATCCCCCAAAGCGCACCACCAATTCGGGTCTTGCCCGAGGACGCGCAGCCTGCGATGGCCAAGTATTTATGTTCACATAGGTGTTCAACCATTCGCTCGGCCCAGGGATTCCAGTCAACTTTCTTTGTTGACTTGGGGTGATTCCAGATGGCATTGACGATGTTTTTGAAGTGGACATGTGCTCCCGGGCACTCGGGTCCCTTGATCCGGTGACGGAATGCCTGGAACTCGATGAGCAGATCAGTTGGCGGTTTCCCGTTCTGGGGTGCCCAGAGCTTGCCGTACTTCATACGGTAGCCTTGGGTCACATAGCGGGCGATCTGCTCTTCGGTCATGTTTTACGATGTAAATACGTCTTTATTTAACAGTCAACTATTCTCATTTCTGAGAAAATTTTTTCTGGACTGAGCGTAGTAACCCCGGCGGGAAGGGGAAAGGGCGGGGGCACCCGTGGCGTGTCGGCGGCTCATGGCGCGGGAACCTCCGGCAAGTGGAGGGGGGTTCCCCCTATGGGGGGAGGGTCCATTGTCGTGGCTGGCGGGAAATTGGTGGAAAGATCGATGAACCCAGGGGACTCGTTTGATGATGTAGCAGGGAAGTTTATGGAGACTACGGAAGCGGCGGAATCTAGGCCGAACGCCTGATTGCCGAGCTTAACAGCGGTGGCGATGTCCGACCAGCTTTCCAAGGCTGGAGGTAGGGCGGCGGCAAGAGCTTGCTCGACGAGGGCCGCGACTCGTTCGCGGTGGAGTTCGCCCCGACGAGCCAAAGATTCGCCTGCAACGACCGTGGGCGGGGGGAGAGTGGGGGCGTTTGCTATCGGCACGACCTCCCTGGGCTTAGGCCATTTTTCCCGAGTGGCGCGGCGTTTAACTGTTTCATAATTGAGACCATAACGCTCCGCAGCATCCCGCAGGCTTGCACCTAAAAGGTAGGCATCGCGGATTGCCTGCCACGTCTCGGTTTCAATGCGTCTAGCTGTTATCATGTGATTATGAGCGCATAAAAAAGCCCCGACCGAGCAAAAAGCAAGGCCGGGGCCGATGGACCGAGGGAGGCTAGAGTTCGACCACGCTCCCAATCATCCACAAGGGAGAATGCCGGGAGCGGGTGGCGTGGATGGAGTACATACATGGCGTGCAACGCACGACCACCGCAGACCCCAGACGAGCGCGGCACCTGCGCGCCTCCTCCTGGATCACCTCCCGGAGGGCAGCGCGAGCCGCCCCCAGGGTGGAAAACCGATCCGCACTTAATAAATGACCGCTAAATTTGAGAGCGTACATATGGGTTTATTTGTCCGGCCAGTCTGGAAATTTAGACGTGCTACCTTTAAGCTCCGACGGCGCAGGCGGCTCGTTTGTCCACCTCCCCTTTTTATCGCGCCTCCAGCTGCCCCAGCGATCCGCGCCGGACTTCGGCTGCTTTGCCCCCTTGCTTGTCCACGGCTCGCCCACCTCATCCCCAAACGCCGTACTTGCCTTGCTACTAAGCGCAGCATACGCAGCCCACGGTTCGACCTCGCGTGTCTCCCACTGCCCAGACTCAGTGAGGCTGTGCCAAACATAGGGGGCGACCTCATACGGACGCGGCGTAGACTCCTGGACAATGCCCCGCAGAAGCTCAGGCGTGCTGGCAAAAGCCCAAGCATCGAGCGATGGCACCCTTGCGACGTAGAGCGGAGCACGCGAGTCACGGAGAGCGAAAAACCGCCCCTCAGGATCAGTACCGAGGATTGCAAGGTACCCGGAAAGCTCCGAGTGGAGCTTGTCAGGCCCGCCGCTTTTGGCAAGGCTCTCGACGATATGCATGGAGTCACAAGACCGCCGAGCTTTACCAGACGACTCGACAACCCCATTATGCACGAGCGTCCAATCCTCAAAAGCGTGAGGGTGAGCATTAACGGCACCACGGGCGCACGTTGCCGTCCGAGCGTGAGCAATGAGCGCAGGCCCAGGGCCGGACCAGGCCCCCGCAACGATGCAATCAGCAGACACCTGGACGCCCCCGAGCGACTCGCGGATGGCTGGCCACTCATTCGGACCTGGCCACTGTGCCGGACTGTCCCAGCGCTCCGAGAACGAGCCGAGCGCATACCCCCAGCCGTCCCGCTGCGTTGAGGTGAGTTGAGCGTGAGCGCGGGTAATGAGAGCGCAAAGCGCGGACTCGGACAGTTTGCTAGTATTGGTAAGGCCAAAGATTTTACACATAATGATTTAGATTTAGAAGGTTGATTGATAGGAGATTAAACGTCTGCGCCCGATGCGTCAGGCAAGGGGGCCATGTCAGGCAAGGCGGAAGGGTGGAACTTGCGGAGGCGACCGAGCAACCACCATTTAAGGGAGGGCTCCATCGTCGAAGCCATGATCCAGTCCGCCGCCTCTGTGGCCGTGCCGATTTCCGCGAGAGCCGCGACCGCGCCCTTATCAATCGGAGCACGGAGGAAATACAGGCAGGCCATTGCCCAAAGCCTCCACTTGTCCGGGTTGAGGGACGCCGCGCCCAGGCGGATTTCAAGTGTGCGATGCTCGCCCAGGCTGCACACGTTGACCGCCCGGTACCTGTCGGACATGTGCCAATCCGCGCCGATCAACTGGCAATAGCTATTGCCGACGCGAGACGCCGGGACGCACCAGCGCAACACGCGCTCCACGCCGGGGACGACCACCGAGTTAATCCTCTTTTTAAGGCTCGCCGGAACAGCGCCCCCAGTGTAGAGGTCCCGAGCATCGAGGTGAACGTGACCTCCAAAAGATCTAGTCAGACGCGCCCCGAACGAGCGCAGCGCAGCGCAGACGCGGTAAAGCGGGCGCAGGTCATCCCACCTACAAACAACCGGGATTTCCAATCCGTCATGCTCCGCGTGGACGCCCCCGGCCATGATGGGCCAAGCGTGGTTACGGACCGCTTGCGACGGCTCAAGCTTGCATTCGATCTCAAATGAGACGAGCCGCCCGGGCTGATCTTTTTTTGACCTCTCCAGCACCTGGAGGGGGCCGTACTTTTTGATCCTGTCGCGCAGGGGGACCAAAAGCGGATCCTGCCGCTCCTTGATGTACCTCCGCTGCCGTTGCAGCATATTTACGAGGTACGAGCCAGTAGAGCAATGCCCCGAAAAGCTGCAAGTATAGCCCAGGAGGGCAGAGACGTAGCCACGCGCATAGTCTCGAGGATGCATGCCATGCCGGAGGAGTGAGCGGCCCGCACGGGTGGCCAGAGGAACGCGGGCTATCTTTTCGGCAGCCTCGAGGCGGGAGGCGGTACTCATGTTTGCTAAGGTGTCAAACTTCATATTCTAGGTGTTCTATTTGTTTTTGTTCGTTGTCGGTGGCTCACGCGAGAGCCAAAAGGAGGAGCAGCGAGGCAAGGAGTACCCCGCCAAGGAAAAGGCGGAAAAGTTCACGGGCGACCAAGGCCCAAAGCTGGCCCGTGGTCAGAGAGTCTAGTTTGCGGCGGCGGGTCATGGCTGATCCTCCTCGGCATCTTCGCGGCACTCCATCAAGCGATCGTAAACTGTGGCCAACGCCACGTACGCCTCATCAAGCCACGCGCAGGCGGAGTTTTTTGGCCCGCAAATCATCTCCTCATCGCTAGCTCCTCGGTCCTCAAGCGCGACGATGCAAAGCAGGTTAACACCGTCAAAAAGCAGACGACTGTGTCCCCCGTTGCGAGCGTACATTCGGCCCGTGTCAAAGGGTAGGCCAGACCGAAAAGCATTCAGAAGCTCATGCTCGGTAAGCTCGTAGAAGTCGAACGGCGACCGCTTAGCGCGGGGCACGTCACATTCGGGGAATCGGTAAATGTTCATCGTGGTCAGAGAGTCTAGTTTGCGGCGGCGGGTCATATGGTTTTGGTTTTTGCTGTGGACCTCCATAATGAGCAGGCCGCGCCCCTTGTCAATGACAAATTTAAAAATAATTTTCGGACACCCTAAAAGGAGACAACCAGCACCAGCAGCACCGCCAGCACCAGCACCAGCACCAGCACCAGCACCAGCACCAGCACCAGCACCGCTGCCCCTCATTACATACCCACCCGGCTTGCCTCCAGCCCCCTAGCGTCAAACGCCGATTTGCGACCTACCCCACCGACCGACAGCCCCCTCCGCCCTCCGCCGCGCCCACGGGGTAACCCAGGGCAACCGCGAAGCCAAAAAGCACGATAGGCTCTCTGAAACCAACGATGGGCTCTCTGAAACCAACGAGAAGCACTCTGAAATCGACAGAAACAGGCCTTCCGCGCATCCAAGGGTATCCCCGAGAGTCTCCATGGCCAAATAGGGGTCCAAAGGCGGGGAAAAATGACAAATAAACCACCTACAATGTCATCAACGAATAAACATCCCCTCCGCCGTGGGATGGCCAAAACGCCCCGAGAGGCTGGAACCCCCCTATATTCTTCTTTTTTATTCTGTGGGAATATTATTCGTTGTTATTAAAGAAAGAAAACGCTTCGCGGGGTTCTTGGAAGCCCTCGCAACCTCTTTTCTCCTGCGTACGGCTTCAATTTATCAACTACTTTTAACTCCCATTAACCCCCCATTTCCAAACTCAATTTGCTGTTGGAATGTAAAAATCTCATTTTTTGCTCTGACTTTTTTTTACGTTCATAACTCCCATATCATCGTTGACAGACGTTCAAAATTTGCTACTTTTAACTCCTATGCCACGAAAAAAGCTCCCCAATCCCTCCGCTAAAACGCTCTATATGCGCCAGTACCGGGAGAGTAAACTGACCGAAGCCCAGCGCATCGAAAAAGAGTCCCGAGAACGTGTTCGAGCCTACCGAAACAACCCACAGAAGAAGCATGTCTTCCAGGCTCTCTACAACGAACGCCGTCGAGAAATCTACCGCGCACGCCAAGTCTTGGAAGCTGGGCATCCCTTGAGCTTCCGAGGCTCTCCTATTATCACAGTTGAGGACGCCCTCTACATCCTCCGTGACAAGGGTACTAGGGATCTCATCGCCCACGACCCCAAGAAGAAACCCCCGAGGCACAAAGGACGCCCAAGGCTTCACCTCTTGGATACCCAGGCGAAGGTCAACGACAAGCTCCGCCAGATGGTCTTGGCACAAGGACTTACCCCTGCCTCCCCGCAACTTCTCCCTGACGACCCGAACAAGGAGGTGTTTACCCCTGCTCGCTGCGTGAAGATCTTGGAAACCGAGGAACAGCGCAAGGCCCGTGAAGAACGGAACGCAAAGGATCGGGAGGACTACGCAAGGAAGGACAAGAAGAGTTCTGCGGATACCTCTTTCAAACTCCCTGCTGCCACGGCTCCTGTTCTCTCCGCCACTCCAAAAACCGAGTCAGACCTTATCATGGAGAGGCTTACCCGCAGTCTCATATCCCAGGGAAAAATGGCTCCTCCACCATCACCCAAAATCACCGAGGACACCCCCGACGAATCCATGTTTGGTGGAAAGACCTTCACTTTTGCTTGATTCCCATGAAAGAAGTAACCCCGTATAAGCGCACCGACAGCGTAGTTGGCCTCGATGACGAAGGAACCCTTGTTATCGTGCCTGAAAACGTCTCCGATATTTTCAAGTTCGACAACACCCCAGAGTTGGCGTGGGCTTTCCAGAACAGACGTTGGTTCTTTTGGAAACGAAAAGGACCAGGAGGCCAACACTTGATGGGTTTCCTGCGTGAGCCTAGAGCGAGACAGTCTCCCGTAGTCCGTATCGAACAAATTTATCTTGGTCCTCTCCCTTGGACGAAGAAAATCGTCTTCAAGAATGGAGACACCAAGGACTATCGGAAAGAAAACGTGGAACTGGTGCCTCGAAAAACACCAAAAACTTCCTGGTAAACAAAATTCTTCTTGCCAACCGTCAACCCCTAATCTAAATCACAGAACCCACATGCACACCAACATGAAAATCGTCATCAACACCTGTCACGGAGGTTTCGGACTTTCCGTTGCCGCCATCGAACGCATCGCTGAACTCCAGGGGCGTCCTTGCTTTTGGTTCCGGGACTCCACCGCTGGATTGTCCCCGGTCCAGCACCCTAAGGAGGAATTTCTTGCCTGCGCCTACGATGTTCCCAACCCCGAGGAGATCTGGCCCCACCACGAAAAGCCTTGGAACAGTCTGACGAAGCGGCAGAAGGACGAGTACAGCAGATTCTATCAGAAGCACAGAATCAGCGACTACGAGCAAGACCGCACCAACCCTCTGCTTGTCCAGGTTGTCGAGGAGCTTGGCGAGAAAGCCAGCGGACTCCTTGCTCGGCTCAAGGTGATTGAGATCCCTGATGACGTGGATTGGGAGATTGACGACTACGACGGACGTGAGTCTGTCCATGAGAAACACCGCTCCTGGTCTTAACATCCCCCACATCAGGCACTAACACGCACAACGACCGATACATGCACACCAACATCCTCCGACCCCACGAAATCCAGCAGCTCATCGACAAGCTGGAACAGCAAGCCCTCAAGCTGGAAACCGAAGCCGTTGCCAAGAAGCACGTCAACCACCATGCCTCTCAGAACGAAGCCTTGGCAGCCTCGCAGGCGGCAGCTGTCACCCGCAACCAGATCCAGGAACTCGCAGCCCTTCTTCATCAGTGAAACGCCGCCGCACCAACAAGATGACCACCGCCGAGCTTTTGGCAGCGGGACATACTGAACTCGCTCTTCACCTGCGCCAACGGCTTCAGCAGTCCCTTGAGAGCCGGAAAGCAGGCATCCGTCTGTGGAGAGCCAAGAAGCACATCAAACCCGAAAACCGATTCATCACACCATGAAAACCTTTGAATCATGCAACCGCGTTTGGCTGACGATGCCGGAGGGTGGGGAGATGCCCGCAGGTCTTTCTACCTTCGTGCGTATTCTGACCCAAGGAGAGAAGGAACGGAGCTATGGGTATAACGATGTCAAGTGCAGTGCGAAGAGTGTTTTGTGGGGCTGTTCCTGGGCAGGCTGGTATCCAGTCCACGCAGACGGCACCGACGATCACGAAACGGCCAAACGCTTTGCCACCGGGCCTCGCTTCACCCCACGCCCTCCCCGCCCACGCATCATCCGCCGCCGATTCAGACTCTCCACCCGATGATCCGAGTGTACCGCAATCTCCGCAGAAACTGTCTTTCCGTGCTACACCGCACGGAAAGAGGCTGGCGTTTGTGGAAGCACGTTGACATAATCAACTTGGAGAACGTCCGGTTCACGGTCAGCTTGGCCGGACGGGAAAGAGTCCTGCGTGAACGACGCAAGAACGTCCACGCTTTTGTCGAAGGCGACCTTTCCACCGCCGAGGTCCCAGGCTCAAACCCCCGGCTGGTGAATTATGACCCATATATTTTTGACTTTTTCTTTGACAAGGATACCAAACAGCCCGTTAGAGAAGCCTCACACGCTTCCGTCAGACCAGAAGGCATCCTGGCGGTAAACACAAAGTAAATACACACCCATGAACCTCTACCTCATCTCCCAGACCGAGAACAATCACTACGACACCTATGGCTCCGCCGTGGTCTGCGCTCCCGATGTCGAAGCCGCCCGCAACATCATTCCTGGAGGAGGCGGATGGAGCGATACTTGGTCCGACTGGGCCTCCTGCCCCGAGAACGTCAATGTCAAGTACCTCGGCGAAGCCCACCACGAAATTGAGCCGGGGGTCGTACTGGCCTCCTACAACGCTGGATAACCTATGAAATATCTCCCTCTCTTTTTCTACTTTCTGCTCCCGCTGTCCTGTGTTGTCTCCGCCGCCTACATGGTGATGCACGGGATCTCCGCCTGGACGTGGGTTTGGTTCCTCCTTCTCGCTCTCATCTCCACACCCAGTAAACTCGAAGTCAAATAAGCATGGAAACCTGCCACCAGACGCACCAGACCTTCCGCCAGAAAAAAGGCAACGAATATGTTGACTTTGGTGATGCCGTCACCGACAGCACCCACGCACCAGGACGGGGAATCATCCCCCTCAATGACACCTCAGCCATCATTGGAACCCGCGTATCCCGCTGGTCCGACGTTCTCAGAATCCTCACACCCTACAAACCATGAACAACGCACACGAATACACCAACGAGCAGCTTCAGGCCGCCATTGATGCGGCTTTTCCATCTGGGGCTCTTGCGGATTGCGGCGTTGGACTCGATAATTTTCCAAATCAAAGCTGCTGGGAAGACGAAGCCCCCAACCGCCTCGCCATCGCCCGCGCCTTCCTGGCCGCCCTGCCGCAGCCGGAGGCCATGACAGCTGATGAAGGAGCGACAGCGACTTCCGACCCCTACGCCCGGCTGAAGGCATACAACGAGGCCGGGGCGAGGATTAGATGTGGGCTTAAAGGGTATTTAATTGATGTTGGGTGGTCTACGTGTTCAGCTTGGCAGTGGTCCGATTCCGTTGACAAATATGAAGTCCACCCCGACGACCTGCATCTCTGCCCTGAGTATGCGCCGAAGGCCACCAATACCGACCTCGAAATGGCCCTTGGTGGTCAGATGTATTGGCGCGACCTTGCCCTTCAGCTTGCCGATGTCTGGTGGAAGTGCTACGGCATTGGAGCGTCTCTTCAGCACGGGGATTTGAACAAGGATGTCTCATTCTCCATCGTTTGCGAAAAGCATGGAGGGCGCGTATTTCATGCCGACACACCGCACAACGCATGGCTGAAGGCTGAAGAATGGCTCATGTCACCAGACAGAGGGGCCAATGAAAGCCCCGCCCTGCCGAAGGCTGCCGAGGCCAGCGCAGAGCCGCCGAAGGCCAGCGCCGACGACGGCCCGCCCTGGATTCCGCACGGCGGCGGACTTTGCCCGCTGAAGACTGAGGAGGTGGAGGAGTGGGAATACAGGCTGCGCAACGACGGAGTCATGAAAACAAAAGACCTTCCCATCCGTCTGGCTATCTATTGGCAGCACGACAATCACCCTCATGACATCATCGCCTACCGCGTCATCAAGTGGAAGCCCGGCCACGGCCCGCAGGCGGCCAGCAAAGCCGACGAGCCAGCCCCAGCGGAGACGAAGCAGCCCGATTACACAATCACAGCAACTCCAGGAGTCACGGTGCATGTGCCTGCCGGGCAGACGGCAAAGTTCAAGCCTGACGGGTGGAATCAGGAGGCCAAGCAGCTTCTTGATGCAGCCTTCCAGCCACCCCAGCCCTGGACGCCCCGCCCCGGCGACGTGGTGAGGCTCAAGTCTGGAGGGCCGGAGATGACGGTGAGCGCCATTGGCAGAGATCAGGAGACGGGCGGCCAGTTTTTTGTTCTCGTTTGGATGTCCCAGGACGGCTTCTATCACACCTGTAACGCGAACTTCCTGAGCCTCACCCCAACTCAACCCGCTGCCTGACCTATGACCCCCAAACCCATCTCCCGTCAACGCCTCTGGCAGATCCAGAAACGCAAGGAAGGCAAGTGTGTCACCTGCGCCAAGCCCGCCAACGGCCTCAGCCAATGTGATGAATGCGCCAAGCGCAATGGCGTTCGCCAACGACACGCAGAACGCAAGGCCCTTTGGGAAGTCGTGGACTGGACACGCACCACCAACGAACTCACCAAGGAGTTTGGTATCACGCCATCCGCAGTCAGTTACCGCCGCAAGCAGTTTGGCATCCAGTCCACAGGACGCGGTAGGCCGAGGAAACAGAAACCAACAACACCTACACCATGACCCTCGCAGAATTTGACCACATCAACCAGCTCGTCGATGACAGACGCGATATGCTGGAAGCCATCAACAGCCCATCCAAGATTGGCTTTGAGGATTCCGACGCTGAAGTATTCCCGGAAGTCGAAAACCTTTTAAAGGGAACCCTTGACAGCTACAAGGAGCAGAGGAAGCTGCTCCTTCAGATCGAGGTTGACAAAATCGAGAACACCCTCAAAGAAAAATACAACTTGGATTTGACAGTCAATCCGGAAGCCAGTAACTAAGCAGCACCATGAAAGACGACACCATCAAAGCCTGCGCTGGCTTGACCCTCATTGGTCTTGGATGCCTCGCAGTTCTTGCCAAGTTTACCCTCGTCATCGGCGCGATCTACGCCGCCGTCCACTTCATCTCGAAATACTGGTAACACCATGCCCTCCAAAAAGAACCCCAATCTGTCCGTCGGTCGCGGCGAGAAGCTCCCTGTCTCGAAAGGAGCCGGGCTCACCGCCAAGGGCCGCGCCAAGTACAACGCCGCCACTGGAAGCAACCTCAAGGCTCCCGCGCCTCACCCCAAGACCGAGGCTGACAAGGCCAGGAAAAAAAGTTTCTGCGCCCGCAGTCAGTCTTGGACTGGCGAACGCGGAAAAGCCGCACGCAAGCGCTGGGCCTGCTGAACAATCAACCCTTACGGCTCCATGAAACCACCATACCTCCGCCCCATCCTCCTCGCCCTCCTCTGCCAAGCCTTCGGTTTCGGCCTCGTCGCCTGCAAGACCGCCGCCGAGAACGAGCGACTTGCCCGCCTGGGCAATCTCGCCATCACCTACGCCGAACGGCGCGGGGCCATCTCGCCAGCCGATGCTGCCGACCTTCGTTCAGCGGGCGTCGTCGTCCTCAAGCCGATTGAGGTGACGGCCAGCAAGTGAACCTTTTCCTGCCGTGCCTGTGCTGGCCGACCATCAATCTCCACGATCCTTGGCGTTGAGTCATGGGAGAATGGACAGCGCGAAAGAGCACTAGGCTCACCGTGCCACCCTGGTGAAAACGGGCTTTCGCGGCGGCAGGAATTCAATTTGAGCCTTGCTCAAACGAGGGCGACATAGAGGCGATTATCCTCGCAAAACACACGCCGAAAAGGGGGGTGACTCACCTAGCACAAAGACGAGTTCGTCCGCGCATTGAGGACGTTAATCCGCAGTGTATTGGTTCCTGAAGAATAGGAAACGCTTGGCGGTGGCAGTGGTTCAACCGTCTAGTGACAGCCCTTCACGAAAGCTCGGCCAGAGTATGGGCAATGAATTTCTACGGACTGGCTTTTCGATGCTGGCAAGCCAGGGGGTGAAACAATCCCAGAACCAGCCACACTTGTTCTCCGAGTCGGTTCCAAGGTGCTGACCTTTTTGACTCCTGTTCTCCCCAGGAGTGGAACCGCAAAAGGTGGCCGGGAGAAATATATCACAAAATACATTGACAGCTTTTCCCAACAAGGTATCTACACAACACATGACACCCACAAAATCCAAGAAAGGAGGAGCTAGATTCTCCTCCACCGAATCCAGAGTCGCCAAAGTCATCCGCGTTCGTCGCATCATGGATCTTGGCTATAACTCTGACACCGCCTGCAAACGCGCAGGCACCTCGCTCGTCAACGTCCGCAAATGGGCGAAGGAGCTTGGCATCAAATTCAACTACTGAACCACAGATGAAAACATACACCCTCGAAGAACTGAAGGCGGCCCAGGCCAAGGGCTGCCGGATTGAATACGCCTCGCATGATTGGTATGAGATCGAGCCGTCCAGGCTGGAAGCCTTTTATCTGACCGATCCGGCACGACCTTTCCGCATCCATCCCGCCGACGAGTGGAAGGCCAGATTGCCTCAGCTCAAGGAGGGCGCGGAGTGGGCGTGTGATGGTTACGGCATGCCGCAAGGCATCCGTCCCCTTATTGTTGGCGAAATGCCCGCAGGAATTGCCTGCGCTAAAGGTGACCTTGGCTCTACTGGCCGCCCCGTCCCTCCCGAGTTTCTTCACGAAAGCGAACTTGCCAAGCAGCCCGAGGGCGCGTCACAGCCTCCATGCGATTGCATCGAGAAGTGTGGCAAGTTTTGGATTCAACGGTGCTCTTGTCACAACTCGGGCGACCTTGCCAACGCAGAAGCGTGGTGCCAAGAGCAGAATCGGTATCCCGAGGCCGCGCAGGCTCCCGACTTCGGCGAGCCGTGGGAAACTGTCGCATCTGGTTCAATTAATACTTCGGGAGATCTCGATGGGGTGATTGAAATACTTTCAAATAAACGCGTCGTCGCACGGTTTTACGCGCCGGATGACAAAAACGAAGCCGACTTCAGCCGCATCATCGCCTGCGTCAACGCCCTTCGAGGCGTCCCCGACCCCGCCGAGTTTGTGCGGCAGGCGAGGGAGAACGCGGAAATTCTCAAAAGACTAGGACACCACTAATCTCCCATGAACACACCACAAACAGACACGCCGGAGACGGAAATGACGTTGCAAGAGCAGCTTATTGCCGCCCATCGCAGGATCGGCATTGAGCACACGGAAATGCAGGTTCAACGTGACCGCGCCATCGCCGCCGAGGCCAGGGTGAAGAAGGCAGAATTAGAGCGGTCTATTTGCGAAGACAACGCCTTTGCCTTGCAGTCCAGGGTGAAGGAGTTGGAGGCACAAAAATGGCAGGACATCAAGGTGACAAAAGGCGGAGAAACTTATCCCCTTGGAACTTTGCTTCCTATGCTTGAGTCTGAAATCGCCCAAGCCTGCGCCGCCCTCCGCCTGCGCCCCATTACCGAGGCCGGGCCTGTGCCGGAGGGGATGCTTCGCATTTTTGTTCGCTGGTCATCTGACGGTTACGTCATCAACCCCATTCAAAAGTCCACCCACTTCATCGACATTTACCCACCACAATAATGACCACCATCGAACAAATCAAAACCGCACTTCAAACCCACATCGCGGAGGCCGAGGCGGCGACTGCTGGGCCTTGGCACACGCACGAAATGAAGTCCATTTATATTGGGAATGGATCGCCAGGTTCTTTGTGGGAAATTGTGTATTCCACAGAGGATCTAGAAGGCTTGTTAGAATACATCCAGAAACAAATAAGAAAGAACGCCGCCTTCATCGCCCACGCCCGCGCCATGTCACCCGCCGCGTGCAAGTGCCTGCTGCTGGCGATTGAGTGGTTGGAGGAGGAGGCCAAATCTACAACGCTTGTTCAACATGGGGAAGATTCTGACAATCAGCCTTATATATCTAGCTTTCCAACAAGTGAAGCATCACAAGCCAAACGCCGACTCCAATCCATCCGCCAGGAATGGCACAACCTGACCACGAAATAATGCACGACGAAATCACAACCACCATCCGGGAAATCCGATCCCTGGAAGCCACCATCAAAAAGGCAATCAGAATGAAGGAAGCCCGATTCCTTAAACTCACCCACCATTGGAACGATCTAAAGCACAAGCACGGGTTGACCTTGAAAAAAGCTGCCACGCTTTCCGGCGTCTCGCAGCACACTCTAGTCAACACCTTCTACGGCTCCCGCTGCCAGTATTTCAACGCCGACCGCTGGACGCACTTCTTCAACAAACTTTTTTCGCACATTGGTAAAAAACAGCTTGCCACTGTCGAAGACGAGGAGTAGAAACCCAATACCTATGACTGTATACCCTGATGCCCCCGCCTTTCCAGCAACGGAAGACCACTACTTTTCCGGCATGACTTTGAGAACCTACGCAGCTATCGAGGCCATGAAAGGGATGCTTGCCAACGCCGAACTTGGTAAAAATCTTTGTGACGACGACTTGGCAAAACAAGCAATTTCCCAAGCCGACACGCTTATGCATTATTTGGAGGAAGAGGGTCGATGAAAGTCCGTAAATCCAATCAAGCAGGCAAAGGCGACCAGCTCCGCAAAGGCGCGAATCTCGAAGCCTATTGGAACAACTACGACAACATCTTCCCCCGCAAATGCAAACCAACGACGCAGACGTGCTGCGCGAAGCCCTCGCCCTCCTCACCCGATGCAGGGACAGCGCGGGCCGAATGACGCTCGACCTCTACAACGACATCCAAGAATTTCTCCACACAAACCAAACCTACAATACACATGAACACGACCACACCATCCTCCATCCTGACCAACACCGCTCATCCGAGAATGTCTCAGAAGTACGGCTTCATCCCGACTCATGAGATCGTCCGTTCCTTCAACGAGGACGGCTGGAAGCTGACTTCCGCAAACGAGGTCAAAGTCCGCAAGCCTGAGAGGGCTGGATTCCAGAAGCACCTTCTGCGCTTCACCCATGAGTCCCAGCTTGCCCTCCCTGGCGAGCGCATCGAGACGCTGTTCATCAACGCCCACGATGGGACGAGCAGCGTTCAGATTGGTTCGGGCATCTTTCGCTTTGCCTGTGCCAACGGGCTTGTGGTTGCCGACTCCACTCTTGCCGCCATCCGTCTGGGCCATCACAAGCTCTCGATGGACACCGTGCTTCACGCGGCTCACACGGTTCTCGCCCAGGCCGATAAGGTCCAGCAGACCATTGAGAACTGGAAGACCATCGACCTGACCGACGAGGAGTGCTACCACATCGCCCAGGCTGGCATCTCCCTTCGCTGGGGTGACAATCCTGAGCAGATCCCCGTGACCCCTGAACTGGTGGTTCAACCACGCCGCATGGCGGACCTCCGCAACAACCTCTGGAACGTCTTCAACCGCGTCCAGGAGAACGTGATCCGTGGGGGTCAGGTGGATTACCGCCGCCGCAACTCCCGCAACCAGTTCTTCCGCGCCCCTCGCTCCGTCAAAGCTCTCTCCGAAGACGTTCGCATCAATCGCGGACTCTGGGAAATCGCCAGCGACATTGCCCTCCACGCCTGATCCCATGCTCCTCCTTGCTGAAGCCCCTCTCTCCTGGCCTGATGTGGCCTTTTACGCCGTCATCAACGTCCCGGTTGCCATCATCGCCTGGAAAGTATTCTCCCGCCCATGACCCCCACCCCCCTAATCTCCCGCGCCGAGGCATCCGCCAAAGGCCACCGTTACCGTGTGACCACTCCCGATAAACCTGATTCTGCTTTCATTCAACGAGTCTGCGCCGACATGGCGCGGATTCCTGGGACGGAGTGGAGTCTGGTTGACACTGGCGGAGGCTTGGTCGAAGTCTGGCGCATCCCTCTGGTATTCCCAGAGGGCGGGATTGATGAGTAACAACTAAACACCTACACGAACATGACACCTGAATTTCAAGAGTTTCCCAAGATGGCCCGGTTTTCTCGGGAGTGTATCATCACCGAAAAGATCGACGGCACCAACGCACAAATCCTGATTACCGACGACGGCGACCTGTTCGTTGGCTCGCGCACACGCTGGATCACTCCGCAAAACGACAACCACGGGTTCGCCGCATGGGTCGAAGCGCACAAGGAGGAAGTGCTGAAGCTTGGTCCTGGCCGTCATTTTGGCGAATGGTGGGGTTCCGGAATTCAACGCGGCTACGGACTGGAAAAAGGAGAGAAGCGCCTGAGCCTGTTCAATGTCTCTCGTTGGTGCCTTCACGGCCAGGAGCCGCAGCAAATCCCAACGGCAGACCCCCGCATTGTCAAAATGCAGGACGTTCTGCCCGAGTGCATCGGACTTGTCCCAGTCTTGGGGCGCGTCAATTTCGACGAGGTTAACCGAGCCGTTAACTTGTGGATTACAACACTCCAAGAGCACGGCTCTTATGCTTCTCCCGGATTTCTGAAGCCGGAAGGCATCGTTGTTTTCCACGTCGCCGCCAACTATGGTTTCAAGAAAACTCTCGAAAAAGACAAAACCCCCAAATCTCTTCAATAAGCACATGAACATCACCTGCCCGCTCACCGCCCAGGAACTCCTGGACTACCTGAAGGAAGAACTTGCCAAGCTCGGCAACCACGCCACGGTGAACATCGGCTTTGACCGACACGCACAACGACCCTACACCCATATCCCTTCCGCAGACCGACCACCCCAAATCAACATTCCTATCAAAGACTGAAATGCCCACCGACTCCGAACGCCTTAAACCCCTCCTGGAACGAGGTATCCAGCGCACGCTTCCTGAGCAAGTGCAATACAGCTACCTCACGCTTCTCATGCACCTTGAGAGCCTCCTTGCCGAGGTCAACGAGATGCACAACGAAGATCCCCAGGACGAGGACATGGCTCACATCCTGTCACGCCTGACCAACATGGTCAGCAAGAACGTCCGCCTGAAACAGAAACTCCACTACGGAACACCTCATTGAAAACAGACAACTTCGCCCTCCAGCTTGCCGTTGAGCAACTCAAGGACTCCGACACCAGCTTCCTGCTGCTGGTCAAGAACTCTGAAACACGGCAGTTCCATATTGAGTCCGCCGTCGAAAGCCCGGAGGAACTCAAGTGGATGGTCTCCCAACTCCTTGAGGAGTATGGAAAAATCCTGCCCTCCTTCGAGGGTGGCTATGACGCCCAGGAACACGAAGAATCCGAAGACGAATGAACCTGCTTGCCATCGACCCAGGAGCCAAAGGAGGTATTGCCTACGGCAATACGTCGGCTACCAAAGACCCGGCTCTGCACGCCATGCCGGAAACCGTGCATGACCTTGCCGAACTGATCCGCGACTCCGAGGTTGAGCACGCATTCGTTGAACTCGTTGGAGGCTACATCGGAGGAGCAGGCGCACCAGGGAGCGCAATGTTCAACTTCGGGGAGAACTACGGCAAGATTCAGGGAATCCTTGCAGCCCTCGGCATCCCCTTCACCTTGGTTCGCCCGCAGAAGTGGCAGCTTGCTCTTTCTCTTGGCAACTCCAAAGGCATGAAGAAGCATGAGTGGAAAGCCAAGCTGAAAGCCAAGGCCCAGCAGCTCTATCCAAAACAGAAAGTCACCCTTCAAACCGCCGATGCCCTCCTCATCTGGCACGCGGCGAAACACAAACACATCACGCCGTGAAGACTGTAACCGTTTGGGGTCACTCTCCTGGGATTATCATCCCCTCTCCACATCTTTCTTCCCCTTACCGCCTCCTTGCCCGAGGCGATCAAGTTCACATCTACGTCCAGACATCCACACCACATGAAAACAACCGTCGAACAAAGAAACTTCCTGCGAAAACTCCGCGAGGCGAAAAGCAGCCAGACTGAGATCCAGGAAACTTCCGTCATCCAGGTCAATGCCGCCACGGCCTACCTCGACAGTCTGCCCCGCCGCCGCAAGGGAGCCTTCCATCTCTTCCTCGGAACTCGCTACCTGAGCAAGATGAACCTGTCCAAGCCTGTGCTTCTTCTGACCTATGAAAATTGAACTCTGCGACCGCTACGGTTTTAGAAAACCCGACCTGAAAAACCCGATCCTGATTGACGACATCGAGCTTTCCAAGAACAAGCATGGTCAGCTTCTTGTCTCCTTCGCCACCAAGAACCACAAGTATCTTGACGTTCATTACGGCATGTCCTCATCGCATGTGAACAACGAATACTGCGACCACGGATCGGCACAGGGCTTTGAGATTTACACGCTGGAGCGGCACCGTCCCAAAGGAATGTACTTTGACTACCCTGAAGATTCCGTGACGCTCTACCTGATCCCCGAGAACAAGGAAGAGTGCGAGCAGCTCCGTGGACAGGCGTGCATCCTGCCAACCAAATGGGCCTACCAGATCTGCATCGTGACCTTCGAGGACTTCCATCCATGACCCCTCGCCCCTACCAGATTCCCGGAATCCAGAAGGCGGTTGCCGCGTTGCCGAGGTACGGAGCCTATCTGCTGGCTGATGAAACAGGGGTCGGGAAGACCGTGACCTCCCTCTTCATCGCCAAAGAACTCTCCTGGCCTATCGCCGTGGTCTGCCCAAAGGCTGTCATTCCGTCCTGGAAGAAGGCAGCCAGCCAGATTGGTGTCGAGGTGCTGTTCATTGAGAACATTGAGCGCATCCGCGCCAGGAAAGAATACTTGGTCAAGGAAGAGGTCAAAGGCAAACGGAAGCCTCAGTGGGTCTGGAAGCTGCCCAAAGCCTGCCTCCTGGTTGTAGATGAAGTTCACCGATTTTCGGCACCGGATTCCCAGGCTGGGGAGATTCTGAAAGCAGCCCCAAAGCCCATCCTCATGCTCTCGGCAACGTGCGCCGACTCGCCCTTGAAACTCCGCGCCATTGGCCACCACCTTGGCCTAGCCCATTGGGACGACTGGTACTCCTGGTGCTTCAAGAACGGGTGCCGGAAAGCCTTCTTCGGAGGACTGGAGTTCAAGGATGTCCGCGTGCTGCCCAAGCTGCACAAGCAAATCTTCACTGAGAAGGGAAGCCGTGTCAGAAAGGCAGACCTGCCCAACGAGTTCCCCGAGGAAACCGTCGAGACTATCCTTGTCCCTGTTGAGAACGCCAAGGCTCTCAACCAGGAATACATGGACGCCCTGGAACTACTGGAATCCGAGGCACCCTCTGCCGCCGTGGCTCTTCTTCGCGCTCGTCAGAAGAGCGAACATCTCAAGGTTCCTGCGATGATCGAGATGACCGAGGACTTGCTGGAGGAGAACAACTCTGTCTGCCTGTTCATCCACTTCCGAGAATCCTTGGATCAGCTCGCCAAGAAATTCCCTGACGCCGCCTTGATCTACGGGGGCCAGAACCCCGAGGAACGTCAGCAGCACATCGATGCCTTCCAAGACAACGAGAAACGTCTTGTCATCGCCATGATCCAGGCTGGCGGCATCGGTATCAGCCTGCACGACCTGCATGGAAACCATCCACGGGTTTCCCTCATCAATCCCGGCTACTCGGCCATTGAACTCATCCAAGCCCTCGGACGCATCCCTAGAAACGGAGGAAGAACGCCTTGCGTCCAGAAGCTCTTGTTCGCGGAAGGAACAGTGGAGGAAAGCATCCAGGAAAAAGTCCAGAAGAAGATTGACAGAATCAACACCCTCAACGACGGAGACCTAGCACCTACGAACACATGAAACCCATTCACGTCTGGCAACTCGGATTCTTTGCTTTGGCCTGGAGCTGTTCCGACTTCTTCCGCGCTCTAGGCTTCTTTTTCCTCCTTCTCTTTTTTGAGTTCATCATCGACTGCTCCCGAACATGATGTCCTACCAAGACCGCACATTCTGCAAGGCCAGGGAATGCTCCAAGTTCCCGACATGCCCCCGAGCTCTCACCGATGAAGTCCAGGCACGGGCTGACAGGTGGTGGGGCAAGCCTGGAGCGCCCATCTCGTATTTTGCCGAACCCAAGAAACTTGAATGCTATGACCCTCGCACAGAAGAACGGAAATGACCGAGTTTATACGCCGCCAGAAATGGCACGCGCAATCGTAGCGCACTTCAAACCTTGTGGACAGCTTCTTGAACCCTGCTGTGGGCGTGGGGCTTTTTCCGATGCCCTGAGCTTCTATTCTCGAACCGGATATGTGTCGGTTTTTGAGATAGATGAAGGAATGGATTTCTTGACGGCCAAAATTCCTCGCCACGATTGGACAATCACCAACCCTCCCTGGTCTAAGCTCCGCGCCTTCCTCAAGAAGTCGATGGAGTGTTCCGACAACGTGGTGTTCCTCTGTCTGGTGAATGCCTTCTTTATGAAGGCCCGCCAGCAGGACATGAAAGACGAAGGCTTCGGCATGAAGGAGATTCTGTTCGTTCCAACACCTCCGAAGCCTTGGCCTCAAGCGGGATTCTCCCTCGGTGCCGTCCACATCCAGCGCGGCTACTCCGGCCCCGTCACACATTCTTGGCTATGACAGTCAAAGACATCCTCCAACCACTCCTCGAAAACTTCGAGCGAGAAGCCCGAGGCTACGCCAAGATGGCTCCGGTCAAAGACGGCGATAGACCGCACCAGATTACCAGTCTCCAGTTGACTTGCGGGAACATTGCTGGCAGTTACCGAGTCGCTGCCCACGAAGTTAAGAAGATCCTTAAAAAACACGGACACAGAACACTTTCACTATGAACCAACCCCACGCTGAACGCGCACACTCCAAACGTAGTCCTTCGGGACTCGGCAAATACGCCGTATGTCCTCACTTCAAGCAGGACGAAAGCCGCCCCATCCATCCAAACACGCTCGCTGGAACGGCTGTGCATGAAGCAATCGAGCGACGGGACACCCTTGGTCTTCCCGATGAGCTTCGACCCATGGCCAAGCTCGGCATCGACTATTGGGATACCATCCGCAAACGCGGCCCATGGAAGGAGCATGTCGAGATCAGCCTCATCATCCCTCTGGTTGACAACAAGAAAGGCCATGCCGATCTGGTGTTCATCTCCGAGGATGAAAAAGAAGGAATACTACTTGACTGGAAGGCAGGTGCCTCACTTCAGGCCGGAGCAGAAAATAACCTTCAGCAGAAGTGTTACGCTGCGGCCATCTTTGAGAAGTTTCCTAAGCTGGAGAAGCTGGAGGTTCACATCGTCTATGTCCGCCTCGGGGAAGCTGATGTCGCCACCTTCACCCGCGAAGATGTTCCTCGTATCCAGCTTGAGATCCTGGCCGTTGATCGTCGTGCTGAAGAAGCCGAGAAGTTTGAATCCGAGAACCCTCACACCAAGTTCTATCACCGTGCCGATCCTGCGGTCTGCACCTACTGCGTTAAGGCGGGCACCTGCCCCGAGCTTCATGCGCTGACTCTCCCCACCGCCCAAGCCTACGCCAAGGCCCGCCCTGAAGACCTCACCATCCCTGAAGCCTACGATCCTGCGCTCATCTCCGACCCAGATACGATGTCGAAGGCTTTGGTTGTCGCCGGAGTGATGGAACGCTGGTGTGACTCCGTGAAGCACTACGCCCTCCAGATGCGGATGGAACAAGGCATGGAGATTCCAGGAACCACGCTGGCGTCACGCAAAGGTCGTAGCACCATCTTGAATGCCCATGAGGCTTACAAGATTGCCGAGGCTCACGGACTCTCCCACGACGAGATCATGTCAGCCGTGGAAGTCTCCGCCACCAAGCTCAAGGATGCCATCGAGGACAAGGCTCCGCGAGGCAAGAAGAAGCTGGCGTCCACGGCCCTGGAAGACGAGCTGGTGGAAGCCGGAGTCCTCCAGGTTGGCAGCGAATCCTTCTATCTCCGCAAAACCAAGTAGATTTTGGTTGCGTGGCACTCTCAATGTGCTAAGCACCACAACCGCCACCGGACGGCATCCGGCATTGTTAACGAACCCACGAACTAACGTACATGGCTAAACTATCCCTGAAACCCAATAACGAAGGCGAAACCACGGCAATCGTCGAGGCTCCGCAGATGACCACCCACCAGCTCGCCGCGAAGATGGCTCCCCCATCCGACTTTGAAGGCGACTTCACCGCGAACGACGTGCGGATTCCCTACCTGGGCATCTGCCAGAAGAGCGGCAACCTGATGGACGACCATCCCGAATGGCTCGGTCACTTCATCTACGACAAGAGCGTTGACCTCGGCAAGACCGTCAACGTCATCTTCTTCAAGGTGAAGAAGTTCTTCGAGGAGTCTGTGCCTTATGGCTCCGACACCATTCCGCAGAAGTTCGACACCCTTGCCGAAGCCCGTGAGGCTGGCGTGGAGTTCAAGGACTGCGCGAATCTCGACGTGCTTGTGGAAGTCCCCTCCGACTTCGACGGTGCCGAGGAGATCGAAGGCAAGTTCTACACTCCGGCTCGCTACACCGTGCGCTCCACCGCCTACGGTGCAACGGTGAAGATCCTGATGAAGGACACCAGCTTCCGTCTGAAGGGCAACCTTCGGGGCGGTTGTTACCGCCTTGAAGTGGAGAAGAAGTCCAATGGTAGCAACTCTTGGTTCGCTCCGAAGCTGGTTGCCAATGGCTTCAGCTCTCAGGCGGTTCAGGACTACATCGCCAGCAAGTTCTAATCCCATGAAGACGATCACCGTATCCACCTCCAAGGGATTGCTGGAAGCAGAAGTCCTTAAAAACAACGCCAAGACCGTCATTGTTCGGCTGCCCGATGGAAACATCGTCAAAAGGCACAAGACCAAGCACGTCATTGGTTGAGTAACCAACAGCCCTGGCCCCGAGGCTTTGTATCGGGGCACCTTACACGAACATGCCCAACCACAAATCCAAATTCACGCTGACAATCGAAGCCCTTCAGGTGGGGGAATCCACGGAAATCAGCTATGAGATTCCCGTTCCCAACAACGTCCTCCACCCTCGCATCACCCGCCTCCGTCAGTCTCTTGGACGCGGCTTCGAGTGCCTGCGGCTTTCCCCAACCAAATTCCTTGTGAGGAGGACGGCATGAAACCTATCGCAGTTGACTTTGAAACATCCTGGACAAAGGATCGCAGCATCGGGACGCACGGGACGTTCAACTACCTGAGCCACCCCGAAACGAAGATCTTTATGGTCGCCTTCTACGGAGATGGCGTTTCCTACGTTGGCGAGCCAGAAGATGCCCCCTGGGACGAGGTTCGTGGCAACCTTGTCATTGCCCACAACTATACCTTTGAACACGCCGTCTTCCGGGAATGCGAACGCCGAGGAGTCATCAAGGAGCCGCTCAATGAAACGGGATTCTGCACCGCCGACATGAGTGCTTATCTCCAGGCTCCCAGAAACCTTCTTGGAGCTGCCAGAGAACTCCTTGGAGTTTCTCTCGACAAGACCACCCGTGACAAGTTCAAGGGAAAGGACTTCGACACACTGCCCATCGACATTCAGCTGGAGATTTCCAACTACGCTCTGATGGACGCCAAAGCCTGCTTTCATCTCTACAAGCGTTACCACCACCTCTGGCCTGAACATGAGCAGAAGCTGGCCGATCACACACGCATCATGGGGAGGCGTGGAATCAATCTGGACATCGAGCGTCTGGAACAGGGAATCCGTCACTACAAGGAAGTTCTCTGGGGACTGGAGAAGCTCATCCCTTGGTCGGGAGAAGAGAAGCTGCTTTCTCCGATTGCCCTCAAGAACGCCTGTCGCAAAGCAGGCATCCCAGCTCCTGAATCCACAGCCAAGAATGACGAGTCCTTTCAGGTCTGGGCTGACGAGTATTCCAGCAAGGTTCCGTTTGTTGCCGCAGTCAGCAAGTATCGTTCCGTGAACCGCAGCTTGGAAGTGCTAGAAGCCATGAAGATCCGTCTTGTGGGGGAACGGATGCAGTATGGCATGAAATACTGTGGAGCCATCCCCACCTTCCGATGGGCGGGAGACTCGGGACTCAATATGCAAAACCTCCCTCGTAATGAAGTGGAAGGCGTCAACATCCGTCACATGCTGGTTCCTGCCCCAGGCAAGAAGTTCATCTCTGCTGACATGAGCCAGATCGAACCGCGAGTCAGCCTTTACCTCACTGGGGACAAATATCAGTTGGAGCAGATCCGCAATGGTATGTGTGTCTATGAGGCGCACGGACGACAAACGCTTGGTTACGATCTGCCTATTTCCATGAAGGAGGCAGCAAAGACGGATGAGAAATACAATGATTTGAGGCAATTCTGCAAAGCAAGATGCCTCTCCGCCGATACCTTGATCTTGACTTCGAGAGGATATCTACCCATAGTGCAGGTTCAATCTACGGACAGTCTATGGGATGGCCTTGAGTGGGTTTCCCATGACGGCGTAGTGTGCAACGGAGAACAAGAAACCGAGCTATTCTATGGAGATCAATACACCCACGACCATGAACTCTTCATCAACAACCAGGAGTGCATATCCGCCAGACGGGCGATCACGGGAGAATCATCACGGGTGGAGAGGTTTCGAGCTTCAGCATCCTCCTGGAACGATGTTTGGTTTCTGGCAAGTTACCTCCTCCAAAGCTATTCGCAGCGAAAAAGGGGTCTTGAAGATCCAGTGTCGATGCACTCGCTGCAACGGCCCCGAGGAGGCCGTGGATCTTCGGAATCTGGAAAAGGGTTTTTCCGAAAGCTGTTTTCCGTGTTCCGTTCAACTCCGAGCAGCAAAGAGAAACTTGAAGAAGTGGGGTAAGGAGACGTTAACCCCGGAGGAGAAGATTCTCCAGGAGAGATGGAATGCCATATGGCACCGATGTCAAAACCCAGAAAGCAAGCAATACAAGAACTATGGGGAGCGAGGTATTCGGCTGTCTGAAGAGTTTCAAAATGATGTGGTTTTTGTGAGGTATGTTCAGGAACTTCCTGACTACCCGGCCACGTTGACCAAGAAAACAACACTTGATAGAATTGACGTTAACAAGGGATATGAAAGAGGAAACATTCGATTTTCAGGGCAAAAGGAGCAGATGCGAAACCTTCGCACAACGGAGTATTTGGAGTATCAAGGCAAGAGCTATGATGCTCGCACGTTCTGTGAACTCTTTCTTTCTCGGTATCGTCCGACGACCGTTGCTCGTCTTGCTGCAAAAGGAGTTGGAGTGGAAGAGATCATGCGTCGGGATAAAGAATCTGTCAGGGTTGGCAGGCGATGGGCAGTCCCAAAAAGTGTATGACATTCTCAATGCCGGGCCAAGAAATAGGTTTTGCACTCCATGGGCTGTCGCCCATAACTGCTTGGGACTTACCTATGGTCAGTATGCTCGGGGTTTCCAGGCTTATGCCAAGACCTTTGGACTCAATTTGACGTTGGAAGAAGCGGACCGACAAGTAAAGCAATTCAAAAAGTCCAACCCCCTACTAGCTGCCTTTTGGGAAAGATTGGAGCAGGGAGCCAAGTTCAGCAAGAACGAGACTTATGAGATCGATCTCCCTAGCGGCAGGAGCATGAAGTATTTCGACATGCGGGTGACCCGTGGGAAGTATGGAGCCGAGTTCCACGCTCGTCCAGTTCAAGGAGAAGCCATGACCTATTACTCCTTCGGAAAATGGCACAACAATGTTTGTCAGGGAACCGCTCGGGACGTGCTTGGAGAAGCCATTCTCAGAATTGAGAACCAGATAGGACTCCCAATCGTTCTCCATGTCCACGATGAAGTTCTAGTTGAAGTTGACGAAGCTGATGCTAAAGACGCCCAGATTGAGGTGGCTCGGGCAATGGCTACGTCTCCAGACTGGATGCCAGGAATCCCGCTTACCTCGGACTGCAAAATCTTTGACCGCTACGAAAAATGACCCCCGCCGAACAACTCGACTTCCTGGAACGCCTGTTCTCCGACCAGAAACCCATGCTCAATGCCTACGCGGACATCTGCGAAGAGGGCGCGGGCAAGCATGAACCAGAGGAGGTGGACGAGGTGATTGCCGACATGGAGCAGCACATCAAACGGATGCGGAAGGCCACCAAGGCTTGACGCTCCCCGTTCCATACATTACAGCCACAGCCCGCAGAGACCATGTTCCAGTACCTCAAAAACCTTTCCACAACACAGACCGATGAACTCCAAATCCCGCCCGCCGAAACGAAGCTGTTGCCGGAAACCCTCAAGTCGAAGGACGACTATCGCCGCTGGTGCCTCGACAAAGACACGGACCACATCTTCGCCTCCCATTTCCACGGGATCGTGGACACCCAGCGTGTTGGAGAAGCCAATCAACCTCTTCGGATGGTTGGGTACATTGCTGACTACGACACGAACTGGACTGGTGACGCTCTGGAGCAGATTGTGGGGAACGTGGATGTTGCCCTGCGCCCCCGCTATCTGACCCGCACCTTTTCAGGCGGAATCCGCCTCTGGTACGTCTTTGAGCAGCCAGTCATCTTCACGGATGTCAAGATCGGCATCAAGTTCACCGAGATACTGATTCGCAAGCTCAAGGCTCGCGCTGTGTTCCCCGGATTCGATGACCAAGCTGCCCGTCAGTATTGGCAGTACTATGAGATTGGGCATTCCTGGCAGGAAGTCCCCGCTTCTGGTCCCATCTCCACCGTCCAGCTTGAGGCTTGGATGTTTGATGCCGTGAAGTCCGCCAAGGTCAAGCCCAAGCAGATCGTCAACATCCCCTTTGAGAAGATCCGCGAAGCCCTTGCTGCCAAGTATCCTGGCGCATGGCCTGGAGGATGGGACAAGTTCGAGATCGGTTCCCGAGGCAATCGATTCTGGGACGGTGGCAATGCGACTTCCTGCATCGTCAGGGAGGACGGCATCACCGCTTTCACAGGCGACGTTGGCTTCAAGTCCTGGGGGGATCTCCTTGGCAAGGAATGGATGGAGTCCAACACCGAGCAGGTGATCGGTGAAGCCATCAAAAGCCTTTGGTATGAGCCGACAGCCAACAAGTATTGGAGGTCAGGCACCAACATCGGCTGGCAACCTATGCAGAAGGAAGACATGAAGCTCCACATGCGTAGCTTCAACATCTCCGATGCCAAGCCCGAGGGAGAGAACATGAGTCCGATGGATCGTGTTCTTCACCTTGTTCAGACCAGCCATTGCGTCAACGGCAGCTTCCCTTTCCACTTCAACCCGAAAGAGATTGTCCAGGTCAATGGCAGTCCTTTCCTGAACGTGGCGAAGTCCAGGCTGGCACAGCCAGACGCCAGCCGTTCTGGTGAATGGGGGGACGGCTTTCCGAACATCGCAGAGTTCTACGAGGGCTTCTACGACAGAGAGAATCACATCGAGCAGTTCGTCCATGCCATGGGTGAACTCATGCACTTCTATCAGACGGCTTACCAAGGTGATCCCCAGCGTGGCCGCGTCCTGATTCATGCAGGCCCAGCTGGAGCTGGCAAGACCTTCAACTTGAACATCTTTGAGATGCTGTTTTCCGGCACCGAAGACGCTGCCAGCTTTCTCCTTGGCAAGGATACCTTCAATGGTTCCCTCGTCTCCGTTCCTGTTTGGACCGTGGATGATGCCGTGGTTGGCAATGACCACAAAGTCACGCTGGTCTTCTCCCAGATGATCAAGAACATTGCTGCCTGCGACAAGATCCCTGTTCGTGGCATGTATAAGGAATCCGTGCGCCTCCCCTGGCTTGGTCGCGTCGTGGTGCTGATGAACAACGACCCTGAATCCATTCGTCTGCTGCCATCTACCGAAGGCTCGCTCATGGATAAGGTTTGCCTCTTCCAAGTGCAGAAGGCTTTCCCTGGCCGCAAGTTCCCGACAGATGCCGTTATTCGTTCCGAGATCCCTGCCTTCTGTTCCTTCCTCTTGGAAGGTAAACCCTGGCTTGAGAGCTTTGTTCCTGACCTCTTCAGTGACCCTCGCTGGGGAACCAAGCAGTTCCATCACGAACAGCTCATCCGTGCGGCTCAGGCTTCACAGATCTCTTCCAACGTCGAGGATCTTCTGGCCCTGTGGAGGACTGGATTCTTCGCCCACAACAAGGAAGCCGCTTATTGGGAAGGCAATCCTACCGAACTCATGGAGTCCATCTCCTGCATGGAGAGCCTTAGCGGCTTGATGCGCTGTGTCGTCTCTGGTCCTCAGGCCATGGGACGTTCGCTTGCTCAGATCGAAAGCCGCGAGATCAAGGTCGGATGGCTGCAATACATGGGCGAGAACCGGAAGTATCGCATCTTCCGCGAGGACAATGGAACCAGCAAAATCGAAGGAGGAAATCCGTTTTGAAAACCAGGACTAAAAAGCATGACCCCTACACCGACGGCGCTCCTCCTCTGTGGGTAGTCCTTATTGTTTTACCGTTTGCCTTGGCTTTGTCGCCAATCGGAACGGGTTTCTTTATCTGGCTGTTGGGCCTATGCTTTGAGGAAGCGTTGTTCTTGATCGCCTTGCAAGTGTGTATCTTTCTGACCTTGGCTTTGTTTTGTGGAGGCGAGGACGAGCCATGATGCGCCTCCCCATCGTCGTCACCCCGGCCTATATCAAGCCACCGGGGAAAAACAAAAAAGGCCCAAAACCGATGGGGAGGAAGGCCAAGTATCCATTCATGAAGCTCAAAGTGGGGCAGTCATTCCTGCTACCGGAAAAGTTCCGGGATCGGGTTGCACCCCTTGCCGCTTACTATAAGCGCAAACACGGCAGACAATTCGCGGTTGTGCGTCTTGAGCACGACCCGGAGACAGTTGCAGTTTGTCGAATTTTGTAGTTGACCCTTTGGGTAAGCTACGTTAGAGCACACCACACATGAAAACGAAAACACCAAAACCGAAAAAGAAACCCGCCGCCCGCCCGATCCCGCCGCCTCCGCCCGGCTGGGAGATTGTGGGCAATGATGATCCGAGGCTGGACTGCCTGCCTTGCATCCCGCTGACTTTCGACCCCCTAAGAAGCAGAGATACTTGGAATAAGTCTAGGTTTAATGACTTTGAAAAGGTGCCTGGAGTAGTCCGAAACGAATTGATCTACGCCCTCCCCATCACCACGCAGTCGGCAACGCCCCAGGACGCCCCGGCCTCGCCGCCCATGATACGCCTGCGGTTGCCTAGCGAGAAGCCGACGAGGGAGGACGGGGACAAGGACGGGGATGTTATCTTCTTTTTTGTTGATGGAGTAGCTACTAAACCGTGGAACGTGGTTTACGGAAACGGCGTCGTCGCATGGCTCCCTGGCCGCCTCCCCGACAGCATCCTGCCCCGCGAGCCTACCCAGGAGGAGAAGTGGCGAGCGGAGTTTGAGGAGTGTTTCCCAGACTTCGAACTGTCCAAGCAGGGAAACGGCGAATACCTGCACGCCCATGCTGCAACGGCATGGCGCGGCTTCCTCGCCGCCAAGAAAGGGGGTGCGGAGTGAGTGAGGACATTAAAGTTGCCTTGCTGCTATGCGTCGTCTTTGTGTTTGGCGTATGCGTCGGAGTGTACCTCGATAAGGAAGCTGAAGCCGTCCGCATCGAAGCCGTCGAGCGCGGCTTTGCCGAATGGGTGCCGGACAAGGAAGGCAACACCACGTTTAAATGGAAGGAGGTGGCGAAGTGAGTGGCGCTTTCAAACTGACAATAACTCCTGTGTTCAACCACGAAACCAAAGAGTTTGGTTGCGTTATGGCAGACGCCAGCAGGGAAATCAGCCGCAAGATTGCCTGCGCGGAGGAGGAATCGACCAAACGTGCGCTCAAGGCTTTGGGCTGGATGCCGCCGGAAGAGGCCGCCGCCATGCGCGAGAAGATCGAACACCTTGGAAAGGCCAACTCTATGCTCCACCTCGACCTTGTGGACGCTCACGCCGAAACGGCCAAGAAGACAAAACGGGCTGAAAAGGCGGAAGCGGAGAACGCCGCCATGCGCGAGGCGATGACACATCTTGGCGAAGCCAACGCAGATCGGTTGCGGTTGCGGGAAGCTTTGGGTGATTTGTTGCTGATCTATGAAAAGGATAACACAAGCTATGATTCCTACGGCGTAGAGGGGTCTGACTGGCCCGTGTGCAATATTTGCCAAGCTGAGGGTAAGCCTGGGGTTTTTGCCTGTGGCTTGCCGCATGATGAAGGTTGTGCAGTTCACAAATTCCAGCAAGCCCTCACGGCCCCACCACCGCCAGTGGTCGCTAAGGCCGATATTGAAGCCATGCGCGAGGCTATCAGGGAGGCGTTCAACTCCTTTGCCGAAGCCCCTGAAAGCGACGCAGCTTGGTTGCTAACAGAACGCCAAACAGCCGCCCTCTCCAAACTCCAACCATTCCTGAAACCATGACCAACGATCAAATCCGCCTCCACTTTGGCGAACTCAACGCCGCCGAGATGCGGCTGGCCCGCGCCATCGTGGGCTGGTATGAGGTCCGTGAGACCAAGCTCCGCGACGAAGTGTTGCGGCTGCAATCCGACAAGGAAACCCTCATTGACTGCGCCAATGTTGTTGGCATGAGAGAAAAACTTGAAGAGGCAGTGAAAAGCACGAGAATACATTTCAGCCCGCCGGATTACACGACTGAAAACGCCAAGCTCCGCACCGCCGCTGACGGGCTGGCGGAGGCTTTGGAACAGGTGATTAGTGCCGACACGACTATTTATTGGTCTGGCGATGAGTCGCCGCCCACCAAAGAAGAGGGTGATTGTGCCGCTATTGCACGCGCCGCCCTCGCCGCCTACCAAGCCACGAAGCCATGAGTAAGACACCACGAACAGACGCCGAACGCCGCAGGCTCAAGCGGTCCAAGACATTCCCAGCCGAGCCGGTTGACGCGGATTTCTGCCGCGCTTTTGAGCACGAGAACGCCAAGCTCCGCGCAGGCATAGCCGAGGCTGCTAGGGACGCAGATGCCGCGTTGCGCAAATGCCTGAACTACATGCTGAGGCTTCCGCTTTCTGGAAGTGACGCTGAATGCGAAGCCATGGATGACGCACATCACGCATTGCGTAAACTTCAGCCATTCATGAAGCCATGATCCGCCTCCTCATCCTCGTCGCCTGCCTCTCCTCCTGCTGCCGCCCTGGCCGTGCGCCCGAGGGATGGCCGTGGGAAAGGGAGGGAGGGTGCCTGAACGTGTTTTACCGACTTGGCCTGTGAGCTACCTTCAAATTTTTACTTGCGCTGTGCCATCAGCTTTGTAAGGGCCAACGCCCGAAGATCTGCCGGGTGCGAAAATAGCAGGTCACCACATACACTCTTACTTTCACATGAGCAACGTACTCTACATTACTGGTTTTTCTCCTGACGGAGATCGTCTTGTTGGCGGACTATGGAGGATGCACAGACAGGAAGGTTTCCCGCTGGACATCTCCCTCCTAGAATGTCAGGAACGGGGGCTACTCCCTGACATCATGGAGCTATTTGCCGAAGCTACCATCTACGCTGAGCTACCCATGGTTGAGGACAACGCCCCACAGTTGTTCACCCAGGAAGCCAAGATCCGATGGCTGCTATACCTACGCCAGTATCCAGAAGATGACCAATTTCAAGCTGCGGAGAAAATCTTGCTGGACAAACGTCGGAATGGTCACAAACTGAACATGCAACTACACGCACATGAACGACACTATCATCGTCAGAGGCAGAACATTCCAGCTTCATCGTGATCCAAAGTCCGGGAACTGGCGGGTTCGCAAGCGCACCAAGGAGATCAACCTGGACAAGACCACGGGGACTTCCGATCTTGCCGAAGCCCGCAAGTGGGCAAGGACGATTGCCGAGGAGCATCTTGGCAACGCCTTCCGTCTTGCCCAGGGAGCGCATACTCTGGAAGAAGTCGCCCAAGCCTACCTGTCTTTCCCCAAGGCTGTGCGTCCCTATGTCGCGGAAGCCAACGTCCAGCAGCTCCGATCCATCGTGAGGAAGGTCTATGACAAGGAACTCAATGACCTAACGGCTCGTTCCGTCACCTACCGAATCTGGGAGGACTACGCTGCCTTTCGGCATGGTGGGAAGATGGATCTGTCCACTCCCAGACGTGAGAATGTTGGCATCACCTCGGCCATCCGTGCCGCTGCCAGCCTGTTTGCCAAAGCCCTGGACTGCCGTTACGAAGCCGCAGGCATCCGTCTGGACTTCGCCAATCTCCGCAGGATTCCTTCTCTGCCCGTTCTCAAAGTGAGGAAGTGTCCTGTTTCAGAGGACACCTTGGCGGCAATGAAGGCTGCATGGAAGAACTTGAAGGAGGCTGACATCCTGCTCTACCGAACGATTGGCCTTGCCCTGTTTGCTGGCCTGCGTTCCAGCGAGATTCAAGCAGCACGCCGTTCCTGGGTAGTGACAGACGGCACCAATGTCCGCGTCATCGTCAAAGACAGGCCGGAGGAAGGCTTCTTCAGCAAAGGCGGCACCAAGGAAGACGCTTGGCTGGCTGGCATCGTGCTGGATGATGAGTTCGCAGAACACCTTCTCGATCTGGATGGCAAGCTGGTGGATATTGGCGATGCCTCTGCCGACTGGTTCTTCGGACACAAGGCCAACGCCTGGGTTCGCCAGTTCATTCCAAAAGAACTTGACGGAAAGGGACTCCACCGCCTTCGTGGACTCTATGCAGATGCCGTGAAAGCTCGCTTCGAGTCCCAGCTTCTCGCAAGCCGTGCCGGGGTTGACGCCGCCAGGATTGCCCTTGGACACGGAAGCTCCGCAGTTACGCTTCAGCATTACCTGACTTCGTAGCAACCTCGGGAACCTGACGCTGCCAGCAATGCTCGGGATACTCAAGACCCGTGTTGTCGATAGTTCCGAGTTCCAGCCAGACCTTGGCACGCAGAACGCAGCCGCACACGGCACAGGATTCCAATGCGCGATCCCGTGAAGTGGTCTTCTTGCCGAGGTATTGGGTGACAGCTTTGATGATGCCGCCGCAGCCCCAGCAGCCTTTGACAGACTGGTTCTTGGGGCAGGTGGAGCAAATCTTGGCTCGCCGCTCGGCTTCCTCCTTGTCAACGAAGCTTCCAGTCTGATTCTCAAGAGTCGTCATGAACCGCTTGAGGTCGGCAACTGTTAAAGACCGTTGATCGTTCCGTTTCTTCTTTCCACGGTCGCAAGGAACACGCTCGTTCTGACGACAAAGTTCATCCTGGAACCTTTCGATCCATCCCTCACCGAGGTCGAGCTTCATGGCCCTGCGGTGCTTCTCGACCACCTCCAGAAGACCGTAAAACGAAAAGGCAGTGAATACCGCAGCCGTCTCCGGCTGGACATACCGCCAATCGTTGCCTGTGCTGTCTCCTGGTCGGGTGACTTTCATCACTTCTTGCCGCGCATTTTGTCAAAGGCCATCATCAAAGCTCCGCCCTTCTTGGGTGTCTCAACCTCGACTTCAGCACCCTCATCCTCGTTCTCCACTTCGGAGTCGTTTTCCATGTCATCGCCTTCAACGGATTCTGGAAACTGCTCCAGCATCTTCATGTAGGCTTGGGAGAGGGCGTCGCGTTGGTCTTTGGATAGTCCGGTCATAAATCATTGAAGGGGGATTCCGAGCTGCTGCATGTACTTAGTGAGGGCGGAAACTTTGTCCACTTGGGAGGCATTTGCAGGGATCTTCGCCCCCTTCATGATCTCAACCGCCTGCTCATAAGCCGTGTTGGACGGAGCGTTAGCTGTGATACCTGGATCAGACTCTATGACAAAAGGTACTCCAACGTGACCCTGAACAGCCCTGGCCGGGGCAGTCCCAAGGAGTTTGTTCAAGGCAAGTATGAGAGCCTCGCTTCCCTGAACATCCTGGATGTTTGCCATGTCGCTGACCGTTCCTGTTATGCCCATGTACCTCGGCTCATAATAGGAACGAGGACTCTCTTCATAGTACTTGCTCCCTGGAATGATGGGTCGAACAGGCGTTGGGAGATATTCAGGCATGAGGTATTCTAGGGGTTATCAGTTGAAAAAACAAGGCTTTATTTATAACCAAACCTGCGCTTAGCCTCGCGGGTGGCCTTGGAGCTGATCTCACCAAAAGCCTTGGAAAGATCCTCGTCGTCCATGCGCTCCAGCCTCGACATCTGGCGGATCATTTCCGACTTCACAATCCTGCCACGGGCGGCAACGTAGTCCAGCCAGTCCCGGTCAGGCATGATGCCATTCTGGTTCTCAAGGATGGAACGCTGTGGGATACCAGGACCCGTTCCACGATCAAGGATGAAGTCGTAGATCCGCTTGTCGCTGCCAGTGGGAGCACCGGAAACCATCAAGGGAATCCCGTTATACCAAGCCCTGTCGTTCAGGGTGCTCCAGGCATCCGTTGGAACGTAGCCCTGGGGGTCGCCAAGGGCGTTCACCGCCCTCTCCGTCAACATGGAGCGGGCAATCGGGAGATTGAGCCAGAAAGCCCCCGTGCGGCCACGGAACCTGTCAGGACCGACAAGCATGTTCTCCATCGACTTGATGGTTCCAGAGAACGGAATGAACGGGTTGAGCTTGTAGAGGAGGTTTCCAGCGATGTTGGCTTCCGGGTTGACCTCAAGGAAGGCCCCCACCGTGTTCTTCACCCCGAAGAAAGCAGCCTGCTTGCTCCATCCGTAAGCCACGGCGGAGAAGTAGTCGCTGAAGTCGCTCGGCAGATTCTTGTCGCCCAGCTTGCGGTTGAGGCGCATGTCATCCAGGGCACCCACGGCAAGCGCGGCAATCTTGAAAGGTTCAAGAGGACCACGCGCCCAGTTAAAGGAGATCACCTTGCCATCCTTGGTGACATACTCAAAGGAACCCTGGCGATGCCCCTTCTTGCGCCAAGCATCCTGTTCGGTCTTGTTGGACGGCCCGGCAAGCGTGACGTTGAACCCCTCGTCATCTTCGTCCCCCTTGAACAGGAGCATGATTCCGATGGCGGCGGTTCCGACAAAGGCTTCAATGAGACGCTGGCGCATCTGAGCCTGGGTCTGCATGGACTGCTGGTAGAACTGATCCGAGTTCACCTTGATTGACTTCTTGAGGAAGTAGCGAACGAATCCGTAGGGGGAGAGCCAGAGAGCGCGGTTGAAGAGGTTCACCGGAATGCCAAAGAAACCGAAGAGCATGGTTCCGAGAATCGGATTCTTGGTCTTCACAGACTGACCCACATCTCGGACAAGCTGGGCAAAGGTGTTCACCACGTCCAGCATCGGAGACTTCTCCCCGCGATGAGTCCCCATCTCGTAGTCGGATTCCTTGTCCACATAGTTGAGAACCGCCTCCGCCTGCGCAGGACTGATCTGCTTCTGGAGAGTGAGGTAGATCCCGCGATTGATCCGGTCACTTGTGCGGAGACGTGCATTGTTCGTTGCCTGACGGAGGGCGAAGGTCAGCTGGCGGCGAAGAGTTTCTGGTTTCTCGAACGCCGTGACGACTCGGCGCATGTCACCTTTGAAGTCTTCAATGAAGACGCGATTCTCATCCGACAGCCCTTCAGGGATTTCAATATCCGAGACAAGCTGGAGGAGCTGATCTTTTGTGGCGTTACCAGTCTTGAGCAATTCGTCAGCTTTCTGGGCGAAAGCAGAGATCACCTGATTGTTGAAGTCGAGGAACGCCTGTTCCTGCGTCTGGATGCTGTACACCATCGGGACAAACTCCTTGGCGGTGAGATTGCCCGCTCCGATCAAGGCATTCATGGACTGCACCTTCAGGAAGTAGTTCTGAAGAACGGAAGACCAAACGTGGTCCGCCGTCATGAGAGTTCTGGAAATGATCCCCGTGTAGGCGGCGGCGATGGTGTAGCGGGCTTTGAGCTTGTCCATCAAAGACGCCTTGCTGCCCCTGGCGACCACACGACGAGCCGCGATGAGTTCCCCCTGGAGCGTGGTGACTTCCTGGATGACGTTGTTCATCGCCACGTTGCTGGCACCGCTGAGAAGACCAAACTCCGTCTCCCTGGCGATTTTCTTGAGGGATTCGACGGCGATCTTGCCGATGTTCAAGGCTTCATCAATCCTGCCACGGACAAGAGCCCGTCCAAGATCAAACATGACACGGTTGAGGAAAGCCCCGGCAGGGGAGATGACGTTGACGCCCAGGGTACCCAGGCCGCCAAGAGCGCTGTTGATGTAGGAGATTCCAGCCACTTCCACAAGGCTCTTCGGGGCGCGACGGCGGCTGAGAAGCTCGTAGAGTTCCTTGAGGCCGAGGCTCACGTCATGCTGGCGACCATCCTCAATGGCTCGGGTGATCTTCAAGTCAAGTTCCCCGAGGCTCTTGTAGTCCTCTGGACGGAAGCCCGTGTAACCAAGCTCCTTGGCAAGGGCCTGCTGGGGGTCGATCTCAAAATCACCAAGACCCTTGCGGATCAGGCTCAAGTCCTTGTCGAGCTGCTGCTTGGCCTTGCCTGTGAGAAGGAAGGGGTTGGAAACAACGCCGAAGGTGGAGGGAATGTTTTCCTGGGCGGCACGCTTGCGGAGTTCCGCCACATGCTTGTCCAAGGCTTCCGTCTTGGCCTTCTTGATGAAGTCCTCGAAAGCCGCCTGAATCCAAGACTTGGAACTGGCGATCATCGCATCGGAGTAGCCGTTGTGACGAAGGAAGTTCTCGATGGCGAGATTTCGTGCAACAGGATCATTGGCGAGGGCAGGACGGGAAAGGATGTGCTTCACCAGCTTTTGCAGCATGGTCGGCTGCTTGCCCTCGGCGGGGAGCATGTCTGCCTCGACGCGAGCCAGATTGTAAAGACGAAGTGCCTGTTCTTGGGTGGCCCCGAAACGAGCAGCTTCCGCCACAAACAAATCCTGTGGAAGAGGAACACGAACCTGGGCACGAACAAGAGACCTCAGGGACTCCTGCGCCGTGGTGCGCTTTTTGGGCGGGGAGGCAAGCTGCCTCTCATACCGCTTGATGAAGTTCGTCACGAAGGCGTCGGCACGCTCTGCGGTCATCCTGGCGGAGGCCCCTTCCGCAAGACCGAAGATGGTGTCGATCTCCTCTTGGCTGAACCTGCGAAGAGCCTCCGATGCTTCCATCTGGGAGAGACCGCTGTTGACCAGCAGTTTTTTCATGGAAATGATGCGCCACACCGGATCAGATGCGTCGGCATTCTTCTCCTTCAGAAGCTCCTTTGCCAGAGTTTCGTTGGAGCCGTTGAGCAACGCCTCCCTGATTCGGCTGAACTTGCGATCCAGCTGGGCTTTCCGACGCTCCGTGTGGTTCTTGTAAGCGGCTTCCGCCAGTTTCTTGGCGGTGCCCTCCTCGATTCCTCCAATCTTGTCGATCTCCTCGGTGAGCTTCTGGATGAAGGAGTCGTAAGGGAGACGATCCTTGTTGACCAGGAACTTCTTCACCAGCTTGCGAAGCTGTTCGGCTTTCTGAGGGGTCTTGTTGATGCTTGGAGCCTTTTCCTTGAGGAGGCTGGCGGCAATGCGTTCCGCATCCTTCTGCTGGTAACGGGTGAACACCGTGTAGGACCGGGAGAGGAGTTCGCTGAGAACCTTCTTGTCAATTTCAAGGCTTCCCAGCTCCTTCGTGGCCTCCTCCTTGAACTTGGCGAAGTCCCAGCCATCGGGGTTGGCAATCGCGGCATCGACAATCTTCTTGATTTTCTGATAGATTGTCTCTCCTGGTTTTTTGTTCTTGTACTTCCTGGCAAGGAACGCCTTGAGGTTCTCAATGACCTTCTTCGCCGCCTCCGTGGCGTCGTTGGCGTCTTCGGCATCCTCCACGTCGGCATCCTCTTCCCCGGAGGAGTCATCCTCGGGAACCCCAGGCTCGGCGTCACTCTGTTCGTCCTCGGACTGGAACCACTTGTTGAGGTTCTCGTTGAGCCGCTGTTTCACTCTGGCCATCTTTTCGCGGATGGCCTCAGGGGTCGAAGGGATA